>Ga0209573_1000502_pt1 | contig 81547 bp, 78 predicted proteins | sample TNRBio252014_DNA_FD_185870 | JGI IMG/M metagenome (GOLD analysis project Ga0209573, IMG submission 185870) | Wastewater treatment Type I Accumulibacter community from EBPR Bioreactor in Madison, WI, USA - TNR Reactor_6/25/2014_ DNA (SPAdes)... | ecosystem: Engineered > Bioreactor > EBPR >... | reverse complement strand
GAGTGATGCTCATGACCACGATGACCTTTCTTCAAGACCTCACTGAAATGACTTCCGCCGAAGATTTTCTCAACTATTTCGGTATTGTCTTCGATCCGGCAGTGGTCGAAGTCAACCGCCTGCACATCCTCAAACGGTTTCATGACTATCTGCAACACACTGATCCGAAGGACTGGGAGGGTTACGCCCAGAGTCTGCAACAGGCTTATCAGGATTTTGTAGTGTCCGATGCCCTGACGGAAAAGGTCTTCAAGGTTTTTCACCGGCAGGCCGGGCGGCATGAGGTGCGGATTGCGCTGGCGGATATTGGCCGTTCCGCATGATGCTACAACCGCGCTTCGCCAACGACGATGAGGTACGAGTGATCCGTAATATCCGCAACGATGGCACCTACCCAGGCAAGCCAACGGGCGCGTTGCTGGTGCGGCGCGGCAGCGTGGGCTATGTCCGCAACATCGGGGTATTTTTGCAGGATCAGCTCATTTACACCGTGCATTTTTTGCATACCGACAACCGGATGGTCGGTTGCCGGGAGGCTGAACTGATTCCAGCCGACGTTCCCTGGGTGCCTAACCGCTTTGAACGGGGCGACCGGGTGATGGCCCGGCAGGGACTGGCGATTCAGGGGGCGGTGGTAGCGGCGGCGGGCGCGGTTGGCGAAATTATCGCGGTCCTCCGTGATCCGGCACCCACGCACTATCACGTCCTCTTCGGCACACGGGTGTTCCATGTGCCGGAAAGTGGGTTGGATGATGACTTTAAATTCACGCCGCCAGCGGCAGCGCCTCGTGGGTAAAGCAGGCTTTCGGGCAGACCCGCGAGCAGGCTTCACAACCGATGCAATCCATGGCGTTAGAGAGCGTCATAAACGAATTATCGCTATCGTCATCGTCATCATCGTCGTCATCATCCAGATCGACATCATCGACAGCCCGTTGCACGATGGTCAATACATCACGCGGACAAACTTTGTAACAGCGCCCGCAGCCGATGCACTTGCCTTCATCCAAGGCGGTGACGAATAGCGGCGTCCAGACCGCGCCGCCACGGGTGATGCCGGTGATTGTGGGTTCAGCGCCCATACTGCATACCTCGCTTGCTTTGATAAATATCGTTATTCCTGCCAACCTTCCGCTTCCATCGCTGCAAACCGCGCCTCAGCAAATTCTTGGGGCTGACGCTGACGGGCGATGCTGCGGTTAAGCCAGGCGGGCGCGCCGCCGTGCAGCGCCGCTTGCAATTCAGCCAGCAGGAAGGGAATGGATGTGCCTGGTTCAACCCGGAGCGGTTGAACACCCGCCGTCAGCAATTGCTGGATGGCCGAGCCGCCGACCGCCTCGCAATACACCACCGCGCAACCACGCAACAGAGCCAGTTTCGCGGCCAGTTTGTCCTCATGGCGATCTTGGTCAAGTTGACCAAACTGGGCAAACTCCATCATGGTCGCCCGTTCGGGCGTCACCGCGTAAATCAGAATGCCGCTGGCCGCGCCGAAGTGCTGATCGACCCGATGGCGGTCGCTGGTGGCGAAAGCTGCTTTGATCGTCGGCGTCATGCAGCGCTCCCTAATGCCGCCAGCCAGAATCCGCAGATGTCTGAGCAACGCCATGCCCCGCCTCCCGCCGATCATCGGCCTTGAGAGAATAAATGGAATGATAAGGTGCGACCGCGTGTTCAGCGTGACCCAACAACCCGTTGGCCAGATCGAACAGCGCCTGTCGAGCGCCCCGGTAGCCGATCCACGCCCGCTGGTAACCGCCGAACTGATCATGAAGCGGATAGCCGGCGCGTAGCAGCGGAATATCCAGCCGTTGAGCGATGTCGAGTGCGTGGGAGCTGCCAATCATCAATTCCGCTTCGTGTTCACCCGCCAAAGCTTCTAGGTCTGCCAGATCGCCGATGTGAACTTGCGCCAATGGCAATTGCGCCAGCAGCGGCGCTGTGGTGGGCGCGACCGCCGCAACGATTTCCGCGCCCATGTCGGCTAATAACTGACTGAATCCCTGCAATAGATCGGGTTCAGCGGCAATAGCGATCCGCGCTCGACCCAGGAGGAAATGCGTATCGAGCATAGCGTCCTGCAACTGAGCGCGTTGCCGAACCAGCACTGCCGGCACCGCCTGGCCCGCGATCCCGGCCAGCGTCATCACCAATCGGTCGGTGGCGTCCAGTCCAAACAGGTGGGGAAAACGATGGATGGGCGTCCCGGTGCGTTCGTGTAATAAATCCGCCGCTGGATAGAGCGACGCCCCAATGACCAAGGTAGCCGCTGCGTCGCCCAGGGTCGTGAAAGCGGCCAGCGGCGTCCCGCCTGTGGTCAACGGCTGGTAGTCCTCGGCGTCCAGATGGCCGTCCAGGGAATCGGCAAGGTCGGGAATGAGGACCGGGTGCAGGTCAAACCGCTCAATCAACTCACGCAGCGCCTCCAGATCGCCTGGCGTCAGAGATGCCCCACAGAGTACGTTGAGCTGGCGAGGTTTTCCTCCGCCCCAACGTTTCGCCGCTGGTGGAACCCACTCCGCTATCATGGCCTTGACCGTCGCAGCGAACCCGCTTTCCAGGCCACCGCTAAAATCCGGGGTATTGACCGGTACAATGCGGGTGGCCTGAAATTCGGGACAGCTTTCCCGAAACGCCTTGAGTACCCGCTGAATGTCGGTTCCCTGCGCCTCGGTCAAGCCAGTGGTCAACAGTCCCACCGCAGCCGGTCGATGTTTCTCGCAGACCGTGCGTAAACCAGCCAACAGGTTGTCGTCAGCGCCCATGATGCTGCTAATCGGATCAAGCGCGCTGGTTTGCAGCGGAATCGGTTCGCGGAAATGACGCACCAAGAAGACCTTGGCGAAAGCGGTGCAACCCTGCGCCCCGTGCAGCAACGGAATAGCCCGGTTCAGTCCCAGGATCGCCAGGCTGGCGCCCAGCGGTTGGCTACTTTTAAGCGGGCTGACCGAAAGCGGTTTACTGCGACGAATGATTTCAGCCATGAGCCATCTCCCGGTGCGCGTTAGCGCGCTCTCTCCCGACGGCTCTGCCACTGGCGGGCAAGGGGAGTTCATGCCAGGGTGCGGGCCGGCGCACCGCTTCCCAGATCGGGCTTTCCAGTGAACGGGTCAATTCCCGCGCCAGCGTGATCATGCCGCGATAACCGGCATAGCCATGTTCCCTTTCCTGATTGACATCCAGAAAGGGCAACCGGGCTTTGAGGGCGGTGTACAAGTTACGGCCGCCTGCAATCAGAATGTCGGCTTGATAGGCGCGAGCCAGATCGAGCAGACCGCGTGGATTACCATCCTCAATCAGGTGCGCTTCCTCGCCCATCAATTCGCGGATGCGAGCCTTGTCCTCTTCCGTCGATTTCTTGGTCCCAGTAGCCACCACGGTAATGCCCAATTCCTGAAGGGCGGACACAATGGACCAGGATTTGACCCCGCCGGTATACAGCAGAGCGCGTTGCCCTTGTAGCCTTTTCCGCCACGGATCTAGCTTTGCTTGAATCTGTGCTTCCTCACGGGCGATCAGGACTTCAGTACGCTGGGTCAGATCAGCGTCGCCCAGCAGGCGGGCAAATTCCCGCAGCGCCGCCGAGACATCGTGGATACCGTAAAAGCTGCCTTCAAACCAGGGCGCGCCGAACCGCTCCTGTAGCTTGCGGGCGACATTCAGCATGGCGCGGGAGCACACCACCATGTTGACTTCGGCGCGATGCATGGTCTGAATTTCGCGGAACCGGGCGTCGCCGGACAGCGAACACAGCACCCGCAGACCCAACTCATCAAACAGCGGCAGGGTGTTCCACAACTCGCCGGCGATGTTGTACTCGCCGATCAGGTTGATGTTGTGAACTTTAAAACGGGGCCGAGTGGCATCGACCGGCGGTAGCTCCGGCTCGCGGCTGCCCACGACATACTTGACCATGGCTTCGCCAGCGATGCGATTGCCCAGATTCTTGCTGCCGTAAAAACCTGCCGAATCAATAGGGATCACGGGCAGACCCCAGCGCTCGGCCGCCGCCTTGCAGATGGCCTCCAGATCATCGCCGATCAGCGCGGTGACGCAGGTACTGTAGACGAAGATCGCTGCCGGGGAATAGCGATCAATAGCTTGCTTGATGCCGTAAAACAAGCGCTTCTCGCTGCGCCCCATGATGACATCCTGCTCGTTCAGATCAGTGGTCATACCGAGTTTGAACAGAGCGGGACCGCTGGAGCGTGTACCCCGATTGTCCCAGGAGTTGCCGGCGCAAGCGATGGGGCCATGCACGATATGGGCAACATCGGCAATCGGTAGCAGGGCGATCTGCGCGCCATCGAAAGCGCAGCCGCCCGCCGCTGCGCCGGGCGTTGGCCGGGCACAACCCGATTTGGCCTGCGTGTTATGCGCGCAGGCCGGCTCATCACGTAACGCGGCAAGGTCGCTGGCTTTCATGAGATTTAACGGCCAAAGGTTGAAGATGGAAGGTCAGCGGATTGAAGAAAAAACACTTCATCCACCGGACAGGGTCAACTCGTTACGGTGATGCCCAATAATTCAGACTTGACCTGTTCCAGCCATTCCTCGATACGCTCATCGGTCAAATCCGCCTGGTTGTCCTGATCGAGCACCAGTCCAACGAATTCGCCATCCCGCAGCGCCTTGGATTTTTCGAACTCGTAGCCGTCGACGGGCCAGCTCCCGATCAATTGGGCGCCCAGTTTCCTGAGTTTTTTGTGCAGAATGCCGAGCGCATCGACAAACTCAGTCGGGTAGCCGACCTGGTCACCCAATCCGAACAGGGCCACGGGTTTACCCTCAAGGTGACGGGCCTCCATTTGGCCGAGAAACTCGGTTAACGGATCAGGTAATTCGCCGTCGCCCAAAGTGGGAGTGCCGATCATCAGCGCTTCATAGTTCAACAGCGCATCCGGCGTAGTCTTCGCCATGTCGAGCAGTTCAATCTCATCTTCGGCAAACTGCTTTTTAATGCGCTTGGCGATCTTGCGGGTGTTGCCGGTGTCAGTGGCGTAGAACAAACCGATCTTGGCCATGGTGATTACCTCATGGGGTTAAATGATGTCTTCAATCAGGAATCCGCACATTCCGTCGTGACGGCGAGCACCACGCCGGTGGCCGCCTGGAAATCTTCGGTCAAGCGCAGGCAATGTTGCCGGCCATCTACCAGATACAGATTGATCCCCGCACCCTGCAATGCCGGCCCTGTCCCATGGATGATGTCGTCGTCCAAGCAATCGGTAAAATGCACACCGGGATAAGCCTGGCGCAAGCGGCTCAGTGCCGCATAATCCACGCCGTGCGTTTCTACCCACTGAGCAATGTCGTTCAGTTGGGACAGGGTGATCATGATGCTTCCTCCATCTCGGCCAGTAACCGATCGGGTCGGGGGCGGCCCATGATCCGGGCCAGCCAAGGCGGCGGTTCACCGGCCAATACCCCTTGCAATTCTCGCAGCAGCGCCGAAATATCTTCAGCCTGCGGGCGTTTGAAGGGATGAACACCGCTGTTCACGACGCGAGCGGCGGCGGGACCGCCGATGGACAGCACACAGAGCAAATCACAATCATTGATCAACGCCACCCGCTCCGCGCTATGGTCAACGCTCAGCCGGGTGACGACCGGCGCTGGCCGCACCGCAATCAGCCGCGATGTGGTCGCCGAAACCTGATAGATCAGAAACCGGGCGCAGGAGCCAAAATGACCGTCCAGGCGCTCGCCTTGGTTAGAGGCGCAAGCAATCTGGATCGAATCGGGTAATGGGCCATCGTCATGGGCATGAGGCGCCGGGACAGCGGTTTTCACCGTCGCGTCTTCTTCGCCGTGCAGGGAGTGCAGCGCTTGCCGCAATACGGCCCCGTCAATTTCTTCCAGCGCGCCATCCGCGCCGGTCTTGAGATCCTTGACTTTCAGGCCGTTGAGCTTGACTTCGGTCAGCGGTTCGCCCAGCACGGCGACCAGCACTCGCAGCAGTTGGCCCGGAGTGGTATCCGGCAGTTGCCGCGCCGCCAGACCGATGCGCAGCGCCAGGCAGTCGGGAAGTGGGCTGGCGTCGGTCATAGCCGCTTCACCCGCACCGTCAGCGGCAGCTTGGGCGTTTGCGCGAAGGGTTCGAGATAGAATCGCGACCCGTCGGACAGTTGCATTTCACCGCCCCAGGCGCCGGGTCCGGCGTGCTCCAAAGAGACCACCGTTTCCTCGTGATCCTTCTTGGTGATGTAGAACACCAGTTCGCCGGCGGCGTTATTCCGCAACATGACGTTGGGCATGATTGCATTCTCCTGTTCGGGGCAGGGGCGGATCTGGCCGCGCAGGGCCGCGAGCAGACCCGCTCCTGTCGTCCGTGGTCAGCGCACCAAGTCGAAGGCGTAGTCGGTTTCGCCCAGCGTCATGGTTTCCTGGTCGAGCTTTTCCATCACCGCGTTGACCAAGAGCTTGAGCACGTGCATCGCGCCCTCGTAACCGAGCGTGGTGTCGCGGTGCAGGTGGTGCCGGTCGAACAGCGGGAAGCCGATCCGGATCAGCGGCACTTCGTGCTCTTTCCCTTTATGCAGGGTGTCGCGCTGGATGAACTTGCCGTAGGAATTGCCGATCAGGAAGTCGGGCTTGTTGCTGAACACCAGCGAGCGCAAGTGCCAGAGATCCTTGCCGGCGTAGACTTCGGCTTCCTGACCGTAAGGCGACGCCTTGAGCAGCTTGGTGATGTCTTTGGCCCAGCGTTTGTTCGCGTTGTGACACAGCACATGCAGCGGTTCAGCGCCCAGCTCCAGCAGAAATTGGCACATGCCCGTCACAAAATCGGGATCGCCGAACACCGAGAAGCGCTTGCCGTGCAGCCAGGTGTGCGAGTCGGTCATCATGTCCAGCAGCCGGCCCCGCTCCTGGGCCAGGGACTCGGGAATCGGCTTCCCGGTGAGTTCCGAAACTTTCATCAAAAAGTCGTCGGTCCAGGTCAGGCCCATCGGGATGTTGATGGCGTTCGCGGGTTGATTCCAGGTTTCCTGCACGTACTTCTTGGTTTTGGTCAACTGCCAGGGTTGCAGCAGCAGGGTGTCGATGGCGTTGGGCGCGTCTTTCACTTCGTCCTGGGTGGTACCGCCGGCGTACATGCGGAATTCGCCGTCGGCGGGCGTATCGAGAATCTCCTCCGGGTCCGACAGGAAGGTGTAGGCCACGCCCATCTCGTTCAGCATCCGCTTGATCACCCGGAAGTTGCCGAGATAGCTCTCAAAGCCGGTCACGATATTGAGCTTGCCGTTGCTGCCCACCGCCTTGCCTTCCATCGCGTTCACGGTGAAGTAGCGCAAAATGCCTTCCAGCATGTTGTCCCAGCCGGTGGTATGACTGCCGACGAAGCTGGGGGTATGGGCAAACGGGGTGGGAAAATCCATCGGCACCCGCCCGTCCTTTTTGGCGTTGGTGATGAAAGCGTTGAGATCGTCGCCGATCACCTCGGCCATGCAGGTGGTGGAGACCGCGATCATTTCCGGCTGATACATGACCTTGGAGTTCTCCAGCCCCTCGAACATGTTTTTCTGCCCGCCGAACACCGCCGCGTCCTCGGTCATCGAGTCGGAGACCGCCGCGATCGGTTCGCGGAAATGGCGGTTGAAATAGGTGCGAAAATAGGCGACGCAGCCCTGCGAGCCGTGAACGTAGGGCAAGGTCTTGTAAAAGCCCAGCGCGCACAGCACCGCGCCCAACGGCTGGCAGGCTTTCGCCGGATTGATGGTCAGCGCCTCGCGCTGGAAATTGAGTTCCTTGTACGCCTCAGTGGTCGTCCACTGGAATACTTCTTCCAGTTTTTCCGTCGGGTGCGCTTCCTCAAAGACTCGCTTACGGGCGAAAGCCTGTTGATATTCGTCGGTGTTGAATAAGGGATAGCCGGGTTTGATCGTTTCAACGTCTTGCATGGCGGATTCCTCAGGCGGCCGATTTCAGCGCTTCGACGCCAACCTGTTGCTTCCAGGGGGCTTGCAGTTTTTTCCAGCAAGGATTGTTAATCGTCATGTCCATATCGCGGGCGAAAATGGCGAAACCGTCATAGCCGTGATAGGGGCCGGAATAATCCCAGGAATGCATCTGCCGGAACGGGATACCCATTTTGTGAAAGACGTATTTTTCCTTGATGCCGGAGCCGATCAAATCGGGCTTCAGCCGTTCCACGAAGGCTTCCAGCTCAAAGCTGGTCGCGTCGTCGTAGATCAGCGCGCCGTCCTGCAATTCCTTGAACGTGCGGTCGTAGTCGTCATTGTGGGCAAATTCGTAGCCGGCGCCGATGATTTCCATGCCCAAGTCCTCGTAGGCGCCAATGACGTGACGAGGCCGCAGACCGCCAACGAACAGCATGACCCGCTTGCCTTCCAGCCGGGGACGGTATTTGGCGATGATGGCCTCCATCGTCGACTGATACCGGGCGATCACCCGCTCGGCGTTTTCCTTGATGGTGTCGTCGAAGAACGCGGCGATCTTGCGCAGACTGGCGGCGATTTGGGTTGGCCCAAAGAAGTTGTATTCCAGCCAGGGGATGCCGTATTTCTCTTCCAGATGCCGGCTGATGTAGTTCATCGAGCGGTAGCAGTGCAACAGATTCAGCTTGGCGTGGCGGGTGGTTTCCATTTCCGGGATCGAGCCGTCGCCCGACCACTGCGCGATCACCCGCAGGCCGATTTCTTCCATCAATATCCGCGAAGACCAGGCATCGCCACCAATGTTGTAGTCACCGGTGATGGCGACATCGTAAGGCGTCGATTCGAAGCGATTATCTTCATCGCGGTTGTGCAATACCCAGTCGCGCAAGGAATCATTAGCGACGTGGTGGCCCAGCGACTGCGACACGCCACGGAATCCTTCGCAGCGCACCGGCACCACGGTCTTACCGATGTCCTTGGCCGATTTTTTGGCGACCGCTTCGATGTCATCGCCGATCAGGCCGATGGGACACTCGGACTGCACGGTAATTGCGTTGGCCAATGGAAACAGGGTGTTGATTTCATCAATGAGCTTGGCCAGTTTCTTGTCGCCGCCGAACACCACATCCTTTTCCTGAAAATCGGAGGTGAAGTTCATATCCGCAAAGACATTAACGCCACTGTGGCCGGTGACGTAGTTGCGACGGCCAGCGCGGGAGAACTGCCCACACCCAATCGGGCCGTGCGAGATGTTGACCACATCCTTGACCGGCCCCCACACCACGCCCTTGGCCCCGGCATAGGCGCAACCGCGCGCAGTCATCACGCCGGGCAGGGCCTTTTTGTTGGCGACGATGCACTTATTGGATTTTTCCAAGGTAGGGTCATTCGCCATTAAATGCTTGGCGCGCTGTTTACCCGTGGCTTCAGGATAGACTTCCAGCACTTCCTGAATCAGTTGTTCGGTTTCCTGGCGGTTCATGCTCATGATGTGATCTCCGGTCAGTTCAGGCCGCGCACAACGCCGCTTCAGCCGCAGCGGTTTTGCCCACGATGGATTCGTCTTCCTCGTCAAGAATGCCGAACTCCAGCAACAGATCTTCCAGCTCGTCCATGGTGAGCGGCTTGGGAATCACCAGCTTTTTGTTATCGACGATCTTGCGGGCCAGTTCGCGGTACTCATCAGCTTGCTTGGCAGTGGGGTCATACTCGATGACCGTCATCCGGCGAATTTCGGCGCGCTGCACCACGTTGTCGCGCGGCACGAAATGAATCATGTGGGTGCCCATTTTTGCGGCCAGCGCCTCAATCAGTTCGGCTTCCCGGTCGGTCTTGCGCGAATTGCAAATCAGGCCAGCGAGCCGCACCTTGCCAGAATTGGCGTACTTGCAGATGCCCTTGGCGATGTTGTTGGCGGCGTACATCGCCATCATTTCGCCCGACACCACGATGTAGATTTCCTGCGCCTTGTTCTCGCGGATCGGCATGGCGAAACCGCCGCAGACCACGTCGCCCAATACGTCGTAAAACACGAAGTCCAAATCTTCTTCGTAGGCGCCTTCTTCTTCCAGGAAATTGATGGCGGTGATGACGCCGCGACCAGCGCAGCCAACCCCTGGTTCCGGGCCGCCGGATTCGACGCAGCGAATGCCGCCATACCCGACCTTGAGGACCTCATCCAGCTCCAGATCTTCAACGGTGCCCGCGTCCGCCGCCATTTGCATAATGGTGTTCTGCGCCTTGGCGTGCAGGATCAATCGGGTGGAGTCGGCCTTGGGATCACAACCGACAATCATGATTTTCTTGCCTTCGGCGGCCAGGCCAGCGACCAGATTCTGGGTGGTGGTGGATTTACCAATACCGCCTTTCCCGTAAATCGCACATTGACGTATCATGAGGCATTTTCCTGTTTCTGAAGGATGAGCTTTACTTGGCTTTCTCCTGCTTCAATTGTCGTGCCAGAAACAGCAGTCAAGGCAACTCGCTATTTTTTAATAACAATCTTTTTTAACACGGCGGCAACGCGGGTGGCATAGATGACAAATACGGTGGTTTGTCGGATTGATCACAATTCTTACGAAGCACCGGACACTGAGGTTCGTTTGCCCCGGAACGCGGGCCTGCCGATCAATCATTGCAACTTGCCCGCTGCGATTCTGGGCGGATTGACCTTCCAGCGTCATCCAGCGCCATTGCTGCTCGATGGGGTAGCGGAGTTGCACGCTCGACTATTTCAGGCTTTGGAGCGATTGACGGAGCCGGACGAACGGGCGCGGCGGTTCATGGACTATATGACGGTGTATTTTCGGCTGGAGGCGCTGGAAGAGGTCGGTCTGAGTCCGGGGCGTCCCAAGTTGCGTGGACGAGCGGATTATTTGCGCATGGTGCGCGGTTGGGCTTTTGATCCCGATAGCCGGGAGGGAGCCGTCCTCAAAGGCTGGGTGGAATCACGATTTGGCCTGCTCACCCGCTACCATGGCGGTGTGCTCGATGACCGCACCCAGGATGCGTATCTGCATTTTATGGAGGCGCGCAGCCATGGTCTGTACAGCACCAATGCCCTCGAAGCCCAAATCGATTTGCTGTACGCCTACGGTCAATACGAGTTGCATCGTTCGCAACCGGCCATAACGCATCTCAGTCTGTATCGCGGTTTCAATCGCTTTAGCGACGATCAGGTGCTGGAAAAAATTGACCGACGCCGCTGGATCGTATTGCTCAATAACCTCAGTTCGTTCAGCGTCCACCGCGAACGGGCCGAAGAGTTTGGCGATCACCTGTTGCGTGTACAGGTTCCGCTGAGCAAGGTGTTTTTTTATAACCGGATGCTGCCGGGGATGCTCAAGGGCGAGGAGGAGTATGTGGTAATTGGCGGGATTTATGAGGTGGAACGGTTAGCCTGATCGGTGTGTTCAACCCAGCCCGATGACGCCGCTGATCAATCGCTGAAGATTGGCAAAAAGCTCTCGCCCGGCTCCAGGCGACCGAGTACCCGAACCTGTCCCGTCATCAGCGGTTGCACGACGATCAACTCCCCGGAACGCGGCGCGATATTCGTGAGCGCGGTGATGTTGACCTGATGCGTGACCAGCACACGCGGCGGACCGGCGTAGGGCCGACTGAGCCATTCCCGGAGCGCCGCCATTTGGGGGTCGGCGCGCTCTGGGTAGGAGAAAAAGGAATCCAGCGGGGGAAAAGGTTCAACCGGTCCCAGGCCCAACAGGCGGGCGGTATCCAGACACCGACACCAGTGGCTGGACAACACGCGAACGGTCGTGATGCCCTTGCCACGGAATGCTGCGCCAATCGCCTGGGCCTGTTGTCGCCCCGCTGCCGACAGATTGCGTTGTGTCGCACAATCCGCCACGTTGAAATGAGCCGGGTCGCCACCGCCCGGCGCTAGCGCATGACGGAGGAGGCCAACGGCTTCGCCGGAACGCAGCGCCTGCCACAGCGTCTCGTCGGCCCACGCCAGAGCGCCGAACCCCAGGTAGAGCGCGATTCCGCACAACAGACGTCCGCAATGGCGTTGCAGTGAGTGCATGATTTAGCCTGTGATTTTCCAGCACTGATGAATTTTCGGGTTGCGGGCGAAGTCCAGCGGCACTGTTTGCCGGCTCCAGTCCTCAATCCGCCATTCCGCCAAGGCGTCCCGATCCAACCGGAAGCGCCGGGAGTTGGTGGAAAAAATCAGCACCCCGCCCGGAGCCAGCAAGCGCAGCGCCTGCCGCAACAGTTCACCATGGTCCCGCTGAACGTCGAAAGACCCGTCCATCCGCTGGGAGTTGGAGAACGTTGGCGGGTCGAAAAAGATCAGGTCATAGCGCTCCTGCGCCTCCGCCAGCCATGGTCGGCAGTCGGCTTGAATGAACCGGCGCCAGGGACTGTGTAACCCGTTCAATTCCAGATTGCGGCGCGCCCAGTCCAGATAGGTCGCGGACAGATCGACCGTCGTGGTGCTAATCGCACCGCCGAGCGCTGCATAAACCGTGGCGGTTCCGGTGTAGCCAAACAGGTTGAGGAAGCGCCGACCCTTTGCCAACTCACCCAGTCGTTGCCGGGTGATGCGGTGATCCAGGAACAGTCCGGTATCCAGATAATCGGTGAAGTTGACCAAGAACCGGGCCGACCCCTCCTGCACCTCGTGGAAATCGCCCCGTTCCGCCTGCTTCTGGTATTGCATGACGCCGCGCTGACGTTGCCGAACTTTGAGAAACACCTGCTCAGGAGGCAGTTCCAGCACGGTGGGTAATACCGCCATGATCTGCTCCAGCCGCACCTGGGCTTTAGCGGGGTCAATCGTCGCGGGCGGGGCGTATTCCTGAACATGCAGCCACTGCTCGTAGCGATCAATCGCCACGGCGTATTCCGGCAGATCGGCGTCATACAGCCGATAACAACTCACGCCCTCCCGCGCCGCCCAACGGCCCAGATGGCGCAGATTTTTGCGCAGTCGGTTCACGAAATCCTCGGCGCCCTCCATGGCGCGCTCCAGGGTGCGGTCTCGCGCTTTCCGATCAGCCGCTTCCCGGTTGACGAAATATTCCGGCTGCACCCGAAAGCGCAGCAGTCGGCATTCCAGTGGGCCATTGTGGAAGGTATGCGCCTTCTCCGCCCGCAGACCCATCCGCTTGCCGAGTTCAGGGTTGCCGGTCAACAGAGCAGCCCGCCAGCCGGCAAAATGCGCCTTTAGCCGGTCGCCGAGTTGAGCGTACAACGTCGCCACTTCATCCTGCTCGCCTAATCGTTCCCCATAAGGGGGATTAACAATGAGCAGTCCCGGCGATCCCGGTGGCGGTTCCACTTCGATCCATTCCCGGCGTTCAATCCGCACATAGTCGGCGACTCCAGCGCGGCCCGCGTTGAGCAACGCCGCCCGCACGGCTTTGGGATCATGGTCGCTGGCGATGATCAATGGAATGCGGACTTGTCCGCTGGCCCAGCGTTCCCGCGCTTCGGCGAGCAACCGATTCCATAACGCGGGGATATGGCCGAGCCAGCCGCTGAATCCCCAGTGCTCGCGGTATAAGCCGGGGGCGCGGTCGCCAGCGATCCAGGCCGCTTCAATCGCCAAAGTGCCGGAACCGCAGAGCGGATCAAGCAGGGGACCACCCGCTGCCGCAATCTCCGGCCAGCCCGATTTCAACAACAGCGCAGCGGCCAACGTCTCTTTCAGCGGCGCCGCTACCGTGGCTTCGCGGTAGCCGCGTCGATGCAGGCTGTCGCCGGACAAATCGAGGCTGACTGTTGCCTGGCCGTCGCGCCACTGGACGTGAATGCGGAGATCGGGCTGGCGTCGGTTAACGTTCGGTCGTTGCCCGCAGCGCTCCCGAAACCGGTCTACGATGGCGTCCTTGACCCGCTGTGCGCCATAGTGGCTATGGTCGATGCCCGGACAGTGGCCGGTGAATTCCACGCTCAGCGTACCCTCCGGGGCGAGATGCTCCTCCCAAGGGAGGGCGAGGACGCCGGTATAGAGCGCCTGACCTTCAGCAACCGGAAATTCGGCCAATGGCAGCAAGATTCGACTGGCGGTTCGTGACCAGAGGCAGGCGCGATAGGCGACCTCTAGTGTTCCTCGAAAGCGGAGGCCACCGCGCACCGGTTTAAGGTGTAGTGCGCCCAGTTCGGCCAGTTCCGTCGCTAGCAACGGTTCAAAGCCTGCTGATGCGGTGGCGAAAAAATCAGATTCACTCAAGTTTCAGTCCTCAATGGCGACGTTGACCAGCGCCGGCTGGAGCAGTCGCTGAACTTCGGAAGGCGTCAGGCTGATCAGGAAACCCCGCTTGCCGCCATTCATATAGATGAGCGGCAGGTCGAGAATGCTGGCTTCCAGATAAATCGGCAGGGCCTTGCGAACGCCGAACGGCGAGGTTCCGCCCACCAGATAACCGCTGTGCTTGCTGGCGACCGCTGGATCACAAGGGGTAATGGTCTTGACGCTCAGCAACCGGGCCAGTTCCCTGGTAGAGACCTGCCGGTCGCCATGCATCAGGATGATCAGTGGTTGTCGGCGCTCGTCTTCCATGATCAGCGTCTTGATAATCTGGTGCTCATCCACGCCCAGACACTGCGCACTGTGGGCCGTACCGCCGCGATCCTCATAGGGATAAAGGTGGCCGTTGAATGCAACGCCACGGGCCTGGAGCCAGCGGGTCGCCGGAGTGACCGGGAGCTTTTCCTTTTTCATGGAGATTTTTTTCACTTAATTAAATCATGTTTTTTACAGTGTGTTGTTTTTTGTCTTATTGATAATTTTCATTATAAAAACAACATAAGTTGTATAAATAATAAATTAATAACTGAACTCTATCAGTCACTATTATATAATAATATTATAAATCAAATATTTTTATCTTATTAACACCCCGTAAAATGACTCGGAAATAACTGTCGTCACTGTTGCCCAAGAGATAAAAAAGAATCATGCAAGAGTCGGGACAATCTTGATTTGTTGCATGATAACAAAAAAAATTTTGCCTGTCCGGTTCTTGCCTAATCAAACCGGGTTTGGTTAGAGTTTAAAAAAGACCGTATTTTGGTTATGGGGAGGAACTAACGAATGCGAGTAGACGCAGTGCTTGAGAATAACAGCCAGAACGTAGAGAACCCACCCGAGCTTAGTCGGCGCGGATTTCTGAAACTGGCGGCCGGCGGTCTGGGCGCCTTGGTTTTAGCGCCGGAAATACTTCAGGCGTCAATCCGACGCGAGCGCTATCTTTCCTTTTACAATCCCAATCTCGGTGAAACGGTTCGCCAAGTGTACTGGACGCCCCGCGAAGGCTATATCCGTGAGTCCGTCAAGGAGATCAGCCGGGGATTGCGCGACCATCACAACAACCAGGTGAGAATGTTCGACGTCAACGTCCTTGACCAGCTCTATGCCCTTCAGTTGCAGTTGGGAGCACGTTCACCGGTGCATGTGATCAGCGCCTACCGCTCGCCGACCACTAACAGCATGTTGTGTGAAAACCGCCGGGGTGTGGCGCGCAACAGCTATCACATGCAGGCGATGGCGCTGGATGTCCGGTTGCCGGGCGGCCGGGTTTCGGATCTCAATCGAGCGGCCCGATCGCTGGGCGCGGGCGGAGTCGGCTACTATCCCCGCTCCAACTTCGTCCACATTGACAGCGGTCCGGTGCGATACTGGAGTTGAATCGGCAACGAGCGCGTGAATAGAAAAGGGCGGCCTTGGCCGCCCTTTTTGCATCCAGCCGAACCTGTTTAGAACAACAGTTGGGGCAGGAACAGGCTGATCTGCGGAACGTAGGTCACGATGATCAGGAAGCTCAGCATGACCATCAGCCACGGCAAGGCCGCTTTCACCACATCCCACAGTGGCATACCCGTGACGCCCGCGGTCACGAACAGATTCAGGCCGACCGGCGGGGTGATCATGCCGATTTCCATATTCACCACCATGATGATGCCCAAGTGGATGGGGTCGATGCCGAGATGGGTGGCGATGGGAAAGAAAATCGGGGCCAGAATCAGCAGAATCGATGACGGCTCCATAAAGTTGCCGGCGATCAGCAACACGATGTTGACCACAATGAGAAACTGCCAGGGCGCCAGTCCCCAACCGACGATGGTTTCGGCCATCATCTGTGGAATGCGCTCAGTGGTGAGCACATGCGCGAACAGAAAGGCGTTGGTAATGATAAACAACAGCATCACCGTGACTTTGGCGGACTCGGTGAAAACATGCGGCACCTCGCGGAAGCCCATGTCCCGATGGATGAACAGCGCCACGATGAAGGCGTAGACCGCCGCTACGGCCGCCGCCTCGGTGGCCGTAAAGATGCCGCCATAAATCCCGCCCATCACCACGAAAATCAGTCCCAGTCCCCAGGCGGCGTCACGGGCCGCAACCAGCAGTTCCCGGAACGATGCCCGTGGCTGAGTGGGGATTTTCATCTTGTGAGCGCTGATGAAGATGGCCAGCATCAACATAAAGCCCAGCAACAGGCCGGGAATAACGCCCGCCATGAACAACTGACCGACCGATGTCTCCGTGGCGGCGGCGTACACCACCATCACGATAGACGGCGGAATCAGAATGCCCAGGGTGCCGGCATTGCAGATCATGCCGGCGGCGTAGGGCAGAGGATAACCGGACTTGACCATGGCAGCGATGACGATGGAGCCGATAGCGGCCACCGTCGCTGGCGAGGAACCGGATACCGCAGCGAACAGCATACAGGCCAGCACCGAGGCAATCGCCAGTCCGCCCTTGAGATGGCCGACAGCGGCGATAGCGAAACGGATGAGCCGCCGGGCGACGCCGCCGGTGGTCAGGAAGGCCGAGGCCAAAATGAAGAACGGGATCGCCAGCAGGGTGTAATGCTCCATGGTGTCGAACAGCTTCAGCGACATGGAGGCCAGCGAGTCCTGAGTGAAAAACAGAATGGTCAGGATGCTGGATAGTCCCAAGGAGAACGCAATCGGCACACCCATTAGCAATAGAACAAACAGGACAGTAAACAGAAACAGCGAAGTCATGGCGTTTTCTCCTGGCGAACCTGACCAGCAGCAGGATGCAGAATCTCGACCGCTTCGACGACTTCTATACCCTCGACCGCTTCAATGGCTTCGCGGGCTTCGTCAGCCAGCCGCAAGCCCTCCTGCTGGCCGAGCGCCGTGCGCCAGGCGATCTGCACCAACCGCAACAGCGCCAGCGCCAGGCCAATCGGCAGCATGATGAAGGGAATCCAGCGCGGGATGGGCAAATCCTGGGCTTCAATGCCCACCTCGTAGAGCTTGTAGACGTAGCCGGTCGCACCGACCAACAGAATGATGCAGTAGGCGCAGCAGGCCAGCACCGCCAGCAGACCCACGATGCGGCGCCACTGGTGGGGAAGCTGGCGCACCGCGATGTCGATGCCAATATGAGCGCCGACCTTGATGCCATAGGAAATGCCGAACAGAACCAGCCAGGCGAAGAGATAAGTGGTCAATTCCAGCGCCCAGCCGAAGCCGGTGCTGAACACATAGCGGGCGACCACCTGGCTGAAGGTGATAAGGGTCATCAGCGCCAGCAGCAGGGCGATAAAACCCTCCTCCAGATGATGGACGATGCGAATCAGCATGAGGATTCTCCGAACGGATACGCGAACCGCCGCCACCCCATGCATCGGCATGAGATGGTCGGGTCCGGAAGGAGGGCGTTACGGTTTGTTGGACGCCTTGGCGGCCTCGACAATCTCCTTGCCAATATCGCCAGTGAACTTATCGTAGACGGGCTTCATGGCTGCCTGCCAGGCTGACCGCTGCTCAGCGGTAAACGGGAGAATCTCGGTCTTGCCGGAATCCTTGATCTTTTGCCGGTCGCCGTTGTTGAGGGCGGTCGATGATTTGTTGACCTCGACCGTGACCTCAGCCAGGATTTTTTCCAGCTCGGTGCGCACGTCAGCCGGCAGGCCGCTCCAGAACTTGGCGTTGGTCACCACCATATAGCCCAGGTAGCCGTGGTTGGATTCAGTGAAGTAAGGTTGCACCTCGAAGAACTTCTGCGAATAGGCATTCGACCAGGGATTCTCGGCCCCGTCTACCACGCCAGTTTCCAGCGCTTGGTAAACCTCGGCGAACGCCAGTTTCTGCGGGACGGCGCCGACCGCCTTGAACTGCGCTTCAAGGATGTCCGACGCCTGGATACGGAATTTCAGACCTTTGGCGTCCGCTGGCATCTTCAGCGGTTTTTTGGCCGAGAGCTGCTTCATGCCGTTGTCCCAATAAGCCAGCCCAGTCAGGCCCTTTTTGGTCAGCGAATCCAGAATGCTCTTGCCGGTCGGGCTGTTGTGGAAACGATGAACCGCATCGATATCGTTGAACAGAAATGGCAGATCGAACACCTGAATCTGCTTGGTATAGCGGTCAAACTTCGACAGCGACGGAGCAATGAGTTGCACGTCGCCCAGCAGCAATGCCTCCATTTCCTTGCCATCGCCGAATAATTGAGAGTTGGGATAGACCTCCACTTTGACCTTACCGGCCAAGCGTTCTTCCGCCAGCTTCTTGAACATCACGGCGCCCTGACCTTTAGGGGTGCTGTCGGCGACGACATGCGAGAATTTAATGACGGTCTGACTGTGCGCTATCCCGGTCAACAGAGCGAATGCGGCGCCGGCGAAGAGAGCTTGGGCGGTTGTTTTACGCATGATTGCGTTTCTCCTTTGGTTTCTTCTTGGTTGCGGCTGAACGAAGCGCCAGCCTGGGAACAGGTCCAGCAATGCGCCGGACTCCGAACTTAAGAATAGAAGAAACGAAAAGGAATGCACGAATCAGGCGCGCAATCGCACCCACTGCACCTTAAGGGGGAGCCAAATCAGCTACGAATGCCGGTTCCGCGCCGCAGCAGCCACAAGCTGTAGCCGAACAGAGTGACGATGAACAGCAGAATAATGGTGAACGCGAAGCGAATATCGATATCGGAAACGCCCAGAATGCCAAAGCGGAAGGCGTTAATCATGTACAGGATCGGATTGAACAGCGAAACCTCCTGCCAGAACGGCGGCAACATCTGAATCGAGTAGAAGATGCCGCCGAGATAAATCAGCGGGGTCAGGACGAAAGTCGGGACGACCGAAATATCATCAAAACTCTTGGCGTAGATGCCGTTGATCAATCCGGCCAGCGCGAACAGCACCGCCGTCAGAACGATCACCGCGAAGGTGATGAACGGATGTTGCCAGTGCAAGTCGGCAAAAAATAGCGAAGTTGCGATCACCGCCAAACCCACCACCAGACCCCGCGCCAGGCCGCCGCCGACAAAGCCGAGGACAATAATTGTGTTCGGCAGGGGCGAGACCAGCATTTCCTCAATGTGGCGCTGAAACTTGGCGCTGAAGAATGAGGACACGACGTTAGAATAGGCGTTGGTAATGACCGCCATCATGATCAGGCCGGGCGCAATGAACTGGGTATAGCTCAGCCCCTCAACCGGCCCGAGTTGCGCGCCGATCAATTGGCCAAAAATGATGAAATACAGAGCGGTGGTCACCGCCGGCGGCAGGATGGTCTGAATCCAGATGCGCAGGAACCGCAGGGTTTCCTTGATCAGGATGGTTTGCAGGGCGATCAGATGGGCGTGGAGGGGCATGGGTTTCCTTATTTAAGCCGCCTCGCGCATTTCCACGATCAGCCGTTTGCCCAGAGCCGCCAGCGCCGTTTCAATCTGCTCGATGCGAGTTTTATGGTGAAGCGACAGCAGATGATCGACCTGGATAGCGGTCAGGTTCAGCATTCGCGCCAAATCGGTTTTCCGCTTACCCGCCGCCAACAGGGCATTGTAGAGGGCGATCTTTGCAGAGGCAGCCACTTTTAGCGCCACGCCGGGCCGGCCATTCAGCGGGGAAGGTTCAGGAATAGGCTGGCGGTCATCCATGTAAGCGGAAAGCATCACCAGCAGCGCATCTTCGGCCATCAGCAGCGCTTCAGCTTCGTCTTCTCCAAAGGTGACCGCCTCCGGCACGTCCGGAAACGTCACTAGCAGAGTGTCGTTGTCATCAGGCGTGAGTTCTACGGGATAAATCAGCATCATTGCCTCCTATTTCAGCCCGAGATCTTTCTTGATCTTGTTCACCAGTCCGGTACCCAGTTGCTTGCTACCACCATGCATCAGTAAATCGGTTTTTCGGTTGCCCAGTCGGGCGACCAGATGGCCGGATCCGCCCGATTTAGTCTCGAAAGTGCAGCCTTGCTGGCTCAGCCAGGCTTTGAATTGGTGGCTATTCATCTCAATCGCCTTTCCGCAGTTTGGACAGCGCCAGTTCATACGCCTTTCGGGATGTGCAAAGTTACGAACAAACCCAGGAAACATTGGCATTGCTCAAAATTAATCCACATGAAGATACACCGATGAAGGTTAAAACGCCTGCCGCAATTCAGGTTGTCGTATTCTCGCTTTTCTCCACCAACCGCAGAAACAGCTCCTCCAGCCGGTTTGCCTTGTTGCGCAGGCTGGAGACCTCAATGCCGTGCGCGGACAACTGCTGAAATAACGGATTGACGCCCCGTTCCTTGGCGACGTCCACTTCGAGAGTCCAGTCATCCAGCCGGCGTAGCGGATAGCCCGGAATATCCGGCGCTTCATGCAATGGGTGCTGGAGATTCAGCACAAACGTTTCCAGGTTCAGACGATTGAGTAGCGTTTGCATCCGGGTGTTTTCGATGATCGCGCCGCCGTCAATGATCGCGATATGGCGGCACAGGCTTTCCGCTTCTTCCAGATAGTGCGTGGTGAGAATAATCGTCACGCCGCGCGCATTGATTTCGCGCAGGAACTCCCACATCGACCGGCGAATTTCGATGTCCACCCCGGCAGTGGGTTCATCCAGAATCAGCAACCTGGGTTCATGCACCAGCGCCCGGGCGATCATTAACCGCCGCTTCATGCCGCCGGACAGTTCCCGCGCCATTTGCCGGCGCTTGTCCCACAGGCCGAGTTGCTTGAGATAGGTTTCGGCGCGCTGGCGAGCCAGATCACGGGGTAGACCATAATAACCGGCTTGGTTAATGACGATCTCGGCGACCGGCTCGAACTGGTTGAAGTTGAATTCCTGCGGCACCAGACCGATACAGCGCTTGGCGGCGGACAGTTCAGTGTCCAGGTCATGGCCGAACACCTGCGCCAGGCCGCTGGTCTTGCGCACCAGCGAGCAGATGATGCCGATAGTGGTGGATTTGCCGGCGCCGTTGGGACCGAGCAGGGCGAAGAACTCCCCTTCTGCGACTTCAAGGTCGATACCGCGCAGCGCTTCGAAGCCATTCGCGTAGGTTTTGCGCAAATCGCGCAGGGTCAGGGCCGGAGTGGTCATGCATGGAATTCCGCGATCAAGGCAACTAGTCTTTGGTTTTGAGAGAGTTCAGCGAACCACCAAGAGGAATCCGACATGTCGGACGAGAACGATCAAAATAATCCAGAGGATATTACTCCATCCAGCGAACCGGCTCACGAAGCGGATAAGCTGCCGATGAGCGGCGTCCGGGTCATTGATCTGGGCACTTTCCTGGCCGGTCCTTACGCGGCGTCGATTCTAGGCGAATTCGGCGCGGAAATATTCAAGGTCGAACATCCCATCGCCGGCGATCCCATGCGGCGCTTCGGAACGCCCACCAAGCGCCATGACGCCACCCTCGCCTGGCTGAGCGAAGCCCGCAACAAGAAGTCGGTCACGATTGACCTGCGCCAGAAGGAAGGGGTGCAACTCTTCTTGCGGCTGATCGAGAAATCCGACGTGTTGATTGAGAACTTCCGGCCAGGAACGATGGAGGAATGGGGACTGAGCTGGAAGGAGTTAAGCGAGGCTAATCCCGGTCTGGTGTATTTGCGGGTGTCGGGATACGGGCAAACCGGACCGTATCGCCGCCGTTCTGGGTTCGCGCATATCGCCCATGCGTTTGGCGGGCTGTCTTATCTCGCCGGTTTTCCCGGGGAAACGCCGGTCGTGCCCGGCACCGCACCGCTGGGCGACTATATGTCCAGCGTTTACGGGGCGATTGGCATTCTGCTGGCGCTGCGCCATCGGGAAAAAACCGGACGCGGTCAGATCGTCGATATTGGCATTTACGAAGCCGTGTTTCGGCAACTGGACGAGATCGCTGCGTCTTATGGCCTGTTCGGCAAGGTGCGGGAACGCGAAGGGTCCGGCAGTTTCGTGGCCGTGCCGCATGGGCATTTTCGGACGAAAGACGATAAGTGGATCGCCATTGCCTGCACCACCGACAAAATGTTTGAGCGGCTCGCCGAGGCGATGGAGCATCCAGAACTGGCCTCTTCCGGTCTTTACGGCCCACAGCGGCAACGCCTGGCGGCGCGCGATGAGGTGAATCGACTGGTCATTGAATGGGTCGGCTCACTAAACCGCGATGAGGTGATGGGGCGGTGTCTGGACTGTGAGGTTCCAGTCGGCAAAGTGAACAGCATCGCCGATATTTTCGAGGACGAACATTTCCAGGTACGCGGCAATCTGGCCCGAATTGAAGAGGAAGGTTTGGGTGAAGTGGTAGTGCCCAATGTGGTGCCGACACTGTCAGCCACGCCGGGCCGCATTACGAACCTGGGTCCAGCCCTGGGCAACGCGACTTATGAGGTCATGCGGGAGTTGCTGGGCATGACCGCCGATGACATCAAGCGGTTGCGGCAACGGAAGATTATTTGAGGGATTCAACCAAGAAGCTGTCCAGGAACCTCTCTCCCAAAGGGAGAGAGGCAGGGGTGAGGGTCATTTTTCAATGGCTTGGCAAAATCGAAGTGAAACCCGCCCAGGCGCGCCACGGTGTCGCCAGCGCGCACGCACGCCTTTAAGCGCCGGGCGACTTCGACCAATACCCGGTCGCCATCGCTGGGACCCAGTGCGTCGTTGGTAAACCAGATAAATAACGGGTTCTTCGGTCCGCCGGCGGTCAGTAATGTCACTGGTCGCCCGTCAGTTTAGCTGGATAGCGCTTGCAGGGCGCTGCGAACCATGTCTTTGCAGACCTTGGCCATCCAGTTTTCCCTCCTGTAAATTTTCCTGTGATGGCGATGGGTAGCAACGTGGAGCCAGGGCGTCGCCTCCATCCAATCCATTGATCTTGTTAAGTGATATTGATTTAGCCTGCCCGTGCCGCCATTCCGATCACAGGAAAATTTACAGGAGGGAAAATATTGTCTTTCCAGGTTGGAATCAGATAAAAATCAACAACAAGTTTTTGTTTTTTAAATTAAAAATTGATGCTTAAAGATTCTATATTATCAGAGACAGGTCATTGTGAAATCGGAACCAAACCAGGGCTATGACTTTTGACGAGGAGTAAGTGACGTGGAATTTAAGGCTGAAATCAACGACAAGCCCCAATATGGAGTTGGCGACGCATCGTATCAGGCCGCCGGCGGTGAAGTGGGCATTAGAAAACTGGTCGATGATTTTTATGACGCGATGGAACAACTGCCTGAAGCGGAAAAGATCAGGAAGATGCACCCGGCAGACTTAACCGTTTCGAGGGACAAGTTGACGCTTTTTTTATGTGGCTGGCTAAATGGTCCACGATCTTATGCGCAAAAATATGGGCCAATCCGCATTCCTCAGGTGCATAGTCATTTGGAGATTGGACGAAGTGAGCGCGATGCCTGGTTACGGTGTATGGAAGAGGCGCTGAAAACCCAGCCCTACGCCGCCGAGTTCAAAAAATATCTGCTGGAACAACTCTATGTGCCCGCCGAGCGGAGTCGAAACCGGGATTAAACCGTCATTTTCCATATCGGCAAATGCTTTGAACAGGTTGCTTTATCTCTCCCTGAAGAACTGCACTTGTACATCGCGCGGCGCGGCGTGGTAAGGGGCTGAAGTCGCAATCAACGCCGCTCCGGCAGCGACATATTCAGCGGCGTTGTCCACACGAACTCCGCCGGCAGCCACCAGCACCGGCTGCCATCCCTCGGTTTCCAGTCGTATTCGACAGGCGCTTAACGCAGGAGGCGTAAATTTCTCCAATTGCAGAACATCGGCTCCCGCGCGCGCCCAAATCAGCGCTTCATCTACCGAGACCACTTCCACCACGATTTTTTTCTCCGGTTGACGATTGCGTAATCGGGCGATGGTTGCGCCAGGCGGTTCGTCGAGAAACAGGCGGTGTTCGGCGAACACCAGCAGGGTTTCCGACAGGCCGAGCCGATGCGCAATCGCGCCACCCGCCTGAATCGCCTTGATCGATAGCGCCTTGGTCCCCGGCGCGTTTTTGCGGGTGCAGGCGACCGGAACCGGCGCTGCGGCGTGAACCAGCGCCGCCGCGCCACTGGCGATGCCGCTGGCCCACTCCATCAAGGTTTGCGCGGTCTTCCATGCCCGGTGTAAAGCATCCGCCGGGCCTGCTGCGGTCAGCAGCAGCGCGCCGTCTTGCGCCGCCGTACCGGACGATACGACCCGATCAGCACTGGCTCCCGCCAGTTCGAACAAGCGCACCGCTTCCTCAACACCGCAGACCGTCATCGGGCCGCGAGCGCGGAATTCAAGTCGGCCAGGCTGACTGGTTAAACCCAGCGATTCGGTAGTCAGATCGCCAAAGGGAACGTCTTCAGCCAGCAGGCGATTCAGAGCTTCATCGGACAAGGCGCAGGGGTGCATTGGAGCGGATTCCTGGAAAATGTGGGTCGGTTCTTTACGCCAGCAACGCCACCGCTTTGATTTGCGCCCAGAGGGATTTGCCAGGGACAACATTCAAGTGATCGAGTGAGCGGCGGGTGATGCGGGCGATGAGCGGCGTACCGCCAGCGTCCAGCCGCACCAGCACATGCGCCGGCGTATCGGCGGCGGCGATTTCGGTCACGGTGACCGGGAGCAGATTGAGGATACTGGTCTCTTCAGCGCGAGCCAGCGTCAGGCTGACATCGCGGGCATGAACGCGAAAGCGCAGCCGGCGTCCCAGGGCTTCCGGACGGCGGGCGACCACCGCGCTCCCTCCTGGAAAATCCAGCCGGGTCAAATGATAGCGTTCGTCATGTTCGGCGACGACCGCCTCGATGACGACGCCGGCGTCTTCGGTGAAGGCGGTGGGCAAATCCAGTCGCGCCAGGGTTTCGCGCAGACCGCCCGCCGCGACGACGCGACCTTCGGCCAGTAACACGACATGATCAGCCAGCCGCGCGACCTCGTCGGGCAAGTGGCTGACATAGCACACCGGGATTTCCAATTTGTCGTGCAGGCGCTCCAGATAGGGCAAAATTTCGTTTTTCCGCTTCAAATCCAGGGCGGCTAAAGGTTCGTCCATCAACAACAGTTCCGGGCTGGTCGCTAGCGCGCGGGCGATGGCGACCCGTTGACGTTCTCCTCCAGAGAGCCGGTCGGGCATCCGGTCCAGCAGGTGGCCAATGCCCAGCAGCTCTACCGCATGATCGAGCGATACCTTATGCCCACTGTTGACTCGCTTGCGCCCGTAGTCCAGGTTTTTCCGCACCGAAAGATGGGGAAACAGACTGGCCTCCTGGAAGACGTAACCGAGCGGGCGTTGATGGGTGGGCCGGAAGACGCCGCGCGCGCTGTCCTGCCAAACGTCACCGTTGAATTGCAAAAATCCCTGCCCGTGTTGCTCCAGACCGGCCAGGCAGCGCAACAGGGTGGTTTTGCCGGAGCCGGAGTGACCAAACAACGCGGTGACGCCGCGACCGGGCAGTTCCAGATCGACCTCCAGCGTAAAGCCCGGCCAGACCACCTGGAAGCGGGCCTGGATGGCCGAGTCAGGCGTTATTTCCAAGCGTTGGTCCCTTTGCGGGAATACAGCGCCAACAGGACCAGGAAGCTGAACAGCAACATGCCACCCGCCAGCACATGCGCCTCGGCGTATTCCAGCGCCTCGACATGATCGTAGATTTGCACCGACACCACCCGGGTCTTTTCCGGGATGTTGCCGCCGATCATCAGCACCACGCCGAATTCCCCGACCGTGTGGGCAAAGCCGAGAATCGCGGCGGTAATAAACCCAGGCTTGGCCAGCGGCAAAACCACGGTGAAAAACGCATCCCAGGGACTGGCGCGCAGGGTCGCCGCCACTTCCAGCGGGCGCGGGCCAATCGCTTCGAACGCCTGTTGCAAGGGCTGAACGACAAACGGCAGGGAGTAAAATACTGAGGCAACCACCAGCCCGGCAAAAGTAAAGGGCAATACGCCCCAGCCCAGGGACTGGGTCAGTTGGCCAACCGGCCCGTGCGGCCCCAAGGCAATCAACAGGTAGAAACCGAGGACGGTCGGCGGCAGCACCAGCGGCAGCGCCACGACTGCGCCAATCACACCTTTCCATTTGGAACGAGTGCGAGCCAGCCACCAGGCGATGGGCGTGCCCACCACCATCAGAATGGCGGTGGTGAGACTGGCCAGCTTGAAAGTTAGCCAGACCGCCGCCAAATCAACCTCGCTCAGCACGCGCGGCGTTCCTCAAAGCGCGTAGCCGTAAGATTTGATAATGACCTTGGCTTTTTCACTCTTGAGGTAGTCAACCAACGCCTGAGCTGCCGGCTGATCCTTGCCGTTGGCGAGAATCACCGCATCCTGGCGGATCGGATCGTGCAGGTCGGCGGGGACAATCCAGGCGGAACCACCGGTCAATTGACCGTCGACCATGACCTGCGATAGGGCGACAAAGCCCAGTTCGGCGTTACCGGTAAAAATGAATTGATAGGTCTGGGAGACATTTTCGCCAGTGACAAACTTCGACTGGAGGCTATCGAGCAGGCCGAACTGGGTGAGTGTAGCGATGGCAGCCGCGCCATAAGGGGCCGTCTTGGGATTAGTAATCGCCAGATGTTTGAATTCGCTTTTTTTCAGCACCTCGCCCTGATCATCGACAAAGCCTGGCTTGGCCGACCACAGCACCAGCGTCCCGATGGCGTAGGTGAAGCGGCTGCCGGGAACGGTATCGCCTTCGGTTTCCAGCCTGGCCGGGGTTTTGTCATCGGCGGCAAGGAAAACCTGGAACGGCGCGCCGTTTTTGATCTGCGCGTAGAGCTTGCCGGTCGCGCCAAAAGACAGTAGCGCCTTATGTCCGGTGTCCTTCGCGAATTCTGCGGCGATTTTCTGCATCGGCGCGGTGAAATTGGCGGCGACCGCCACCTGAACCTCAGCGGTCTGGGCGGTCAAGCTGGAAATGGCGAGAACCAGGCCCGCCGGCAGCGCAATAAAGCGAGATTTCATCAGCGAGCGCCTCCGCCAGGTTGCGTCAATCATTGACCGCGAGAATGACATGCGATGCCTTGATCAAGGCGCAGGCGCGCTGTCCTGGAACAAAACCCAACTCATTCAGCGCTTCCTTGGTGATGATAGCAGTTAATACTCGCCCGCCCGGCAACTCCAGCTTGACTTCGCTATTAACAGCGCCAGGGATCGTTTCCCGGACAATGCCCCACAGTTGATTACGGGCGCTGATTCGCAAATTCTCATCCGGGGAGAGCAGCACGAAGCTCGACTTGATCAACACCAGCGCCTCCTTGCCCAGCGCCAGACCCAGTTCCTCCACCGCTTCATTGGTCACAATAGCGAAAATCTCCAGCCCTTCGCCCAGATTCACTTTCACTTCACTGTTGACCGCCCCTTTTTCCAGGTAACTCACCTGCCCGCGAAACTGGTTTCTGGCGCTGGTTTTCATGCTGATAGCCCTCAGTAGATTGTTAATTTGATCAAAGTTTTTTACTCCTGCTTCCATGCGGGCCAGAAATCGCCGGTGCTCGGCTTCCATGAGCCGGTAACCGGCGATCACCTGTTTTCCATAATCAGTGAGATGGGTGCCGCCGCCGCCTTTACCGCCGGTTGCCCGCACCACCAGCGGACGATCCGCCAGGTTATTCATCGCGTCCACCGCATCCCAGGCGGATTTGTAGCTCATTCCTATGTGCTTGGCGGCCTGGGCGATAGAACCGCATTCGTCAATACGCTCCAGCAGTTCAATGCGCCCCGCCCCGAGATAGCCTTGTCCTTCCCGGTTCAGCCAAAGTCGCCCTGATATTTCAAGCGTTTGGGTCATTGACATCTCGAATGTTCTCCACTGCTTTTTTCGTTATACTTTAAATTATATAACGATAACCCAAAGGAATTGTCAATCATGAAAACCGATTTTAATGTTCGGTAGATCCTTCCCCCAGCGCCGCCAGCGCTCCGTTCCCCATTGCCCGATACACCGGCTCCAACGTCTCCAGCAACGACGTTTCGCCGCGCCAGAACGGAAATGGCCCCAGCCGTTGCAGCAGGGCGGCGGATTGAGTCGGCGCAATCAATGGCCCGGTCACCGTTTCGGGCAGCGGCGGTAACGTCCAGAATGCCGGCGGATCTTCGGGCAATGGCTCCGGTTCCGCCAGTGACTCGCCCTCCTCGTCGCCCGCAACTTCCCCCAGTTGGGCCAGCAGCGCTTCTCGCTCCATGCCGCGCAGCTTGAACATCAGGAAAGGATCGCGATCAAACGCCTCGCCGAGCAGGTAATAAACGGCGGCGATGTGCTTGCAGGGATTTGACCAGTCCGGGCAGGAACAATCGGTTTTCAGATCGTCGTGCTTCCTGGGAAACAGCGACAGTCCCTGCTCTTCAAAAAGCTCCTCAATATCGGTCGGCATCTCGCCGGCCAGCAACTTGGCGCTGAACCGCGCTTCCGCCGCCATTCCTTCCATCAGCTTCCGCCAGTTCGCCGCGCTCAGCGGCTTGAGCTGGATGCTGACCCGATAGGGCTGGCGTTGCGAACCCTGCACCTTGGCCTTAACTTCGCCGGGCGCAATCTGAATATCCAGCACCTGACCTTGACGGGCGTAGCTGCGGCCTCGCCCCAACCGGGCGCCGATGTTGAAACTCTCCAGGACCGCAATCCAGCGCTTGGCCCACCAGCGATTGGCGAACGCTCCGCGCTGACTCTGCGCCTTGATGCCGCCGCTGACCTGAATCGGCCGGCTCGGCGGAAAATAGTCGTAATAGCCCATGTTTCAACCCTCCACCGCTTCAGCGCGCAACCGGAACAGGTTTTTCAATTCATCGGTGGACAGTTCGGTAATCCAGCCCTCGCCGCTGCCCACGATCTGCTCCGCCAGGGTTCTCTTCCGCTCGATCAGTTCGTCAATCCGCTCCTCCACCGTCCCCAGGCAGATAAACTTATGCACTTCCACCTGGCGAGTTTGGCCGATACGGAAAGCGCGGTCAGTCGCCTGATTCTCCACCGCCGGATTCCACCAGCGGTCGAAATGGAAGACATGATTGGCGCGAGTCAGGTTCAATCCGGTGCCGCCCGCCTTGATGGAGAGAATGAACACCGGCGGCCCGGACGATTCATTCTGGAATCGTTCGACCATCCGGTCGCGCTGAGCTTTGGGCAGGCCGCCATGCAGGAACAGCACCTCCCGGCCCAACTGTTCACGCAGATAGCGTTGCAGTAAATGCCCCATTTCGGCGAACTGAGTAAAAATCAGCGTCCGCTCGTCCATTTCCTGAATCTCTTCCAGCATTTCCGTCAGCCGCGCCAGCTTGCCGGAGCGGCCTGGAACCGGGGAATGATCGGCCAGGAATTGCGCCGGATGGTTGCAGACCTGCTTGAGTCGCAACAGCGTACTCAGAATCAGCCCGCGCCGGCTCATGCCCTCAGCGCCTTCCAGCACCGCTTCGGTCTGTTGCACCACGGCGGCGTACAGACTCGCCTGTTCCCTGGTCAGCGTACAGTAAACCTTCATTTCCAGCTTGTCCGGCAAGTCCTGAATAATGGCCCGGTCGGTCTTCAACCGGCGCAGCACAAAAGGGCTGGTCAGTTTTTGCAGGCGCTCCATGGCGCTTTCATCGCGCTGCACTTGCACCGGGATGAAAAACTCCCGCTTGAAGTGGTTGGCGCTGCCAAGAAAGCCGGGATTGAGAAAGTCCTGGATCGACCAGAGATCGCCCACATTATTTTCCACCGGGGTGCCGGTTAGCGCGATGCGCCGCTCAGTGCGCAAGGCCCGCGCCGCTTTGGCCTGCTTGGTCGCCGCATTCTTGATGTTCTGCGCCTCGTCCAGAATCACTGCCGACCATTCCACGCCTTGCAACAGCGATAAATCCCGGTGCAGGAGTCCGTAGCTGGATAACACCATGGCGTGAGACCGCGCCTGCTCAGCGAATTTCTCACTCTTTTCGCGTTCAGCGCCATGATGGATCATGATCGGCAGTTGCGACGTGAACCGGGAGGATTCCTTGTACCAGTTCCCGACGACCGAAGTAGGACAGATCAGCAACGCCGGACGGGTTTCGCCGGCTTCGCGGAGCCGTTGCAGCAGCGCCAAAGCCTGTACGGTTTTGCCCAGGCCCATATCGTCAGCCAGACATGCGCCCAGCCCCCAGCGGGTGAGAAACTCCAGCCAGGCATAGCCACGCCGCTGATAGGGTCGGAGCGTAGCGGTCAGCCCTGGCGGTGGCTCCAGGGGCGCAATCGATTCGCCGGCGGCCAGACCCGCCAGCAATTCGCCCAAGGGACCATCGGCGGCGAGGCTGCTGACTTCCAAACCCTCCGCCTTTTCCGCTCCCAGCGCCAGCCGCAACAATTCGCGGCCAGTGAAAGCATCCTTCTGCCGTTTTTGCAGCGCCAGCGCCGCCTGGATTTCCGCTGCTGACAGTTGCACCCACTGACCGCGCACCCGCACCAGCGGCACCTTCAGTTTGGCCAGCGCCAGCAGCTCCCTGGGCGTCAAACCCGTTTCACCCAGCACGATTTCCCAGTGAACATCCAGCACCCGATCCAGGGTCATGCCGGCCTTGGATTCGAAGCGGGTTTTGGCCTGGGCGCGAATCGCCAGTTTGGCGCGGCGTTTACCCGTCCAACGGGCTGGCAGTATCACCCCAAAACCGTTCTGCTCCAGCAACGCCGCCTCTTCGCCCAGAAAGTGGAAAGCGCCTTCAGTATCCAGTGTATAGCCGGTTGGCGCAGCGTCCTTCAGACTCTCTTCAATCGTCGGACACAGCGATGCGGCTTGACCGAGCGCGGCCAGTAATCCTTCCCGGGCTTTCGGCCCCAACGCTTTCAGTGCGGCATCGGCCCCGCGTTTCGGTTTCCACACGATCTCGGCCGGCGCTAATAAACTGGGATCTTCGCGGGCCTGGAGCAGGTAATGAATGCGCCATTCGGTTGTAGCGTCGGGGAAGAAGAGGCCATCCTCGTCTTCAGCGACGCCGTCGCGGGTTCCCGGTTCCTCCAGGCGGAAACAGAGCCGGAACGGGGCATGGATCAGTCGCAGCAGAGGCCGTTGCCAGTCGCGGATTTGTTGGACGAGGAGTTGGTTTTCGGCCCGCGTGAGTTTCAACGTCTCTTTCGGGTTCCGCAGGGCTTGCATCCATGTTTCGTGGAGGTTGAACCTGGTTGTTTCCTGGTGTTTGACTACCAGGGGCGGCGTAGACTGACGCACCAGATCGTCAACGATCCAGCCCAGGAAAGTTCGTAATACGTCACGCGGCGCAGCGACCGGGGGAACCTGATGATCTGCGCCGATGGCGCGGGCAGCAGGCGGCATCGCCCGCGCCAGTCGTTCCAGACAATGGCTATCCTCACCCAAAAAGACTGGGGTCCAGCAGGCTCGGTATTTACCCTGCCGCTCTACCAGGTCGGGCAAAACTTGCCGCCGGAAGGCGAGGCCGCCGGCCAGGCCCAGCGCCACACTCCAGTAGCGCAGATCATCACCGACCGCCACACCAGGCGCCAGGACGGCGCGATGCCGGATCACCGCCAAGAGCGTGATGGCATCGGTCGCGCTCAACGTTAGCGCCGGGAGTCGCCAGGCCGCCAGTACGGGTGCTTTACGGGATTTGGGCAGCTCGGCGATTAGTGGCGAAGACGGCAACGGCGCATCGCTCTGGGTGGGTAACCAAAGCCAATGTTCACTCATCGTGCGTCGGTCAGCCTGGAACAGGAGTCCCGCTTTGGCCAAACTCGCGCGCAGGACCGTAACCTCAGTCCGATAGGGCGAGGACTTGACCTGGGAGTGAAGTCTTGGCGCATTGTCCTGAAGCATTGATTCGCCCCACAGATGGAAACCGTCTTCGTGAAATACGGCATGTAAAACCAGCATCGGCGTCAATCCCCGGTTGGGCCAATTCGGGTATTCTGAACTATCATTGAACAGTCAACGATCAGTGACCTTGAATGATGATCACTTGAATTCACTATTGAGGAAAATTTCATGCGATTGATTCTGTTGGGCGCCCCGGGCGCAGGCAAGGGTACGGTGGCCAAGTTGTTGACGAAGGTCGATGGCTCGGTGCAAATCTCCACCGGCGATATCCTGCGCGGTGCGGTGCAGGCTGGCACGGCGCTGGGTAAAAAGGCTGAAGCTTTTATGAAAGCGGGTGATTTGGTGCCTGACGACCTGATCATGGGCATTATGGAAGCGCGCTTGCAGGAACCGGATTGCGCCAAGGGTTTTTTGCTGGACGGTTTTCCGCGCACTATCCCCCAGGCCGAGGCGCTCAAAGCCCTGTTATCCAAACTGGGCATTAAACTCGACACCGTGGCGAATATTGAAGTCCCCCGTCAAGAGATTCTCAACCGCCTCACCACCCGCCGCACCTGCGTCAATCCCCAGTGTCAGGCCATCTATAACGTCCGCAGTCAGCCCCCGAAAGTCGAGGGCATCTGCGACAAATGCGGCAGCCCGATTGTGCAGCGCGATGACGAAACCGAGGAAGCCATCAGCAAGCGGCTCGATACCTACGATGAGAAAACGGCCCCACTGATCGAGTTCTACCGTAAGGAAGGGTTGCTGCTGGTGGTCACATCCCTCATTCTTGAGGAAATAGTCGCCACCATCACCGCGCAGGTCAGCGGTTGATCGCACCGCATTCCTCCGGTCGCCCCGATCTGATAGATCGGGGTGACTGGAGAGCGAATAGGAGCTGAGGGTTTATTCAATATCCACTGGGCGTTTTTCGGCATGGCGGTAGCGGCGTAGCGGTGCGCTCGCCCGGATATCGTGAATGATTTCATCCAGTTCGTCGGCGGCGTGTTGCAATGCCTCACAGGCCAGATGAGAGGCGGCGTCCGTATTGCTGCCCAGGGCGCCAATGCACCGCAGCAAGGTGCCGTGCAAGGCGTTCAGGCGGTCTATCCGGGTTTCCACCTGCTGGATGAGAGCGGAATCAGGGGGGGACGTGGTCATCGAGAAGTTCTTTTGAGCAAAGCTGACATTGCCAAAACGGGCGTAATCTTCTTACGCTGCACTGAAACAATACAATAACAGCATTTACAAGCCAGAGAATCCCTGGATGCCGCCGGCTGATACTCACTTTGCCTCCTTGCTGGCCGTTTTCGCCGCTGACCTGACGGGCAAATTCGCCACGCCCTTGCATTTTAATCCCGAAGATCAGTTGAAAGCGCCCATGTTGACGCTGTTGAAGGGAACGGCGGCAACGCTGGGGCTGACCGTGGAAGTGCTGACCGAGGTGCAGGATCGCGAGCGTTCCGGGCGGCCCGATCTGGGCGTGGTCGCGCAGGCGCTCCTGGCCGGGTATGTCGAACTGAAAGCCCCCGGCAAAGGCGCTGATCCGGCTCAATTCAAGGCCCAGGATCGGGCGCAGTGGGAAAAGTTCCGCGACCTGCCAAACCTGATCTATACCGATGGCTGTCAATGGGCATTGTATCGCAACGGCGAACGGGTCGGGCGGTTGATTCGGCTCTCCGGCGATGTGACGACGGAGGGCGCTCAGGCGTTCAATGACGCCGATGCGGCGGCGGTGTGGGCGCTGTTGCGGGATTTCCTGTTCTGGCAGCCGACCGCGCCAGCGACGCCGCGCGCTTTGGCGGAAACACTGGCGCCCCTGTGTCGTTTACTGCGGGCTGAGGTGCTGGAGGCCGTGCAGAAGCCGGATTCGGGTCTGGCGGCGCTGGCGGTGGATTGGCGGCATTATCTGTTTCCCGATGCGGATGACGCCCAGTTCGCCGATGCTTACGCGCAAACTCTGACTTATGCATTGCTGCTGGCGCGCTGGTCGGGCGCAGTGGAGCTGTCCACGACCCAGGCCACAAAAACTCTGCGTCCGCAACATGGTTTGCTGGCTGAAGCGCTGAAAATCCTGGCGGATGAGCAGGCGCGGACGGAGATCGCAACGCCGGTGAATGTGTTGGAGCGGGTGATTGGCGCGGTGGACCCGGCAGCGCTGGCGAGTCAGTGGGTGGGCGGCGATCCGTGGCTGTATTTTTATGAGGACAGGACTTTCGCTAAACCCGTAAATTCGTCATACCCGCGAAGGCGGGTATCCATTCTTTTCAACGAATGACTGGATTCCCGCATACGCGGGAATGACGAAAAGCGAAAGTCCTGAGTAGATTTCCAAGACGATTTAAAGCGCAGATTCTTCAACTGAGTTGAGGTCGTTCTCATGACGCACTTAGCCTGTAAACTCCCACTGTCAACCGCAGATTATCTTGCCGGTGAAGCCTTCGCCGAAGTGCGTCATGAGTATGTGGACGGCGAAGTTTACGCGATGGCGGGAACCCGGAAACGCCATAACCTGATCGCGCTCAATTGGGCCGGCGCGCTACGCGGGCATCTGCGCGGGACGCCTTGCCAAGTGTTTGCCAGCGATATCAAGGTGCATGTTGCGTGGGACTGGCATGAGCGGTATTACTACCCGGATGTCGTCGTTGCCTGCGAGACGGATGATGCCGATGAGTATGTGATCGAGAAGCCCCGACTGATTATCGAAGTTCTATCCGAATCGACCGAGCGTAAGGATCGCGCCGAGAAGTTTTACGCTTACCGTCGCCTCGACAGCCTGCAGGAATATGTGCTGGTCGCTCAAGAGGTCTTGCGCGTCGAGGTCTATCGGCGGGAAACGAACTGGGATTTGGAAGTTTACGAAGTCGCCGGGGCGGAGATTGAATTGCGGAGCGTTGGGTTGCGCCTGACGGTCGCCGAGGTTTATCAAGAACTTCAATGAGTCGCAAAAATACCCAGCTTCATGCGGTTTTACGCGAAGCGAGGCTATTGAATTTCCCCCTGGATTTACAGTATCCAAAGGCTTGAAGCTCGGCTGACACGGTGGATGTATTGACTCCCTACCCACATCACTACCAAGGTCCGTAGGCCATGGCGTTCCGCTTTCTAAAATCTTTTTTCGTCGCCCCTCCCGGCCCGCCCGGCAAATATGAGGATGCCGTGATCGAAGCGGCCATTGAGCGTGTGGTGGACGGTACAGACCCGCGCCTGCGTGCGGTGAGCCGCTATCGTTATAAGCTCTGGGACGCCGTAGCGCATTCGGTGGCGTATGCAGTGCAACTGATCAACCACTTGCCGCCGCCCATCGACGCCAGCTATCGCAGCTTCACCAGCACCCCTCTGTTGCGGGCGGCGTTCGTATCTTCCGATCATCTCCGCGAGACCCTGAGCTTCAGCAAGCACATGCACAACTATCAGCAGCAGAATCCCGGGTTATTGCCGGTGGAGCTGCACGGACTGCTGGGCATGGAACGAGTCGAGAAAACCGTGTTGGGCGTCGATCTTCAGGGCGATATGATCCGCCGGGACGTGCCGCAAACCACCGTCAACTTCCGCAACCATCGCCTGGCTTTTCCCACTGAAAGTGAGCAGGCGACCCGTAAAGAACTGATCAAGCGGACGTTTGATTCGCTGATCGAAATCGCGCTGAATCAACTCACGGAAAGCCGTATCCGGCGGCAACAACTGGAACAACAGCAACGCCAACTCCTGCAAAAAAAAGCCAACGCCATGCGGTCAGGCCAGATGGGGCTGGGTTCATTGCTGGACTCGACGCTGCTGAACCAGGCCGACGCTTCGACGCTTGAACGGCAACTGTTCGATATTCAGGAAGAAATGAAGCAGATTCGTGCGGACTCGGCGACCATCGAACATTTACTGAAGCGGGTCATCGCCACCTTGAGCAAACCGGAGAAACACCTGCGCCTGGAGCGCGTTTCGCTCACCCTGGATCACATGAATATCAGAGCGCCCGCTGACTCGCCCCGGATCGCTAACGCGCTGACATTTGATGAGGCGCTGCTGGGTCAGGATCGCCGACTCACGGTCCTGCTCATTCGCTTCCCCAGCAGTGAACTGTTGCCGCAGCCGGACTTCTTCCAGGAAGCCCGGCGCTTGCTGACGCCCAGGTTGATGACGTGAACAGACCTTTTTGTCCAATTCAAGATACTATTGATGATTTTTTCATGCGCCCTGGACAATGACTCTGACCAGTTCTGGCCCCTTGGCGTAACCCACCTGGGCTTTCAGGGCCGAATTTGCCCGGATTTGATCAAGGATTTTCCACTCATCCGGCGTCTTGCTGTCGGCGAGCACCTTGACCATATGGGTAATCCATTCGCCAAGTTCTGTCAGTCCCTGGGGCGTTACCGAGCTGACCGGTTGCGCGCCGCCGGCGATTACCCGAAAGACCGGGTCCTTTTCCAAAAACTCCTTGATAGCGCCGGCAACGACTTTCTGCGCCCCCGTATCCCGGGTGAACATGGCGTAGGTGTAGCTGTATTTATTGAGAAGGGATCCAAAAAATTCTAATGCACAATACCAAGCACAGGGCACCCCCATTATCTTCATGGCATCGCTCCTTATTTACTTTAACAACGCCTTTATTATCATAAATTTATTTCATAAAATCAAGTCAGATTTGATGCCAGCCGGTGCGCGTGGCGCGTCGTTTCCGGCAACCGGTAACGGGTGCAACAGGCCATGACGTAAGCGATGGCGCTTTCCAGACTGATGCGGTGACCAGGCGAGACATAAAGTGGTTTGACGCCGGGCCGGGTTCGCAGAACTGCGCCAATCATTTCACCCTTCGCCCACAGCGGCGCCCACGCTCCGCGCTGATGAGGCGGCTCCTCATGCGTCCCGCACAGCCGGGTTTTAGCGACGCCGATAGTAGGAATATCCACCAACAGCCCAAGATGACTGGCGATGCCGAATCGGCGCGGATGCGCGATGCCCTGGCCGTCGCACAGCAGTAAATCGGGCGGTTCCGGCAATTGTGCGAGCGCCTCCAGCACTGCCGGCAATTCGCGAAACGACAGCAGGCCGGGCCTATAGGGAAACGTGGTCGGGCGGCGGGCCATGACCGTTTCCAGCACCGCCAGTTCTGGATAACGCAGCACCGCCACCGCCGCACGGGTGATGGCTCCCCCGGCCTCGAACCCGACATCGACTCCCGCAACTCGCCGCACTGGCCCGAGCCGATCTTCAAGAATCAACTGTGCAGCCCCTGCCCGCTGCAAGGCCAGCGCCTCGCTGGGACTGAGATTCCAGGAATGTGGGACATGTATTTGCATCCGCCAAGTTTATTCGCTCGCCCGGCGTGGTTAAACTAGCATCCCCGCTTCACCACCCCGACCCCGGATTCAAGACTATGCGGCAACTCAAACTCGGCATTCCTAAAGGCAGCCTGGAAAGCTCCACGATTGCGCTGTTCGGCCAGGCCGGCTGGACCATCAGCTCGCACAGCCGCAATTATTTTCCCACGATCAACGACCCGGAAATGAGCTGTGCGCTGGTTCGCTCCCAGGAAATGGCCCCTTACGTCGCCAACGGCGCGCTGGACGCCGGCCTGACCGGGTTGGACTGGATCATGGAAACCGAAGCCGATGTCGTCGAAATCGCCGAATTAAGCTACTCGAAAAGCTCCGACCAGCCCGCCCGCTGGGTGCTGATCGTGCGCGGCGATTCTTCGATCAACTCGCTGGACGATCTGGCCGGCAAGCGCATCGCCACCGAATTGGTCGGCTTCACCCGCCGCACCCTGGCGGAACGGGGCGTCGCAGCCACCGTGGAATTCTCCTGGGGCGCCACCGAAGCCAAGGTCGTCGAAAGTCTGGTCGATGCCGCAGTGGAAATCACCGAAACCGGCAGCACCATCCGCGCCCACGGGCTACGCATCGTCTGCGACCTGCTGCACACGACGACCCGCCTGATCGCCAACCGCGCGGCGCTGGATGATCCCTGGAAAAAAGCCAAGATCGAACAAATCGCCCTGTTGACCCGCGCGGCGCTGGCTGCCCGTCACAAGGTGGCGCTGAAAATGAATGTGCTAGCGGCGCAACTGGAACAGGTGGTGCGCCTGCTGCCCAGCCTGCATGCGCCTACAGTCAGCCATCTCTATGACCGCGACTGGCTGGCCCTGGAAACGGTGGTGGACAGCGACCGGGTGCGCGATCTGCTTCCTCGCCTGATCGCCGCCGGCGCTCAGGGCATACTGGAGTATGATCTGAAAAAAATGGTCTAACTGCTCCAAACCCGGTGAATACATTGCCCGCTTCCCCCAAATATCGCTAAACTTCGCTTCTCAAACCCGATGTCGCACCGGGTTCATTCCCTGGTCCCAGTCCCTGTTTCGATTATCCCGAATGTTACCCGGAGTCCTTCATGGCCGTTGAACGCACCCTGTCCATTATTAAGCCTGGCGCCGTCGCCAAAAATCTTATCGGCAAAATTATCGCCCGTTTCGAAGAACAAGGCTTGTGCATCATCGCCGCCCGCATGATTCATCTGACCGAAGAACAAGCCCAGGCTTTTTACGCGGTCCATCGCGAGCGCCCGTTTTTCAGCGAATTAGTGGCGTATATGACGGAAAGTCCCTTCATCGCCTTAGTGCTGGAAGGCGAGGACGCCATCGCCAAAAATCGTGAGCTCATGGGCGCGACCGACCCCAGCAAGGCGACGCCAGGCACGATTCGCGGCGACTTCGGCAGAAGCATCACCCGCAACACCGTTCATGGCTCTGACTCTCCGGAAACCGCTGTTACTGAAATTAACTTCTTTTTTAGCTATGTCGATCTGTTTCCGCGCGCCTGCTGAATGATTAAGAACCCGGCGCCCGCCATGACCGCAACTGCTGGCAAGATCAATCTGCTCGATCTGGATCGCCGCGCTCTGGAGGCCTTCTTCGTCGCGCTCGGCGAAAAACCCTTTCGGGCGACCCAGGTCATGAAGTGGATTTATCATGAGCGGGTCATCAATTTCGCCGCCATGACCAACCTGAGCAAGGCGCTGCGGGAACGGCTGGCTGACTGCGCCGAAATCCGCCTGCCGGGAGTGGCGCTGGATCAAGCCTCCCGTGACGGTTCCCACAAGTGGCTGATTCGGCTGGACAGCGGCAACTGCATTGAAATGGTGTTCATCCCCGAACCGGATCGCGGCACCTTGTGTGTCTCCTCGCAGATCGGCTGCCCGCTGGACTGCTCGTTCTGCGCCACGGCGCAACAGGGCTTTAACCGCAATCTCACCGTCGCTGAAATCATCGGCCAGGTCTGGCAGGCCAGCCGATTGCTGGGCGAGCGGCGCAACGGCGACCGGATCATCACCAATATCGTGCTGATGGGCATGGGCGAGCCATTGCTGAATTTCGCCAATGTAGTGAAAGCGACCGATCTGATGCAGGACGATCTGGCTTTCGGCATTTCCAGGCGTCGGGTCACGTTGAGTACGGCGGGCGTCGTCCCCGCACTCTACCGGCTGCGCGAGGTCTCCGAAATCAGCCTGGCTGTCTCCCTGCACGCGCCGACGGATGGGTTGCGCAACGAACTGGTGCCGCTGAATCGTAAATATCCACTGGCCGAACTGTTGGCGGCCTGTCAACACTATATCGCCGACAAACCGCATCGTCGCATTACCTGGGAATATGTGTTGTTGGCGGGAGTCAATGATTCCGAAGCCCACGCCCACGCCTTGGCGGCGCTAATTCGTGATATCCCCTCCAAGGTCAACCTGATTCCATTCAACCCGTTTCCACAGACCCGCTACCGGCGCTCCGACCCGACGACGATCTCTCGTTTCCATGCGGTGCTTATGGCGTATGATTTGACGGTGGTCACGCGCAAAACCCGGGGTGACGATATCGCCGCCGCCTGTGGCCAACTCGCCGGTCAGGTTCAGGCCCGTGGTCGCCGGGTGGAACGCCCCGTGCGCTTTGCGGTCGCCTGAGAAAGAACGTCATGCGCCTGCCGCCATTTCCCCCGATCTTCTTATGCCTGACCCTGCTGCTGGGCGCTTGCGCCAGCACCCAGGAACAGGAATTCAATGACAATGTGGCTGAGGTCAATTTCAAACTGGGTATCGGCTACATGCAGTCCGGCCATTTCGAAGTCGCTACGGAAAAGCTGATCAAGGCGCTGCAATTCAAGGACAATTACCCGGAAGCTCATAACGCTATCGGGGTGCTTTACGAAGAAATCCGTGAGTATGGCCCGGCTGAAAATCACTATAAAAAAGCAATCGACTTCAAGCCCGACTACACTCTGGCGCGGCTGAATTACGCCCGCTTCCTGTGCCTGCGCGAACCGGTGCGCACAGCGGAGGGCGAAAGCGAATTTCAGAAAATCATTGCCGAACCGGTCAACGCCGGCGCCAATGCCGCCGAAGCCTACGCTGGCCTGGCCCTCTGCGCCCGCCAGCGCAATGATCCAGGACAGGCCGAAACCTGGTTGCGTCAGGCGTTGGACATCAACCCCAACAATACCAACGCCCTGTTTGAACTGGCCCAGCTCAGCCAAACGCAAGGCAAGACTTTGCAAGCCCGCGCTTTCCTGCAACGCTATCACAGCCAGAGTCGTCCCACGCTGCAAAGCTTGACGCTAGGTATCGCCATCGAATCTTCTCCGGATGGCGACCCTTTGCTGCATCGGGATTACAAGGCGGTCCTGATGGCGCAGTTCCCAAATTCTGATGAAGCCCGTCGCCTGAAACCACCGGAATAGATTATGTCCAACGAGATCGCTACCGATTTCACCTCCGAAACCCCGAGCGCCCCTACTGAATCGCTGGGTGCCTGGTTTACCCAGGTTCGCACCCGTCACGGCCTCGAACTCCGCGAAGCGGCCCGTCACCTGATGCTGAATCCGACCATCGTGCAAGCCATGGAGGCCGACGATTTCGCCCGATTGGGACCGCCGGTCTTTGCGCGTGGCTATCTGAGTCGCTATGCCCGCTTGCTGGATATGCCGGATCATGAAGTGCTGGAGCGTTTTCGGCAGCAAATCAGCTCCAACCAGGAGCCACCGCCGCTGCAAGTCGTGCATCCGCTCCGCCGCCAGACCCGGGCGCGTGATCTGCGAGGGTTGGTCTATCTGGCTCTGCTGGTGGGCGTCGGCTGGACCGCTATCCAGCACTTGCCTAATCTCGACCCAAGCCGACTGACTGCATTATGGTCGGGCGACCGACCGAGCGCGGGGAGTCCCATCGTCTACAATCCGAATAGCGCAACGTCCCAAGTTCACTATCCGTTCCAGTCGAAACCTGCGGAAACCACTGCTCCGGTCCCGGCGACATCGCTGGCCAGTGAAGCGCCCTCGGCGACTTCACCGTCATCGGAACCCATCCCCCCTACGGTCGCCACCCTCACGCCACCGTCCGCATCAGTGGTTTTCACAGCTCCGCCCAATCCAGCGCCGACCCCAGCGCTTTCCGGGGCTGAGCCCTCAATGACTGCGCCAGCATCGGTTCCCTTTGCTATTCGCACGAGCGACGCCCAAGCAGTCGCTGCCGCTGATGGCGAGGCTAAGCTCCTGTTGGAATTCAGCAACGATTGTTGGGTGGAGATCAAGGATGCGGAGGGCAATGTGCTGACGAGTGGCTTGATGAGAGGCAATACGACGCACACCTTGTCCGGTCCGGCTCCCTTTAAAGTCACTCTGGGTAATGCGCCGGCGGCGCGCATTGTCCTGGACGACCGGCTGGTCGATACGACGATCTATGTCCCCCGGCGCGGCACGGTCAGCCGCTTCACGCTGAATCGTGAGTAGTCCCATGGCCAAGGCGTTTCAGGCCATCCGTGGCATGAACGATATCCTGCCCGCCGAGTCGGCGCTGTGGCAATCGCTGGAAACCACGGCGCGCGAAGTGCTCGCCGCTTACGGCTATCAGGAAATTCGCCTGCCGCTGGTGGAGAAAACCGAACTGTTTGCCCGCTCTATTGGCGAGGTCACCGACATCGTCGAAAAGGAGATGTACACCTTCGATGACCGTAATGGCGAAAGTCTGACCCTGCGTCCCGAAGGCACCGCCGGTTGCGTTCGCGCCTGCATTGAACACGGGCTGCTGCATCACCAGACCCAGCGGCTGTGGTATAGCGGCCCAATGTTCCGTTACGAAAAGCCCCAAAAAGGCCGTTATCGCCAGTTCCACCAGATCGGTGCTGAAGCTTATGGCATGATCGGCCCGGACATCGACGCCGAATTGATCAGCCTGACCGCCCGGTTGTGGCGACGGCTCGGCATTCACTCTGTGCGCCTGCAACTCAATTCGCTGGGTTCCAGCGCCGCCCGCGCCGCCTACCGGGAACGACTGGTCGCTTACTTTACGGCGCGTCAGGGGGAGCTTGATGAAGACAGCCAGCGGCGATTGCTGACGAACCCGCTGCGGATTCTGGACACCAAGCATCCGGCGATGCAGGCGGTGGTGGCGGAAGCACCCTCATTGCTGGATCATCTCGACGCAGAATCCCAGGCGCACTTCGCCGCGTTGCAAGATTTGCTGGATACCGCCGGCATCGCCTATGAAATCAATCCCCGGCTGGTGCGGGGACTGGATTACTACAGCCAAACGGTTTTTGAATGGGTGACGGATACGTTGGGCGCGCAAGGCACGATTTGCGCTGGCGGTCGTTATGATGGATTGATTGAACAGCTCGGCGGACCGGCGACGGGAGGCATCGGGTTTGCGATGGGCCTGGAGCGACTGGTCGCCATGCTGGCCACCGCTGGCTTACCCGGTGTTGACCCTGCCCCTCACGTTTACCTGATCGCCGTCGGCGACGCAGCGCAACGCACTGCACTGGCGCTGGCCGAGCGGCTGCGCGATGCGGCGCCGGCGCTGCGATTGCGGATGAACTGCGGCGGCGGCGGGTTCAAAGCTCAATTCCGCCGCGCTGACCACAGTGGCGCCCGGTTCGCTCTGATTCTTGGCGAAGATGAGGTCCATGCCGGTACGGTCGCCATCAAGTCATTGCGCGAAGCCCAAAGCCCACAAAGGACCCTGCCACAGGATCAGTCCGCTGCCTGGTTACGTGCGGCGGCTCTGGAGGAAGGCTCCTGAGACCTCTTGCCTTGGCCTGCTTGCCTGACTCCTCACGGGAGCAGGGAGTTGGCCGTTTCAACGAATCCTGACGGATTGCTGGAGAATACAAGCTGATGGAGCAATACACCGACGACGAGCGCGTCGAAGATCTGAAAAAATGGTGGCGGGAAAATGGCCTTAGCATCATCGTTGGCATCGTGCTCGGCATTGCCGCGATTTTTGGCTGGCGTTACTGGGTTTCCCACCGCGATACCCAAGCAGAACGGGTCTCGCTGGCTTACGACGCCTTCATCGAAGCGGTGGAAAAGCCGGACGCTGATCAGGCTCGTCAGCAGGGAGAGCGCTTGTTGGCTGACTTTCCCAAATCCTCGTATACAGTCCTGGCTATGCTGCGGCTGGCCAGGCTGGCGATGGACAGCGGTGATCAGGCTACCGCTGTTCAGCGGCTACAGTGGGTGATTGATCATGCCCAGCTCGACGAGATCCGGGATATCGCCCGGCTGCGACTGGCGCGGGTGCTGTTGGCCGCTAGCCAGTTGAGTGAAGCCAAAAAGCTGCTGGAGAGCGTTAGTACAACGACTTTGACCGCCGAGCGCGAAGAATTGCGAGGCGACCTTCATCTGGCGGACCATGATCCCGCCAAGGCGCGCACCGCCTATGCTGAGGCGCTGGCGACCGGTGGCGGCAGCCCGCTCTTGCGGCTCAAACTGGACAATCTGGTCGCGCCGACCGCCGACACGGTGATTGCCGCACCGGCTCCACCGCCCCCTGATCTGCCGGCTGAACCGGTCTCCGCAGCGCCGCCGACTTTCGCAGCGCCCGTCGCGGAGTTGCCGGCCGTTACCGCGCCCGCAGCCCCTGTCGTCGAAGAGGGTCCAGCACCGGCTGCGCCGGCTGACGCTCCTGAAGAAGCGCCTGCCGCACCGGCGCCGGCTCCCGCCGCTACCTCAGGTCCGCCGTCATGATCCGTCCTATTCTTCCTGTCCTGATCCTGATCCTGAGCGCTGGTTGCAGCACGATCAGCGGCTGGTTCGGCGGTTCCGATAATTCGGTTCCTCCCGCTGAGCTGAAATCGATTGCCCAATCTGTCAACATCCAGCAACTTTGGGAAACCCGCGTGGGTTCTGGGACAGACAACCAGTTCATTCGCCTGATTCCCGCGCTGACCGATGGGCGTCTCTACGCCGCCAGTCATGATGGCATGGTCGTCGCCCTCGACGCCCTCAGCGGGCAACGCTTGTGGGAGACGGCGACGCAGCTACCCATCTCCGGCGGCGTCGGCGTCAGCGATGACGGTCTGGTTCTGGTCGGAACCCGCAAAGGCGAGGTGGTCGCGCTGCGCCAGGATAGCGGTCAGGAAGCTTGGCGCAAGCAGGTTTCCAGTGAAGTGCTGGCCCCGCCGCGCGCCGCCAGCGGCATCGTGGTGGTTCGCACCATCGACGGCAAATTCACGGGTCTTGACAGCCGTTCCGGGGAACAGCGCTGGGTTTACACCCATGCGCTGCCTGCCCTTAGCCTGCGCGGCAATGCCCCGCCACTGCTGACCCGCGAGCTGGCCATTGCTGGACTCGACAATGGCAAATTGCTGGTACTGTCTCTGGCTCAAGGGTTGCCGCTGACCGAGAAGACCGTGGCTGCGCCGCGTGGCCGCACCGAGATCGAACGGCTGATCGACATTGACTCGGAACCCAAAGCGTTTGGCGATACCTTGTACCTGGCCGCCTATCGCGGCAATGTGGCCGCGATCAACATGCGCGACGGCAATCTAGTCTGGAATCGTGATCTGTCCAGCCACGCCGGGTTGGATGTGGACGCCCGGCAAGTCTATGTCAGCGATGACGCGGATGCGGTATTGGCTCTGGATCGCGCCGCCGGCGGCACGTTCTGGAAACAGGCGGAGATGACCGGCCGCCGGCTTTCAGCGCCCGCCGCCACAACCGATTACGTCGTAGTCGGCGATTTTGAAGGCTACCTGCACTGGCTGCGCAAGGAAGATGGCCGGATCGTCGGTCGCATTCGCGCCGCCAGCAAGGCCATTATTGCTCCACCGATCGTCGTCGGCGACATCGTGTTTGTGCAGAGCCAGGGCGGTACGCTCGGAGCCTTCCGCCTCGGCGGCTGAACGCCCCTCATGCCCCAGCCCCTCTCTCTCCGGGAGGGGAGAGTGAGCCGCAACGCTTGATTTTACGAATTGCCGTTCCCTCACGCCTGTACCGGACTTTCGACTACCTGCCGCCGCCCGATTGTAATCCCGCAACCCTGCAACCGGGTATACGGGTCCAGGTTCCCCTCGGGCGGCGGCAGATCGTCGGTTTTCTGGTTGAGCTCAGCGCTGACACCGTGTTGGACAAGGCCAGCTTGCGGCCCGCGCTGGCCATTCTCGACACCGCAGCGCTGCTGCCGCCCGATGTGCTGGCGCTGATCCATTGGGCGCAACGCTATTATCACCATCCCCCCGGCGAAGTGTTTACCACCGCGCTGCCGGTTCTGTTGCGCCAGGGCGAACCAGCGACCGCGCCTACGCCCATGCCGCTATGGCGCATCACCGCTGCTGGCTTAACCGCACTCACTGACGACAGCCTGCGCCGCGCCCCCGTGCAGTGGCGGATGCTGGACTATCTGGCGCAGTGTCCTGAAGGCGCTGAACCTGAAACCCTGCGTCCGGTGGTGAGCCACAGCGCCGCCACCCTGCGCACTTTGCGGGACAAGGGATGGGTAGAGCAGAGCGCGGCGCTGGAAGGCGTAACCCCCTCTCCCCTGGCTCACTCCCCGCCGGCGCTGAACGCTGCTCAGGCGGAGGCCGTAGCCGCGATTTCTGCTGCGCTGGGCCGGTTCCAGGTTTTCCTTTTGGAAGGGGTGACGGGCAGCGGTAAAACCGAGGTCTACCTGCAAGTGATTGAGGCGGCCCTGGCGCAGGGCCGGCAAGCGCTGGTGCTGACCCCGGAAATTGGCCTGACCCCGCAGTTACTGGCCCGGTTCCGGGAACGGCTGCCGGGACCACTGGCGGTCTCGCATTCCGGCCTCAGCGATGAAGAGCGGCTCAGGGCCTGGCTGATGGCGCGCGAGGGTCGCGCCCGGGTGGTTGTCGGCACCCGTTCAGCGGTGTTCGCGCCACTGCAAGCGCCCGGCATCCTGATCATTGATGAAGAACACGACCCGTCTTTCAAGCAGCAGGACGGTTTCCGCTACCACGCCCGCGACCTGGCCATCGTCCGAGGGCAGCAACTCGGCATCCCGGTGGTGCTCGGTTCAGCCACCCCGGCGCTGGAAAGCAGCTACAACGCCCAGCGCGGTCGTTATCAGTGGCTCGTTTTGCCGGAACGGGTCGGCGGCGGCGCTGAACCCCCGATTCATCTTCTGGATGTGCGCCGCCAGCCGATGCGTGAGGGATTGTCATTACCGTTGCTGGAGCGCATTCGCGTTCATCTGAACCGGGACGAGCAAGTGTTGCTGTTCCTCAACCGGCGCGGGTTTTCCCCGGCCCTGCTCTGTCATGAATGCGGTTGGATCAGCCAGTGCCGACATTGTGACGCCCGCATGACCCTGCATCTGCGCCGCCAGCGCCTGATTTGCCACCATTGTGGCGATCAACGGGCCGTTGATACCGCCTGTCCGCAATGTGGCAGCGTGGATTTGCGTGGCTTCGGCCAGGGCACCGAACGGCTGGAAACCGCCCTCCGCCAGGAATTTCCCGAAGTCAGCATCACCCGCATGGATCGCGACAGCACCCGCCGGCGCGGCAGTCTGGAAACCCTGCTGGCGGATATTCAGGCTGGCGGCCGCCGACTGTTGGTCGGCACCCAGATGCTGGCCAAGGGCCATCACTTTCCCGACGTAACCCTGGTGGGCATTATCGACGCTGACCAAGGGCTTTACGGCATCGACTTCCGCGCCAGTGAACGGATGGCGCAGCTCATCCTGCAAGTCGCCGGGCGGGCCGGGCGCACCGAAAAGCCTGGCACGGTGATTATTCAGACCCATCATCCCGACCATCCACTGTTGCGCACTCTGGTGTCACAGGGCTACCCGGCCTTCGCCACAGAAGCGCTGGCCGAACGGCAAGCAGCCTTGCTGCCGCCCTTCGCCCATCAAGCGTTGCTGCGAGCCGACGCCGTTGATCCGGAGCGGGTGAACGGTTTTCTGAAAGCGGCGCGGGCCTGGGCGGAGCCGGTGGCGGACGGCGTGGAATTATTGGGACCGGCCCCGGCGCCGATGGAGCGTCGTGCTGGCCGTTACCGGGCGCACTTGTTAACGCAGGCTACGCAGCGCCAGGATTTGCACCGTTTCCTCCATCGCTGGACGGCGTTGCTCTGGGCGGAGCGCCAGGATCGCCAAGTGCGCTGGTCGCTGGATGTCGATCCGCTGGAGCTGTACTGAGTCCCTTCCTCCCAACCTCCCCCGATGGGAGGAGTCTGAACGCTGACTTGATACCAATTCTCGGTAGGTTTTATATTTCCCATGTAGGGCGGGTTAGCGCAGCGTAACCCGCCGAAACCGCAGCCGAATCGGCGGGTTACGGGCTGACGCCCTAACCCGCCCTACAACTTTGAATCATAGAATCTATTGAGAAACGGTATGACTTGTCAGGCGCCTTTCTTTTTTCAGGACTTTCGCCAAACCCTTAAATTCGTCATACCCGCGAGTGCGGGTATCCATTTTTTCAGTGGGTTACTGGATTCCCGCCTACGCGGGAATGACGGAAAGCGAAAGTCCTGTCTGCGATGGATCGAACGGGGACCGTTAGTGTGCGCCCTATTGAAGCGGTAGATATCGATGCGCTCATCACCATTCTCGATCGCTACGCTGACCAGTGCATCGACCTGGCCGACGCCTGCCTGATCTGGCTAGCTGGACAGGAAAAAACCAGCCGGGTGCTCACCACCGACCGCCGTGATTTCAACGTCTACCGCACTCCGGACGGACGGTCCCTTGAACGGGTGTGGGTAACCGATCAGGGTTGATGGGATTCCCGGCGAATGGCCAATCCTGATGTTCATTTTCAGCCTGTGAAATCTCAAGATTTGAACTTATTAAAAAATAAGTAAACCCGGATACCTTTACTTGACGCCGGATGAAGCTAGAATTTGGGAGTTTGCGGCATCTTCCCGCCGTCAAGCGAACCACTAAAGGGGGAGGCGAGTATGGGCCGTTGGGTTCATTCGCGAGCGCCTGCCACCCCAATCCACCACCACCCATGGGATATAACGATGCAACAAGATTTGGTGCGCGCCATAAAAAGCAACCCCAAATACCATGAGCTGACCTCCAAGCGTTCCAAGTTCGCCTGGATTCTGGCGGTCCTCATGTTATTGATTTACTACGGCTTCATCCTGATCGTCGCCTTTAACAAGGAGTTCCTCTCCCAACCCTTGTGGTCAGGCTCCGTGACTACGGTGGGCATTCCTATCGGTCTGGGCGTCATCGTCAGCGCCTTTATCCTGACCGGTATCTACGTCTCCCGCGCTAATTCCGAGTTCGACCGTCTGACGGCGGAAATCAAGGAGGAAGTCCTATGAGACTCTGGCAAAATGCACTGACAGCTATCACCCTGAGCCTCGTCGCCGGCGCAGCGCTGGCCGCTGGCGATGTCGGCGAAGTCAAGAAACAGTCGGTCAACATCCCCGCCATTATCATGTTCCTGGCCTTCGTCGCCGCCACCCTGGGGATTACCTACTGGGCGGCGCAGCGCACTAAGACCGCCAAGGACTTCTACGCCGCTGGCGGCGGCATCACCGGTTTCCAGAACGGCCTGGCCATCGCCGGCGACTACATGTCCGCCGCGTCGTTCCTGGGGATTTCCGGCCTGGTGTTCATCAACGGCTATGACGGCCTGATTTACTCGGTCGGCTGGCTGGTCGGCTGGCCGATCATCATGTTTCTGATGGCCGAACAGCTTCGCAACCTGGGCAAGTACACCTATGCCGACGTCGTGTCCTACCGCTTCCAGCGGGTGCCGATGCGCACCATGGCCGCGACCGGTTCGCTGGTGGTGGTGGTGCTGTACCTGATCGGCCAGATGGTCGGCGCGGGCAAGCTGATTCAGGTGCTGTTCGGCCTGGATTATGTCTATGCGGTGACTATCGTTGGCATTTTGATCATCCTGTACGTCACGTTTGGCGGGATGCTGGCGACCACCTGGGTGCAGATCATCAAAGCCTGCCTGCTGTTGGGCGGCGCGACCATTATCGCATTCGGCGCTCTGTTTGTGGCGACCGAAGGCACTTTAAGCCCGGAACGGCTGTTCCAGAAAGCCACGGAAATTCACGCCAAGAAAGACGCCCTCATGCGACCCGGTGCCTTGGTCACCAGTCCCATTGAAGCGATCTCGCTCGGCCTGGCGTTGATGTTCGGCACCGCCGGCCTGCCGCATATTTTGATGCGGTTCTTCACCGTGCCGAACGCGATGGAGGCCCGCAAGTCGGTATTCTACGCCACTGGCTTCATCGGCTATTTCTACATCCTGACTTTCCTGATCGGTTTCGGCGCCATCGTGTTGCTGATGCCCGCTGAATCCGGTTTCATGGTCACTGATCCGAAGACCGGTGCCCTGGCGCTCAAGGGCGGCCAGAACATGGCGGCGGTGCAACTCTCCGCAGCGGTCGGCGGCAACTTGCTGCTGGGCTTCATCTCGGCGGTCGCTTTCGCCACTATTCTGGCGGTGGTCTCCGGTCTAACGCTGGCCGGCGCTTCAGCCATCTCGCATGACCTGTACGCCAGCGTCTGGGCGCATGGCAACGTTGATGAGCAGCAGGAAGTGCGGGTCTCCAAGATTGCGACTGTGGTGTTGGGCATTATCGCGATCCTGCTGGGCATCGCGTTTGAGCAGCAGAACGTGGCCTACCTGGTCGGCTTGACCTTCTCGGTGGCGGCCAGCGCCAACTTCCCGATTCTGATCGTATCAATCTACTGGTCGAAGATGACCACCAAGGGTGCGCTGCTGGGCGGTTGGCTGGGCTTGGTGAGTTCCACCCTGTTCGTCATTCTCGGCCCGACCGTGTGGAAAGACGTGCTGGGCAACGCCGAAGCGATCTTCCCGTTCAAAAACCCGGCGCTGTTCTCGATGATCATCTCTTTCCTGGGCATCTGGATCGGCTCAATCATGGACAACAGCGAGCAAGGGCGGCGGGAATGCGAGTCCTTCGAGGCGCAGGATGTGCGTTGCAAGACCGGCATCGGCGCTGAGGGCGCAGCCAGTCACTGAGCGATCCACGACCGGTTTGGGAGATTGCCAGCAGCGGATAGCATCCCCGGTCCGGTTTGAATCCTGCTAAGATAAAACCCCTTCCGGCGCCCGCTGCGAAGGGGTTCTTCATTGGTGTCTGGCTATCAGGATCAACCGTCGTGACGACTTTGGATCAAACTGCGTTTCTTGCTCGACTGCCCCCCTTCAATCGGCTTTCTGCAGCAGAATTGGAACCGATCGCCAGGGAATTGACCGTGGACTGCTATCCAGCCGGCGCAGTGCTGGTGAAGGCTGGCGAAATCCCGGCGGGTCTTTATCTGATCATTGAAGGCGCGGTCTATGAAGTGGACGGCAATCCGTGCGCGCCAGGTCAAGACGATGCGGTTCCACCGAGTCAACCGGCCTTGTGGTGCGTGGTTTCACTGTACGCCGCTGAAGACGCTTTCGACGCCCGCGCCTTATTGCACGGCGCCAGCAAGCATCATTTTGTCACCAATGAACCCACCCGCTGTTTTCTATTACCCCGGCCAGCCTTTCTGCGCGCCGTGCAGAGCCATTCTGCGCTGGCGACTTTTTATGACCAGAAAATTTCCCAGCGGTTGGCCACGCTGCGCGAGACCGGCGACAGCCGCGATTTGTCATCATTCACTCTGGCCAAAGTTCAGGACGCCTACATTCACCCGCCGGTGTTTGTCGAAGCGGGCAGCTCTATCCACGAGGCCGCCCTGGCCATGAAGGCGCATAAAACCAACTCGGTCCTGGTGCAGGACGGTGACGAGTTGGGCATTGTGACCGCCACCGATCTGCGCGAAGCCGCCATCATCCAGCGGCGATCGGTGGATGAGCCGGTGGGGCCACTGGCTACCTATGAATTGATTAGCATGGAACCGGGCGATTTTCTGTTCAACGCCCTGCTGCGGATGACCCACTACAACATCAACCGGCTGGTGATCCGCGAAGGCCGCACCCTGCATGGCGTTCTCGAACAAATCGACCTGCTCAGCTACCTCTCCAATCACTCGCACTTGATCGCCCTGCGCATCGAGCGGGCGCAGTCCCGGGAAGACCTGAAATGGGCCAGCCAGGATCTGGTCAACGTCATCCGCGATCTGCACGTCAAGGGCATCAAAATCCGCTACATCATGCAACTGGTGTCCGAACTGAACAAAAAACTGCTGGGCAAGCTCTTCGACTTGCTGGCCCCACCGGAACTGATGGCGAACGCCTGTCTGCTGGTGCTGGGCAGTGAGGGGCGCGAGGAACAGGTGCTGAAGACCGATCAGGACAATGCCCTGATTCTGCGCGACGATTTCACTTATTCCGACTTGGAGCGGATCACCAGCGAGTTCACCGACTGCCTGATTGATTTCGGCTATCCGCGTTGTCCTGGCAACATCATGGTGTCGAATCCGTACTGGACTAAATCGGTCGCGGCATTCAAAGACGAACTGTTCCAGTGGATCGTCTATCCCACCTCAGACTCTTTCCTGCAATTCGCCATCTTTTTCGACGCCATGGCGGTGACCGGCGACGATAATCTGCTCCGCCATGTCAAGGACCACATGTACCGTTTACTGGGGGACCATCGCGCTTTCTACGCCCAGTTCGCCAAAGCCACGGTCGCTTTTGAAACCCCCCTGGGATTTTTCACTAACTTTGTGGTCGAGAAGCACCGCGACGAGCTGGATCTCAAAAAGGGCGGCATTTTCCCCATCGTGCATGGCATTCGCAGCCTGGCGCTGGAATACCGGTTGCCGCAGACTAACACCATTGACCGCATTATGGCCCTGAGCCAGCGCAACCTGTTCAAGGCGTCTTTCGGTATTGAATTGATCGAGGTGTTCACCTATCTCTCTACCCTGCGGGTCAAGGCGGGCCTGAACAAAATTCAGCAGAACCTGCCGCAGGACAACTATTTGAACCCCAAGGAGTTGAATAAACTGGAGCGGGAACTGCTCCGGGATTCATTCAAGATTGTCAATGAATTCAAGAAATTCATTACCTATCACTTTAAGCTGGGTATGATCAGTTAAACCGGAACCCCCTGCGAGATTTCCCCTTGAAAACGCATCTGCAAAATCTTGTTGCCCAAGCGCTGCAACCTCTGCAACAAGAGGGATGGCTGCCTGCTGGCGAGCTGCCGGCGATCCCGTTGGAGCGCACCCGCGACCGGACGCACGGTGACTTTGCCTCCACTATCGCCCTGGCGTTGGCGAAAACCGCCCACCGCAAACCGCGTGAACTGGCCGAGCGCATCGTCGCCGCGCTACCCGCCTCCCATCAGATCGTCAAAGTGGAAATCGCCGGTCCGGGTTTCATCAATTTCTTTCTGGCTCCCGGCGCCTATCAGGCGGTAGTGGGCGAAATTCTGGAGCGTGGCGAACACTTTGGACGAAGCAAACTCGGCAAGGACCAGCGGGTGCAGGTGGAATTCGTGTCCGCCAATCCCACCGGGCCGTTGCATGTGGGTCATGGCCGGGGCGCTGCGTTTGGCGCGACGGTCGCCAATCTGCTGGAAGCAGTCGGCTATCAGGTTCATCGTGAATACTACGTCAACGATGCGGGCCGGCAGATGAATATCCTGGCTGTCAGCCTTTGGTTGCGCTATCTGGAACATTGCGGAGAAAAATTCCGGTTTCCCAGCAATGGCTACCGGGGCGAGTATGTACGCGACATTGCAGTGCAACTTTACGTCGAGCATGGCGGCGCTTACATGATCTCGGCGCGGCAGATTTTTCGCGACCTGCCCCAGGATGAAGTTCGCGATGAGGCAAACACGGTAGTCACTCCTGGCGACCGGGAAGCGCATATTGACGCCCTGGTGGAGCGCGCCCGCACCCTGTTGGGCGAACCTCGCTATCGCTATATCTTCGAACTGGGCCTGAACGCCCTGCTCGATGATATCCGCGACGACTTGCGAGAATTCGGCGTGGTCTACGATGATTGGTATTCGGAACGCGCCCTGGCGGAAAGCGGCGCGGTCAACAAAACCCTGAACCGGCTGCGCGATGTCGGCCATGTCTACGAGCAGGACGGGGCATTGTGGTTTCGCGCCAGCGCCTTCGGTGATGAAAAGGATCGGGTGGTGGAGCGGGAGAATGGCCAAACCACTTATTTTGCCTCTGACATCGCCTATCACCTGGACAAGTTCGAGCGTGGCTTCAACCAGGTGATCGATGTGTGGGGCGCTGACCATCATGGCTATGTCCCCCGAATCAAGGCTGCCCTGCAAGCGATGGGGGAGAATCCCGACCGGCTGGACGTGCTCCTGGTGCAGTTCGCCATTCTCTATCGCCATGGCGAACGAGTCCCTATGTCCACCCGTTCCGGCGAGTTCGTGACTCTGCGTGAATTACGCCAGGAGGTGGGTAACGACGCCGCCCGCTTCTTCTACGTGATGCGCAAGAGCGAGCAGCATCTGGATTTCGACCTGGATCTGGCCAAATCGCAGTCCAGGGATAATCCGGTTTATTACATCCAGTACGCCCACGCCCGAGTTTGCAGTGTGTTCAAGCAACTGCGGGACAAGGGTTTGCCGCGTGATGAAGCGCGTGGCCAGGCGCATGGGGCGTTATTGGCGGAACCGCATGAGGAAGCATTGTTGATGGCATTGTCTCGTTACCCGGAGGTGGTCGAGATCGCTGCGCTGAGTCATGAACCGCACCAACTGGCGCACTATTTGCGGGAATTGGCCAATGCTTTCCATACTTATTATAACGAACACCGGGTGCTGGTCGATGACGACGCCTTGCGCGACGCCCGGTTGAATCTGAGCCTGGCGACTGGGCAAGTCATCAGGAACGGTCTTGCTTTACTGGGTGTTTCCGCCCCGGAGGTCATGTGAGTACCCGCAGCGATTACAAATCCGTCTCACCCCGACAACGCCGCCGGTCGGTGCGCCGCAATGGCCTGCTGGTCATCACCCTCGTTCTGGTAGGCCTGTTCAGTGGTCTACTGACCTATATCAAGGGGAGTCGAAACCAGGAGGCTCTGGTTGCTTCGGCGCCACCGGTGAAGTCAGCGAGCCCCATCGCGCCCGTGACTCCGCCAGCGCCAGTGGTTGCTGTACCCGCAGCATCTGAGTCGTCCAAACCCAAGTACGATTTTTATACTGAACTGCCCAAACGCCAGGTCGGCATCCAGTAAAGAAAACCAGCGCCAAATAAAATCAACGTTGTAATTTTCAGTGTGAAAATGATCCATTAATAAAGTAAACAGCTCAAAACTAGCGCCATGAACCTTCCCGATGTCATTCGGTTCCATCTGGACCGGCAGGGGCTTCCCTATCGGTTGCTTGATTGCCCATCTGTCGAAAGCCTGGTGCAGGCCGCAGAAAAGCTCGATATCCCGCTCCGGCAGATAGCGCGGGCGGTGTTGCTCAGAGATACGACGGGGCTGGCGATGGCGATTCTGCCTTGCAGTTATATCCTGGATTTCTCGATGCTTTGCCAGGTATTGCAACGCGATTTAGAGCCGCTTTACGGCATTGAAACTCATCGTTTTTTTCAGCAATACGGCTGTAAGTCCGGTTGTCACCCTCCCCTGCCTGGCGCGTTCGCCATCCCCGCCTTGGCCGACGCCAGCCTCGTTGCCGATGACAACGCTGAAATTTACTTTGATGGAGGTAACGGCGATGTTCTGGTCAGTATGCGCGCTGCCGACTTCCGCAAGCTGTTGGCTACAGCTCGCTGGAAGCATTTTGCCGTATCGCCTGAGGATCTGGATTCCTTGCTGCGCCAGCAGGCGCTGACGACGCAAAACCTGGCGATCATCACCAAGCGCTACACGCCTGCCCAATTACGGGAAGGCATTGAAGCCATTACTGAGCTGCCGCTCATGCCGCAAACTGCGCAATGGATCATGGCGCTGCGCGGTCAACCCAGCGTGACCGTTGAAGATATTGTCCATGTGGTCGAGCATGATCCGAGCCTGGCCGCACAGGTGGTGTATTGGGCGCGTTCCCCGTTACATGGTTATCATGGCCCCGTCGATTCGCTGCAAACAGCCATTGAGCAGGTGCTGGGTGTGGACAATACCCTTAATCTGCTGCTGGGGTCCTGCATGGGTCAGACCTTTCATATTCCGGTGGATGGCCCGGTCGGGTTGCAGGCGTTTTGGCGGCACAGCATCTACTGCGCTTCGCTGGTTAGCGAGCTGGCCAAGCTGCTGCCTGATCTGACGGCGGTCAAACCTGAACTCGCCTATCTCTGTGGATTGCTGCACGATTTTGGTTATCTGGTGTTGGGTCACGTCTTCCCCGCCCGTTTTTTCCTGTTCAACCGCTTTTTGGCGGTCAACCGCAGTGTGTCGCTTGATGTGGTGGAGCGTTATGTCCTGGGTGTTGAACACTGGCATATTGGCGCTTGGCTGATGCAGGCCTGGGCCATGCCTGAGGAAGTGATCGCCGCAGTGCGATGGCACCACAACGAAGACTGTACCCAGCCGCACGCCGAATACTCCAATCTGGTGCTGATCGCCAACCGGTTGCTGCGCCATCTCGGCATGGACGAGGAACCCAATTCCCGGTTACCGGCTCTGGCCATGTTCACGCTGGGCATTACCCAGGAACAGGCGATGGGCGCGCTGGCGCGGGTGCAGTCCAGCATGGCGGAACTCGACAGTCTGTCAACCGCGTTGCGGTTGCCTACTGCAGTCGCCAGGCTGTAGGTAGGTTGCTGCAAAAATTTTGGCAGGTTCTCGTTCCCACGTTCCAGCGTGGAAGCGCCCTTTGCCCCAAGCGGCCCGCGACGCGCGAATCCGGGCGCCACCTATCAGAGCTTATGTGGTCTTGCCACCTATCAGTTTTTAAGATCGCCGAGATCACTGGTTAGAAGAGTAACGTAACCAGTTGATTTATCTTTGTAGGGAACCTATTGGAGATGCTCTGGAATCATCGTTTCGGCAAAACTGATAGGTAAAGCAGCGAGGCTTTTTAGTCAAAAATACCAATATTTTTCATAGTTTTGAATGATGGAGGCAGCGATCATGCAATTCACCACGTTGAAACCCGGAATCAGCGCCATCGTCCGAGGCGTAGCGCTGGCGATAGGCATCGCCGGGGTGTTGATGTCCGCTCGCGCCGAAACGATCGCTGTGGGTGGTACGGGGTCGGCGGCTCCGCTGATCGAGCGGTTGGCGGGCGCTTACAAGAGCCAGAAACCGGATTTTTCGATCAAAATCATCGAGCCGCCGATGGGCAGCAACGGCGCGATTCGCGCGGTCCTGGCTGGCGCAATCGATCTCGCTTTCCCCGGCAAGCCCTTGGCGGCGGAAGAAAGAGCCAAAGGGGGCCAAAACTGGGAACTCGGCCGCACGCCCTTTCTCCTGGCCACCTCGAAAGAAGCGCCGCCGGCCGGTTTCAGCTCGGAGCAACTGGCGGCGATTTACGGCGGCAAGGTGAGCGCGTGGCCGGACGGCTCGCCGATCCGGCTGGTGCTGCGCAGCCCTTCGGAGTCGGATACGCGGCTCTTGCGCGAGCTGTCGCCGGCCATGGATGCGGCGGTCGAAGCCGCCCTGGCGCGAACCGGCATGCTGGTCGCCGCCAACGATCTGGAGAACGCGGACCTGCTGGAAAGCACTCCCGGCTCGCTCGGCTCCATCAATCTCGCCTTGCTGCAAGCCCGCGACCGCAAGCTGAACGCCATACCCCTCAACGGCGTGGCGCCGACCCTGGCGAATCTGGCGCAGGGTAGCTATCCCCATGCCAAGAGTATTTATATCGTCCGGGGTCCCAAGCTGGCGCCGGCGGCGGAGGGCTTTCTGGCGTTCGTGCTCTCGGCGTCCGGCACGGCGCTGCTCGATGGCGCCGGCTACTTGCCCACGCCGCGCCAACCGTGAGCCAGCGTTTTCGGCTGGAACCCCTGCTGGCGACCCTGGCCGGCAGTTTGGCGGTCGTGGCGACGCTGCTGCCGCCAGCGGGCTTTTTTCTTTGGTCCTATCAAAATCGCAGCGGGGGATTGGAAAGCGAAGCGCGTGGCGTTTCGGTGGCTGTCACGGAGCATATCAACCGTAGAGCCGGCTTGTGGCGCTTCGAGTCGGAACGGCTGGAGCTAATACTGCGCAAGTACGCCGATCTCGGGCGCGCTTACGCGGTGATCGACCGGAATGGAGCCCGCGTCGCCCACCTGGCGCCGCCGGTTCTGGCCGCTCCGACGCTGAGCCGCAGCCATCCGTTTTACGAGTTCGGCGTCGAGGTCGGCAAGGTAGAGGTGGCCGTCTCGTTGCGCGATCTGGTGGCGAGAACCGCCTTGGTCGCCTTGGTTGGGTCGATGTTGGGCCTCGCCATTTTCTTTCCTCTGCGGCTCATTCCCTTGCGCGCCCTGCGGCGGGCGACGCGGGCGCTGGTGGAAAGCGAGCGGGCCTACCGGCAACTGGTCGAGCTGTCGCCCGACGCGATTATCATCAACCAGAACGAAAAAATCGTCTACATCAACGCTGCGGGTGTTCGCGTGTTCGGGGCGGATTCTCCGGCAGCGCTGCTCGGAACACCGTTTTGGGATCGGATTCATCCCGATTTCCACGAGGCGGTGCGCCAGCGGCGGGGTCTGCTTCTCAAGCACAAAGCCCCGGTTTCCTTGCTCGAAGAGCGCTATCTCAAGCTGGACGGCGCCGTGTTTCCGGTGGAAGTGGCCGCCGCGCCCTTCATGTATAAAGGCGAGCCGGCCGTGCAGGTGGTGGTCCACGATCTCACCGAGCGCAAGCGAATCGAGGAATCGCTGCGCCAGGCCCGCGACGCGGCCGAAGCGGCCAACCGGGCCAAATCGCGATTTTTGGCCAACATGAGCCACGAAATCCGCACCCCGATGAACGGGGTGCTGGGCATGACCCAACTGCTGGCGGAGCAGACGACGCTCACCGGCCGACAGCGGCATTATCTGGACGTGCTGAAAGACTCCGGGGAAACCCTGCTGCGCATCATCGACGAAATTCTCGATTTCTCGAAGATCGAAGCGGGAAAATTCGGGTTCTCCGAGGTCGATTTCGACTTGCGCCGACGCATCGCCGACACCTTGAAGATGCTGGCGCCGCTGGCGCGGCGAAAAAGCCTGGAGCTGAGCTGGCGGGTGGCCGACGACGTGCCGGCCCGGTTTCGCGGCGATCCGGGCCGCTTGCATCAGGTGCTCGCCAATCTGGCGAGCAACGCCATCAAGTTCACCGAGCGGGGCAGCGTGCGCGTGACCGTCGGGCTCGACTGGGCGGGCGAGACCGATGAAAGCGTCACGGAGATCCGCCAGTTGCGCTTCGAGGTGCGGGATACCGGGATCGGCATCGGCCCCGAGGCGGGCGCTCGCCTGTTTCAGCCCTTCTCCCAGGCGGACGACTCCACCACCCGCCAGTACGGCGGCACCGGCCTGGGCTTGGTCATCGCCAAGCAAATCGTCGAAATGATGGGCGGCCAGATCGCTTACGACAGCGTGCCGGGCCAAGGCGCGGCGTTTTGGTTCACGGTGCGCCTGCCCCTCGCGCCGGATCGGACCGAGGCAACGTCGCTGCGCCCCGATCCGGCCCGGCGGCTGGCCGGTCGGGTGTTGCTGGCCGAAGATAACCCGGTCAACGCTCTGGTGGCCGAGGAGATGCTCCGGTCGCTGGGCCTGGACGTGGCGTCGGCGGCCAACGGGCGGGAAGCCGTGGAGGCCTGGGCCGAAGGCCGGTTTGACGCCGTGCTCATGGATTGCCAGATGCCGGAGCTGGACGGCTTCGAGGCGACGGCGCGCATCCGCGCCCGCGAGGCGGCCGAACCGAACGGCTCCGCTCCCGGTCGAACCCCCATCATCGCCCTCACCGCCAACGCATTTTCGGAGGACCGGGATCGTTGCCTCGCCATCGGCATGGACGATTTTCTGGCCAAGCCTTTTGCGCTCGACGATCTCCGGCAACTGCTCGAACGCTGGATTCCGGGCTTGTCCGCCGCCGGGAGCGAGTGAGCGTTTCGCCCCCGGGCGCTGGCGGCGCTGGCCGGGGCGGCGCGGAATGGGCAGACCGTGCTGCGGGGCATGGGGGCATGGACCAGGCCGACCTGGTCTCCTGGTTCATCCGGGGCCTCCGGCGCCTGCAAAACGGTATCCCCTGCCCGCCTTTCGTGGAACGGGATAATGAGTGATAGGTGATGGGTTAACAGCTATTGAAAATAATATAGCGATTTATATTTTTTTATGGTAGTCTATTAGGTATGAAACTCAGTGTCTGGGCAAAATTACAAGGCTTGCGGTACGAAACGGCGTGGAAGATGTGGAAAACCGGGCGATTGCCGGTGCCTGCCGAACAGTTACCGACGGGGACGATCATCGTTCATCCCCCGGTTGCCGCGCCCGAGGGTGAAGTGGCGCTGTACGCTCGGGTATCCAGCGTGGACCAGAAGCCCGACCTGGAACGCCAAGTGGCGCGACTCGCGGTGTATGCCGCAGAAAACGGTCTGCGCGTGACCGAGATCGTCAAGGAAGTCGGTTCCGGTCTGAACAGCCACCGGCGCGGCTTAATGCGGTTATTACGAACGCCTGCGGTGACGACGCTGGTCGTGGAACATCGAGATCGGTTAATGCGCTTTGGTTTTGAATATGTTGAAGCGGCGCTGGCCGCCCAAGGTCGGACGGTCGTAGTGATTGACGCTACCGAAGTTCAAAGCGATTGAGTCCGTGATGTCACCGAAGTACTGACGTCGTTATGCGCCCGGTTATACGGCCAACGGGCGGCAGCGCATCGGGCGAAACAGGCCTTGGAGGCGATGCAATGCGAATCGTGATGAGTCATCGGATTGAACTCCAACCCAACGCGATTCAGGAATCGCTGTTTCGGCAGTGCGTCGGGGCCTCGCGGTTTGCCTACAACTGGGCGCTGGCCGAATGGCAACGGCAATATGAAGCCGGTGAGAAACCCAATGAAGCCGCCTTGCGTCGTCAGTTCAACGCGATCAAGCCGGTGGATTTTCCGTGGATTCTCGACCTGCCCAAAGCGGTGCCGCAGCAAGCGATTAAGAATGTGGGTCGCGCTTATCAGCGGTTCTTTCAGAAACAGTCCCAATTCCCGCACTTCAAAAAACGCGGCGTTCATGATTCCGCCCGACTGGATAACGGGCCAGAGACCTTTGTGTGCGAGGGCTCGCGGATTCGATGGCCCAAAATCGGCTGGGTTCGGATGCGCGAGACCCTGCGCTTTGACGGTAAACCGTTGTCCGCCACCTTGAGCCGGGAAGCCAACCGCTGGTTTATTTCGATCCCGGTTGAAAGGGAACGTCCCGAACCGGTGTGCGAAAGCCCAGCCACGGTCGGGATTGATTTAGGCGTGAGTACCGCCGTCACGCTGTCCACCGGCGAGAAGATCGACAGCCCCAAGCCGCTGAAAAAGCACTTGCGACGCCTTCGTCAGTGGTCCAGGCGACACGCCCGCAAGCAGAAAGGCTCCCATAACCGGCGCAAGTCGGCCCGGAAACTGGCCACACTCCATGCCCGGATCGCCCATATCCGCCAGAACTGGACGCATCAAACGACCACAGACTTGACGCGGCGCTTTGCCCTCATCGGCATCGAAGACCTGAACGTGCGGGGAATGGTCGCGAATGAAAAACTGGCGAGGTCGATCAACGACATCGGGTTTTATGAATTACGCCGCCAGTTGGAATATAAAGCGGCACGGTCCGGTAGCACGGTGGTGGTGGTCAATCGCTGGTTTCCCAGCAGCAAGACCTGCTCGTGCTGTGGGGTGAAGGCAGAAGTCATGCCGTTGTCCATCCGTGAATGGACGTGCGCCCACTGTGGCGCAGAACACGACCGCGACATCAACGCGGCCCGGAATATCGAGCGTGAAGCGCTCGCTACCGCCAGTGGGGCGGGAAGTCACGCCTGTGGAGAGGAAGGCGCTGGCCGAGGTCGCAAGACCCCGGCGAAACCGGCCTCGGTGAAGCAGGAAATCAACCGTGGAATAAAACGCTATGGTTGATGCAACGGTAATTCACTAGCTGAGGAGAGATCTGATGTTCATTGTTCATGTCTTCGTTCGGGTTAAGCCGGACTGTGTTGAAGCTTTTAAAGCGGCCTCGCTTGAGAATGCCCGCCACAGCATTCAGGAGCCGGGCATCGTCCGTTTCGACGTCATTCAACAGGTCGATGATCCCACCCGTTTTGTGCTGGTCGAGATCTACCGTACTGCCGCTGCCCCAGCCGACCATAAGGAAACCGCTCATTACGCTGCTTGGCGCGACACGGTGGCGGACTGGATGGCAGAGCCCCGGAGCAGCGTGAAATACGTCAATCTGTTTCCGCAGGATGCGGGTTGGGAATATCCGGCAGCGCTGGATGGCTGAGGAACTGGACCTGCAAACGCCGTGGCTGCGGTTAACGGCGTGCGCTTGGGGACCACCGGACGGTATGCCGGTGCTGGCGGTGCATGGTTGGCTAGATAACGCCGCCAGCTTCGACACGCTAGCGCCGCTGTTGCCAGGACTGCGGGTGGTCGCCATCGATTTACCGGGACACGGTCGGTCAGGCCGTCGCCCGCCTGGCGTACCGTATCATTTTGTAGACTTTATCCCTGACGTGGTCGCTGCCGCCGACGCCCTTGGCTGGCGACGCTTTGCGCTGCTGGGCCATTCCATGGGGGGCGGCATCGCCAGTTTTATTGCGGCGATTTTGCCGGAGCGGGTCACCCGGCTGGCGATGATCGAAGGGTTGGGGCCTCCGACCAGCCAACCCGCTGATGGGCCAGTCAACCTGCGCAAGTCGATGGAGCAAATGGAGTCCTTGCGGCGCAAACGCCCACCGGTCTATCCCGGTGTGGAAGCCGCCATTCAGGCCCGTTGCGAAGGCAGCGGCCTGTCGTGGCGAGCGGCGATGCAACTGGTTGAACGCGGTCTGCAGCCGGCGGGTCACGGTTTTACCTGGCGCACCGATCCCCGATTGCGCTTTGTTTCGCCGCTCCATCTCAGCGAGCCGCAGATTTTGGCTTACATGGAGCGGATTCAAGCGCCAGCGTTGCTCATCTGTGGTGAAGCCGGTTATCTGGTCCAACGGGCCTATATGCAGGATCGCTACGCCCGCATCGCTGATTTGACCGTCAGGACCGTGCCGGGGGGGCACCATCCCCATCTGGAAGATCCCGAGCCTTGCGCCCGGTGGCTGAGGCCGTTTTTTACCGCTTCACATCTCGTGCAGTGAATTCCAGGTCACTGAGCAACTGCTGGATCATAACTCCCGCCAGCATCACCCCCACCAGGGCGGGTAGATAAGAAATCGTGCCATTCACCGCACGGGGTCGACCGGGCATATCGCCGCCGACCGGCTGATGCGGCAGCGGCGAGCGTCTCGGCTCGTCGCTGTAAATCACTGGGTAATTCAGCGGCGCGCCCAATTTCCGTAATTGCCGCCGTAACTCTCGGGCCAGTGGGCACATCTGGGTTTGATTCAGTTGCGCGACCCGCACCCGGCCCACATCCAGGCAATTTCCCGCCCCCAAAGCGGAAATGACCGGAATCCCACAGCGGTGGCAGGCCGCGACCAGCGCCGCCTTGCAAGCGATGCTGTCGATGCAATCAGCCACCGCGTCATAGGCGGCAGCGCCCACCAGCGCCTCAGCGTTTTCAGGCCGGAGAAATTCGCCAATCAGGGTCAGTTCCAGAGAGGGATCGATATCGCGCAGCCGCTCCGCCATGACCTCCACCTTGGGCCGGCCCAGGGTGGAGTGCAACGCCAGCAACTGGCGGTTGAGATTCGAAGAGGACACCACATCGTGATCCAGCAGGGTCAATCGCCCGATCCCGGCGCGGCCCAGCGCCTCGGCCACATAGCCTCCCACCCCGCCCAGTCCGGCCACCAGCACCTGCGCCGCCCGCAACCGGGCCAGCCCTGCCGCACCGATCAAAATCTCAGTGCGGGCTTGTGGGTGCGACATCGGGCAACCGGAATAATCGGCGGGCGTTTTCCGTAGTCACAGCAGCGATTTCAGCAGGATCGACCCCGCGCAACCGGGCGATGCAATCCAGCACTTCCGCCAGAAATGCCGGTTCATTGCGCTCGCCACGATGACGGCTGAGCGGCTGGTCCGGAGCGTCAGTTTCCAACAACAAGCCATCCAGCGGCAGGTAGCGGATCAGGCTGTGTAACCGAGTCGCGCGTGGATAGGTCACTGGGCCGCCGAAACTGAGCAGGACGCCCATATCCAGCAGTCGTCCTGCTTGGTTTTCACTGCCGGAAAAGCTGTGCACCATCCCTCGCACCCCGACAAAGCGCCTCAACAGCTTAATGACGTGATCCACGGCATGGCGGGCGTGGATGACGACCGGCAGGTCATGGCGCCGGGCCAGCCGCAACTGCCCGGTAAAATATTCAGCCTGGAGGTCGGGGTCGAGATCGGGCAGGTAGTAATCCAGCCCGCATTCGCCAATGGCGACTGGACACTCCCGATGGAGGCAGTCCGCCAATGCATCCAGATGTTCCGGGCGATGCTCGGCCAGATAGGCGGGATGCAAGCCGTAGCAGGGATACAGTCCCGGATACTGGGTGGCGACCTCTTTAAGCTTCGGCCAGAGTCGGGCGCTGACCGCCGCCAGCACTTGCGCAATGACGCCGGATTGCCGCGCCCGCTGGTAGGCGTCGTCCCGGTCGACATCAAAACTGGCTTCGTCGAAATGGTTATGGCAATCGATCAGATTCAGCATCGTCAGGGATCGTTCAAGCCAGAACAATCTGGACATTGGCGGCGCGACCGAACACCGACGAGGGCGTGATGCCGAACATGTTGCGGAAAGCCCGACTGAAATGCGACGAATCGGCGAAGCCCGCGCCCAGCGCCGCGTCGGTGAGCGTCTGATTCTTTGACACCAGCGCTGCGACTACCCGCATCCGGTGCCATTGTCGGAAACGGCGGATAGGCACCCCGACCTCCTCCTTGAATAAATGCACCAGCCGGGTCGGTGACAGGTTCACTACCTCGGCCAGTTCATTCATCGAGTAACTCCGGGTCAAATCCTCCTTCATCAACCGGATCACTTTCTGAATCCGCCCATCCAGGGGTTGCGGGCGCTGCTCCGGGTTCGGCGGTGGAATCAGCCGGTCGAGCAGGCCATGAATAGCGGCAGCGTCCGGCTGGCGCTCCCAGGCTTCGTGCAGGGCGACTAGCACGTCCGCTTCGTGCGCCAGACCGTATAAACATTGCCATTCGCCATCGAGCATCGCCGTGTGGATCGCCGGGTAATCAGGACTCTCCGGTTCAATAAACAGGATCGCCAGGATAGCGCCGCCGACCTCGATTTCATGGAGGCAGCCAGGCGGGATCAGGACGCAGCGGCATTCGCGCCAACTGCTGCTCTCACTCTCCAGCACCCGAAAAGACCGGTCGATGCCGACGCACAGCGCCGCCGAGCCGAGCCGGTGTTCGGAAATATCCGGCAGGCGGCCCATGAAAAAGCCGCGATTTTGCCAAACGTACAGCTTGTTCAAGGTGATAGCCTTTCCTGGAATCGTTTTAGGGAAGTCACAAAAGTGTAGCCCTCCCCCAGAGGGATAGCCAGCCTTTGGGATTACGCAAGCTTAATCCACCGAATCCTGTTAAAATACGCGCTTGCGGCATTGTTCCAGTCTCCCGCGCCGCACCCATCCTGGTTCATTCCCTATCCATCTGCCGAAGACTGGCGCCGAATCCCGGCGGCTGGCCGATGTTGCCTTAAAATTTCTGGAGTCTCATGTCGTTTGCTTCCCTTGGACTGTCCGATGCCCTCGTTCGTGCTGTGACGGAACGCGGCTATACCGTTCCTACCCCGATTCAGCGGCAGGCGATCCCCGCCGTGCTGTCGGGCGGTGATCTGCTCGCCGGCGCGCAGACCGGCACCGGTAAAACCGCCGGTTTTACCCTGCCTATCTTGCATCGTCTCGCTGCGAACAACAGCGGCAGCGCTCATGCGGGCGGTCGTGCGCCGATCCGCGCTCTAATCCTCACCCCGACCCGCGAACTGGCGGCGCAGGTGGAGGAAAGCGTCCGTGAATACGGCAAATATGTGAAATTGAAGTCGATGGTCATCTTCGGTGGCGTCGGCATTCAGCCGCAAATCCAGCAACTGCGCAATCGCGTGGATATTCTGGTCGCCACCCCTGGCCGCCTGCTGGATCATGTCAGTCAGCGGACGCTCGACCTGTCGCGGGTCGAGGTGCTGGTATTGGATGAAGCCGACCGTATGTTGGACATGGGCTTCATCCACGACATCAAGAAAGTCCTGGCGCTACTGCCTCGGCAACGGCAAAACCTGCTGTTCTCCGCCACTTTTTCCGACGAAATTCGGACGCTGGCTGACAGCTTGTTGAATCGTCCGGCGCTGATCGAAGTGGCCCGCCGCAACGCCCCTGCCGAAGCGGTGACTCAGCGGGTGCATCTGGTAGACCGGGAGCGTAAACGCGAGTTGCTGGCTCATCTGATCCGTGAAAACCAGTGGCGTCAGGTGCTGGTGTTTACCCGCACCAAGCACGGCGCCAACCGACTCTCCGAGCAATTGACTAAAGGGGGCATTGCTTCGCTGGCCATCCACGGTAACAAGAGCCAGTCGGCGCGAACTCACGCCTTGGCGCAATTCAAGGCTGGCGCGCTTCCGGTGCTGGTCGCTACGGATATCGCTGCCCGAGGTCTCGATATTGTGGAGCTGCCGCAGGTAGTCAATTTTGAATTGCCCAACGTGCCGGAAGACTACATTCATCGCATTGGCCGCACCGGTCGCGCCGGTTCGGAAGGCGAAGCTGTTTCGCTAGTTTGTGTGGATGAGCACAAGCTGCTGGCGGATATTGAAAAGGTGCTGAAACGTTCGCTGCCGAGAGAAGTGATGCCCGGTTTTGAACCGGACCCACGCATCAAAGCCGAACCGATTCCGAATGGCCGCAATCGCAGCTCGACGCTGGGTCGCGCTCCGCAGTCGAGAAGCTCAGCCCCGGCCCGCGCTGAGCCAGCCCGGTCAAGCCATCCACGCAATCAGGGCTCCAGTTGGCGCGGATCGACTCACGCCCACCCGTCTAACGCACGAGGAACCTTGCGACGTCCAGCGTAACCGAAAATTTCCTGAGTTGCGGGGTTGAATTGTTCAAAGGTCATTGGTCAAAATTGCTTAAAAGACGATGAACCCATAAAACGGATGAGTCCCCGCACGGTAACCTTAGCCCTGCGGCGACCCGCCAGCCCCACCCGCTGCAGGAGATCGGTCATGAGCGATGTTGATCCCATCATCGGTAATTGGTACCGCAACCAGGAAACCGGCAACGATTTTGAGGTCGTCGCCCTTGACGAGGACGCCCAAACCATCGAAATCCAATACTTTGACGGCGAAGTCGAGGAACTGGATTTAGACGCCTGGTACGAACTCCCTATTGACGCCATCGAAGCACCGGAAGACTGGTCGGGGCCTTTTGATCAAATAGAAGCCGATGACCTGGGCTACGAAGCTGAGGAAGAGGAAGAATTCAGCGACGAAGATGACCTGCTCGCTGACCGGGAAGATTGAACGCCGGATTTACGCCCACTGGCCTATGGATAGACTGCATCACGGGGGCTTTTTAGGGATTGAGCGGCTTTCTGTCACCGATCCCGCTGCGCCCGGGCGAAGGCTTCGGCCAATGCGCCCGGACGGAGCTCCGGCTTCTCCTGACGAGTCTGTTGCGTTGGCGGACGCGGTTCCCGTGGCTCCTGACGCTGGGGATTCGCCACCTTCCGGGCGGGCGAACCCGTCGCGGGTTCGCTTAACCGCATCGTCAGAGCAATTCGTTGCCGCTTCAGATCCACTTCCAGCACCTTGACCTTGACCACCTGGCCTGCTTTCACCACGTCGCGAGGGTCTTTCACAAAGCGGTCGGCTAATGCTGAAATATGCACCAGTCCATCCTGATGGACGCCGATGTCCACAAACGCTCCAAAATTGGCGACATTGGTCACGACTCCCTCCAGCACCATCCCTGGTTGTAAATCCGTCAGTTTCTCCACGCCGTCCTTGAAGGCGGCGGTTTTGAACTCCGGGCGCGGATCGCGTCCTGGCTTCTCCAGCTCCGCCAGAATGTCGCGCACAGTCGGCACACCAAACCGGTCGTCGATAAAGCGGCCCGGCTCCAGCGTCTGAAGAAACGCCGCATGGCCCAGCACCTCATGCAGCCCGCGCCCACTGGCCGCTAGAATGCGCTCGACGACTGGATAAGCCTCGGGATGCACGGCGGAACGATCCAGCGGGTTGTCGCCGTTGAGAATGCGCAGAAAGCCCGCCGCTTGCTCAAAAGCCTTATCGCCTAACCGGGCAATTTTGCGTAGTTGTTCCCGGCGGCGAAATGGGCCGTTGGTATCCCGAAATTCCACAATGTTGCGGGCCAGCGTGGCGTTTAATCCGGCAACCCGCGCCAGGAGCGGCGCAGAAGCGGTGTTGACATCCACTCCCACGGCATTCACGCAGTCCTCAACTACGGTATCCAACATGCGCGCCAGCCGGGTCTGGCCGACATCGTGCTGATACTGGCCGACGCCAATCGCCTTGGGTTCGATCTTCACCAGTTCCGCCAACGGGTCTTGTAGCCGGCGGGCAATAGATACCGCGCCGCGTAAAGACACATCCACCTCGGGAAACTCCCGCGCCGCCAATTCCGATGCGGAGTACACCGAAGCGCCGGCTTCTGACACCACCAGTTTTTGCAGCCGCAGCTCTGGACAGCGCTGCATCAATTCGACGGCCAATCGATCCGTCTCGCGGGAAGCGGTTCCGTTGCCAATGCTGATGAGTTCCACTTGGTGGGTTTGGCACAGTTGCGCCAGTGTGTGCAGGCTCGCATCCCACTGATTGCGCGGCGCGTGGGGATAAATCGTCGCGGTGTTCACCAGTTTGCCGGTGGCGTCTACTACCGCGACTTTAACTCCAGTGCGCAAACCGGGGTCCAGCCCCAGGGTCGGACGAGCGCCGGCGGGCGCAGCCAGCAACAAATCACGCAGGTTGCTGGCGAAAACGCGGATCGCTTCTTCCTCTGCCGCCTCGCGCAACCGCTGCTTCAATTCTGTTTCCAAATGCGGCAACAGCTTGACCTTCCAGGCCCAGCGCGCCGTTTCGCGTAACCAGGCGTCGGCGGGCCGACCCTCGTCGCGAATACCGAATTGCGCTACAACCCGTCGTTCACCGGGATCAGGACCGGGCGAACCGGCATCGCCGATTTCCAGACTCAGTTGCAACGCGCCTTCATTACGACCCCGGAACAGCGCCAGAGCACGATGCGAGGGAATTTTATGGAATGCTTCGCGATAGTCGAAATAGTCGCGGAACTTGGCGCCGTCCTCAACCTTGCCCTCGACCACCTGCGAATGCAGCACAGCGTTTTCCCAGAGGTACTCGCGCAGGTTCGCCAATAATTCGGCGTTCTCGGCGAACGCCTCCATGAGAATCTGCCGCGCCCCATCGAGAGCCGCTTTGACATCGGGGACGCCGCGCCCGGCATCAATGAACCCGGCAGCGACTGTTTCCGGCGTTTGCAGAGGATCGTCCCGCAGACCCTGAGCTAATGGAGCCAGGCCGGCTTCGCGGGCGATTTGCGCCTTGGTGCGGCGCTTGGGTTTGTAAGGCAGATAGAGGTCTTCCAGCCGGGTTTTGCTATCAGCGGCCAGCAGGGCGGTTTCCAGTTCGGCGCTCAATGAACCTTGTTCCCGGATACTGGCCAGAATCACGCCGCGCCGCGCTTCCAGTTCGCGTAGATAGCCCAACCGTTCTTCCAGCAGACGCAGTTGCGTATCGTCCAGCCCGCCGGTCGCTTCCTTGCGGTAGCGGGCGATGAAGGGCACCGTCGCGCCGCCATCCAGCAGGGCAACAGCCGCTTCGACCTGGGATTCGTGAGCGGCGAGTTCGTGGGCAAGCGTGGCGATGAGATGCATGACAATGGCCAGTGGTTCAGGTTGAAAAGGCCGTCATGATAATCCATTCCTCATAGGCAGGCAGTTTTGCAGGTGATCTTTCTCAGTGATTGGACGATTTCTACTTTTAACCGCCGGACGATGTAGAAAGTTTGGAGTACAACATGCCGCCATAGACAACGCTCTTTGTTAACTCTACATTTCTTATGCTCGGACCCGTACTGACCGGCCGGGAATTTTTCCATCCACCAAAATATAGAGAGGAATCAACATGTCGACCGCCGTGTATGAGCGGATCCGAAGAAATCCGAAATTCGACGAACTGGTCGGAAAACGCAGCCGTTTCGCGTGGCTGCTGACGGCCATCGTTCTGGGCATCTATTTTATTTTCATCATGGTCGTGGCGTTCAACCCGACGCTGCTGGCTACGCCGATCTGGGAAGGGGGCAAAGCCTCGATCGCCTGGCCCATCGGCGCTGGGATGATCTTGCTGTTCTGGCTGATGACCGGTCTTTACGTCCGTCGCGCCAACGGCGAATTCGATGACATCAACGCGGAAATCGTGAAGGGAGCCATCGAATGAATCACCGAATGCTGAATCTGGCCTTCGCCGCGCTGGCACTGGGTGGGGCGGGGTTGGCCATGGCCGCTCCGGATGTCGGCCAAGCCCAAAAACAGGCGCTCAACATTCACGCCATCGTGATGTTTTTCATCTTCGTGGCCGCGACCTTGGGCATCACCTACTGGGCGGCCAAGCGCACCAAGACAGCCAGCGATTACTACTCCGCCGGCGGCGGCATCACCGGCACCCAGAACGGCTTGGCCATCGCCGGCGACTACATGTCGGCGGCCACCTTGCTCGGCCTGACCAGCCTGACTTATTTCCAGGGCTTCGACGGCTACATCTACTGCATCTGTTTCTACGTCGGCTGGCCGTTCATCATGTTCATCATGGCCGAGCGGCTGCGCAACCTGGGCAAGTTCACCTTCGCCGACATCACCTCCTACCGGCTCGATCAGCGGCAAGTTCGCACCGTCGCGGCCATCGGCTCGTTGACCGTGGTGGTGTTTTACCTGATCGCGCAGATGGTCGGCGCGGGACAGCTCATCAAGCTGCTGTTCGGTCTGGAGTACTGGATCGCGGTGGTCATCGTCGGCGTGCTGATGGTGGTCTACGTGACGTTCGGTGGCATGATCGCCACCACCTGGGTGCAGATCATCAAAGCCTGCTTGCTGCTCGGCGGCGGCACGCTGGTGATGCTGCTGGCGTTTTCTCAGTTCGGCTTCAATTTCGAGACGCTGGCGACCAAGGCGGTCGAGAACTCCAAGAAAGGCATCGCGCTGATGGGGCCGGGTTCCCTGCTGGCCGATCCAGTGACGGCGGTTTCCTTGTCGCTCGGTTTGATGTTCGGCACCGCCGGCCTGCCGCATATTCTGATGCGCTTCTTCACCGTGCCCAACGCTAAGGAAGCGCGCAAGAGCGTGTTCATCGCCACCCTCTGCGTCGGTTTCTTCTTCACCGTGGTGGCGATCATGGGCTTGTCGGCGATCACCATCGTCGGCACCAACCCGCAATATTTTGAGGGCGGCGACCTGGCCAGCAAGCTGCTCGGCGGCAACAACATGCCCGCTATGCATCTGGCGCACGCGGTCGGCGGCAACATGATGCTGGGCTTCCTGTCGGCGGTGGCCTTCGCCACGATTCTGGCGGTGGTGTCGGGCTTGGCGCTGGCCGGCGCGTCCGCGATTTCGCACGATATCTACGCCAACGTCATCCGCCGGGGTCAGGCGACCGAGGCCGAGGAAGTCCGCGTCTCCAAGCGCTCTTCGCTGTTCCTCGGGGTGTTGGCTGTGCTGCTCGGCATCGCGTTCGAGAAACAGAACGTGGCGTTCATGGTCGGCCTGGCCTTCGGCGTGGCCGCTTCGTGCAATTTCCCGGTGCTGATCCTCTCCATGTACTGGAAGGGGCTGACCACGCGGGGCGCGATCTGGGGCAGCATCGCTGGCCTGGTTTCGGCGGTGTTGATCGTGGTGCTGTCGAAGGCGGTGTGGGTGGTCGTGCTCGGCAACAAAGACCCCATCTTCCCCTATGAGCAACCGGCGATCTTCTCCATGCCGATCGCGTTTTTCTTCGCGTGGCTGGGTTCGGTGACGGACAGCAGTGTCCGGGCCGCCAAAGAAAAAGAGGCGTTCGAGGATCAGTACGTGCGGGCGCAAACCGGCTTTGGCGCGGCGGGCGCGGCGTCGCACTGACCGATCATCCCGATTCCAAACCCTCCTCAGTAAAGGGGAGGGAATGCGGTTTTCCTCTCCCTCCCTTGGCGGGAGAGGGTTTGCCGCTCTAATACTTCACCTTCTGGTAAATCTTCTCAGTCGCGGCGCGAGCATCGCCTAACGTGCGTATGCCCTGAGCGGCCAGCAATGGAATCATCCGCAGGAAAGCTTCCCCAGTCACCAATGCATCGCCCAGAGCGGTATGACGAGCTAGAACCGTCACTCCCAGCCGTGCAGCAATCGCCTCCAGGGCGTGGGATTCCTGATGGGGATGCAGCACTTCCGACAAAAGCAGCGTGTCCAGCACCGGCTGGGTGAAACGAACGCTGGTTTGCGCTTCTTTCAATTGCAGAAAACGCATGTCGAACGCCGCATTGTGCCCGACCAGCACTGCATCGGCGCAATACTGATGGAACTGCGACAACGCCTCATGGATAGTCGGTTGTCCGCGCAGCATCTCATTCGAGATGCCGTGAATGGTCTGTGACATCGAATCAATCGGTCGCTTCGGGTCGATCAATTGCTCGTAGGTGTCGTAGCGCAGCAAGCGCTGGTTAACGATGCGCACCGCCCCGATGGAAATAATTTCGTCGCCGGCCATCGGGTTCAGACCGGTGGTCTCGGTATCGAACACCGTATAGGCCAGCTCCGTCAGCAATCGATGGTCCAGCTCAGGGGTCTGGCCGGCCTGGTGGAACAGATCGAAATCGTAGAACTCCGGCCGGCTTTCATCGTAACGGATGGTTGCGCCGGATAGAGGCCGCGTCGGCTGAGCGAGGGGTAATAACCAGCGAAACAGCGGTTGTTGCCGCACTTGGTCCACCATGTACACGATCTCTGCGCCATGGCGTTCAATGACATCACGAAAAGAGAGTGGGCTGTCTTCGCCGCCAGCGTGCATCGGATCGGTTTCCCAACCATACAGAGTGCGCTGTGAGAGGAGCGGCTCGGTCCAGACTATATCGAGTTCGGCAATTCGGGCGTGTCGCGCAAGATGGAAACGCAATTCCCGCACCCCGACCTCGTTTTGCAGTCGGCCTGCCAGATAGCTCAATGCCTGAACCAGCGTATAGCTGTCGGCCTTGATCCACAGTCCCTCGTCAGGCGTTTCCAGCAGGGTCGCCATGCCAAGCCGGCTTTCGATTCGGCGTTGCGCCGCCGCCACTAGATCAACGCCCAGCATTTCCTCCAGCGGCCAGCGGGTTTTCAGCGAATCGGCATGTTCCGCAGTGGTTTGATCCAGCCGGTTGCTCAGGCCGCAAGTCTCTTCGTGGATCACCTGAAGGAAGCGGTCGCGGTGATCGGGCGCGCAGTCCGGGTAGTGCATCAGGGTTTCCACTGCAGCGCGGATATTGGCCAGCGCAGATCGGCTGCCCTCGGTGAACGATTGCAGCAGCATGTCGCGAGTAGCGTCTACCTCGAAAGCGCGGGTGATGTTCTCCAGCGTCATAACGAAGCCGTTAATCGCCGTTCGCTGCGCCGACGATGCTTGCGTAGCGGCCAGCACCGGCGCCATGCGCACCCGGATGAATTGCCCCGCTCGGGTAGTGACGACAAATTGCGCATTGGGGTCCGCTTCGCCCTTGTTCAGGCTGGAGCGCAGGCTTTCCAGCGCGTGATCCAGTTGATTACAGTCAACGATGGCGGTAATGGAGCGGCCCAGACCGACTAGCGCAGCGGTTCCCTGGCTGTTGCCGGGAGTGCTGAGCGCTTGGCGCGCGCGTTCGTTGTAGAGCAGGATGCGGCCTTCGCTGTTGCAGACCAGCACGCCTTGGGAAAGCTCCGACATCAGCGCCGCCAGTCGGTTTTTCTCCTGTTCGACCGAAGATTTGGCTTGGGCAACCTTGGTTTCGAGGGCGCTTGCCAAGGTTTCGCTTTGTTCCGCCAGAGCGTTCACCGCCTGCGCCAGCGCCCGGACTTCAATGGGGCCAGAAGGTTCGAGGCGATGGCTGGGGTGGGCGTTAAGAATGATGCGGATGCCTTCGACAATCTTCAACGGCCCTTTGACGTAGAGTTGCCAGGCGACAGTGAAGGCGATGCTGAGAATGATCAGGCCCAATATCTTCAGTTCGATCAGTAACTCCAGTTGCGGAGACAGCATCGCCAGAAAGCGTTGTTTGTTTTCTGGCTCCAGGACGTAGTAAAAGGCATAGCCGGCGGCGAATTCCAGACTTCCCACCAGCGTCAGAAACGCGATGAGGGCGGCAACGATCTTGAGATTTTCGTTCACGGGTTAAACAAATGAATTTTTGAATGGGCATTAGATAAGGTACACAACAGGTACAGTTTAGAACCTAATCCAGAAGCTTGGATAAAAACGCGGCTCCTTAACCCCTCCTTCGCCGCCAAGCGTTTATGTTTATATTGACCCGCTCACTTTTCGGAGGCGAATTTTGATGAACCGAACCCGACTGTTCTACCCATTGGGCGTTTTGCTGCTGCTCAGCGCTGGCCCATTGGACGCCCTGGCCCGCATCAAGCTCACCACCTTGCCGGTGCGCGAACGAGTGCAAATCCACCTCGATCATCCCCAAGCCACCCTGGTCGAAGAAGAACGCATCGTTCCTCTGGTCAAGGGCGTCAACCAGGTCGATTTCTCCTGGGCCAATACCCGCATTGATCCCGATACCCTGGTGCTGCGGATGCTTCCCCCGCCGGCGGATCAACCGTTGGATGCCAAAGTGTTATCGGTCAGCTATCCGCCCAATGAAAACGCGCTGATATGGTCCGTCTCCGCCAGCGCTTCTGGCGCGGCGCGGGTACGAATCAGTTACGTGCTGGGCGGCTTGAGCAAGGATTTTCACTACCGGGCCGTGGCCGATCGGGACGAGAAAACGCTGGAACTGGCGCAATATCTGCGGGTGAACAACCACGCTAATGAAGCCTATGACCTGGCTCGGTTGCAAACGGGAGTCGGCGTAGGGTTCGACAAACCCCTGGGATTGAATGAAACCAGAGAAGTGCAAACCCACCGCTTTGCCGGCGTTCCGGTGCGCAAGACCTATACCAGCGATCCGGTGAAATTTGGCTATCTCGATCGTGCGCAGGACAAGCTTAACGTGCCAATGCACTACGTGATCAAAAACGCGGGCAGCCCGCTGGGTACGGCGGCTTTGCCGGAAGGCAAGGCGCGCATTTTCCAGGATGATGGTCAGGGTGGTTCGGCGTTTCTCGGCGAAGATCGTGGCCCATTCACCCCACCCGATGACGAACTGGAACTCTATTTGGGCCTGGCCCGTGACATCGTGGTGCGGCGCACTATCGACCGCAACGAACGCCAGCGTATCGCCGGCAATCTCTATCGATATGATGTGACAGTGAAATATGAGATTGAGAATTTTAAGGACACGCCCGCAACACTGAACATTGTCGAGAGCGTCCGGCAGATTCGCGATCAAATAAAGGGTAATCCGGACCGCGACCCGGAGTGGCGGCTCGGCGATGGCACATTGCGCAATCCCGATCCGGAAAAGAGCGATGCTGACCAACTGCTGTTTCATGTTGACCTGCCCGCCCGTCCCGCTGGCGGTCCTGCGCCTAAACAGACGCAAACGTTGCGGCTGACTTTGAATAATGAGTGGTGAGCGCCATGACTAACCGGATAGCCTGTCTTCTCTGTTTACTGCTGCTGCCGCTGGCGCTGTCGGCCCGCAATGTCGATCTGGCGACCGTTCCCGAACGACGCACGGTGCAATTAACCATTTACAACTCCGAAGACTTGACCCTGGTGCGGGAAAGCCGGGTTGTGACCTTCAAGAAAGGCGTCAATCCCCTGCAATTCTCCTGGGCGAATACCCTGATCGATCCGACCTCAGTGGAACTGAAATTCCGCACACCGCAGACTGGTCTGGAGATGTTGGACACCACGTTCCCGCATGACAAACCGCAAGCGCTGTACTGGAGTGTGCAAAGCGACGCTGACCGTGAGGCGACCATCGAGATTAGCTATTTCACTTCCGGTATTTCCTGGGCGGCGGACTATTTGGCTATCGCCGATATCGACGAAAAAACATTGCGGCTGGAAAGCTTTGTTCGGGTGACGAATCTCTCTGGCGAGGATTACGAAAGCGCTCAGGTGCGGCTGGTGGTGGGCGCGATCAATCTGGTAGAGAAAATCGCTGAGTTGGCGAAATTGCCGGTCGGGCGGCTAGATGAACTTAAACGTGAGGAATACAAAGACTTGCGGCAACGGGCGGCGCGCAAAATGATGGCCCCGGCGGCGCCGGCGCCGATGATGGCAATGGAGATGGCGGTAGGAGCGGCGGCGGACATGGATGCACCCAAGGAGATCATTAAGGAGGGGCTGAGCGAGTATTTCATCTACACCATTGAAGGGACAGAAACGGTGCCGAATGGCTGGGCCAAGCGATTACGCAGTTTCGAGGCGGACGCCGTGCCGATGGGTGTTGAATATCGCTACCGGCCACGGGAGTACGGCGATCAGTTAACCCGGCTCTACTTGCTGAAAAACGATACCGCCTCCAAATTAGGCAGTACCCCTCTGCCGGATGGCGTCATACAGATTTTCCGCGCCAATGCGACCGATGGTCAGGCAGGTTTGAGTTATCTGGCGACGCAGCATCTACAGTATGTCCCGATGGGCGACAAGATCGAATTGAATCTGGGCGTTGACCGACTGGTGGTTTTCGAACAGGTCAAGCAAAAGGTCTACCGCGACAACCTGTGGTTCCAGATCAAGGGCGGCAATCTTTACCGTAAATTGGGCGAAGACGGGCTCAAACTGGAGCTGGACAGTCAGGTGGCCGGTTGGGATGAGCATACCGTTTATCGGCAGAGAATTCGCAACTACAGCCCCAAGCCGATTCATGCGCAGATTCGCCGCGACTATGCGGGCGACATCGTGTTTCGCAGTCAACTGAACCCAACCCTGCACGATTTCCAGACTGTGCAGTTTGAAGCGGATATTCCGGCGGGCGGCAAGGCGGAACTGGATTATGCAGTGATCGCCCGCATGGGCTACAACCAGAAACAGAATCGGGTGGAATTACAGAACGGGGAGGCGGGGCGCTGAAACTCGGCGCCATAGCAATGGTAGCTGTGTAGCCGCCTGTAGGGTACGCATTGCGTACCCTACTACTCGGCGCTGTAGGGTACCGCATTGCGTACCCTACTCAAATGGTTCGGTGAGGACTACCGCAGCACCAGCAACAACTCACCCCGGCCCCGAATCAAATTGATCAACAATGCATCGCCACTTCCGGCAGTGCGCCGCAGCTCGTCAGTGCTGGAAACCCGCTGGCGATTCAGCGCGGTGATCACGTCATTCGGGCGCAATCCAGCACGGGCTGCCGGGCTGCCGGATTCAACTTTCGCCACTAATACTCCCTGCACCTTGCCGGACAGCGGCGAGTTGGAGCCAATGTCTTCGAAGAATGCGCCCGCCAGCCGGGGATCAATGTCATCACCCTCAGCCTTGGCCGGAACATATTCACCGACCTTGGCGCTCAGCGTCAGCGGTTGGCCATCGCGCAGGATATCGAGCCGCAGCGCTTCACCCACTTCCAGCAGACCAATTGCATTGCGCAGACCGCCGCCGTCACGGATTGTCTGATCGTTGATGCGCAGCACGACATCACCCTCTTTCAGTCCGGCGCGAGCAGCGGCGGAACGAGGGCTGACCTGAGCAATGACAGCGCCCTGATTGGCCGGAATGTTGAATGCCTGCGCCAGCTCTGGAGTCAGATCCTGCACTGAAACGCCGAGTTGTCCGCGTCGCACCGAGCCATGAGCGATGATCTGATTCATCAGCCGCGACACCATGTTCGACGGAATAGCGAAGCCGATGCCGACATTTCCGCCGCCTGGAGCAATGATGGCGGTGTTGACGCCGACCAGTTCGCCGCGCAGGTTCACCAGCGCTCCTCCGGAATTGCCCGGGTTAATTGAAGCGTCGGTCTGGATGAAATCTTCATAGCCCTGAATGCCCAGTCCAGTGCGTCCCAGAGCGCTCACAATCCCGGAGGTGACGGTTTGACCCAGCCCAAAGGGATTACCGATAGCCACCACGAAATCACCGACCCGCAGACGTTGGGAATCGGCCAAGGGTAGAGCGGTCAGCTTGTCGCCGGGAATCTGGATCACTGCGACATCGCTTTCTGAATCGGACCCGATCACCTTGGCGGCGAGTTGACGGCCATTGCTCAAGGTCACGGTAATTTTCTCAGCGCCGTCGATGACGTGATGATTGGTGATGACGTAACCGCGCCGGGCATCCACGACGACGCCGGAACCGACGCTTTGCGCCTTGCGCGCACGCGGTTGATCGGGAATGTTGAAGAAATGCCGGAAGAACGGATCATCCAGCAACGGATTGCGGCGCAGCGCCACCCGGCTCTCGGTCGCGATGTTGACCACGGCGAGAGTGGCTTGTTCCAGCATCGGGGCCAGGGTGGGCAAGGGCTGACCGTCCACCGACGCCGGCAGTGCGGCGCGAACCGGCGATGGCAGAGCGACGGTCAGGCTCAGCGCCAGCAGCGCCGCCGAAAGCAAGGGACGTTGGGTCGTCATCAGTGAAAAAGTCCTCTTTGATCGATAGTCTCAGTGCCAGTGGTCGCGTGGATTGAACGGGAGTTCCCGTTCCATCCGCTGGAACAGTTCACGCGCCGCCTCGGTATCCACCGGCGGATTGACAATGCGCAGCGCGACCAGTTGATCACCGGGTGGATTGCCGGGCAGGCCGCGCCCACGCAACCGCAGTTTCTGGCCGTTTTTGGCGTTGGCTGGAATGTTGAGCGTCACCGACCCGCCCAGAGTCGGCGCCTCGACTTTGCAACCCAGCGCCGCTTCCCAGGGCGCCAGCGGCAGTTCCAGGGTGATGTCACGCTCCCGCAGTTTGTAGAGATGATGCGGCTTGATGGAGACTTCCAGGTAGAGATCGCCATGGGGTCCGCCGCCCATCCCGGCGCTGCCTTGGCTGGCCAGCCGGATTTTCTGGCCGTTGGTGACGCCAGCAGGAATTTTGACGTTCAAGGTGCGCGTCCGGTTCGTGACCTGGCCACTGGCATCGCGTTCCGGGGACTGGAGTTGCACGGCGCGCTGGCCGCCTTGGTAGGCTTCTTCCAGGCTGATATCCAATCCTGCCGTTTGATCCTGACCCGCCGTGGCGAAACCGCCGCCCATGCCGGAAAAACCACTGCGTCCGCTCGCGCCGCCAAACAGTGATTCGAAGAAATCGCTAAAATCGCGGCTGCTGAATCCTCCCGCGCCGGGATGGGCGCGTTGACCACCACCCCGCCAGCCGGGTGGCGGGCGGAAGTCCTGACCGGCTTGCCAGTTGCGGCCTAGTTGATCGTAGGCGGTGCGTTTTTCGGCGTCGCGCAACACCTCGTAGGCTTCCGAGACTTCCTTGAAGCGTTCCTCAGCGCCCGATTCTTTGCTGACATCGGGGTGGTACTTGCGCGCCAGCCGCCGATACGCTTTCTTGATGGCCTCTTCCGAGGCGTCGCGGCCTACGCCGAGAATTTGATAATAATCCTTATATTTCATGCTGTCTCCCGGCGATTCAGGACATCGCCGGCGGTAACGTCCCGCCGGCGGTCATGAGCGGTCCATTTCAGCTTTCGATCTTGATGGTCCGCGACAGAGTGTGGGTCAGTTTGGGAATGCCGATTTCCAGTACGCCATGCGCGCTGCGGGCGGTAATGTTCGCCAGATCGGCGGTGTCCGGCAAGCTGAACCGCCGGTAGAATGTGCCGCAGGGCCGCTCGACGCGACTGTAGCCGGCCCGGTTGTCGCGGGTTTCGCCCGAACGGTTGCCCCGGAGGGTGAGGATGCCGTTTTCGGCGATAATCTCGATCTCTTTGGGGTCGACGCCGGGGATGTCGGCGCGCAGCACATAACGCTCCTTTTCTTCCTTGATGTCCACCGGGGGTATCCAGTCGCAGGTGGCGGCGCTGGATTGATCATCGCTGGCGGCGGCGTAGGGCTCGAACAGCCGATCCAGTTCTTTGCGCAAGTGGTGCAGGTGATTCCACGGTTCGTAACGGGTTGGGTTCATGGCCAAAGCCTCGTAAAGTGGGTTGTTGTTGCCTTTCACATAAGGCTGGCGGGCCAAATTTCAAGCGGTTCTGGCCGGTTTTTCTTCATCATTGACCCCCGGTGAACGATATGAGCGAACGCGGATTTCAAGCAATGAATATTGCGGTGTTGACGGTCTCCGACACCCGCACTCTGGCGGATGATGCGTCAGGACAAACTCTGGCGGAGCGGTTGACCGGAGCCGGTCACCAACTGGCGGAGCGGGCCATTGTTCCCGATGATGTCTATCAAATTCGGGCGATTCTTTCGCGCTGGATTGCTGATCCCGTTGTGCAGGTGGTGCTGGTGACGGGCGGCACGGGGATGACCGGTCGCGACAGCACGCCGGAGGCAGTACGACCGTTGCTGGACAAGCATATTGAGGGTTTCGGTGAGTTGTTCCGCCTGTTGTCCTGGGAGGAGATTGGCACTTCGACCTTGCAATCGCGGGCGTTGGGTGGACTGGCCAACGCCACCTTCATTTTTTGCCTGCCGGGCTCTACCGGGGCTTGCCGCACCGGCTGGGATCGCATTCTGCAAGCGCAACTGGACGCTCGCAGTCGGCCCTGCAATCTGGTGGAATTGTTGCCTCGGTTGCGGGAGCGGTAAATGTGGCCAACGGGCGTCACTGTGAACGTTGCTGCCCATCATTGAAACCCGGCCGGGCTCACCACCTATCAGTTCCTCATTACAGAGTCAGGACTTTCGCTTTTCGTCATTCCCGCGTATGCGGGAATCCAGTCATTCGTTGAAAAGAATGGATACCCGCCTTCGCGGGTATGACGAATTTACGGGTTTAGCGAAAGTCCTGAGAGTAGATCTGATAGCTCGTAGCCTGGATGGAGCGCAGCGGAATCCAGATCCCCCGGATTTCGCTGCGCTTCATCCGGGCTACGGCGGCCTGTGATACGGAACTGATAGGTGGTGAGCCCGGCAGGGTTGAATATCAGGCCGGTTTCCTGCTGATATTCTGGCTTTGGTCGGGTTGATTTCCCCCGGTTGTCAGAAAATTTTACAGTATTTTTTTCTTTATAAAAAATGACTTAATATAAAAAAGACCGTTGAGTCGATTTTTTGTCAGAAAATCTTACACTGCCATTTCCTACCTCTCTACTAGGTTGATTTTTCTGAAATATTACAAATTCACTGGCTTCATGGGGTTCATCTGAATAGTAAAAGGTGTACGGAAAATTCCTGGTGATTGGTGAAAAGACGTTATTGAATGACGTTTGTAATTAAAAATGACATTTTTCAGTAAATTTTGCGGTTTTTCACCCAAAATTTCCCGCTCATCGTTGCGCTTCCCGTTGTCAGGATTTCTTACACTCCAAATTTAGAATTTATTAAAATTTATTTATTATTCAATAAGTTATTGATTTGGCTTTTTTTTGCATACCCATTGCGCGAAATCAGACGCACCCATAGCCAACCATTCGGCACGGTTGCGGGAAGCGCCTGATGGAATCTACTTTACACAACGGGAGATAATCCAAATGCGTTATTGTGAGATAGTAATTGCATCCTCACTGCTCTTCTCGGTCAACACGGCGCAGGCTGGCCTGATTAACCTCATCCAAAACGGAGACTTTGAGAGTGGAAATACCTTATTCAGTAGTGATCTCGTCTTTGACGGCACTCCCGGTATTGATAGTGACGGATACTATGCAATTGGCACCAATCCAAATGATTGGTTTTCTGGATGGTCTTCAATAGGAGACCACACTACTGGAACTGGCAAGATGTTGATTGCGACTCCAAGCGCGCCCACCAAAGTTTGGTATCAAAACGTCAACGTAACTGCGGGCGAAAATTATACCTTCTCAGGATGGGCAGTACATGTGACTACCGCCAATCCTGCAAGTCTTTTGATCAAAGTTGCTGATACAGAATTGGGAACTTTACCACTTCAAGATCAAGATCAAGGAACTTGGAAATCTTTTTCTTTTTCGTACTCCGCACCGTTAAGCACAATGGTTACTCTTTCCATTACAGACACCCAAACAACCGGGTTTGGCAATGATTTTGCCTTAGATGACCTAAGTTTTTCATATATCAGCAACCCTGCTGCGATTCCCGAACCCGCCTCTCTTGCCCTGCTTGGCATTGGCTTGGCCGGTTTAGGTTTTGCCCGGCGGCGAGTTTGATCGTCAGGATTCTTGAAGCTGTTAAAAACGGCGGCCTGCGGGCCGCCGTTTTGGTTGGTATTCTGTTGTAAACGACACCCGCACGAAGCGCCCTCGTCTCCTCCCCTGACCGGAAAGGGGCTGGAAGTTGAGGGGAAAATTCAGCGGGCCGCCGCCAGCGCCTGCTCCAGGTCCGCCAGGATGTCATCGATAT
>Ga0209573_1000501_pt1 | contig 81809 bp, 68 predicted proteins | sample TNRBio252014_DNA_FD_185870 | JGI IMG/M metagenome (GOLD analysis project Ga0209573, IMG submission 185870) | Wastewater treatment Type I Accumulibacter community from EBPR Bioreactor in Madison, WI, USA - TNR Reactor_6/25/2014_ DNA (SPAdes)... | ecosystem: Engineered > Bioreactor > EBPR >... | reverse complement strand
CTCGAAAAAAACCGAGAACTCGGCGTCTGCTGCACAGACACGCGTTGGCCGCGCACGGTAGCGTACGTAGCGGCCAAGCGTGGCGACCGTGCCACCGGTACCCGCACTCGAGACCAGCCAGCTCGGGACAGGGTACTTTTCGAGCCGCATCTGCTCGAAAATGGACTCCGCGATATTGTTGTTGGAACGCCAGTCGGTCGCCCGCTCGGCGTAAGTAAACTGGTCCAGGTAGTGGCCACCCAGTTTGTCTGCCATCCGTTGCGCCTCGTTGTAAATACTCATCGGATCATCGATGAGATGGCAGCGACCGCCCTGGAACTCGATGGCCGTGATCTTTTCGCGCGAGGTCGAAGCGGGCATCACGGCGAGAAACGGCAAGCCGACGAGGCGGGAAAAATAGGCTTCGGAAACGGCCGTCGAGCCGCTGGACGCCTCAACGACCGTGCTGCCCTCGCGCAGCCAGCCATTGCACAAGGCGTAGAGAAACAGCGAGCGCGCCAGACGGTGCTTGAGGCTGCCCGTGGGGTGACTCGATTCATCTTTCAGATACAGATCAACCCCGGGAAAACCGGCCAGGGGCAGAGGGATCAGGTGGGTATCGCTGGAGCGCTGGAAGTCGGCTTCGATGCGGCGAATGGCAGCCAGCACCCACGCCTTGTCCGCGCGACGCGCGAGCTGAGCAGGTGTTTTCATGCCGGGAGCTTAACAGGCAGCGGGCATGAAACAAAGGCACACGTCACGTCGCCACAGCATGACGTCGACGCCACGGGGCGTGTACTGCTGCGCTTTTTCGGGTAAACTCTACTAAATTACTCAGGTATACATCACAGGAGCTCTGGCAACCATGGCTGTAACGATAGAAGCCGTACAGGCGGCACTGAAGGATCTGATTGATCCGAACACGGAAAAAGACTACCTGTCGACGCGTTCGGCAAAAAACATAAAAGTCGCAGGGGCCGACGTTTCGCTCGACATCGAACTCGGCTACCCGGCAAAAACACAAATCGACGAAATCCGTCGGACGGTGATCGAAAAGCTGAAAACGATCCCGGGGATCGGCAATATCAGCGCCAACCTCAGCGTCAACATCGTCGCTCATACCGTGCAACGCGGCCTGAAGCCGCTGCCCGGCGTCAAGAACATCATCGCCGTGGCCTCGGGCAAGGGTGGCGTCGGCAAGAGCACGACGGCGGTGAACCTGGCTCTGGCCCTGGCTCAGGAAGGCGCCACGGTGGGTCTGCTCGACGCCGACATTTATGGTCCTTCGCAGCCGCAGATGCTCGGCCTGACAGGCCAGAAGCCCGAGTCCGAGGACGGCAAGACAATGGATCCGCTGCGCGCACACGGCCTGCAGGCGATGTCGATCGGCTTCATGATCGATATCGATTCGCCGATGGTCTGGCGCGGACCAATGGTCACTCAGGCTCTCGAACAGCTGCTCAAACAGACCAGCTGGGACGACGTCGATTACCTGATCGTGGATATGCCGCCGGGAACCGGCGACACGCAGCTGACCCTGGCGCAGAAGGTTCCCGTGACCGGCGCGGTGATCGTCACCACCCCGCAGGACATTGCGCTGATCGACGCCCGCAAGGGGCTCAAGATGTTCGAGAAAGTGGGCATCCCGATTCTCGGCCTGGTCGAGAACATGAGCATTCATATCTGTACGCAGTGTGGCCACGAAGAACATATTTTCGGCCAGGGCGGCGGCGCGCAGATGTGCAAGGACTACGACACCGAGTTCCTTGGCGCCCTGCCACTGGAGCTTTCGATTCGCGAGCTGACCGATGCTGGCACGCCGACCGTCGTCGGTGCGCCCGACTCCCGCGCCGCGGAAATCTACCGGACAATCGCCCGCCGTCTGGCGGTCAAGGTCGCCGAGCGCAGCCGCGACATGAGCGCCAAGTTCCCGAGTATCGTCGTTCAGAACACCTGAGCGCTGCCGCGGCAGGCAGGCCGCTTGCGCCGCGTTCGTGCGCACGGCCCTGCTGGTGCTCGCCTGGCAGCCCCAGCAGTGCTTGCTGGTTTCTTCTCCCGGCCGGACGCCGTAGAATGGGCACCTTTAGCACGCGCAGCGTTAAGGTGACCAGGAATGTCGATCAAGTCGGACAGGTGGATCCGCCGCATGGCGGAAGAGCACGGCATGATCGAGCCTTTCGAAGCACACCAGGTGCGCGAGATTGACGGTCGCCGGATTGTCTCCTATGGCACTTCGAGCTACGGATATGACATTCGCTGCTCGAACGAATTTAAGCTGTTCACCAACCTCAACTCGACGATCGTCGACCCGAAGAACTTCGATCCGAATTCCTTCGTCGAGGTCAAGAACGACTTCTGCATCATCCCTCCGAACTCGTTTGCCCTGGCCCGTACCGTCGAATATTTCCGTATCCCGCGCAGCGTGCTGACCGTCTGCCTCGGCAAGAGCACCTACGCGCGCTGCGGGATCATCGTCAACGTGACCCCGTTCGAACCCGAATGGGAAGGCCATGTGACGCTGGAATTCTCGAATACGACACCACTGCCGGCGAAGATCTACGCCAACGAGGGCATCGCCCAGGTCCTGTTTTTCGAATCCGACGAAGAGTGTGAAACCTCGTACAAGGATCGTGCCGGCAAATACCAGGGCCAGACCGGCGTGACGCTGCCGAAAATGTGACTCGTGTCTGACGCCGGCAACATCGTCGGCCTCAGGCAACACGCGCCGCCAACGCTCTCCCAGGTTCGCCGTGCTCGCGTCCTATCTCTCTTGATTTCGTACTGGACTGGCCATGCATTTCGATTTCCCGGTAATCATCATCGACAAGGACTACCGTTCGGAGAACACCGGCGGTCTCGGTATCCGGGCGCTGGCCAAGGCCATCGAGAAGAAAGGCTTTGAGGCCATCGGCGTCACCAGCTATGGCGACCTGACCTCGTTTGCACAGCAACAGAGCCGCGCCTCGGCGTTCATCCTGTCGATCGACGACGAAGACTTCAGAGACGGCAAGGCCGATGAGACGGTCGCCAGCCTGCGCGCCTTCGTCAAGGAAATTCGCTGCCGCAACGAAGACATTCCGATCTTCCTGTACGGCGAGACACGAACCTCGGTGCACATCCCCAACGACGTGCTGCGCGAACTGCACGGTTTCATCCACATGTTCGAGGACACCGCCGAATTCATCGGCCGTTACGTCATCCGCGAGGCCAAGGCCTACCTCGACAGCCTGGCGCCGCCTTTCTTCCGCGCGCTGACCCATTATGCCGAGGATGGCTCTTATTCGTGGCATTGCCCGGGCCACTCGGGCGGTGTGGCCTTCCTGAAAAGCCCGGTTGGCCGCATGTTCCATCAGTTCTTCGGCGAGAACATGCTGCGCGCCGATGTTTGCAATGCGGTCGAGGAACTCGGCCAATTGCTCGACCATACCGGCCCGGTCGCCGCCTCGGAGCGCAATGCGGCGCGCATTTTCAGCGCCGACCACCTCTTTTTCGTCACCAACGGCACTTCGACATCAAACAAGATCGTCTGGCACTCGACCGTCGCGCCAGGCGATGTGGTCATTGTCGATCGCAACTGCCACAAATCGGTGCTCCACTCAATCATCATGACTGGCGCGATCCCGGTATTCCTGATGCCGACCAGAAACCACTACGGAATCATCGGCCCGATTCCCAAGGAACAATTCCGCTGGGAGAATATCCGCACGAAGATCGAGTCACACCCCTTCGCCCGGGAGGTCAAGGCCAAGCCACGCGTACTGACGATCACCCAAAGTACCTACGACGGCATCCTCTACAACGTCGAGGAAATAAAGGAAATGCTCGACGGTGCGATCGACACCCTGCACTTCGACGAAGCCTGGCTGCCACACGCCGCCTTCCATGACTTCTATGGCGACTACCATGCCATCGGAGCTGACCGGCCGCGCTGCAAGAACACCATGATCTTCTCGACGCAATCGACGCACAAGCTGCTCGCCGGCCTGTCGCAGGCGTCACAAATCCTGGTGCAGGATTCGCAAGAGCGCAAACTCGATCGCGACATCTTCAACGAGGCCTATCTGATGCACACCTCGACCTCGCCGCAATACGCGATCATCGCTTCCTGCGACGTTGCCGCGGCGATGATGGAGGCGCCGGGAGGCACCGCGCTGGTCGAGGAATCGGTTGCCGAAGCACTCAACTTCCGGCGCACGATGCGCAAGGTCGAACAGGAGTGGGGTGCCGACTGGTGGTTCAAGGTCTGGGGGCCGGACGATCTCTCCGAAGAAGGCATTGAAGAACGCGCGGCGTGGATCCTCAAACCCGGCGAACGCTGGCACGGCTTCGGCATGCTCGCCGAAGGCTTCAACATGCTCGATCCGATCAAGGCGACGATCATTACGCCCGGGCTGGACGTCGATGGCGACTTCGCCGATTGGGGAATACCGGCGGCGATCGTCACCAAGTACCTGGCCGAACACGGCATCATCGTCGAGAAGTGCGGCCTCTACTCGTTCTTCATCATGTTCACCATCGGCATCACCAAGGGACGCTGGAACACGATGGTCACCGAACTGCAGCAGTTCAAGGATGGCTACGATCAGAACCTGCCGCTGTGGAAAGTGATGCCGGAGTTCCTGGCCAAGAACGCCCGTTACGCGGGCTACGGACTGAAGGACCTGTGCAAGCAGATTCACGGCATCTACGCCGCCAACGACGTCGCCCACCTGACCACCCGGATGTATCTCTCCGACATGGAACCGGCGATGAAGCCGACCGACGCTTTCGCGAGCATGGCGCACCGCGAGATTGACCGCGTACCGATCGATGATCTCGAAGGACGGATTACCAGCACCCTGCTCACCCCCTACCCGCCAGGAATTCCGCTACTCATCCCGGGCGAGCGCTTCAACGCCACCATCGTTCGCTATCTTCGCTTCGCGCGCGATTTCAATGAACGCTTCCCGGGCTTCGAAACCGACGTCCACGGCCTGGTCAAAGCGGTGGTCAACGGCAAGCCCGTTTACTCGGTGGACTGCGTTCGCGGGACTCTCTGACATTCCTGCATCGCCTACCCGTCGGCCGTCGGATCCGCAGCTTACACACCGCAGAGAACTCAGGCCGTGCCGCGCAAGCGGCCTCGGCGACGGCATTGCGGTAGAATGCGCGCTTCGTTGTCGAGCAGGAAACGCACCGTGAATGGCATCACCATCGCCCTCTCGAAGGGCCGAATTTTTGAAGAGACGCTGCCGCTTCTGGCGGCCGCCGGCATCGAGCCACTCGATGATCCGGAAACCTCGCGCAAGCTGATCATTGCCACCAGCCGCGACGATGTGCGCCTGGTCATTGTCCGCGCCACCGACGCGCCGACTTACGTTCAGTACGGCGCTGCCGACCTCGGCGTCGCGGGCAAGGACGTCCTGCTCGAACACGGCAGCGACGGCCTCTACCAGCCGATCGACCTGAAAATCGCCAAATGCCGGATGATGGTCGCCATCCCGGCCGGTTTTGACTACGCCAACGCGGTCCGTCAGGGCGCCCGACTCAAGGTGGCCAGCAAGTATGTCAATATTGCTCGCGAACACTTCGCGGCCAAGGGCGTGCATGTCGACCTGATCAAACTCTATGGTTCGATGGAACTGGCGCCGCTGGCCGGTCTCGCCGACGCCATCGTCGACCTGGTGTCCACCGGCAGCACGCTGAAAGCCAACAATCTGATCGCCGTCGAACACGTCATGGACATTTCGTCGCGACTGATCGTCAATCAGGCCGCGCTCAAGCTGAAGCGCGAGACGCTGGAGCCGATTCTCGACGCCATCGCCGCGGTGGTCGAGCGATGATCGAAATCAAACGCCTGAACAGCGCCGATGCCGATTTCGCGACGAAACTCGACGCGCTGCTCGCGTTCGAGGCCACTCAGGACGAGGCCATCGAGGGCACGGTCGCCGCCATCCTCGCCGACGTCAAAGTCCGCGGCGACGCCGCCGTGATCGAGTACACGCAAGCTTTCGACGACCTGCAGGCGAGTTCGATGGCCGAACTGGAAATCCCGCAGCAAGCGCTGCAAGAAGCCCTGGCCAATCTTCCCGGCGAGCAGCGCCAGGCGCTCGAAGCAGCGGCCAGACGAGTGCGCAGCTACCATCAGCGGCAGATCGTGCATAGCTGGCAATATGAAGAGGACGACGCGGAAACGCGCGGCACCATGCTTGGCCAGAAGATCACCCCCCTTGACCGGGTCGGCCTCTACGTGCCTGGCGGCAAGGCCTCGTACCCGTCGTCGGTACTGATGAACGCCATCCCCGCACGCGTCGCCGGCGTTGGCGAGTTGATCATGGTCGTACCCACGCCGGCCGGGGAACAGAACCCGCTGGTCCTGGCTGCCGCAGCGCTGGTCGGCGTCGACCGGGTATTCACCATCGGCGGCGCGCAGGCGGTCGCGGCGCTGGCCTACGGCACGCAGACCGTTCCCCAGGTTGACAAGATCGTCGGCCCCGGCAATGCCTACGTCGCCGCCGCCAAGCGCCGCGTTTTCGGCGTCGTCGGCATCGACATGGTCGCCGGCCCATCGGAGATCCTGGTGATCTGCGATGGTCAGACCGACCCCGACTGGGTGGCGATGGACCTCTTTTCTCAGGCCGAGCACGACGAACTGGCGCAATCGCTGCTGCTTTGTCCCGACGCAGCGTACATCGAGCTCGTCGCTGCGGCACTCGAAAAGCTCTTGCCGAGCATGCCGCGCCAGCGCGTGATCCGTGCCGCGCTGGAAAATCGCGGCGCGCTGATTCAGGTGCGCGATCTCGACGAAGCCTGCCGCATCGCCAACCGCATCGCTCCCGAACACCTCGAACTGTCACTCGACGACGCCGAAGCCTGGGTAGACAAGATCGACCACGCCGGCGCAATTTTCATCGGCCGCTACACCTCGGAGTCGCTGGGCGACTACTGCGCGGGTCCGAACCACGTTTTGCCGACCTCCGGGAGCGCGCGCTTCTCATCACCGCTCGGCGTCTATGACTTCCAGAAACGGAGCAGCCTGATCCGCGTTTCGCAGGCGGCGTCGAAAACGCTGGGGCGCATTGCGGCGACGCTGGCCTACGGCGAAGGCCTGCCGGCACACGCCCGCTCAGCCGAGTATCGCATCGAGAGCTGAGCGGCAGCGCCTGCCCTTCAGCGCCGCAGTGAAAATCTCAAAATCTCAGAATATCCAACTCTCAGACTCACAGGCACTCAAGCGAGAATCTCGCGCAAAGCTTCGATCAGCAGTTCGCCCTGCGCGTCGGTACCGATGGTGATGCGCAGGTGCTGGTCGATGCGTGGCAACTTGAAATGGCGCACGATGATTCCGCGCTGACGCAAGGCGGCCGCGAGTTCAGCCGCGTCGCGTTGCCGGTGACGCGCAAAGACGAAGTTGGCCGCCGAGGGCAAGACCTCGAAACCCAGCCCCGACAAGGCACGGCACAAGACCTCGCGGCTGCGCATCACCGCTTGCCGCGTGCCATCGAAATACGCCTGGTCGCTGATCGCGGCAACGGCGCCGGCGATCGCCAGGCGATCGAGTGGATACGAGTTGAAGCTGTTCTTGACGCGGTCCAGCGCCTCGATCAGTTCGCACTGGCCGACCGCGTAGCCGACGCGCAGGCCGGCCAGCGAATGCGCCTTGGACAGGGTGCGCACGACCAGCAGGTTCGGGTGCGCATTGACCAGCGCCATCGCCGACTCGCCGCCGAAATCCACGTAAGCTTCATCGACGACGACGACCGACTGCCGATGCCTGGCCAGCAGAGAGGCGATCGCTTGCAGCGGCAGCAGGCAGCCGGTCGGCGCATTCGGGTTCGGGAAAATGATGCCGCCGTTGGCTGCCACATAGTCGTCGACACGAATGGCAAAACTCTCATCCAGCGGCACCGTCGCATAAGCGACCTCGTACAAACCGCAGTAGACCGGATAGAAGCTGTAGGTGATGTCGGGGAAGAGAATCGGTCGCTCGTGCTTGAGCAGCGCCATGAACACATGCGCCAGCACTTCATCCGAGCCGTTGCCGACGAAGACCTGCTGCGCCGTGATGCCGAAATCGGCAAAGCGCACGGCAACAGCTTCCTTGAGGCGATCGGCGCTCGGATCCGGGTACAGGCGCAGCCTTTCGCCGCCGTCCATCAACTCTTCGGTAATCGCCTCGAGCACGCGCGGCGATGGCGGATAGGGATTCTCGTTGGTGTTCAGCTTGACCAGCTTGGCCAACTTCGGCTGCTCGCCAGGAACATAAGGCGTCAGGCGATGAACAAGGGAACTCCAGTAGCGGCTCATGAAAGGCGGCTCAGTTCGGATGCAAGGAAAGCATGAAATGGTATCATGCGCCTCTGTCGGTCAAGGCGACGTTCGCCGATTGGTGGCACTCTTGCAGTGCCCGCACGCGAAGCGCGAAGATTTTCTTCAAACCCGACATTTTTTTGCCACCCTGCGATGGTCTCCCGATGCGGCAAGCAGAAGTTTCCAGGAATACACTCGAAACCCGGATCACCGTTCGCCTGAACCTCGATGGCAGCGGCCAGAGCAGCTTCGCCACCGGTGTCCCCTTTCTCGATCACATGCTCGAGCAGATTGCCCGACACGGCCTGATCGACCTCGAAATTCAAGCCGACGGCGACCTGCACATCGACGCGCACCACACCGTCGAGGATATCGGCATCACCTTCGGCCAGGCGCTGGCCAAGGCAGCGGGCGACAAAAAAGGGCTGCGCCGCTACGGGCACGCCTATGTGCCTCTCGACGAAGCGCTTTCACGCGTGGTGATCGACCTTTCCGGCCGCCCGGGCCTCGAATTCCATGTCGATTTCAAGCGCGCCATGATTGGCGCTTTCGACGTCGATCTGGTGCATGAATTCTTCCAGGGCCTGGTCAATCATGCCTTGCTGAGCCTGCACATCGACAATCTGCGTGGCGACAACGCGCACCACCAGGCGGAAACGGTATTCAAGGCCTTCGGACGCGCCCTGCGCGCCGCCGTCGAAATCGATCCTCGCGCCAGCGCCAGCATCCCGTCGACCAAAGGCACGCTCTGATGGCCACGCTCGCTGCAGCCAGGGGGGCGATCGTCGTCGTCGACTACGGGATGGGCAACCTGCGTTCGGTCTGGCAAGCGCTGGTCCACGTCGCCGACGGTCACCAGGTGCTGGTCTCGTCGGATCCGGCCACAGTCGCTGCCGCCGAACGCGTGGTCTTCCCCGGGCAAGGCGCCATGCCGGACTGCATGCACGAGATCGAGACGCGCGGCCTGCGTAGCGCGGTGCTCGAAGCCGCCCGCAACAAGCCCTTTCTGGGTATCTGTATCGGTCAGCAAATGCTCTTCGAGCATAGCGACGAAGGAAATGTCCCCGGCCTGGGCCTGATCGCCGGCCACGTGCGCCGCTTTCCCGCAGAGAAGATGTTCGACGCCATGGGTAGCAAGCTCAAAGTGCCGCACATGGGCTGGAACGAGGTCAGGCACACTCGCGAACACGCGCTCTGGAAAGGCATTGCCAACGATGCGCGCTTCTATTTTGTGCACAGTTACTTCGTCGAACCGCAGGATGAGGACTACGTCGTCGGCAGTACCCGCTACGGCCTGCCCTTTACCAGTGCAGTGGCTCGGGATAATATCTTTGCCATTCAGTGCCACCCGGAAAAGAGCGCCGTTGACGGGCTCGCCATGCTGGCCAACTTCGTCGCCTGGAAGCCTTGACCGAGTGCCGGTCTGCCTGCTTCCAGCGCCCTCCTCACCCTCCTTACAACTCACTTCAAACACTCCGACATGTTGATTATCCCCGCGATTGACCTCAAAGGCGGACAGTGCGTCCGGCTCAAACAGGGTCTCATGGAGCAGGTAACCGTCTTCTCCAGTTCTCCCGGCGAGCAGGCGCGTGCGTGGCTTGCCCAGGGTGCCCGGCGCCTGCACGTGGTCGACCTCGACGGCGCCTTTGCCGGCAAGCCGAAAAATGAGAACGCCATCAAAAAAATCGTGCAGGCGGTCGGCAACGACATCCCGGTCCAGCTTGGCGGCGGCATTCGCGACCTCGACACCATCGAACGCTGCCTCGACGACGGCGTCAGTTATGTGATCATTGGTACCGCGGCGGTCAAGAATCCCGGCTTCCTGCATGATGCCTGCGGTGCCTTCCCCGGCCACATCATCGTCGGCCTCGATGCCCGCGACGGCAAAGTGGCGGTTGACGGCTGGTCCAAGATGACCGGGCACGACGTCATCGATCTGGCAAAGAAGTACGAGGACTACGGTGTCGAGGCAATCATCTACACCGACATCGGTCGCGATGGCATGCTCTCCGGCTTCAATATCGAGGCCACGGTCAAGCTGGCCCAGGCACTGCTGATCCCGGTCATCGCCAGCGGCGGTCTGTCGAGCATCGACGACATTCGGCAGCTTTGTGCGGTCGAGGAGGAAGGCATCAGCGCCGCCATCGCCGGCCGCGCCATTTACGACGGCTCGCTGGATTTTGCCGTCGCGCAAGCGGAAGCGGACCGGGCGGCGCATGCCTGAGTGCGCCACCAGCTGGCAAGATCAAGGCGCTGACTGAGCATGGGCCTGGCCAAACGCATCATCCCCTGCCTGGACGTGACTGCCGGTCGTGTCGTCAAGGGCACCAATTTCGTCGAGTTGCGCGATGCCGGTGACCCGGTTGAAATTGCTCGCCGCTATGACCAGCAGGGCGCCGACGAAATCACCTTTCTTGACATCACCGCCTCGTCGGATCAGCGCGACATCATTCTGCACGTCGTCGAAGCCTGCGCTGCGGAAGTTTTCATTCCACTGACCGTTGGTGGTGGCGTGCGCTCGGTTGCCGACGTCCGGCGCTTGCTGAACGCGGGCGCCGACAAGGTGAGCATGAACACCGCCGCCGTCGAAAACCCGGACCTGGTCGCCAACGCCTCGGCCAAGGTCGGCAATCAATGCATCGTCGTCGCCATCGACGCCAAACAGGTGGCAGCGGGTGAATGGCAGGTGTTCACCCATGGCGGACGCCGCAACACCGGCATCGACGCCATTGCCTGGGCGCGCCGCGTGCAGCAGCTCGGTGCCGGCGAAATCCTGCTCACCAGCATGGATCGCGACGGCACACGCAACGGTTTCGACCTGCCGCTGACGTGTGCCGTGTCCGACGCGGTCGACATTCCGGTGATCGCCAGCGGTGGCGTCGGCAATCTCCAGCATCTCGTCGACGGTGTCAGCGATGGCCGCGCCGATGCTGTTCTGGCGGCGAGCATCTTCCATTTTGGAGAATTCACCGTTCACCAGGCCAAGACCTATATGCGCGAGCGGGGGATCGAGGTCCGCCTGTGAGTGATCTGGACCCAGGCCAGGACTGGCTGGACGCCCTCAAATGGGACGAGCAGGGAATGCTTCCGGCAATTGCCCAGGATGCCAGCAGTGGTCGGGTGCTGATGTTCGCCTTCATGAATCGGCAATCACTGCAGGAGACGGTAAACGGCGGGAGCGCGGTATACTGGTCGCGTTCTCGTCAACGACTGTGGCGCAAGGGCGAAGAATCCGGTCATGCGCAACGCGTACGCTCGATTCGCACCGACTGTGACGGCGACGTGCTGCTGCTGGCCATCGACCAGGAAGGCGGAATCGCCTGCCACACCGGTCGTGAGAGCTGTTTTTTCTATCAACTGCAGGGGGAAACGTGGGTGGCGGTCGACCCGGTGCTCAAGGATCCCAAGGAAATCTACGGTAAATGAACATGGACATGCTGCACCGGATCTCAGAAACGCTGCTTGCGCGCCGCAAGGCCGACCCGGAAACTTCGTATACGGCACAGTTGATGGCCAAGGGGCCGGACGCCATCCTCAAGAAAATCGGCGAAGAAACCGCCGAGTTGATCATGGCCGGCAAGGAAGGCAACCGCCTGCATGTGGTCTGGGAATCGACCGACGTGCTCTACCACACGATGGTACTGCTCGCCTTTTATGGCCTGTCGATCGAAGACGTACTGCAGGAAATGCGGCGCCGCGAAGGCGTCTCCGGAATCGACGAGAAAAAGGCGAGGAAAAGCTGAGCCATGGAGGACTGCCTGTTCTGCAAGATCGCGGCCGGGCAAATCCCGGCGCGCAAGGTCTACGAAGACGATGAGCTCTTTGCCTTCCACGACATCAAGCCGGCTCGTCCGGTGCATGTGCTGGTGATTCCGAAACGCCACATCACCTCGCTGGCGAGTACCAGCGAGGCGGATCTCCCGGTTCTCGGACGCATGCTGGCCATCGCCAACCGCCTGGCGACCGAGCAAGGCAGCCCGGACGGCTTCCGCCTGATCATCAACACCGGCGTGATCGGTCATCAGGAAGTGCAGCACCTGCACGCGCATATCGTCGGCGGGCCAGAGCCGGTCGGGCCAATGCTCAAACGAGTCTGACGGCAAGCCCTGGCCACGCGTGTCGCCGGTCGGGCTGTGGCGGTTGCCGAAACAGCATCGGATTTCACATTAACGGTCGTGACCTATCGAGATACCTCGGATCAAGATAGTGATGACCGCCCCCTCTTCCCCCGGCCCTTCTCCCGCGGGGGGAGAAGAGAGATTCCTGAGTCGCGGACGCGACTTTCACATTAATGGAGACCTGAACATGGGTTCTTTCAGCATCTGGCATTGGTTGATCGTTCTGGTCATCGTCCTGCTGGTTTTCGGAACCAAGAAGCTACGCGGACTGGGCTCCGATCTCGGCGGTGCGGTCAAGGGTTTCAAGGAAGGCATCAAGGAAGCGAGCAGCGACGAGCAGGCCACCACCGACAGCACACCGCCGCCACAGCAACAGGCACCGCAACAGGTCAAGGACGCGCAAACCATCGAGGGCGAGGTCCGCGAAAAGACCAGGAGCTAGGGCTAGTCGCGCCGGCGGCGTGAGCGCCCGGCCTCCCGCCACGGACCCCGCGGCTCTCGCTGCTTGTTTCTCATCGCTTATTCACTCACCGACGGCCAATGTTTGATATCAGCTTTTCCGAGATGATCCTCATAGCGGTCGTCGCGCTGGTGGTGATCGGTCCCGAGCGACTCCCGAAAGTGGCGCGCGCGGCCGGGCACCTGCTCGGACGTGTGCAGCGTTACGTCAGCGACGTGAAATCCGACATCAGTCGCGAAATGCAACTCGACGAGTTGAAGAAACTGCGCGCCGAGATCCAGGATTCCGCGCGCAGCGTCGAGCAGTCGCTGAACCGCGAAATGCAGGCCGCACGCCAGGCCATGACGCAAACCGCGCAAGCGGTCAGCGGCGACGCAAGCACCCCGGCTGCGAACACTCAGCCGAGCATAGCGTCGACCGAGCCAACGCAGCCGGCCGTGACAACTGCCGCCACGCCAGCTGCGAATGCGCCCGGCAGCCCCGAAAAACCAGCCGGAACAGTCTGATCCAACAATGAGCGAAGAAACCGGGGATTCATTCCTCTCGCACCTGGTCGAGCTACGCGACCGTCTGATACGCGCACTGATCGCCATCGGCATCGTCTTCCTTTGTCTGGTCCCCTGGGCGAAGGAACTCTATTCGCAGTTGGCCCAGCCCTTGCTGGATAAACTCCCGCAAGGTGGCCAGATGATTGCCACCGACGTGATCGGTGTTTTCCTGGTGCCGATGAAAGTGGCGCTGATGGTCGCTTTCCTGATCGCCCTGCCCTACGTCCTCTACCAGCTGTGGGCTTTCATCGCCCCGGGTCTCTATGCCCACGAGAAGAAACTGGCCTTGCCACTGGTCGGAGTGAGCGTCTTCCTGTTCTTCGTGGGCATGGCTTTCGCGTATTTTCTGGTCTTTCCGACGGTTTTCGGCTTCATGGCCAAAGTGGCGCCCGAAGGCGTCGCCTGGATGACCGACATCGAGAAATACCTGTCATTCGTAATGACCACCTTCATGGCCTTTGGCGTGACCTTCGAGGTCCCGGTGCTGGTTGTCGTCCTGGTGTATGCGAACATCGTCGATCTCGCCAAGCTCAAGGAATGGCGCCCCTACGTCATTGTCGGCTCGTTTGTCGTCGCGGCCGTCCTGACACCGCCGGACGTCATTTCGCAGTTGCTGATGGCCATACCGATGTGCCTGCTTTTTGAACTCGGGCTGGCGCTGGCTCGCTTCGTCACCAAGCGCTCGGCACGTCAGGAGAGGCCCTACGATGAGGAGCCTGCCGCCGCGGCCGAAAGCGATTGGAGGGCGCTGAGTGCCGACGAGATGAACAAGGCTGTCGCCGACCTCGATACGCAAGCAGGACGAGACCAGAAGCCAGACGCCTGAACGCCGCAGCGGTGTGCGGCTAACGGTCATGACCTGTCGAGACACCCCTGATGATGAAAGCCATGACCGTCCCCCTCTTCCCCCGGCCCTTCTCCCGCGAGGGGAGAAGGGAGTTTCGTCAGTCGCTTGCGCGACTTTCACATTAACGGTCATGACCTGTCGAGACACCCCTGATGATGAAAGCCATGACCGTCCCCCTCTTCCCCTGACCCTTCTCCCGCGAGGGGAGAAGGGAGTTTCGTGAGTCGCTTGCGCGACTTTCACATTAAGCCCAGCAGCCGCTTTTTCAGGAAGGCGCGTTTTCCTCGTTACCCACTCTCTCCGGCCCGGCGACGGTCAGCCGATGCCGCACCGGTGCTCCCTCTTCGAACAGCCACAGACTGCCGCTGGGCAGCGTCGTCCATTGCTCGTTGTCGGTCAGCGGCACAGTGGCGATCACCGCAACGCGATCCTCCGGCGTCGTCACCGCGCTGAAGTCGATACTCACATCCTGGTCGCTCAGATGGGCAACGGCAAACGGTGCCTGGCGAATGATGTAGGTCAGCTGTGTGGAGCAGTGCGCGAACAGGCAGTCGCCATTCGACAACAGGAAATTGCACGCCCCTTGCGCAGCAAGCTCGAGAGTCAGCTGATGCAGGGCCTCGAAAAGCAGCGCCTGGCTCGGCGCATGACTGCCAAAGCGCTGCCGTAGATTCTGTAACAGCCAGCAAAACGCGCGTTCGCTATCGGTGTCGCCAACAGGGGTAAAGCTGCTGTCGAGCTGCGGCGAAAAATCCGGCAAGTGGCCGTTGTGCGCGAAAATCCAGTACCGTCCCCAAAGTTCGCGCATGAACGGGTGGGTGTTTTCGAGTGCCACAACGCCCTGCGTCGCCTTGCGAATATGCGCAATGACATTTTGCGAGTGGATCGGATAGCTGCGTACGAGCTCGGCCAGCGGTGAAGAACACGAGGGCTGTGGTTCGAGGAAAACACGCGTACCGCGACCTTCGAAGAAAGCAATTCCCCAGCCGTCGGAATGGACGTCGGTCGCGCCTCCACGTGCCTGGAATCCGGCAAAAGAGAAACAGATGTCGGTCGGCACATTGCAGTTCATGCCGAGTAGCTGGCACATGGCTCGCCTCCTGGCTAGTCGTCCTCGCGGCGCTGTGGCGCGCGCTTGCCGATCTTGACCGTGATGTCGAACAGCTTGTTCTGGCGACGCAACTGGAAGCTGACCGCTTCGCCCGGCTTCTGGCCGGCGATCAGATCGAGCATCCCATGCGGATCCTCGACCGCGCGACCGGCGACGGCGAGCAGGATATCGCCCGGCTTGATCCCCCCGACATCGGCCGGGCCGCCGCGCAGGACACCGGCGATCAGCGCACCGCGAGTATCGGGCAGGCCGAAAGACTCGGCGAGATCGACGGTAATTTCCTGCGCCTCGACGCCAATCCAGCCGCGCGTAACGGTCCCCGTCTCGATGATCTGCTCCATGACATTGCGCGCAATCGAGATCGGAATCGCAAAGCCGATGCCGAGCGAGCCGCCGGAACGCGAGTAGATGGCGGTGTTGATGCCGATCAGATTGCCGCGACTGTCCACCAGCGCCCCACCCGAATTGCCCGGATTGATCGCCGCGTCGGTCTGGATGAAGCTCTCGAAAGTATTGATCCCCAGGTGCGAGCGGCCGAGGGCGGAGATGATGCCCATGGTCACCGTCTGACCGACGCCGAAAGGGTTGCCGATGGCCAGGGTCACGTCGCCGACCAGGACGTCGTCCATCTGCCCAAAGGTGATCGCCGGCAACGGCAAGGCCAGCGCCTTTCCACTGTCGGCGGTGATCTGCAGCACCGCCAGATCGGATTCCGGGTCGCTGCCAACGAGGCGCGCATTCAGGTTGCGGCCATCGCTGAGCGCGACCTCGATCTGGTCGGCGGATTCGACGACGTGGTTGTTCGTGAGAACATAGCCGCCGGAGCTGACAATGACTCCCGAGCCCAGGCCCGAACTGCTCGGCCCGTCACCGCCCGGATCGTCACCGAAGAAGTGACGGAAAGCCGGGTCATCATACAGGGGATGACGACGTGCCCTGACCTTCTGTGCGGTAAAGATATGCACCACCGACGGCAGCGCCTTCTTCGCCGCCTGGCGATACGACGGCGCAACGAGCGTCGGCGCCTCGCCCAGCGTCGCCGACTCCTGCAGGGCAACGATACTGGTGCCGAATACCGGTGCCTTGCCCAGCCATTCCGGCTTGAGGGTACTGACGACGAAAAGAAGGGCGACACCAAAAGTCACCGTTTGTGCAAAAATCAGCCAGAGCCTGCGCATGGGCGAAACCGGAGCCAGTGAATGAAACGCGAAGAATTGACACGCTACCTGGACGAGATCCTGGACGCAGGCCGCTTCAAGGATTATTGCCCAAACGGACTGCAAGTGGAAGGACGGCCTGAAATCCGCAGCCTGGTCGCCGGCGTCACCGCCAGTCAGGCGCTACTCGACGTCGCCGTGGCGCGTGCCGCCGACGTCATCCTGGTCCATCACGGCTGGTTCTGGCGCGGTGAAGACGGTCGCGTCACCGGCATCCGCCGGACACGTCTGCAAACCCTGCTGCACAATGACATCAACCTCATCGCCTATCATCTGCCGCTCGACAGCCATCCCCAGTTCGGAAACAACGCGCAGCTCGCCAGGCGCTTCGGGTGGCTGCCCGAAGGCCGCTTCGGCGAGCAGGACATCGGCTGGCACGGACGACCGCAGGAGCCGGCCAGCGTCGCCGCCATCACCGCCCGCGTCGCCACGGAACTACAACGCGAGCCGCTGCTGATCGGCGACGGCGAGCGCCCGGTCAAGCGCGTCGCCTGGTGTTCAGGCGGTGCGCAAGGGCTCTTCGAAGAGGCCATCGCGCTGGGCGCAGACCTTTACCTGAGCGGCGAAATCTCCGAGCAGACGGTCCATCTGGCGCGCGAATCCGGCGTCGCCTACCTGGCCGCTGGTCACCATGCCAGCGAACGCTACGGCGTACAGGCGCTCGCTGCACACCTGGCCGAACGTTTCGGCCTCGACTGTCATTTCGCCGATCTCGACAACCCCGTCTGAAACCTTATACCCCAAGGAGCAAGTATGGCTTACGTCTTTCCGCCCGCCGCCCAGGTGTGTGTTCCCGTCGCTGGTAGCGACACCCTCTTCCCGGTGCGCCGGGTCTACTGTGTAGGGCAAAACTACGCTGCGCACGCAGCGGAAATGGGTGCCGACGGGCGCCAGCCACCGTTCTTCTTCAGCAAACCCGCCGACGCGCTGGTGCCCTGCGGCGGCGAGGTCCGCGAGGTCCACTATCCGCCGGCCACCAGCGATCTGCAGCATGAAGTCGAACTGGTGGTCGCGCTGTCCGCTGGCGGTGCTGCGGTCTCACCGGCAAAAGCCCTCGACTGGGTCTATGGCTACGCCGTAGGCCTTGATCTGACCCGTCGCGACCTGCAGCGTGCGGCCAAGGAGAAGGGCCATCCCTGGGACATGGCCAAGGGTTTCGATCAAAGCGCACCGATCAGCGCCATCCAGCCGCGGGCCAGCATCGGTCATCCCGAGCGCGGCGCCATCTCGCTCAAGGTCAATGGCCAGCTGCGCCAGAATGGCGACCTCGACCAGATGTCGTGGAAAGTCGCCGAGGTGATCGCCAATCTGTCGACCTACGTCGAGCTGGCGCCCGGTGACCTGATTTTCACCGGCACCCCGGCCGGCGTATCGAAGGTACAACGCGGCGATGTGCTGGAAGCGAGTGTCGCCGGCATCGGCGAGCTCGCGGTGAAACTCGTCTGAAAGCCATAGCGAGCTGGTCGAGCGCAGCGGCAGCATTGCCGCCGCCTTGCCGACCACGCCGCTGCGCTAGGAGCGGCAACTGATACGCCTGGTCGCGACGCCTGAAGACCATCGCATCGCGCAGCTTGCGGCGGCGGCGATCGGGCTGTCACTGATCGATGCGGCGATCCCGCTTCCCCTGCCGGGGGTCAAACCCGGGCTGGCGAACATCGTCACGCTGATTGTTCTCGCACGTTACGGCTGGGCGGCTGCCGCCTGGGTCACCGGCCTGCGCGTCTTTGCCGGCGGCCTGCTGCTCGGCTACTTCCTTTCGCCCGGCTTCTTCATGAGCCTCACCGGCGCGCTGTTCAGCCTGCTGACGCTGGGCCTGGCCTACCGCTTACCGAGACGCTGGTTCGGCCCGGTCAGCTGGAGCATCCTGGCCGCATTCGCGCACATCGGCGGCCAACTCGTGCTGGCACGACTATGGCTGATTCCCCACAATGGCCTGTTTCTGATGGTCCCGTTTTTCGCCGTCGCCGCGCTCGTCTTCGGTATCATCAACGGCCTGCTGGCAACGCGCCTGCTGGCGGAGCTGTCGGCTAACCAAAGCGAGGTCGAAAATGCCTGAAACCGTCTGTCTGGCCTTCACCGGCGCCTCCGGAATGCCCTACGGCGTGCGTTTGCTCGAATGCCTGCTGGCCGCCGACTGCCGCGTGCAACTGCTCTACTCACAGGTCGCACAGATCGTCGCCAAGCAGGAAATGGGGCTGGACTTGCCGGCACGCGCCAGCGACGCCCAGGCCACGCTGCAGGAACGCTATCGAGCCCTGCCCGGCAGGCTGGAAGTTTACGGTCGCGAAGAATGGTTTGCACCGCTCGCCAGCGGCTCCAACCCACCCGACGCGATGGTCATCTGCCCGTGCTCGATGGGAACCCTGGCGGCGATTGCCCAGGGACTGGCCAGCAAGCTGATCGAGCGCGCGGCCGACGTCGTCCTCAAGGAGAACCGCAAGCTGATTCTGGTACCGCGCGAAACACCGCTGTCCGCCATCCATCTCGAGAACATGCTGCGCCTGGTGCGCGCTGGAGCGGTCATCCTGCCGCCCAACCCCGGTTTCTATAACCATCCGCAGTGCGTCGAGGACATGGTGGACTTCGTCGTGGCGCGAATCCTCGATCAACTGCGCGTCGCGCATACGCTGATCCCGCGCTGGGGCGCCGTCGCCGGCGAATGAGCGCCGGAGTCGTTGCCGAACAAGTACGCCTCGCGCGCCGGCCTGCGGGCGCGCGCACCCCTGGAAATGCGGCGACATGGCACCGGTTCCCGGCCTGACCCCGGACGACGTCGCGCAGATCACCGCCCTACGTGCAACTGGAGCAGCGCAAGGTCGGCATTCGCGAGCTCCAGCGAGGGCGATCTGGCCGAGGAGAAACAGCAGACAGCGCTGCCATCTGCTCGCCGCCTACTTGCTCGCCGCCAGGGGCGTAAAGCGCGCCTGCTCGGCGGCCTTGCCGGCCAGGGTGATCGAGACGACGACCTTCATGTCGGGCGTCGACGCGTAGCTGGCGCTGCCTTGCATGCGGTTGTCACCGTCGGCGGTCAGCGTCGCAGTCGCTTTGTTCTTGCCGGCGAAAATCGTAGCCGTACCGGTCGCGCCGGCGGTCGCGATCTTGGCGCCGGCATGGTCGGTGACATGCACGACGACCGCGCTGTCCCTGGCTTCCTTGTTGTCACCGGCGACCACCAGCTCGAAGTGGTAGGGGCCAGCCATGCGCAACTGGCCGCCATTGGCCCCTTTCTGGGTATCCAGATACGCGTCGGAGTGAGCGAGCAAGGGCTGGCTGGCGAGAATGAAGGCGCTGCTGGCGGCGGCGAGAATCAGGGCTTTGATCGGTGGCATGGGAAACTCCTTGTGGGTTGAAACAGGTTCAGCAATCTCGGGGTTCAAAAACGCTCACTCTCGTGGGCGGCGAGCAGGCGCTCCAGCGCCGGCTTGCCCCACAGCCAGAACATCAGCGGCGTCAGCAGGCTGTCGAGCAGGGTCGAGCTGATCAGCCCGCCGAAGATCACCACCGCCACCGGGTGCAGCACTTCCTTGCCCGGCGCGTCGGCCGAGAGCAACAAGGGCAGCAGCGCGAAAGCCGCCACCAGCGCCGTCATCAGCACCGGCGTCAGGCGCTCCAGCGAACCGCGGACGATCATGTGCTGGCCGAAGGTCTCGCCTTCGAAGGCACACAGATTGATGTAGTGGCTGATTTTGAGAATGCCGTTGCGGGTGGCGATGCCGGTCAGGGTGATGAAGCCGACCAGTGCAGCGACTGACAGCGGCTGCCCGGAAATCCACAGCGCGATGACGCTGCCGACCAGCGCCAGCGGGATGTTGCCCATGATGATCAAGGTCAGCGCGGTCGAACGGTAGCGGCTGTAGAGGACCATGAAGATCATCGTCAGCGAGATCGTCGCCAGCAGGCTGATCAGCCGCGCCGCCTCCTCCTGCGCCTGGAACTGCCCTTCCAGCGCGGTAAAGTAGCCATCGGGCAGCGGTCTGGCGGCGAGTTCGCTGCGGATGTCGGCGATCACTTGCGACATGTCGCGACCGTCGGTGTTTGCCGAGAGCACGATACGGCGCCGCGAATTCTCGCGGCTGACCTGGTTCGGACCATCGCTCTCCTCGACGGCAGCGACTTTCGACAGCGGCACGTGCCCCCTCGGCGTTTCGATCAGCAGATCGGCCAGCGCCTGTGGGCCGCGCGCACTTTCCGGCAGGCGTACCAGCAGGTCGAAGCGACGGTTGCCCTCGACGATTTCGGTGATCCGCTCGCCTTCGATCATCTGTTCGAGGCTGCGCAGCAGATTGCCGGGCGCGACGCCGTAGCGCGCCGCCTGCTCGTAGTCGAGGTGGATCTTCACTTGCGGAATGAGCACCTGCTTCTCGATCTGCAGGTCGGTAACGCCGGGGATCTGCGCCAGCCGCGCGCGCAGTTCGGCGGCCAGGCCGCGCAGGGTGTCGAGGTCGTCGCCGTAGATCTTCAGCGCGATCTGCGCGCGCACGCCCGAGAGCAGGTGATCGAGGCGGTGCGAGATCGGCTGCCCGACATTGGACGCCGCCGGCAGCGTGCCGAGGCGCTGCCGGATGTCGGCGATGATTTCGGCCCGGCCGCGCTCGGAAGCCTTGAGGTCGACGTCCATCTCGGTGTAATGCACGCCTTCGGCGTGTTCATCGAGTTCGGCGCGCCCGGTACGCCGGCCGACCTTGGTCACCTCGGGAACGTCGGCGACGAGCTGCTCGGCGAGCGTGCCAATGCGGTTCGATTCGCTCAGCGAGGTACCCGGGTTGAGCAGCACATTGACGGTCAGCGTGCCCTCGTTGAACGGCGGCAGGAAGGAACGCGGGAAGAAGGGCACGCTGGCGGCGACCACCACTACCAGCAACAGCGCGCCGATCAGCAGGCCGCGGGCACGCGCGAAAGACCAGTGCAGCAGGCGCGCGTCGAGGCGCTTTAGCCAGATCACCAGCGGGCTGTCGCCGGCGTGCAGTTGCTGCATGCGCGGCAGGAGGTAGTAGGCCATCACCGGGGTCAGCGTCACCGAGACGATCATGCTGGCGAGAATCGAGACGATGTAGGCGACGCCGAGCGGCGTGAACAGGCGCCCCTCGATACCGGGCAGGACGAACAGCGGCACGAACACCAGAACGATGATCACCGTCGCGTAAACAATTGCCGAGCGCACTTCCAGGGTCGCCGCGGCGATCACCTCGACGACCGGGCGTGGCGTGCTGGCGGCGCGGTTGAGCTTCAGGCGGCGCAAAACGTTTTCGACCCCCACCACGGCGTCGTCGACCAGTTCGCCGATGGCAATCGCCAGCCCGCCGAGGGTCATGGTGTTGATCGACAGGCCGAAGTAGCGAAAGACCAGCGCCGTGGCCAGCAACGAAACCGGGATGGCCATCAGCGAGATGATCGTCGTGCGCAGGTTGAGCAGGAACAGGAAGAGAATCACCGCAACCAGGATCGCGCCGTCACGCAGAGCCTCTTCGACGTTGTTCACCGAGTGCTCGATGAAATCGGCCTGCTTGAAGAGAAAGGATGGCGCCTCGATGCCTTCGGGCAGGCTCCTGGCGAGTTCCTCGATGGCTTTCTCGACTTCGCGAGTGAGCAGCACGCTGTCGGCGGCCGGTTGTTTCTGCACCGACAGAATGACCGCCGGCTTGCCCTGGAAACTGCCGTCACCGCGCTTGATCGCCGGCGCCAGTTTGACGTCGGCGAGCTGCTTGAGGACGATCGACTGGCCGTTCCTGACCGTGACCACCAGGTTCTGCAGGTCCTCGATGCGCGCGCTGCGGCCGATCTGGCGGATCAGGTATTCGCGGCCCTGGACTTCGAGAAAACCGCCGCTGGTGTTGGCGCCGAAATCGCGCAGCGCGGCTTCCAGCTTCTCGCGCTCGACGCCCAGGGCCTGCAGCTGCGCGGGGCGCAGTTCGACCCGGTACTGGCGCACTTCGCCACCGATCGGGATCACCTGCGCGACGCCCGGAATGGTCAGCAGGCGTGGCCGCATCACCCAGTCGGCGTACTCGCGAACGGTCATCGGACTGACCCTGGCCGGGTCGGCAGGAATGGCGATGAGCAGGATCTCGCCCATGATCGACGAGATCGGCCCGAGCTGCGGAACGATTCCCGGCGGCAACTGATCGCGGACCAGGTTCAGGCGTTCGGCGATCTGCTGGCGATTGCGGTAGATGTCGGAACCCCACTCGAACTCGACATAAATGATCGACAGGCCGATGCCCGAGACCGAACGCACGCGCGTCACGCCGGGCATGCCGTTCATTCCCGATTCGATCGGGAAAGTGACCAGCTGCTCGACTTCCTCCGGCGCCATGCCGCCGGCCTCGGTCATCAAGGTCACCGTCGGCTTGTTGAGGTCGGGGAAGACATCGACCGGCATCTGGCGCAGGGTGATCGCGCCGTAGATGATCAGCAACAGCGAGATGCCGAGGACGATCAGCCGTTGCTTGAGGCTGGCGCGGATAATCAGTTCGAACATGTCAGCGCACTTGCGACAGCAGGCCGGCGCCCTCGATCACGACGCGATCGCCGTCGTGCAGGCCGTCGCTGATCGCGACCGTGTTCGCATCGAGCGCTTGCGGATGCACCCGGCGGGCGACAAAACGTTCGGCTTCGGTATGCACCCACACCGCCGTTTCGCCGGCACCAATGCGCGTCAGCGCCGAACGCGGCACGGCGGCGCCCTCGATCTCGTGCGCCGTGCGCACGATCACCTTGAGTGGTTGCCCGACGGCGACCAGCGAGTTCGGCGTGACGATGCGAAACAGCAGGGGCAGCGCCTGCTCACGCATCTGCCGGCCACCGCCGACAAAAGCGAGCTCCAGCGCGCTTTGCTCGGATAGAGCGCTGGCAGAAATCAGCGTCGCGCCAATGCCCGCCTGGTAGGCCAGTGCTTCCACCGCCAGGCGCGAGGGGTCGATGATCTCGAAAAGGATTTCCTTGGCATCGACGACCTGACCGGCGACCAGGCTGCTGGCGCTGATCACGCCGGCCGCCGGTGCGCGCAGGGGCTCGGCGCCGTCAATGCTGGCGCTGGTCGCCGCCAGGCGCTTGCGTAGCGCGCCGCGCTCGATGCGTGCGGCTTCGATTTCCTTGTGCGCCACTGCGCCTGCAAGCGCTTGCAGCCGGCGCACGCGCGCTTCGGCAATCGCCAACTCGCCGGCCAGTTCGGCCTGCTGCGCCCTCTGGTTACCCCGCTCGATGGCACTGCTGACCGGGCGCAGGTAGGCCAGGATCTCGCCCTTGCTGACTTTTCTGCCGGGGACCGGCATGCCTTTGGGGCCGGGTTCGACGCTACCGGCAAAGGTCGCCTGCACGCGGCCGCCGGTTTCCGGGTCGGCGATCACCTGACCGTTGAGTTCGATCGTCGCGGAGAGCGGACCGATGGCGACCTGCTGGCTGCGCACGCCGATCTGCCGCTGCAGCGGTTTGGGCACGAACAGGCTGCCGTCGGGCAGGCGCTGCGGCGATGTGGCGTGGCGCCCGCCGGCCGTGGCGCCGTCGCCCGGCGCGCTGACCGGCGCGGCTGCCGCGGCTTTGTTGCCCTGGCTGTGATCCTCGTCGCCATGCGCCAGCGCGGCACTGGCGAAGCAGGACAGCGTGACGGAGGCGAGAATGCTGCGCAAGTTCATGCCTGGTGGCCTCGCGGGGATCGGTGTTGCCGGCGGCGCCGGAGCAGGAGCAAGGCGGCGCCGGCGAGCAGCAGCGCGGCGGCCAGGACCCATACCGTCCATTCGCTCCAGGCATGGGTGTGCGGCGCAGCGGTGCTTGGCGGCGGCGAGGTATCGAGGACCAGCGACAGCAGATCGGCATTGTCGCTGGTCTCGATGCTGATGGTCAGCGGGTGCCTGCCCGCCGGAAAGTCGGCGGCAAGTGGCATGACGTAGGTGCCGGGTGAGGTTTCGCTGACCAGGCCTTGCACGCCGGGCACATCAGTTTCGACTTCGACCTTGGCACCTGCCACCGGCTCGTTGCTGGCGAAGCGATCGACATAGACCAGCAGTGTCCGGCCTTCGAGGACGGCGACGACTTCGAAATCGGCGGTGGCGGCACTGGCCCGCGGCGCGACGCTCTGGCTGAGCGCCGGGGGCGGCGCGCCATGATCTTCGCCGCCATGGCCAAAAGCCGAAAACGTGATCACCAGCAAGGCAGTGGCCAGAAGCTGCTTCACGGCAGCACTCCCAGGGTCTGATTGAGGCGCGAAATGGCCGCCGCACGGGCAATCTGCTGGCGGCCGAGAAAAGTGTCGGCAGCGTAGGCGGCAGCACGAATACGCAGCAGCGTTGCCAGGTCGGCTTCGCCCAGGGCGAAACTCTTTTCCGCCAGGCGCAGGCTGTCGCTGCTCAGCGTGCGCCGCTGCTCGGCGAGCGCGTACTGGCGCTCGGCGGCCTGCAAGGCTTGGCGGACACGCATGGCGTCGAACTCGACGCGGCTCTCGAGGCGCTGCATTTCAGCGTCGCTCTGATCGGCCTCGGCCTGCGCCGCCGAGCTTTCGCGGCGCACCAGAGCGCCTGAAGAAAAGGGGATCTTCAGACGGATGCCGATGCTGTCGCTATAGGCTTCGTTGAAATCGGCGCGTTCGCGAAGGGCGAGCAAGCTCAACTCCGGTGCGGCGCGGCGCGTCTGTTCGGCGACCTTGACCTTGGCGCGGGCACTGCGCGAGGCGGCGGCGGCGGCGATCAGCTGTGGGTGCGTCGCCGGCGCCTGCTGACTCGCCTCGCCAGGGACCGAACTGGCCGGCAGTTCGGCACTGACCAACGACGGTGCCGGTGCCCCGGTAAGTGCGCGAAAGACATGCTCGGCCTGCAGCAGCGCGCTGTCGGCGTCGATCGACTCGGCTTCGGCGGCCTGCGTTTCGATTTGTGCGAGGTTGGCGTCGATCCGTGACAGATCACCGGCCTGATAGCGACGCTGGACTTCGCTTGCCAGCGCGCGCGCCGTCTCCAGGCGACGCGCCCCCAGGCTGGCGCTATTGCGCGCTGCGGCCAGCGTCCACCACGCCTCGCGCAACTCGCCGGCGAGCTCCAGCCGCAGGCCGGCGCGCCGGGCGCCGACTTCGTCGAAGCGGCTCTCGGCCTCCGCTTCGCGCGCCGCTTTCTGTCCGGGCAGCCACAGGTAGACGTTCAGCTCGACGGCGACCTCGCGTTTGCCGCGATTGCTGTTCAGCTGGTCGTTGAGCGCGCCGACGCTGATTGACCCCGGCTCAGGTGTCAGGCCGGAGGCCACTTCCTGCGCCGCACGCGCTTCGCGCTCGCGGGCGTCCAGTGCTTGCGCCTGCGGATTTCTCAGCCATGCCTGTTCGAGCCAGAATCCCAGGCTGCCTTCCGGCGCCGCTGCAGGCGATGGAGCAGCGGCCACTCCAGGCAGGCTCAGCAGCAAGCCGAGCAGGCCGGCAGCCAGGCGCAGTGGCCAGCATACAGGCGTCATGACAAGGCTCGGAGAGTGCGCTTGTTCATCGACTGCTGGCTTTCCGTGACTGGTAAAAAACGCGGCTGGAAGCCTTGCCGCCAAGATCCTCGGCCCAGCCGCCACCACCACCGCAAGTGGCGCTCTTGAAAACCTCGACGCGCGGAACGTCCTGGGCGAATGCATGGGCGGACGATACGAGGGATACGAGGCGGGCGCGGCGAGAAGGCGAAATGACTTCATGACAAGATCCCGTTCCGGAAGACGAGTTGAACTGGCAAGTGACGTCTGGTGGGGCATTCTGCATAACTTGCCCGCACAGCAGGCTGACGCCCGGATTACATTCCTGTAATTTCTGGCGAGCGGCAATTCGGCCGCAACGGTCATTGGGATACGGCGCGTCCAGCGGCCGTAATAAATAGCTTACCGGTCGTAGGGTCGGAAATCAGCTCGAACGACCGCTTGGCACTTCAGGAGCAAAGCGCTCGCGCGCTAATCGTGGGCCGTGGTGGCGTGTGCAGTTGGGCGAAGCGCTGGCCCTCTTTGCTATGTTGCGGATTGGGGCAATCCTCCTCGTCCACGCTATGAGCAGAGCCATGACGCCTCGACTCAGCACGTCGCGCCGTTGCGGCAACAGATGATTGAGGACAGGTGGATGCGCAAGCTCACCGACAAGACACAGAGCGGCTAGCGGCGCTTCGCCGAGTGGTTCGCGGCCGTTGCGCGCCGCGGGTGCACAAAGGCCGCGCAAGGCGCTATGCTCGCAGGCTTTCCAGCCAGCCCCTTACCGGGCTCGTCAGAGACATGGCCATCATCCACCGTTCCACTCCCTGTCGCAGCACCAGTTTCCGCTCGTGGTTTGTGGTCGCCAGTATCGCCCTGTCTGCCAGCCTGCTCGATGGCTGCGGCGCCGACCAGCAGCCCGCCGGCAAAGCGGTTAAAGCAAGCGAAGCGAGCGTTCCCGTGGTGGTCGTCAATGCGCAGCGCAAGACGGTGCCGTTGAGCGTCGAAGGCATCGGGACGGTCGAGGCGATAGCCAGCGTGGCAGTGAAGTCGCGAATTGACGGGCAGATCGTCAAAGTGGCTTTCGCGGACGGCGACGATGTCAAGCCCGGGCAGGTGCTGTTCGAGATGGATCGCCGTCCGGCGCTCGCGCAGCTCAGGCAGGCCGAGGCGAAGCTGTCCAGCGACATGGCATTGCTGGCGCGGGCGCGGGCGCAGGATGCGCGTTACCAGGACTTGCTGCGCCAACGCTTCATTTCTGCCGATGGCTATCAGCAGTACAAGACCAACCTTGACAGCGCACTGGCCAATGCGGCAGCGGCTCGCGCCACGGTCGATAGCGCCCGGCTGCAGATCGACTACTGCACCATCCGCGCGCCGATCGCCGGGCGGGCCGGGCGGATCATGATCCAGCAGGGCAATCTGGTGAAGGCCAACGACGGCAATCCGCTGGTGGTGATCAACCAGCTGACGCCGATCTTTGTGAATTTTTCGGTGCCCGAACAATATCTGGCGCAGGTGCGCAGTGCCGGGGCCGGGGTGGTGAAGGTCGTCGCCACCGATGCCGACGGCAAGGCGGTGGAAGTCAGCGGGACGCTGGCCTTCGTCGACAACGCGGTGGACCCCGCCACAGGCACTGTCAAGCTGCGCGCCAGCGTGGACAACCGCGATAGCGGTCTGTGGCCGGGACAGTTCGTGCACGCGGTGCTGGCTCTTGGTGAGCGGGCCGATGCCCTGGTCGTCCCGGCGGACGCGGTGCAGACCGGCCCGAGGGGCAGCTACGTGTTTGTCGTCGGCGCCGATGGCAAGGCGCAACTGCGTGACGTCGTGGTCGAGCGCACCGCTGGCGCCGAGGCGCTGATTGCCGAGGGCTTGGCGGTGGGAGAGACGGTGGTCGTCGACGGCCAGTCGCGGCTGCTGCCGGGCAGCCCGATAGTAATCAGGGATGCCGCCGGGAAGTCCTGATGAACATCTCGCGGCCTTTTGTCTTTCGCCCGGTGATGACCGGGCTGGTGATGCTGTCGATTCTCGTTTTCGGCCTGATCGCCTACCGCCTGTTGCCGGTCTCCGACCTGCCCAATGTCGACTTCCCGACCATCACGGTCAGCGCCAACCTGCCCGGCGCCAATGCCGAGACGATCGCTGCCGCCGTCGCGACGCCGCTCGAAAAGCAATTCTCGACCATTCCGGCGCTCGAATCGATGACCTCGAGCAGCGCTGTCGGGACGACGTCGATTACCCTGCAGTTCTCCTTGAATCGCAACATCGATGCCGCCGCGCAGGACGTCCAGTCGGCGATCTCGACGGCCTTGCGGCAGTTGCCGCCAGAGATGACCACGCCGCCATCATTCCGCAAGGTCAACCCGGCGGATGCGGCGGTATTCTATCTGGTGGCCCGCTCCGAGACGATGCCGCTGTCGGCGGTGGACGAGTACGCGCAGACGCGGATCGCGCAGCGCCTGTCGACCATTGCCGGAGTTGCCCAAGTACAGGTCTTCGGCAGCCAGGAGTATGCGGTTCGGGTGCAGCTCGACCCGAATCTGCTCGCTGCTCGGGACATCGGTATCGACGAAGTGCAGCAGGCGATCGCCAGCCATAACGTCAACAAACCGACGGGAACTCTGTACGGCAGCCAGCGCGCCTTCTCGGTCGAGGCCACTGGCCAGCTCAACGACGCCGCCGCCTACCGGCCGCTGGTCGTCGCCTACCGCAATGGCGCAGCGGTCCGGCTGGGCGCGCTGGGACGGGTCGTCGACGGCGTCCAGAACGACAAGTACGCCGCCTGGTATAACGACGAACGGACGGTCATCCTGGCCATCCAGCGTCAGCCGGGAACCAACACCGTGGAACTGGTCGACAACATCCGCAAGCTGCTGCCGACCTTCCGCGAGCAGGCGCCGACCGGCATCAAGATCGACGTCATGTACGACCGCTCGCAGTCGATCCGCGCCTCGGTGGCGGACGTCAAGTTCACCCTGCTGCTGGCCCTGGCACTGGTGGTGATGGTCATTTTCCTCTTTCTGCGCAATGTCTCGGCGACGCTGATCCCCAGCCTGGCACTGCCGATGTCGATCATCGGCACCTTCTCGGTGATGTACCTGCTGGGTTTCAGTCTCGACAACATTTCGCTGATGGCGCTGACCCTGTGTGTTGGCCTGGTCGTCGACGACGCCATCGTTGTCCTCGAGAACATCACCCGCCATATGGAGATGGGCGAGAGTCCGCTCGAAGCGACGCTCAATGGCAGCGAGGAAATCGGCTTCACGGTGTTGAGCATGACCCTGTCGCTGGTCGCGGTGTTCATTCCGGTGCTGTTCATGGGCGGCATTCTCGGCCGTCTCCTGTATGAGTTCGCGGTGACCATCATGGTCGCGGTGCTGGTTTCCGGCTTCGTCTCGCTGACGCTGACGCCCTTGCTTGCCGCGCACCTGCTCAAGCCGACCGATCACGCCCGGCACGGCCGCCTGTATCAGACCTCGGAGCGCATCTTCGACGCCTGGCGACGCGCCTACGAACGCAGCCTGCTGCGCGTGCTGGCGCGCCCGCGGACGACCATGGCGGCCTTCCTGCTGGTGGTCGTGGCCACTGCCGCGATGTTCATCCATACGCCCAAGGGCTTCCTGCCGAGCGACGACATCGGACAGCTCTTCGCCTTTACCGAAGCGGCGCAGGATGTTTCATTCGAGGCGATGATGGACAAGCAGCGGCAGGTGGCACGGCTGGTGCAGGCCAATCCGAACGTCGCCACGGTAATGTCCTTCATCGGTACCTCGGGCTTCTCACAGACGCTCAACCTGGGGCGCATGCTGATCGTCCTGAAGCCTTACGGCGAGCGCGCCAGCCCTGAGAAGATCATTCAGGAATTGCGGCCCGAGCTGACGGAGGTGCCGGGGATCACGGTTTTCCTGCAGAGCGTGCCAACGATCCGCATCGGTGGTCGGCTGACCAAGAGCCTGTACCAATACACTTTGCAGGATGCCGACCTCGACGAGCTCCATCACTGGGCGCCGATCCTCGAGGAAAAGCTGCGTGGGCTGCCGGGCCTGCAGGATGTATCGAGCGATCTGCAGATCCGCACGCCCAAGGTAGCGGTCGAAATCGATCGCGACAAGGCCGCCGCGCTGGGCGTGACGCCGGCGCAGATCGAGGATGCGCTTTACAGCGCCTATGGCCAGCGCCAGGCGTCGACCATCTACACGCCGACCAACGAATACTGGGTGATCCTTGAGGTCGAGCCCAAATTCCAGACCGACCCGGCAGCCCTGGCGCTGCTGCACGTCCGTTCGAGCAAGGGAGCGCTGGTGCCGCTCAACGCGGTCACCCGCCTGAGTACCGGTGTGGCACCGCTGACCATCAACCATCAGGGGCAGGTGCCGGCGGTCACCCTCTCCTTCAACCTGGCGCCGGGCGTGTCGCTGTCCACCGCCATCGCCGAGGTCCACGCCATGCAGGAGAAGCTTGGCGTCCCCGAAACGCTGCTCGGCAGCTTCCAGGGCGCGGCGCAGGCTTTCCAGTCATCGCTGGCCGGCATGGGCATCCTGCTGCTGATGGCGGTGTTCGTCATCTACGTCGTGCTTGGCATCCTCTACGAAAGCACCATCCATCCGCTCACCATCCTCTCGGGATTGCCGACCGCCGGGCTGGGGGCGCTGGTCACCCTGGCCATTTTCGGGCGGGAACTCGACATGTACGGGTATGTCGGCATCATCATGCTGGTCGGCATCGTCAAGAAGAACGCGATCATGATGGTCGACTTCGCGCTCGACGCGCGGCGCACCCACGACAAGCCGCCGCGCGAGGCGATCTACGAGGCCTGCCAGGTGCGCTTCCGACCGATCATGATGACCACTATGGCGGCTTTGCTGGGCACGTTGCCGATCGCCCTGGCCTTCGGAGCCAGCGGCGCCAGCCGGCAGTCGCTGGGCCTGGCGGTCGTCGGCGGGCTGCTCTTCTCGCAGTTCCTGACACTCTATTTCACGCCGGTGATCTACCTCTACCTCGACCGCTTCAGCGAGTGGCTGAAGCATCTGGGCAAGGCCGGCAAGGGAAGCGACCCCGTCGTGCCGTCGTCACCGGACTAACGGTCATGACCTGTCGGGATACCCGGGATTATGAAAGTCATGACCGCCCCCCTCTCACTTACAGTGCGCATTCCGGCTTGTACGCCGGAATCGTTCGCCGGGCAGGGAGCATGCTCCCTGAATTCCCCGCCTCACCCCCGGCCCTTCTCCCGCGAGGGGAGAAGGGTGGTTTGTGAGTCGCTTGCGCGACTTTCACATTAACAATCTGGCTACACCTTCCGCCAGATGGTGGTGATGGACTGCTTTCGGCACGGATGCTGGGGGAGTCCTATTGGCCAGCGGCGATTCTTCAAGACCTTGCCCTCAAGCGGTCATTGACGCGTTCCCAATGTATGCTGGCGCACGATACTTGAGCTGCCGCTTGTTACGTTCCATTCAGTACCAGGCGGATTCAAATACCGATGATCAAGACCCCATGAAACGCAAAATGCTCCTTGCATTGCCTGGCATCGCGTTGATTGCCGGTGGCGCTTTCTACTGGCAGCGTAGCCATCGTCAGCAAGCTTCGACGACAGCCCTGGCGCTTTATGGGAACGTCGACATTCGGCAGGTCCAGCCGGCTTTCAACGGATCGGCCCGGATCGATCGCATGCTGGTCAGTGAGGGAGAAGCGGTGCGCCGGGGCCAGCTGCTGGCCACGCTCGACAGCATCCGGCTGGAGCAGAATGTCGCGCTGCTGGAAGCGCAGGTGGCTGCGCAGCAGCAAGTGGTAGCGCGCCTTCAACGCGGTAACCGGCCGGAGGGAATACGCAAGGCGCGTGCTTCAGGCGCTCGACAAGGTCAGCTGTTGCGTTCGGCACGGCCGGGTGAGCGGCCTCATCGGCCCGGATGGCGCCGGCAAGACGAGGCTCATGCGACTGGCTGCCGGCTTGCTGCTTGCCGATAGCGGCAGCATCACGGTGCTCGGCAGAAATGCCGGCACCCAGTCGCTGCAGGTTCAGGGCAGCATCGGTTACATGCCGCAACGTTTTGGCCTCTATGAGGACTTGACGGTGCAGGAGAACCTCGACCTCTACGCCGACCTGCAAGGCGTTCCGCTGCCTGATCGTGGCGACCGTTTACTGCTCGATGAGCCAACCGTCGGTGTCGATCCACTGTCGAGACGCGAGCTTCGTCCTGGTGCCCGCCATCATCCTGTCCGGTTTTGCGACCCCAATCCAAAACATGCCGTCGCTGGTCCAGAATCTGACCCTGCTGAATCCCATGCGCTATTTTCTGGTGGTGTTGCGTGGCGTGTTTCTCGAAGGCACGCCGTTCGATCTGCTGATCCAGCCGTTTGTGGCGATGGCGGCGATTGGGCCGGTAGCGCTGGCCATCGCCACCTGGCTCTTCCGGCACAGGATGTACTAATTGAGCAACAGCTCAATCGCGACAGGAGGAAGCCGCAGGCCCTCGCCCTTCTTGACGACCGTCTGTATCTGCAGAGAAGGAGATCCTTGCACCCAACCCTGGCGCTAGTCAGAACCTGGGTCGGTCAAGCTCCTGGTCGTCCATTGACACGGGGTCCTCCAACGGCTCCAGGTGGGTCGTGACGTGCGCGCGTGGCAAGAAATGATGAATCTCGACCTCGATACGCTCCGCCCAGGCGTGACCTTTCTGTACCGTCCAGTTCCCCGGCACCAGGACGTGCAAGACCACGAAGGTACGACTGCCTGACTGACGAGTGCGCAGGGCATGAAAATCCAGCCCCTGTTGACGATACCCCGCAAGCAGCGCTTCGATCTGCTCAAGCTTTTCTACCGGCACGGAAACGTCCATCAGGCCGGCGGCCGAACGCCGCATCAGTTGCAGACCGGTCCAGATGATGTTTGCCGCAACGAGCAGGGCGATGACCGGATCGAGCCAAAGCCAACCGGTCAGCCAGACCAGGCCGACACCGGCAATGACCCCCGCGGAGGTCCACACATCGGTCATCAGGTGATGTGCATCGGCTTCCAGAGTGATCGAATTGTGCTCTCGACCCGCACCCATCAAGATTCTCGCGGTCGCGAAGTTGATCACGGAGGCGACCACAGAAACCAGCAGTCCGACCCCCACTGCTTCGAGCGACTGAGGATTCATCAGGCGGACAATGGCCGTATAGCCAATGCTGACCGCCGCCAACAGGATCAGGAAACCCTCGAAAGCGCTGGAGAAATATTCAGCCTTGCTGTAGCCGTAGGCGTGATTATCGTCCGCGGGACGCGCCGCCAGGGTCAGCATCCAGAGCGCCATCAACGCCCCCGCCAAGTTCACGAAGGACTCGATGGCGTCGGACAGGAGCCCGACCGAACCGGTCAGCCACCACGCCACACCCTTCAACAGGATGGTGGCCATAGCCGCCGCGATCGACAGCCAGGCGTAGCGTGTCAACGACGGGGAAAGTACGGCAGCGCTTTCCATTACCCGGATACCTTCACAATGATGGTGACGACCAGCTGGCTGGTGAGCGGGGGCGGCTCAATCCTGGTTCGGAAGCATCCGCCGTAGCGTGTTATCTCGAAGGACGTAGTGGTGAAACAACGCAGCGGCTGTATGGAAGCCGATGAGGAAATAACCCACCGTGCCGCCGACCTCATGTATTTCCTTGATCAGCGTCGCCAGGCTTTTGCTCTCGCCGACGAGCGCTGGCAGCTCCAGACCGAAGAACGGGATCGGCTTTCCTGCTGCGCTGAGAAGAAGCCATCCTCCCAGCGGCATAGCAATCATCAGGAAGTACAGTGCAAAGTGCATAAGCTTGGCCGATAACTTTTGCCACTTCGGCGGATCCGGCTCAGTTAGCGGGGCGGGTCCAGCCATGCGCGCTGCCAGCAGGCGCAGCCAGACCAGAACAAAAACAGACAAGCCGAGCATGAAATGCCAAGTCTTCAGTGCCTCACGAGGATCGCTACCCTTCGGGTATAACTCACGTAGTTCAATACACGCGTACACGGCCACGAAAAGTAACAGCATTAACCAGTGAAGCCCAATAGAAAGCGATCCGTAGTGGTATTTGGTATTACGCCAGCTCATTTTTTGCTCCCAAGGAAAGAAAACGCAAACGCCGTGCTGGAAGTTGTCTGGCCTCTGCTGGCGGTAGCCGTTTGACCGAGACGCGGTAGCTTTCCGGGCGAGGCGCATGCAGCAGCGAATAGCAACGGACGATCTGTTCGCTACCCCCAATCGTCGGCAGTTCAAAGGCGGACGGTCAGGAACCGTAGTCTTCAGAAACATCTTGATTCCCTTCCCATGTCGGCTACAGTGATTTTATCAGCCGCAGGTGAACAGAGCCTGAACGAAGGCCTCACCAGAGCAAGCGGTGCATGCTTGCTGGTCGTTTTGGTCGGCGACGTGATGCCCATCGAGAAGAGTGCTTGGCATCAGCCGCCGGAAGCGCACCATCTGCGCACTTGTCGTTTTGCACGATCAGGCCTATCCACTGAACAGGGTTGCGGTGGCTATGCTCATCCGCTCCAGCCAACCCAGCACAGGAGTAAATCATGAAACGGAAAACGTTGGTTCTATCGGCATTGGTAAGCGCTTTGTCACTGTCTGCCGGGTACGCATTGGCAGCCGATCCGCAAGCGGCCAAGGAAAAGGCTCAAGTTCAGACCCAGGAACAGGTCTATGGCAGCCAACTCATGACGCAAGACGAGCAGGTGGCATATCGCGCCAAGATGCGGGCCACGAAAACTACCGAGGAACGAGAGCAGCTCCGCACGCAACATCATGAGCAGATGCAGGAGCGCGCCAAGGCGCGTGGTGTAACACTGCCAGCCGAACCACCGGCCAGAGGTGGCGGCATGGGTCCGGGTGGCGGTGGCATGGGGCCGGGTGGTGGCGGTATGGGGCCTGGCGGTGGTCGTGGTTTCTAACTGGGCAGTAAATATCGCGTAACAACAGCCACACCCACCAGCGATGCCGTGGTCGGGCAAGCTTCTTGTCAAACGTACGCGATCGATCCGGTAGCGGGGCCGGCGACCCTGCGCGACACGATGAAGGACAGATGCTTGTCTACGCTGAACGACGATTTTGACCCGAGTGTGTTCGACTTCGCCGCCCATGCCCGAAGAGTCGCGGTCATTGGATAAGTGGCCGGGACCGACGGCGGTGAAGTAGGATCCGGCTTCGTTGTCACACCCTCCACGCCGAAACTCACCGTGAAAATTCTTGAATACACCGGTCTTGACACCTCCCGCGTCAAGGCCAGCTACCGCAAGGTGGCGGATGCCATCGCCCGCAACGACTTTCGTGCCGCACAGGTCAAGAAGCTGGTCAATCTCAGCCACGGCAGGTTCTACCGCGCCCGGCTCGACGATGCCGACCGGCTGCTGTTCTCGCTGGTTCGCCACGGCGACGAAGTCTGCGCGCTGATGCTGGAAGTGATCGCCAATCACGACTACGACAAGTCGCGCTTTCTGCGCGGCGCGGCGATCGACGAGAGCCGGATCCTGGACATCGACGCCGACGAGGCGATCGGTGAAGCCTTGCCGGTGCGCTACCTGCACCCGGAGCGGACGACGATTCACCTGCTCGACAAGCCGATCTCCTTCGATGACACGCAGGAGGCGATCTATCGCCAGCCAGCGCCGCTGATCGTCGTCGGCAGCGCCGGCAGCGGCAAGACCGCGCTGACCCTCGAGAAACTCAAGCACGCCGAAGGCGAGGTGCTCTACGTCACGCACTCCAGCTACCTCGCGCAAAGTGCCCGCGACCTCTATTACGCGAACGGCTTCGAGCACGGCGGCCAGGAAGCCGTTTTCCTCTCCTACCGCGAATTCGTCGAGTCGATCCGCGTGCCACCGGGTCGCGAGGCGAGCTGGCGCGACTTCGCCGGCTGGTTCGCACGCCTGCGCCAGACCTTCCGGGAATTCGACGGCCATCAGGTGTTCGAGGAGATCCGCGGCGTGCTTGCGGCCAGCGCCGGCGGCGTCCTCTCGCGCGCTGACTATCTGGCGCTCGGCGTGCGCCAGTCGATCTTTCCGGTCGAGCTGCGCGACCGGCTCTACGACCTCTTCGAGAAGTACCGCGGCTGGCTCGCCGAGGCGAAGCTCTACGACCTCAATCTGGTCGCCCAGGACTGGCAGGCGCTGGCGGCACCGCGCTACGACTTCGTGGTCATCGACGAGGTGCAGGACATCACCACGGTGCAACTGGCGCTGGTCCTCAGGACCTTGAAAAGGCCGGGCCACTTCCTGCTCTGCGGCGATTCGAACCAGATCGTCCATCCCAATTTCTTTTCCTGGAGCCAGGTCAAGAGCCTGTTCTGGAAAGACCAGAAGCTCGCCGAGCGGCAGGAACTGCGCGTGCTCACCGCCAACTTCCGCAACGGGCTCGAGGCCACGCGTGTCGCCAACCAGTTGCTGAAGATCAAGCACCGGCGCTTCGGCTCGATCGACCGCGAGAGCAACTTCCTCGTGCAGGCCGTCGGCGGCGAAGCCGGGCAGGTCGCACTGATGCCCGACAAGGACGCCAGCAAGCGCGAGCTCGACCAGAAGATTCGCCAATCGACGCAGTTCGCCGTGCTGGTGATGCGCGACGAGGACAAGGCCGAAGCCAGGAAGCACTTCGCAACGCCGCTGCTGTTCTCGATCCATGAAGCGAAGGGGCTCGAATACGACAATATCGTCCTCTACCGCTTCATCTCCGACCACCGCGCCGAGTTCAGCGAGATCGTCGACGGTGTGGAAGCGGCCGATCTGGCCGCCGATACGCTGGACTACCGGCGGGCGAAAGACAAGACCGACAAGTCACTCGAGGTCTACAAGTTCTTCGTCAATGCCCTCTACGTGGCGCTGACGCGCGCGATCAGGAATGTTTACGTGATCGAGTCGGATACCGGCCATTCGCTGTTCGGGCTGCTCGAAATGAATCTCGGGCAGGTCACGGTCGAAGCCGGGAAGTCGAGCCTCGAAGACTGGCAGAAGGAAGCGCGCAAGCTCGAACTGCAGGGCAAGCAGGAACAGGCGGAGGCGATCCGTCGGACGATCCTCAGGCAGACGCCGGTTCCCTGGCCGGTTTTCGGCGAAGCGAAAGTCGTCGAGCTGCTGGTCAAGGTGTTCCGCGAGCAGCTCCCCGGCGCCAGAATGAAGCAGCAGCTCTATGAATACGCGACCTGCCATGACGAACCGCAACTCGCCACATGGCTGGCTGCGGAGGCGAAGTTCGACCAGGCGGCGAACTTCGCGCAGCAACGCCCGACCTTCGGACGGAAGACCTACGTTCCCTACTTCGCCAGCCATTTCAAGGACATCCTGAAGCAGTGCGAGCAGTACGGGAGCGAGCATCGGCTGCCGATGAACCTGACGCCGCTGATGGCCGCGGCGGCGGCCGGCAACGTCCCGCTGGTCGAGGCCTTGCTCGAACGCGGCGCCGACCGCGACGCCGTCGACCACTATGGCTACAACGCGCTGCACTGGGCGCTGCGCGAGGGATTCCGCGATGCGAAGTTCGCCCGCGGCCCACTGGCCGCGCTTTACGAACAGCTCGCCCCGATGAGCGTCGACGTCAATACCGGCGAACGCCTGGTGCGCCTCGACCGGCATCTGTCCGAGTACTTCCTTTTCCAGACGCTATGGGTTCTCTTCAAGTCGCGCTTCACCCATTGCCAGCGGCGGACCAACGGCGCCTTCGAGACACAGGCCATTCTCGACTCCTGGCAGCATCTGCCGGCCAATATCGTCCGTCCGGAACGCAACCGGCGCTCGCATCTCAGCAGCGTGCTCGCCCGCAATGAAGTGGACCGCGATTACGCGTACAACCGGGCGCTGTTCAAACGCGTCGCCCAGGGCTGGTACCAGTTCAACCCAAAACTCGCCGTGCGTCGGCGCCAGGGCGACGAGGAGACCTGGACGCCGGTCTATGCGGCGCTCAATCTGCCGCTGATCAACGAGTTCTCCCGCCAGAATGACTGGGACTGGCGGGACGGCATCCCGGAGGCCATCGACAGCTATCTCACCCTGGCGGGGCTGCCACAGCGCAGCCTGCCGATCGCCACCGAACGCGCCAGGGCGCAGGAGCAAAAACGTCTGGCCGAAGCGCGAGCCCTCCAGGCGCAGCGCGCGGCAGCGCGGGCGGCAGAGCGGGCGGCGGAGCGCGCGGCGGAGCGGGCGGCTGCGGCGGAGCGGCTGGCCCGCTGGGGCTCGGCCGAGGCCAAACGCATCGAACTCGAGCGTGTCCGACGTGAGATCGAGGCGCGCAAGAAGGGCTGACCCGACGGACGGCTTTCCGCCGCAGTAGCGCTGCCGGGACGGCAGACGAGACGGTGGCTGGCGGCTGACGGTCAGCGCTGGCTGCGCAGGGCGGTCACTGCGGACAGCCGCTGCATGCCCGATCCACAAGCCTGAGGGAATCGTCCGTCGCACCGGTCGGAGTAGCCACGGCAGCTGACGCCGCCGACCGCCAGCAGGCGCCAGCGCTTGGCGTGCAGAGAAAACTCCGGTGCAGCGAACACGTTCCACACCACCTAAGGACGCCCCAGGTCGGCGCAGGCACGATAGCTGTCGTTGTCGTTGTCGGGTAGGCCGAACTCGCGGCTGGCGAAGTCGTCTATGGCCTTCGCCTCCGCCAGTTGCTGCCGCAGTCGCGGATCGCTGGCGGTGGCGCCATGTGTTCGCGACAGCCATTCCATGATCGAGTGCCCGAGCAGTGCCGGCATTCCCGGCACCGCAGTCAATCGTCGCGCGCGGTAGCTGCCCAGACAGGGGTGTGCCAAGGAACACCGCCCGGCGCAGGCGCGGATCCATCTCCAGGATGACGAGACCGCCGAAATGGAGTTGGCCGTCCTGTCCAACATGTCCCTCTCACAGCGCATTCCTGCCGAAGAGACCTTGCGACCCCATGTGGAGACCAACATTCGCGAGCGCAATGCCAAAGCCCAGCCCGTCAAGCGGCGGTTCACAGTGCAGGATGCCCGCCGCAAACTCGCTCGGCTATATCCACGCGTTTCAACATGACTACTGGTTGACGAAGTCTGATTGTTCTCTGGTCCGGACAGCGGCGGCTTTCGGCGCTGTTCCTGTATGCGTACAATCGGCCATCAGCCGCCGTTCGATGATCCAAGTAAGCAGCCATTCGAACGACTGCTGTACTTTGAAACCTGCCGGAGCGCCAATTCCTTTACGGCCGTTGGACAGACGCTCCTGTCAGATTGCTTACGACCACTTTGCAGATACGTCCCCGTCACTCTCGTTCGGCCAAAGCAGATAGCGACCCGTTCCTTGTCCAATCGGTCTCGATTTTGGTGATGGGTGTCGCCAATTCAGTAGGCTTTCATCCTTGCGAAGGTTTGTACTCATCCAGCATTAGCATCGCCGCGGCAAGCAATCTCTTGGCCTGGGCGCCAACCGGATTCCTTTTCGGAATCCAGAATCGCTCAAGCACACAAGGCAGGACGTTCCCGTCTCCGTCAAGTAGGCGACCATATTTCGCGCGCAGGGGCAAGATGCTAATCTGCTCGCGTGGCATCGGTGCCTCACGTCTAAACCGGTCATGTTTATGGCGCCTCCATGACAACCGTCACGCATGTAGGGTGTCTGTCCGGGACAACGAGCAATGGCCGAAATACACTTGGTAAGTCCGCACTCGATTGGCAGCGCCGTCCTGGATGTCGTCTTCGTCCACGGACTTGGAGGCGACAAGCTGAATACGTGGCAAGCATCCACGGCGGCCGAGAGCTTCTGGCCGGCTTGGCTCGCCGAGGATTTGCCGAACGTCGCTGTCTACAGTCTCGGTTACGAGGCGAGCCCTTCCGCGTGGCTAGGCAAGGCCATGCCGCTCGGCGATAGAGCCACGAATGTGCTGGCCGTCCTTGAAGCCGAGAAACTCGGGGAACGTCCTCTGATTTTCGTTTGCCACAGTCTCGGTGGCCTGGTCGTCAAGCAGCTTCTGCGAACGGCAGAAACCTTGGGTCAGGAATCGTGGCGGCGATTCGCAAGTGCCACCAAGTCGGTCATCTTTCTCGCCACCCCCCACGCCGGCGCTCGTCTTGCCAATTTCGTCGGCTTGCTTGGCCGCATCTTGCGCGCCACGGTGGCGGTAGAGGATCTGCAGGCAAACGATGCGCATCTGCGCGAGCTATCCCAGTGGTTCAGTAACAACGCCCAGCGGCTCAAGATCGACGCCAGGGTATTCTTCGAAACCCAGGATACGGCCGGCGTTCGTGTTGTGGACGAAACCAGCGCGAATCCAGGCATCAGCGGGGTCGTACCCATCCCGGTGGATGCAGATCACTATTCTATTTGCAAGCCACGCGACCGCAACGCACTCGTCTATAAGAGCATTCGACAGCTCATCTCCGGATACGCGACAACGGCGCCGACCCAACTCGCCACTGCCCAGAGCACGCCGGGGCCCTTACCCGGCACAGGCCGGCCATTACGTTACTTCGTTTCCTATCGGCGACGCGCTGAGGTCGACGCCAAGCTCGCTGCCTTTCTGGTAGAAGGCTTGCGTGCCGCCGGTTGCGAAGTGTTCATCGACGTGGATATGCCCGTCGGCGTCAATTGGTCGATGGAAATCGATCGACGCATCGCATGGGCAGATTATCTAGTCGTGCTGCTGTCGGAAGACTCGGCATCATCCGAAATGGTGCAGGCGGAGGTGCGTCGCGCCCACCTGGCATCAAAGGGGCAGCAGCGATCCAGGATTCTGCCCGTGCGCGTGGCCTATAGCGGCGGACTTGGCTACGAGCTCGACAGCTACATTGGCAAACTACAATATGTCCTTTGGCAGTGCGAGGGCGACAATGAAAGAACCGTCGCCAAGCTTCTCCGGGCTCATGTCGCCGATCCTTCTGGTGAGAGACCGCAACCGCTCCCTGGCCCGGATGAGCCAACTTCGAAACCCGTCGGCCGGCCCGAGCCCAAGGCGGACATGCGTCTGCTGCGCGAAGCGCTGGACATGCCGGGATCGCCACTGAGCGACGACAACGGCTTCTATATCCAGCGTCAATCAGATCGGCTCGTCGAGCGATTCCGCGGTGGCAAGACCCGTACCATCGTCATCAAGGGCGCCCACCAGACCGGCAAATCGAGCCTGTTGCTGCGTTACCTGGCGAAAAGCCTGGCAGCAGGGACGAAAGTCGCCTTCATCGACCTCATGGCGTTCGGCTCGGTCAGGCGCTTGGGTTTCGCCGATTTTGCCGGCCAGTTCGCCCTGGCCCTGATGAAGGAATTCGGCATACGCAATGTCGTCCCACCGGTATTCGGTCACTCCCTCGATCTGACGGCTTTTGTCGAAGACGAGGTATTGCCGCGCGTCGAAGGTCCGCTGGTGCTCGCCATCGACGATGCGGACCGGGTGATCGGCAGCGCCTGGCAGGAAGATTTCTACAGTGCGCTACGCGGTTGGGACGCCAATCGGTCACATCCGTTCAAGAAAAAGACCTGGGGCCGGCTGGGCCTGGCGCTGGCGATCGCGACGGACCCGAAAATGCTGATCGAGAGCGGCTATACCTCGCCGTTCAATGTCACGCCGCCTATCAACCTCGGCCCGTTTCCGCGCGATGCGCTCGACGACTTCAATGCCTGTTATGGGAACATGCTCGGCGCGGCACAACTCGACCGCCTGTACGTCCTGTTGCGTGGCCACCCCTTCCTGACGCCGTTGGCGTTCTATCGGCTGGTCTTCGATGAAACCACGTTCGACCAGATGGTGACCGTCGCGGCTCGGGATGTGGGTCCTTTCGGCGACCACCTGAAATCGATGTTCGACCGCCTGTGCATTGCGGGACTCATCGACGCCATGCGCGGTGTCGTGTTTACGGGCAAGCTGCCGGGCAAGGACCGGCGCTTGTTCTATCGTCTGGAGGCGGCGGGGTTGGTGATCGAGCAGGACGGCCATGTGGTCGCCAGCAACGAGATCTACGAACGTTTCTTCAAGGAGGCCCAATGATGGACCCAGCGATCGACCCCGGCGCGGTTCAGCCCTCCGAGGTGCAGGTCGGCGGTCCCGTCGATTCGTCAGAGCGCGTGTACATCACGCGCGATGCCGATCGGGAATTCACCGATCTGCTCAGGGGCGGCGAGTTCGTCAATGTCGTGACCTCGCGCCAGATGGGCAAGACCTCGCTGGTCTACCACGCCATGCTCCAGCTCGGACCACAGGGCTACCGCTTTGCCTACCTCGACCTGTCGCCCTTGCGCACCGAAACCAATCCCCGGATCTATTTCCAGAGCATCGTCAGGGGACTGGCGCGCGAACTTGAATTCGGCTTGGACCTGGATGCGTTCTGGGCCGAGCACGCCCAGCAGGCCGTCAGCCAGGCATTCATCGACTTCTTCCGTCGGGTGCTGGACGGCACGACCGGTCCTGTCGTCGTGGTGCTGGACGAAATCGATTCCACCCTGGAACTGGAATTCACCGACGACCTGTTCACCGCCATCCGCAGCATCTATACCAGCCGCCCGCGGGAAACGGCTTTCAAGCGCCTCACCTTCTGCCTGGTAGGTGTGGCGACGCCGAACGAACTGATCAAGACCCGACGCACCACGCCGTACAACATCGGCCGGACCATCTGGTTGAGCGATTTCGACCCCCGGCGCGATACGCTCGAACCCCTGGCGCGTACCCTGAGCGACAACCCGGCGATTGCTGGGGCGGTGCTCGAGCGCATCCTCTACTGGACCGGCGGCCAGCCCTACCTGACCGCCTGGCTGTGCGAGGAAATGCGCCGCCAGGGCGCGGCCACGCCGGACGCCGTTGATGCCATCGTCGAGCAGTCGTTCGTCAGTTTGGACCGCATGCACCACGATTCCCATTTCGAGCAGACCCTGCGCTTCATCAACGAGCGCATAGCGAACAGCGGCGAAGTGATAGGGCTTTACGAACGTATCCTGCGTGGTGCACCCGAGGCCGACCAGGCCGCCAACCTGGCCTATGCACACCTGAAACTGTCCGGACTGGTCAAACGCGACGAAGCCGGCCTGCTGGTGCCGCGCAACCGCATTTACCAGCGCCTGTTCAACCGCGAATGGGTCGAGAAAAGCAAGCCTCAAATGGCGCTGACGCGCGCGCGCCGGGTGGCGCGATTCGCCGTCGCCACGCTGCTGGTCGCGGTCATTTCCGGCGGCTACTACTACGTCAGCAGCGTGCTGCCCCTGCAGCGGCAACAGGAGGCGCGCCAGGCACTGGAGAAGCTGCAGGTGACGCTGAGCAAGGACGCGCGCGGCTTTACCGTCGTGGGTCTGCCCGATCAAAGCAAGGCGGATGTCCTGAAGCAGGCGCTGCCCCATCTGCAGGCACTGGGCGGCGACGCCAACTCGCTTGCGCTGGAAGTCCCTGCGCAGGCGGGGTTCGACTTGAGCATGCTCGGGCAACTGACCGGGCTGCGCCGGCTGGTGATCTCGGACCCGAAATTTTCGGATACAGGCGCCCTTGCCCCGCTGGCCGGCTTGCAGGAACTGGATATTTCGGCAACCGCCGTCACCGATCTGGCGCCCCTTGCGGGGCTGACCGGGCTGCAACGCCTGAGTGCCGCCATGACCGCAGTCGGCAACCTGGCGCCCTTGTCCCGGCTGGACAGGCTGGAGGTGCTGGAACTCTCCGATACGCCGGTCACCGACCTGACGCCGCTCGCCAAGCTGGTTAATCTGCGCCAAGTCGACCTGTCCAATACGCGCGTCGTGGACCTCACCCCCCTGTCCACGCTGGTCCGCCTGGAGGAACTCGACATTTCGCGCACGGCGGTCATAGACCTCGCACCGCTGAAAAATCTGCCTGTCCTGCGGCATCTGGCGATCGACGGGCTGGGGATTCGCGGCTTCATTCTTGCCGGCGTCAATGGCCGTGTCCTGGAAGACCCGCCGTCCGCCAGCGCCGGCGCAGCCCTTCTCCCGGGCGACAGTTTCCGCGATTGTCCCCAATGCCCGCAAATGGCGGTGGTTCCCGCCGGCAGTTTTGACATGGGGTCCCCGAAAAGCGAGCCCGGACGGTTTGAAGACGAGGCCCCCCAACACAAGGTGACCGTGCCGAAGGCCGTCGCGGTGGCCAGGCACGAAGTGCGCTTCGACGAGTGGGCATTGTGCGTCAAGGACGGCGTCTGCCCGGCGCTGTCGGATTCAGGCTTCGGCCGCGGCGCGCGCCCGGCGATCAACGTTTCATGGGACGAAGCCACGGCTTACGCCGCTTGGCTGTCGAAGAAAAGCGGCAAGCCCTACCGGCTGCTCAGCGAAGCCGAGTGGGAATACGCCGCCCGGGCCGGGACGGCCACGGCACGCTACTGGGGCGAGAATCCGGATCAGGCCTGCGAATACGCCAACGTGGTGGACAAGACAGCGCAAGCCCGAATTCAGCTGCCCGCCGACTGGACGATACACAACTGCTCCGACGGTTTTGCCTATGCTGCGCCGGTGGGCAGCTTCCGGCCGAACGGCTTCGGCCTGTACGACTTGATCGGCAACGCCTGGGAATGGGTGGCGGACTGTTATGGGGACTACGGCAGCGCGCCAACAGACGGCAGCCCCTGGATGGACGGGGAATGCAATAGCCATGTCCTGCGCGGCGGCGGTTGGGACGACCTTCCGGGCTACGCGCGTTCGGCCAGGCGCTACTGGATCTCCCCCGGCAGGCGCGACGACTCCCTGGGTTTCCGTCTGGCCAGGACGCTCCCGTAGCGCCAGCGGAGGGAGCTCACCCCTTGAACCTTGACGCCTTTACCCCTTTGCTGTCGGCGGAGCCGGCAGTGGTTTTGCGAGCGCGCGCAGCGCGCTCGCGCAAGGTCTTTTGCCGCTCGGCCTTGCGCCGGGTGGTGAAAGCCTGGCCCGCCCAGTCGTGCGCGGCGGCGGTTGGAACAACAAACCGGGCAACGCGCGTTCGGCCAAACGCAACAGGAACACCCCCGGCAATCGCAACGACACCCTGGGTTTCCGTCTGGCCAGCACGCCGCAAAGTCAGAGCCGACCGCTCCACGGGGCGGCCGGGAGTACATGCGGTGTCCACCGGCGGGCCATGTCCAGCGCAGCACCCCGCCCGCGTCTTGCCGGTACCCTCCGGGACGCGGGCGGTTCTTTTCTCCCGCACGTGATGAACCGGCCGCAGGGGCGCGGCGCCACGGCACTGGAAAAGCACTATGGCTTTTTGCTCTGGCTGCTGCCCACGGTGGAGCAGTTTCCCCGTGGGCAGAAATTCCTGCTTGGCGACCGCTTGCAGACGGCGGCCTTGACTGTGCTGGAATGCCTGATCGACGCGACCTACAGCCGCCGCCCCGAGTCGGCGCTTGCCAAGGCCAATCTGGAACTGGAAAAGCTGCGCGTACTTTTCCGCCTGGCCCACGATCTACACCACGTCGATGGCCGTCGTTACGAGTTCGCCGCGCGCAGCCTGGACGAAGTGGGCCGCCTCGTTGGCGGTTGGCGCCGGGCGCTGCAGGCCCAGTCAGGGCACGGTGATGGCGCGCCGTGAGTCCGGCCTGTTTCCGGCCATCGCCGATTTCACGGCGCTGCGCGAAGCGGCCTTGCGTGCGGCTCGGGGCAAGCGGCACAAGCCGCGAGTGGCCCAGTTTCTCGCCGGCCTGGAAACGGAGGTGTTGTGCCTGCAGCGGGAATTGCTGGACGAGCGCTGGCAGCCGGGTGCTTACACCGAGTTCATCGTGCGGGAGAGCAAGCCGCGCCTGATTTCCGCCGCGCCGTTTCGGGACCGAGTGGTGCATCACGCCCTGTGCGCGGTGATAGGCCCGCTGTTCGAACGGGGTTTCATTCGCCGTTCGTACGCCAGTCGGAAGGGCCGAGGGACTCATCGGGCTGTCGCAAGCTATGAGCAACTTCGGGACCGTTATCGCCATGTGCTGCGTGCCGACGTGTTCCGCTACTTCCCCGCCATCGACCATGCGGTGCTCAAACAGGACCTGCGCCGCCGCATCGCCTGTGAGCGCACGCTCAGGCTGTGCGACACCATCATCGACGGTTCCAACGCGCAGGAGCCGGTAAACCTGTACTTCCCGGGCGACGATCTGTTTTCGCCCTTTGAGCGGCGTCGGGGCTTGCCCATCGGCAACCTCACCAGCCAGTTGTTCGGCAACCTGTACCTCGACCCGCTGGATCATTACGTTAGCGAAGTCTTGCGTGCGCCGTATCTGCGCTACCTGGACGACTTCGCCCTGTTCGACGACGATGCGGGTCGCCTGGCGCGATGGCGGGAGGACATTGCCGCGTTTCTGGAAAAGCGCCGGCTGCGCCTGCACCCGATAAAGACCTTCGTCACTGAAACCAGTGCGCCGGCCCAGTTTCTCGGTTACGTTCTCGGCCCCGGCTCGCGCCGCCGTCTGCCGGAAGAAAACATCGCCCGCCTGCGTGGACGGCTGCGCAGCCTGCGCGACCGCTGGCGCGCCGGAACCGTGTCGCCGCCAGAAGTGAAACAGATACTGTCTTCCTGGATCGTCTACGCCCGGCACGCGAATACGGTGGGGCTACGGCATGGATTGTTCCGGGGTGGCTGGTTCGACCCGCAATGGGCTGACGGAACGGGCGTGGCGGGCGCTGCAACGAGGCGTAACAGATAACCATAGGCGTTGAGCAGGATTGCAACGGCTGCAGGTTTTCAACGGGCGGACTGCAACAGGCTTCAGGCGACACGGAAAGGGGGGCATACAATCAACGACTGCATTCGGAGGATACCGCTGGCCGCAATGGCCGAGGACTTGCCTGTGAGTAGCGATCTGGAGCGACTGCTCAAATTTGTTACCTGCCGTTCAATCATTGATGGCCTGAAGGGCAGGATTGGGTCGGAACCGGGCGTAGCGAAAAGGTCGAAGCAGCCGTTCGGCGCGATTTTCCGTGCTGCGACCGGGTAAGGCTCGCTGCCGGACGTCGGCGCAGCGTGGCGCCAGTCTCTGAAACGGGCGACGACCAGACGAAGGGCGCCTCTTTGCGACTGCCCGCTTGAAGGCAAGTGCCGGTCGTTGATTGTCGTCGCTCCGACTGCGCTTGCGCTTGCGCTCATAGCCACCGGATTTGCACGGTCTTACGCCGCCAACACGATGCGCGATATTCTGGCGCATGCCGGCCTCGCCCGGACAAGCTTCGGCGGCGGCCAGAGCACTGGCCTCCTCCGCGCTCGTCCCCGAACGGTCGCTGCTCAAGTCTCATCTGCGGCTGCCGTGCTGGCCGCAGGCGGCAAGACCTGCTGTTACGGAGCGGCAAGCGTGCGTAGATGCTTGGCCACGACCAGCAGTTGTGCGTGATCCATGCGCGTGAGGAACTTGCGACTGACCGTGCTGAGCAGCTTGACCGCGCCGGATATGCCGAGCCGGGCCGACTGCTCGGCGACAAAGCCGACTTCAGCCTGTTTGAGCGGTTTCAGGAAATAGTAATCCATGCCGGCATCGATCAACTCCGTGACCAGGTCGGCGATGGCCTCTCCGTGGCGGGGCTCGGTTGGCCGTGTCTCGAGTGCCGAGAGGACTGTGTCCGTTTTCTCACGAAGCGCCTCTGAGTGATAGAAGCGCAGGGATGGCTGGGTGGAAGTGCTGGCCTTGGCTTTGGCCGTGCGCGGCGTTTTGGCGGCGATCGGAATGCTCTCTTTGGCGGCTGTCCTGGCGGCAGGAGTGTCGGCGGCTTTGGTCGATGACCTTGTTGTGCTAGGCACAATTTCTCCTTTGCTTTGTCGGGTTGCGGTGTGGCCTGATGCAGATGGCTTGCCTTGCCGCATTGTTCAAGCCGGATCACAGGAACGCGAAATTTGCGTTGTCCATCTGCATCAGCGAGTGCGTGGGTGCCAGTGCGCTGCTGCGATGGGCGTCAGCCCGCGGCAGGAGGCGGGCAAAGTAGAAGCTGGCCGTCTGAATCTTGGCGCGATAGAAATCCGCGGATTCGCTGCCCTTGCCGTTGAGCAACAGCGTTTGCGCTTTCTCCGCTTGCAAGGCGAGGAAGTAGCCCATCATGACGTAGCCTGAATACATCAAGTAGTCCACGCTCGCCGACCCCACGAGATCTCGATCCTTGCCCGCGCGCAGCATGATGCGCAGCGTGAGGAGATTCCACTCCACGGCGCGCTTCACGATCGCACGCGCCATGGTGCCGGTGGGGCCGCGCGCAAACAAGTTGGCTCTTGCCAGGCGCAGCATGAGGCGCGTGAATTCGCGCACGCACTTTCCCTTGGTGCCGATCAATACCTTGCGTCCGAGCAGGTCGAGCGCCTGGATGCCGGTGGTGCCTTCGTACAGGGTGGAGATGCGTGCATCACGGGCGATCTGCTCCATGCCGTGCTCGTGAATATAGCCGTGCCCGCCGAACACTTGCATGCCGATATTGGCGGCTTCGAGGCCCATTTCGGTAAGAAAGCCCTTGAGGATGGGGGTGTAGAAACCGAGTTCGTTGTCGTAGCGTTCGTAATTGGCCTGGTCGTTTTCGAGCGTGGCGTTGAACATCAGGTCGGCTGTCTGGGCGGCCGCATAGATCATCGCCCGACCCCCTTCGGCGATGGCCTTTTGGGTCAGCAGCATGCGTCGCACATCGGCGTGCCAGATCAGCGAGTCGGCGTTCGCCTCGGGTTCCTTCTTTCCCGAGAGGGCGCGCATTGATCGTCGGTCTTTGGCATAGGCCAGCGCGCCCTGAAAGGAGGCTTCGGCGTGCGCGACACCCTGGATCGCGATTCCGATTCGGGCGGTGTTCATGTAGGTGAACATGGCTTCCAGGCCCTTGTTGGGTTCGAAAATCAGGTGCCCGGTTGCCTCGTCAAAATTCAGTACGGCGGTTGCCGAGCCGCGAATTCCCATCTTGTGTTCGATGGAGCCGCAACTGACGGTGTTGCGCTGGCCGGCAGAGCCGTCCATGGCGACAAGAAACTTCGGCACGACGAACAGCGAAATACCGCGTGTGCCGGCCGGGGCGTCGGGCAGGCGGGCGAGGACGATGTGCACAATATTCCCGGCCAGATCGTGCTCGCCGGCCGAGATGAACATCTTGGTGCCGGTGAGCTTGTAGCTGCCGTCGGGCTGCGGCGCGGCCCTGGTCTTGACCTGCGCCAGATCGGTGCCGCACTGCGGCTCGGTCAGGCACATGGTGCCGGTCCACTCGCCGCTGACGAGCGATGGCAGATAGAGCGATTTTTGTGCCTCGGTAGCGTAGCGCAAAAGGGTGTTGATGCAGCCCAGGCTCAGTCCCGGATACATGTTGAACGACCAGTTGGCGGCGCCCATCATCTCGGTCTTGAACAGGCTCAGCGATGTTGGCAGCCCCTGGCCACCGTATTCCGTCGGAAATGACAGCCCCTGCCAGCCACCGTCGACGAACTGGCGGTAAGCCTCTTTGAAACCAGCCGGGGTAGTGACTTCGCCGGCGTTGAAGTGGCAGCCCTCCCGATCGCCGGAAAGATTGATCGGCGCGAGGACCTCTTCGCACAAGGTAGCGGCGCCTTCAAGTACGGCGTCCACGAGCTCGGGTGTCGCCTCGCCGCCGTTGGCCAGGCCCGCGTAGTGCGCGGGATAGTCCAGCACCTCGTTGATCAGGAAGCGCATGTCGCGCAGGGGAGCTTTATAGGTCGGCATGGTGCTGTCCTTCGAGAAGAGGGCAAAGTGACTCGGTGCCGCGTTCGCTGTGTGACCAGCGATCAGCGGCCACTTTTGCCGGGCTGCGACGCTTAGTGCACGAGTGTCCTCTGAAAACTTTCTGATTGCAAGCTTTCTCTTGCCGTCTATAGGTAGGAACATGATTGTTAAGCGATAATAGGTCCATTTCATGCACGTCATTCGATACACGTGTTTTTGTAGCCACTGAAACAGGAGTGCTGCCATGCCCCCCGATAGAACGGCATCGAAGAATCCCGAGTACCTGACACGCAGCGCGCGCAAGGACTTGACGCGCGCGAATCTGCTGCAGGCCGCGCTGACCTTGATGGGCGAGGGGCGCAGTTTCACCAGTCTTGGATTGCGTGAAATCGCCCGCGAAGCCGGCGTGGTCCCGAATGCCTTCTATCGCCACTTCCGCAATACCGATGAGTTGGGCCTGGTGCTGGTTGAGGACGTGGGGATTACGCTGCGGCGGCTGTTGCGCGAGGCACGCAAGATGGCGGTGGCGCCGCGCGACATGCTGCGGCGTTCAGTCAGCGTCTATCTGGAGTACGTAAAGCTGAACCGCTTGCAGTTCATGTTCATCTCGAGCGAGCGATCAGGGGGCAGCCGCATCCTGCGCCTGGCGATTCGCAATGATGTCAGCCATTTCACCAATGAAATGGCGCAGGATTTCCGGATGCGCGGCCTTTACACGCAACTGCCAACGGCAAGTTTGCAGATGGTTTGCGGGATGATCGTGATGACCATGCTCGCGGCGGCAACCGACATTCTCGACCTGCCGCCCGAGCAGGCCCTGCTCGAAGCCGAAATGTCGGAAAACTTCGTGCAGCAACTCAAGATCATCCTGTTTGGCGCGACCCGCTTGAATGAGGAATTGAGCAGACGCTGAGGGCGACAGACCACTCTTTCCCCCCGCGTACCCCGCCCTTTCGTGAGCCCGCCGCGCACGCTGCCGGCTCACGAAAGCACCAGATCGCGGACCACCTGCTGGAATTTTTGGGCGATCAATTGACGGTCGGCGGCCGGATTGCGTATGGCGCGCACCATCAGACCTTCAAACATTGCCGCGATCACCTCGGCAATTGTTGAAATCGTTGCTGCGTCGTCGGCAAGGCCGTGCGCCTGCCGCAAGGCCTGGAGGGTTTCTTCGAGACCGGCGCTGCGCCGGCTGTCCGCCGCACGCACGATTTCGGCGATCGTCGGGTTGCGCGACGCCTCGGCGACGATTTCCAGCTTGAGTCCCGCGGCATGGGGATCCAGGTTTCCGAGCACACCCGTTTCGGTACGAAATGCCAACGCCTCGAGCATGTTCTCTGCCGCCTGCACCTCGGCGGTAAGCGTCAGCAAGCGCTCGAGTTCACGCGCGACAATGGCGGCAACGATGGCCTCCTTGTTCGCAAAATAGTGATAGATGTGGCCTGCACCCATGCCGGACGCTGTCGAGATCTTCGAAATGCTGGCGCGGTGGAAGCCGTATTCGCGAACGCAGTTCTCGGCGGCATCGAGGATCTGGGTGCGCCGCGCTTCAGCGCGCGAGCACTCCGCGACAGGGTGCATTTCTTCGGTCATCGACGGTCCACGGAGTGGCTGAGAAAAGTTCGCAATCAGTTTGCAATGCGCCAGGAAAGATACACTAGATTGAACGTTCATTCTAGTTTATCCTTCGCCACCTATCCACGCGCTCCTGCCCAGGAGTCTCCGACGTTACCGACGCCACCGATGCTACCAACTCCACCGACTACGCCGAGGCACAACATGAATCTCCCATCACGGCGGCCATCCCCAAGCCTGGTATTCGCCCTCGCCAGCGCCATGGCGCTGGCCGCATGCAGCGACGGCGGCCCGCAACAGGCAGCCGGCGGCGCTCCCGCAGCGACTCCGGTCGGCGTGATCGTGGCCAGCACCGAGGCGGTCAGGCTGACCACCGAACTCCCCGGCCGCACGGCGGCGTACATGGTCGCCGAAGTACGGCCGCAGGTAGGCGGCATCGTGCAGCAGCGGATGTTCACTGAAGGCAGCGAGGTCAAGGAAGGGCAAACGCTCTACCAGATCGACCCGGCAAGCTATCGCGCCACCCTGGAAAGCGCCAAGGCAGGTCTCAGCCGCGCCGAAGCAAACCTTTATGCTGTTCGGCTGAAAGCCCAGCGCTACGCGGACCTGGGGAAGAAAGGGATGATCAGCAAGCAGGCCGACGACGACACCGTGGCGGCCCTCAAGCAGGCCGAGGCGGACGTCGTTTCGGCGCAGGCTGCGCTGGTAAAAGCGCGCATCGACCTCGCCTATACCCGCGTGCCCTCCCCCATCGCCGGCCGCAGCGGACGCTCGAGCGTCACTGCCGGCGCGCTGGTGACGGCCAATCAGGCTGACGCGCTGACCACCATCCAGCAACTCGACCCGATCTATGTCGACCTCACCCAGTCGAGCGTCGAACTCCTGCGCCTCAAGCGCGATCTCGCCGATGGCACACTGCAGCAGCTTGCAGAACAGGTGGTTCCGGTACGCCTGCTGCTCGAGGACGGTAGCGAATACGCGGCCAGCGGCCGGCTTGCCTTCTCGGGCATTTCGGTCGACACGGATACCGGCAGCGTGACCCTGCGTGCGGTCTTTCCGAATCCGCAGGGTGAACTGCTGCCCGGCATGTACGTCCGCGCCCGTATCGCACAGGGCGAGATCGAAAAAGCCATCCTGGTGCCGCATGCCGCGGTGACTCACGATCGGCGCGGCAATGCCGTGGTGATGGTGGTGGGTGCAGAGGACAAAGTCGAGACACGCCAGGTGACCACACCCCGTTCGATCGGCGACAAGTGGCTGGTAAGCGCAGGACTGGCCGCGGGTGACCGGATCATTGTCGACGGGCTGCAGAAAATCAGGCCGGGCGCAGCGGTGACGGTGACGGTGCTCGATGCCGGCGCCGGTGCCGGGGCAAGCGCGTCTGCTGCGGCGCCCGCAGCGGCCGCGAAGTGAGGGCCTGAAGCGTGGTCAATTTCTTTATCGACCGGCCGATCTTCGCCTGGGTCATCGCCATCGTCATCATGCTGGCGGGCGCACTTTCCATTCTGCAGTTGCCGGTTTCGCAGTATCCGTCGATCGCCCCACCGGCGGTGGTGATCAACACCAGCTATCCGGGCGCCTCGGCGAAAGCGGTTGAGGAATCCGTCACCCAGATCATCGAGCAGAAACTCACCGGTCTCGACGGCCTGCTCTACATCAACTCGTCGAGCGACTCCTTCGGTCGCGCCGCCATCACGCTGACTTTCGATGCCGCCACCAATCCGGATATTGCGCAGGTGCAGGTACAGAACAAGCTGCAACTTGCGCTGCCACTATTGCCGCAGGCAGTACAGCAGCAAGGCGTGCAGGTCGCCAAGTCGGCGCGCAACTTCCTGATGGTGATCGGTTTCGTTTCGAAACAGGGCACGCTCGACAATGTCGACCTGGCGGACTTCATTGTCTCCTCGGTGCAGGATCCGCTGTCGCGCGTCAGCGGCGTCGGCGAGGTGCAGGTTTTCGGATCGCAGTACGCAATGCGCGTCTGGGTCGATCCTGCCAAGTTGAACAACTACCGGCTGACGCCGGCCGACATCCGGACGGCGATCGAGGCACAGAACACGCAGGTCTCGGCCGGCCAGCTCGGCGGCACGCCGGCGCTGCCCGGGCAGGGTTTCACCGCCGCGATTACCGCCCAGAGTCGCCTGCAGACCGTCGGGGAGTTCGAAAACATCCTGCTGCGCAGTTCCAGGGAGGGCGGCGAAGTACGACTCGGGGATGTGGCGCGGATCGAAATCGGCGCCCAGGACTACAGCACCATTGCCCGCTATAACGGCCAGCCAGCCGCGGGTATCGGCGTCAAGCTGGCGGCCGGCGCCAATGCGCTGAAAACCGCCACCGCGGTGCGCGCCACGCTCGCCGAAATGAAGCGCTACTTCCCGGCCGGCGTCGACGTGGTCATTCCTTACGACACCACGCCTTTCGTCAGGATCTCCATTGAGGAAGTGGTGAAGACCCTGCTCGAAGCCATCCTGCTGGTGTTCCTGGTGATGTTCCTGTTCCTGCAGAATTTCCGCGCCACACTGATCCCGACCATCGCCGTGCCGGTGGTGCTGCTCGGCACTTTCGGAGTGATGGCGGCCTTCGGTTTTTCGATCAACACCCTGACCATGTTTGGCACCGTGCTGGCCATCGGTCTGCTGGTGGACGACGCCATTGTGGTGGTCGAGAACGTCGAGCGGGTGATGAGCGAGGAAGGCCTCTCGGCGCGCGATGCAACCCGCAAGTCGATGGGCCAGATCACCGGTGCGCTGATCGGCATCGGCCTGGTGCTGTCGGCGGTTTTCGTGCCGATGGCTTTTTTCGGCGGCTCGACCGGCGTCATCTACCGCCAGTTCTCGATCACCATCGTCGCCGCGATGGCCTTGTCGGTGCTCATCGCCCTGGTGTTCACCCCGGCGCTGTGCGCCACCATGCTCAAACCGGTGGCCAAAGGCCATGGCCACGGCGAGGGCGGCTGGTTCAGCAGCTTCTTCGGCTGGTTCAACGGCATGTTCGAACGCAACACCGGACGTTACGAATCCGCGGTCGGGCGCATTCTTCAGCGCAGCGGGCGCTATCTGGTGATCTACGCGCTGATCGTGGTGCTGCTCAGCTTCCTCTTCGTGCGCATGCCAACCTCCTTCCTGCCGGAAGAGGATCAGGGGGTGATGTTCACCCAGGTCATGCTGCCTGCAGGCGCCACCCAGGAGCGCACCATCGAGGTGCTAAAGAAAGTCGAGCGCCACTTCCTCGACGACGAAAAGGACACTGCAGCTTCGATCTTCACCGTCGCCGGCTTCAGCTTTGGCGGCCGCGGCCAGAACATGGGCATTGGCTTCATCAATATGCGCAACTGGAGCGAGCGGCAGGGACCGGGCATGAGCGTCAAGGCGATCGCCGGACGCGCGATGGCCGCGTTCTCGAAGATCCGCGAAGCGATGGTCTTTGCCTTCGTCCCGCCAGCGGTGATCGAATTGGGCACTTCCAACGGTTTCAGCGTCCAGCTACAGGACCGCAGCGGCCTCGGCCACGATGCCCTGGTGGCGGCACGCAACCAGTTCCTGGGCATGGCGCGGGAGGACAAGCGGCTGGTCGGCGTGCGCCCGAATGGTCAGGAAGACATGCCCGAGTACCAGCTCGAAATCGACCATGCCAAGGCCGGCGCCCTCGGCATCAGTGTGGCGAGCATCAACGACACGCTGTCCACAGCCTGGGGCGGCATTTACATCAACGACTTCATCGACCGCGGGCGAATCAAGAAAGTCTATCTTCAGGCCGAGGCGGCTGCCCGCATGACGCCGGAGGACCTCAAGAAATGGTACGTGCGCAACGGCAAAGGCGAAATGGTGCCTTTCTCCGCCTTCACCACGGCCAGATGGGGCTTTGGCTCACCGCTTCTCGAGCGTTTCAACGGCCAGCCGTCGATCGAAGTGCTCGGCCAGGCAGCCCCCGGGCTTTCCTCGGGTGACGCGATGAATGCCGTTCAGGAGCTCATCGCCAAGCTGCCACCGGGCATTGGCTATGAATGGTCGGGTACTTCCTACGAGGAACGCCGCTCGGGAGCGCAGGCGCCAGCGCTCTATGCCTTGTCGCTGCTGGTCGTATTCCTGTGCCTGGCAGCGCTTTACGAAAGCTGGTCGGTCCCGTTTGCGGTGATGCTGGTGGTGCCGCTGGGCGTGCTTGGTGCGCTGCTGGCCGCGAGCGGTCGCGGCCTGTCCAACGACGTGTACTTCCAGGTCGGCCTGCTGGCGACCATCGGCCTGTCGTCGAAGAACGCGATTCTGATCGTCGAATTCGCCAAGGCCCAGGTCGAGGCCGGCCACGATCTGGTCAGCGCCACGCTGAGTGCAGTACGCATGCGCTTGCGTCCGATCCTGATGACTTCGCTGGCCTTCGCACTGGGCGTGCTGCCGCTGGCCATCAGTACCGGCGCCGGCTCCGGCAGCCAGAACGCGATCGGCACCGGCGTACTCGGCGGCACGATCTCGGCCACCGTCCTCGGCCTCTTCTTCGTGCCGATGTTCTATGTGCTGATCAAGCGCATTTTCAAGGACAAGCCGGCAGCGCCGGAGGCTGTCGCCGAGACCACTGACGAAGTCCGCAACGAAGGAGCTCCATGACCCGCATCGCTTTGCTGGCCAACTCGCTGGCCGCCTTGCTGAGCAACTCGCTGGCGCCCGTCAAGCAGGCCTTGGCAGGTGACGGACCCGAAGCGTGACGAGCCTCACGCTGACGACCAGATTCCCCACCCCTGCGCGGGCAACTCGGTCGCCGTCAACTTGCTCACTGCGTGCCCGGCGACCAGAACCAGGCCGGGTGGAAGGGGGCACGAAACAGAGCGCTCACCCGTGTTCAACACCGTCACCAGCAGGTTTTTCTGTGCGCGCACTTCGAAGGCAATCGAGCGCTTACTGAGCTGCGTAACTTTTAACACGCCATCGACGAGCCAGGGGCGAGCGCGACGGAGGGCGATCAATTCACGGTGCATTTGCCAGATGAACAGACTGTCGCCGGCCAGGTCGGCGGGGTGATGCGGCAAGGGCCGGCGAATCTCCGCATCGCCTCCCGCTCGATCGTACTTTCTACCTTCTGCGCCCTGTTCATCTCCGGCGTAGACGGCCGGAATGCCAGGTATCGTAAACAGGATCGCCAGCGCATGCGGCAGATGGCGCCGGTCGCGCAGTTTGCTGGCAATACGCGTCGTGTCGTGGTTGCCCACGAAATTCCACGGCACAAAATGACTGCAGAAATCAATGTGACGCTCCAGCGCATGTGCCAACTCGTAGAAGTTGTGCTCGTTGAGAGAACTCCAGATGGCTTTCCATAGTTCGTATTGGGTTACGGAGGTCAGGCGTGACGCTTTGGCGATTGCTGCGTAGTCGCCGTGGATCACTTCGCCGATCAGTAGTAAATCCGGCCGCGCGGCACGCACGCGTTTCTCAAAGCTCGCCAGGAACCCGGCCGGGATCGCGTAAGCCGCGTCCAGTCGCAGGGCATCGACGCCACGATCCAGCCAATAAGTGGCGACATCCACGGCCCAGTCGAGAACCTGGGCATTGGCATGCCTGAGTTTCACCAGCTGGCCGTGACCCTCGAAGTTGGCATAGCTGAATCCGTCGTGACCCGGTCGATCGAAATCGATGTGGAACCAATCCGAGCGGGCAGATTCACGACCATGCTCCACTACGTCGGCAAAAAAAGCATGGCCGCGCCCGACGTGGTTAAAGACCATATCGAGCCCCAGGCGCAGAGAGCGTTGGTGGCATTCATCGATGAGCTGGAGCAGATCCGTTTCGCTGCCCAGTCGGCGATCGACGCGAAAGGGATCGACGACGTCATAGCCGTGCGATTCCGATTCGAACACCGGGCCTAACAGCAATGCCGTCACCCCAAGATCGACCAAATGGTCCAGCCAGCCAACCAGGTCCGTCAAGCGGTGCGAAATGGGGCCGTCCACCGCAGCAGGGGCAGGATTCCGCTCCTCCGCGCCCAGAAAGCCGAGCGGATAGAGGTGATACCAGATTTCACTGCGTTTCATGAGCTGCCGTTCCATGCTTGTTCCCGCCTCTCGCAAACTTGCGCATCAGGCTGGTTCCCGCGCAGCCTCCACTTGCGGCTGAAAGGGAAGGAGGCTGGCAAGTCTCAGCGCCAGCGTTCGCACACTACTGGTAGCGATTTTGTCGGGCGAAGCATACGCGCCAGGCCGATGCGAGACAACGCCACTCGCCCCGGCAAGCTGATCGCGGCGCTTGGCGGTGATCGCCTGCCACGACTGATCGAGGTAAATCAGCAGCACGCCGGCCAGGGCGGACGGGACCGATAGCATGACCATCAGGATCTCGGTCGGGCGGCAGACGTTGAGGTGCAGAAGCACGAAAACAACGAGGTCAGGCCTTCGCTTTGGCCTTCGCCCTCTCCCCTCGGGCAAAAGTCAGGACCTGCCCCCCATTTCCGCGCTCTTTTTTCTTAAGCGCCTTCTGCATATTCAACAACTTGTGACGTCGCCTGTCGAACTCCGGGGATACAGAGTACCGTTTCCACCCGTTTCCTCCCGCTTGCTCCCATCAGCTCGCTTGGACACGGTCCGACAATGGCGCTTGGCTGAACGCGAAGACCCCGCCGGACGCCGGCGGAGCAATCATCCGGCACAACGTTTGATCAGGCGCCGCGACGCCGACGCATGCCTGCGAGACCGGCCAAACCGATCCCCAGCAAGGCGAGAGAGGCTGGCTCGGGAACGTCGGTTGGAGGCGGCTGGAAATTCGACTGCAGACCCATGATGCCGTTGATTTCGTTGTCACCGTCAGCCAGCAAGGCGCCGGGGCCACCCCAAATTACCGACGCATAGCGGAAAGTTGCGTTGCTGCCGGTGCCCACGGCGTAGGCAAATCCGTCCCAGACCACCGAGGTGTCAGCGTAGATGCCCTCAAGCCATACACGCTCGGTCACCGCCTGCGTCCAGATAAGCTTGTCGTTGGACAGGTAGACCGTTGATTCGATGGCTTCCTGAGGCAAGGGACCATGGTCGATGGTGTTGAAAACGGCAGCCTTGGTGGCCTGGAAACCGAGATCCCAGATCGAATTGCCGATCAGATTATCAGTCTGTACCCAGTGCTGATCGACGCTACTACCGCCGACGACTGCTCCCGGAGCACCGGCGGTGTAATTGTAGGTACCATCGTTGCCGTCACTGGCATTTGGCTGGTCCAACGACGTGCCATAACTGCTGAAACCAGGGTTGGCGACGAGGTCAGCGCCGTTGAATTTGATGAACTGCGCGGCAGCGAAGCCGGCCGACTGGAAAAAGCTATCGTCCAGAAGTTGATTGTCGACGACCAACTGACGGTTCGCCGGCGTGTTGGAGCCATAGTAGAGGGCAGCGAAGGTGCCGACCGTTGCGCCCTGCCACGAACGCGCGTCGTTCGGATCAGTGACCAAAGCGGCATGGGAAACGTTCGCCACCAGCAAGGATAGCGAGAGGACTGAGATTGGTTTGAACATGGGGAACTCCCGTAGCAGGTGTCGTGGAAAAATGGTCGGAGCTCAACGATCCGGGCCCCTTACGGCGATATCGCCGTGCACGCCTAGTCAAAGCAGAAATCGTGCCAGAGGTTTTGGATACCGCTCGGCGAAACTGAATTAATTGCGCTTTTCACGCTTCGCGGCCCCCAATCGACGACAAGCGGCCGACTCCTTCCCCGGCAGTGTAAAAAAATCCGACAAATTCGCTCGAGTTTTGTGGCAAGACAAGAGCCCCGCGACTATTCCCTCAACCTGTCGTCTTGGCGTACCAAACTCTTGCCGGCGCATGGCCGTCCTGGCCCTAAACCGCGACCACCGTTTCCGAGCTACCGCATCGCCATTGCTCGCGATAATTTGGCCATGCCGGCTTTCTCCTGTGGTCAGCCGTGCGCGGGGAAGCAGCGACTCGGAATCCGGCTGACATGCCGGGCAGCGATGTCGGCAAGCAGAACAGTGCGCTTTGTGGGCGTCGGCATGAACTCCGAATGGCGGTGATCCACATCAAAGCACGCACATCTGGTTACAGTTCGTGTCTATCGGTTGTCCGACAAACCCACTAGTATTGCGCGCACTCAAGAATTGCGGCGACCGTTCGGCGAGTTCCCGGAAGGTCCCGGCAGACATACCGATTTTGCACCCAGTCACCGGACTCGGCGGCTCGATGAGGCAGGAGATCAATGAAAAAGATACTGTTGTGGTTTGTATTTGTGGCAGCAATGGGGGTGCAGGCCGCGACCTCCGACCTCGCGACGCAAGCTGTCCCGCCCTTGAAGCCCCTGTCGGAGCAGCCGAAGGCTGCACACCTGGCGGCCGAATTGCTCACCCGACACCACTACAAGCCAGTCCCCCTGGATGACGCACTGTCCGCGAAGATCTTCGACCGCTACCTGAAATTGCTCGACGGCGAGAAGCGTTTCTTTGTGCAAAGCGACATCGATCACCTCGAAGCCGCGCGCACCAGCTTCGATGACGCAATCTACAATGAATACCTCGGCCTTCCCTTTGCCATTTTCAACCTCTACACGCAACGGGTCGTCGAGCGTTTCACTTACGCCCGCAGCTTGCTCAGAGACGGCTTCGATTTCCGCAAGAATGAGCTTTACCAATACAATCGAGAAAAGGCAGCGTGGGCGAAATCCGAGCAGGAAATCAAGGAATTGTGGCGTACACGGGTCAAGAGCGACTGGTTGCGACTCAAACTGGCCGGAAAAGACGACAAGGCCATCATTGAGACGCTCGACAAGCGCTATGAGAATTCCCTTCAGCGAGTGGCCCTGACCAAGAGTGAAGACGCCTTCCAGCTGTTCATGAATGCCTACGCCACGTCCATCGAACCGCATACCAACTACATGGGTTCACGGGCGACTGAGGAGTTCGACATTTCCATGCGGCTCTCCCTCGTTGGCATCGGTGCGGTACTGACCCAGAAAGACGATTACACGATCATTCGAGAACTTGTTCCGGGCGGCCCCGCTCAACTCTCCGAACAATTGAAGCCCGGCGATCGCATCATGGGCGTCGCTCAGGGTAAAAACGGGGTCGTCGCCGATATCCTCGGCTGGCGCCTGGACGACACCGTCGCGAAAATTCGCGGCGAGCCGGATACCATCGTAGTGCTGGACATACTGCCCGTCGATGCCGGTCCTGATGGCAAGCACAAACTGGTCGCACTGACTCGGAAGAAAATAACGCTGGATCGGCAAGCGGCCAAAAAGTCGATCATCTCGGTGGCCGAAGGCAAGACCACTCGCCGCATCGGAGTGATCTCCCTGCCCGCCTTCTATGCGGATTTCGAAGCGCGAGGAAGAGGTGACCCGGACTTCAAAAGCGCCACCCGCGATGTGAATCGTCTGTTGGCTGAGCTGAAGACGGACAAGGTCGACGGTGTCTTGATGGATTTGCGCAATAACGGCGGCGGGTCGTTGGCGGAAGCAGTCCAGCTGACGGGCCTGTTTATCGGCGCCGGGCCAGTGGTACAACAGCGCGATGCTCAAGGTGGCATCACCGTGTCCCGGGCTGCCGACGCCATTGTCGCCTGGGACGGACCTTTGGCGGTTCTCATAAACCGAAATTCCGCGTCCGCTTCGGAGATCTTTGCCGCGGCAATTCAGGACTATGGCCGAGGCCTTGTGATTGGCGAGCGCAGTTTCGGAAAAGGCACTGTGCAAACAATGATCAACCTCGATCAAATCGTCAAGAACGAGACTCCGGCACTCGGCGATCTGAAACTGACCATTGCCCAGTTCTTCCGTGTCAATGGAGGCACCACGCAACTCAGGGGCGTAGAACCCGACATCAGCTTCCCTTCGTTTACAGACGAAGAGAACTCCGGCGAATCAAGCTTCGATAACGCGCTCCCCTGGGCCAAAGTGCAGGCAGCTGATTATTCGCCGCAAGGCAATCAGAAAGCCCTCCTGCCCAGCTTGCAAATGCGCCACGAAGCCCGGATCAAATCTGTTCAGGATTTCAAGTTTCTGAAAGAGGACGTGGCCGAAGCAAGCCGCCTTCGCAAGAAAACTTCAGTCTCTTTAAACGAGGCCGAAAGACGCCGAGAGCGCGAAGACCAGGAGGCAAAAATTGCCTTGCGAAAAAAACTGCGGGGCTCTGACGACGATACCCAGGCGGGCCTTCACGACGAGGAAACCGAGGCCAAGAATACGGGATCAGTGCAAGACGACGGCCTGCAGGCGGACGAACGTGATCTCAAGAAGGAACTGGCGGCGGAAAAAGCGCGGAAAAATGCGAAAGATATCTTGCTGGACGAGGCCGCGCATATTCTCAGCGATCAGGTTGCACTGCTCAAACGCGAAACCAGAGTGGCTGTACGTGGCAAGCCGGGGTCGTCGATGGTTCCCTCCGAGATACCATGGTCGGAAGCTGCCCCCGCCACTGGTTTGTAATCGCGCAGCTCACACTAGCGGCAAATGCAGTGTGAAGGTCGTCACGCCGGCGTCGGACCTCACCTCGATCCGGCCGCCGTGCGTCTCGACAATGCTGCGCGTGATGGCCAGCCCAAGGCCGGCGCCCTCGCCGTGTCGGTGTCGCTCGGGACTTGCACGGTGGAAACGCTCGAAAATCCGCGTCAGCTGATCGGACGGAATCGTATCACCGTGGTTCTTCACGGCCAGCATCGCCAAGCAGCCCTGACGGGTAATCGAAATCTCGACGATACTTCCTGACGGGGTATGACGAAGGGCATTCGACAACAGGTTGGACAGCGCACGACGCATCATCGAACGGTCAGCAGTAAGCTTCGCCTCCCCTGTGAGCACGATCTGCACGCCTTTCTCCTCGGCCAGCGCTTCGTAGAAGTCAATCAGTGCCCGCACCTCATCGGCCAGATTGACCGCTTAGTACGAGTGCAGCAGATGCCCGTTTTCGGCCTGGGCAAGAAACAGCATGTCGCTGACCATGCGTGCAATGCGCTCGTACTCTTCCAGGTTGGAGGCAAGAACGTCGCGGTACTCGTCCGGACTCCGGGAATGCGACAAGGCGACCTCGGTCTGGGTCATCAGGTTCGAGACGGGCGTGCGTAACTCATGGGCTATATCGGCCGAGAAATCGGACAAGCGGCGGAATGAGGATTCCAGTCGCTCGAGCATGCCGTTGAAAGCGATCACCAGGTCGCGAACTTCATTCGGCGCGTCGCGCTCGGGAAGGCGCTCGCCGAGACGTCCTGCCGACAGGCCGCGGGCGGTAGCGGTTACTCGCCGTAAGGGGGCGAGTCCGCGGTGTGCCGCGAACCAGGCGAACAATGCCGCGATGATCGCAGCGAAGAAGATGTCGATCCACAAGCGCTTGCGCACCTCTTCGAGGAAGCGCAGGTGATGCGAAACATCGAGTCCGACCAGCGCGCGCAAGCGCGTCGGCCTGGAGCGGGAATCGAGCGCTTCGACGAGAGTTTCCAGCCCAAGGTATTGTTTGCTGCTTTCGTCCCGGCCCCGTTCCGCGCCTTTTTCCCCGCTTTTTTCACCGCCTTTTTCCCATGTTGTCGTGACATCCAGCACTGAGTCCGCGGCCAATTGCCGTTCCCCGAAGAACTCCGGACGCAGGGCATAGAGGACTCTGCCCTCGGCGTCACGCAGTACCACGGCCAACATGTCGTGTCCGATGAAAGCGTCGTCAAGCCGACGTGACAGGCTTGCGGACGGTTCGGCATCGTGCAGGACATTCTTGATGAGCGTCACCTTGCCAGTCAGCTCATGATCGTCAAGCTCGCGCATATGGCCTTCGACAGCGCTCCCCTGCACCAGCACGACGACCAGCAACAAGGTCGCCGTCAGCAGCGCGAAGAGCAGCGCCAGACGGGTGGTCAGCGACCTCGGCCACGCTCGCACGTTCAGAGAGCTTCCGGAATTTCGAGCACGTAACCCATGCCGCGCACGGTGCGGATCAGCTTCGGTTCGAAGGGTTCATCCACTTTTACACGCAAGCGACGCACCGCGACGTCGATCACATTGGTGTCGCTGTCGAAGTTCATGTCCCACACTTGCGAGGCAATCAGGGAGCGCGGCAAGACCTGCCCCTGGCGGCGTAGGAGCAGTTCGAGCAACGCAAATTCCTTGGCCGTGAGATCGATGCGTACGCCTGCACGGCTGACGCGGCGGCGCAAGAGATCCAACTCCAGATCGGCGGCGCGCAGCATCTCGACTTCCTGCGAACGGCCGCGCCTGAGCAGGGTGCGCACGCGGGCAAGCAACTCGGAAAAGGCAAAGGGCTTGACGAGGTAGTCATCGGCGCCCAATTCCAGCCCGCGCACCCGGTCTTCCACGCCGTCGCGGGCGGTAAGAAAGAGCACCGGCGTTTCGTGACCGCTACGGCGCACCGTTTTCAGGACCCCCCAGCCGTCCACCGACGGCAGCATCACATCGAGCACGATCAGATCGTAATCGCCACTCAGCGCCAGGTGCAGGCCATCGAGACCATCACGTGCAAGATCGACAACGAAACCCGCCTCGAGCAGGCCCTTGCGCAAATAGTCGCCAGTCTTTGGCTCATCTTCGACAATCAGTATCTTCATGTGCGTCGCCCGCTGCCCAATCGTTGCGCCAGATTGTGCCTGCTTGCAACGCCGCTGGGCGGCCTGTTACAAAAATGTAATCACCCTGTCAGCTTTCCGACCGGGTGGCACGCGCGTCATCATCGGCAACGCTCGCTTCCTCGATTGTCTGTGCGTCGCGCAGGCGCTGTATTCTGCGCTGTTCAGCGCACGCGCGGCAGCGCCAGGAGCAGCTTCTTGATCGGCGCCGGCAAGGCCGCCGCGACCACTTCATCGACCGGCAACCATTCCAGCGCGGCTTGATTGGCCTGCAGGCCGATCGCCTCGACCTGGCAGTGCAGCACCTGCATGGTCAAGCGGAAATGGGTGAAGCTGTGTTCGATGGGCGTCAGTTCCCGGCTACTCAGCAGACGGCAGCCGTGGCGCTCGGCGAAAACAGCTGCCGAATCGCCGCTGCCTTCGGGCAGGCTCAGCAGTCCACCCCAGATGCCGATCGGCGGCCGGCGTTCGAGCAGGATGCGGCGACCGTCGCTGAGCAGCAGCAGACTGCTCAGCCGTTGCGCTGGTGCGCGCTTCACTCGCCGCCGCGGCAGCTCGGTCTGCCGACCGTCACGGCAGGCGAGACAGATCTCGCAGAGCGGACACCGCTCACATTGCGGCTTGTGGCGGGAACACACCGTCGCCCCCAGGTCCATCATGCCCTGGCTATAGCTCTCGATGTCGCTGGCCGACAACAGCGCTTCAGCGAGGGCCCACATCCGGCGTTCATCCTGCGCGGCGGTGGCGGCTGCTTCGACAGCGAAACAACGGGCGAGCACGCGTTTAACATTACCGTCGAGGATGGCCGCCCGGCGACCAAAGGCAAAAACACTGATCGCGGCAGCGGTCGAGCGACCGATCCCCGGCAAGCGTGCGTTTTCTTCGGGATCTGCCGACAGGGTCCCGTCGCCCGCGGCGATGACTTGCGCGCAACGGTGAAGATGGCGCGCGCGAGCGTAGTAACCGAGCCCCGACCACAGTTGGAGGACGCTCTCGAGTGGCGCTTCAGCGAGCGCTCCCAGAGTCGGGAAACGCATCAGAAAACGCGCGTAATAGGGAAGCACCGTCTGCACCTGCGTTTGCTGCAGCATGATTTCCGATAACCAGATTCGATACGGGTCGCGTGTTTTCTGCCAGGGCAAATCGTGGCGGCCATGCCCTGCCTGCCAGACGATGATGCGGCGGGCGAAACCGCGCTGCGCTGCATCCCGAGAGTCAGCCATGGAGCAGCGCTCCCAGGCCCGGGACGACGCGCATCGAATCGCCAGCCGCAGGGGCGGCTAGCGACGCCAGGCGGCGTCCCCGACGGATGGAAAAATCAGCGGTACGGATCAAGCGGAAGCTCCTCTGAGAAAGCAAGCGATTCTCCTCTTTTTCGCACTGTCTTGTCGTGCACAAACCGGCCCACCCTGCTGCGCGCGAGAATTTCCCAATTAAAACGGGCTACTGCGCTCTTTCCCGGGGTTATGAGTGACAAGCCATGAAGTTCTGCCAAGCCGATGCCGTAGACTTTTCCTATGAGTCAAGGCCAGAATTATGTCGACACAGAAAGGCTACACGAGGATAATCCTGTCCCTAGTATTATTGCCGGCATCGGACATGATCATGCCTGCAGCAACCATAATATCGAAAGTGTCAAATCCGGCGATGAAATCAACGCCAACGCCCAGTATGTTTTTGCCATTGAGGACCTCACGAATCTTTTTGCCGACCACGAATTTCAGCATGCCTCGAACAGGCATCGGCGCCCCCTGATGCCCCAGCGCTTCGATTCCCAGGCATGTCCGACGTCCATTGCCGCGCTCGCCGAGCCTCTACCGTGCGAGACCTGCGACACGGGCCGCGCGCTGGCGACCAGAGATCTTGTCTGCCGTGACTTCCGCGATGCGCTGGGCAGCTTTGCCACCGGTGTTACCGTACTTACGGCGCTGACCGAGGATGGACAGGCGATGGGCGTGACCATCAGCTCCTTCAACTCGGTTTCTCTGGACCCACCCCTGATTATCTGGAGCCTGTCGGCGCACTCGCCAAGGCTTGAAGCCTTCCGTCGTGCGACGCACTACGCGGTCAACGTGCTAACGGTCAATCAGCAAGACCTCTCGGACTGCTTCGCCTCCCCGGACAATAGCAATCGTTTCGACGGCGTGGCGACGAGCCGTGGCATCGCCGGCATACCGCTCATCGAAGGCTGCTCGGCCTGGTTCGAATGTGTCAACGAAGTGCAGCACCCAGGCGGTGACCATCTCGTCTTTCTCGGCCGGGTGCAGCGTTTTGCCCGCGGCGAAGCCAGTGAACCCCTGATTTTTCATGGTGGCTGCTATCGCCAGCTGCGCGGAATCGCGGAGCGATAAGGCTGAGAGAACAGATTGCAACTTCTGGCCCCGGCCGCTTGGGGTCCGCTTGCGCCGCAGCCGTGTCTGGCTGCAGCGGTGATGGTGGTGTACCGGGCAAAGCAAGGCGGTGAGGGAATGACTTGCCTGCACGACTTCCTCTGTAGTCGGCCTTCCGACCGACAGAGAGAAACCATGGGTTTGTGAGATTTTCCCTTGATGGGTGGCTTGCAGCCTGTTTAAATTGCTTTTTCGATAACACATTTTTACCCTAGGAGATAAGTATGGCGACTTACAAAGAGTTATTGGAGCAGCGTGATTCCCTGGAACAGCAGATCGCCGAAGCGCGGCGTTCGGAAGTGTCGGCGGCGATCGCCCAGGCCAGGGAACTGATTGCCGACTATGGTTTGACAGCCGCCGATTGTGGCTTCAGAGGCCTCGGCGCCGTAGCAGGAAAAATACGCACCACCGTCGCCGTCAAGTTTCGCGGCCCGAACGGTGAAACCTGGTCAGGTCGCGGCAAGGCGCCAAACTGGCTGACCAGCCTTGAGGGCGAGGGTCGGCATCGGGACGAGTTTCTCGTTGCTCGCTAGCAGGGCGCGCAGCGCCGCTTGACGCCGGCACTCCGCGCCCGATTGAGGCCGGAGTTGTCGGCGAACAGTCCGCGTGCTGGTGCCGTTCCCGATACCACCGGGAAGTACTGGGAACTGCCGGGAATCGCCGCCACCTGCGGGTGAGCCGAGGTGTACTTCACCACAACTGTTTGTCGCAAGAATTGTCTGCGTGTCTGTTACCTGTGTGCCTGTTATCATTCTCCGCTGCCCCGTTTTCGCCCCAGGCGCTGCGTCATCATGGGCCGAGGTGCGAAGAATTGAGCCAGCGAATCCGGGACCGATAGAGCACGCTTGTCGCGGCTCGATGGCCGCGAAAGCGAGGCCGACGCGAGCCTGATCGCGCAGCACGGCGCTTGCCACGCGCGCGAACAGCGCTCGAAAGCGCATTCATGTGAGGCTAAGAATGAATATCCTGGTAACGGGAGGCAGCGGCTATATCGGCTCACACGCCTGCGTCGCCTTACTGGCTGCGGGCCATGGCGTGATCGTCGTCGATGATCTGTCCAACAGTCGCCCCGAAGTTCTCGATCGCGTGGCTCGGATTGCCGGCCAGCGGCCGGTCTTTTTCGAGGGCGATGTCCGCGACCGAGCCCTCTTGCGGCGGGTCTTTGCCGCCTCGCCGATCGACGCGGTGATTCATTTCGCCGGCTTGAAAGCGGTCGGAGAATCGGTCGCTCAACCTTTGCGTTACTACGACTGCAATGTCGGCGGCGCGATCAGCCTCTGCGAAGTGATGGCCGAAAGCGCGGTGAAAACGCTGATCTTCAGCTCTTCGGCGACGGTCTATGGCGACCCGGCGTCGGTCCCCATCCGGGAAGATTTCCCGCGCTCGACGACCAATCCCTACGGCGCCAGCAAACTGATGATCGAAGACATTCTGGCCGATCTGGCGCAAGCCGATGCGCAGTGGCGGATCGCACGCCTGCGCTATTTCAATCCCGTCGGCGCGCACGCCAGCGGCTTGATCGGCGAGGAGCCGAATGGCATTCCGAACAACCTCCTGCCCTACGTGGCCCAGGTGGCGGCAGGCGAACGCCGGCAACTGAGTGTTTTTGGCAACGACTATCCGACGCCCGACGGCACCGGCGTGCGCGACTACATTCACGTCATGGATCTCGTCGAAGGCCATCTGGCAGCCCTTGACTATCTGCTCGCCAGGGGTGGCCTGCTGACGGTCAATCTCGGCACCGGCTGCGGCTACTCGGTGCTGGACATGGTGCGCGCCTTTGCAGCCGCCAGTGGACGCCCGATACCCTACGCGCTGGTGCCACGGCGGCCCGGCGACATCGGCGCCTGCTACGCCGATCCTGCGCTCGCCGCAGAGCTGTTGGGATGGCAAGCGCGGCGTGGCATCGACGAGATGTGCGGCGATGCCTGGCGCTGGCAGCAGCAGTGCGCCAGGACCTGACCGACGACCATGGCAACTTACGCAATCGGCGATATCCAGGGCTGCTTCGACTCGCTGCAGCAGTTGCTGGAAAAATGCCGCTTCAACCCGGCGAGAGACCGCGTGTGGTTCGTTGGCGACCTGGTCAACCGCGGCCCGCGCTCATTGGAAACCCTGCGCTTTGTGCGTGACCTGGGCGCTGCCGCAACCACCGTGCTCGGCAATCACGACCTCTACCTGTTGATGGCCGCCGCGGGCTTCGACCGACGCAACAAGGGCGACACGCTCGACGACATCCTCGACGCGCCCGACTGCGAGGAATTGATGGGCTGGCTGCGCCATCGCCCGCTCTGTCACCGTGAAGGTCCGTTCTGCCTGGTGCATGCCGGACTGCTGCCGCAATGGACCACGGACAGGGCTCGCGAGCTGGCGGCGGAAGTCGAGGCGGTCCTGGGCGGCCCGACCTACCTCGATTTCATGGCCAATATGTGGGGCAGCGAACCGGCGGCCTGGTCGGACGATCTGGAAGGATGGCCGCGCTTGCGAGTGATCGTCAATGCCATGACCCGCATGCGCTTCTGCACTTCCGAGGGGGTCATGGACTTCAAGACCAAGGGCGAGCTCAGCAGCGCCCCGCCCGAGCTGATGCCGTGGTTCGAGCTTCCCAGCCAACGCAGCGCCGATGACGTGCTGGTCACCGGGCATTGGTCAGCGCTGGGGCTGAAAATCGAAGCCAATCTGCTGGCCCTCGATTCAGGTTGCCTCTGGGGCCGCCATTTGACCGCCATTCGCCTTGAAGACCGCGAGCTCTTTCAGGTCGACTGCGCGCTTGGCGAAGCCCGAAGCTGAGCTGATTGTCGTCGTGCGCGTGCAAGCACCAGGCCCCGCGCGTCGCTTTCCCGTGAACATCGCGACCAGCCGCGCCGCCGCCTGCTAGAATTCCTGGGGAAACCTGCCTCGGGAGAAAGCCATGCAGCGCGAACGACAAGCGAAACACGACAGCGGACAAGGCTGGCGACAGCTTGGCCAGGCGCAAATGCTGGCGATTGTCGCGGCCGTGATTATGGCGATCTCAATCGTTCTGGCCATCGGCCATTCGCCAAACAAAGAGGCAGGTGACGCGACAACGGCTGGCGTGCGCTTCGAGGTGGTCGACGGCGAGCATCGTGAACTCGACGGCTCGCCGGCGCTGGCCCTGTCGTTCAGCCTGCCCCTCGATAGCAAGCGCAACTACGACAAATTCGTCCAGGTCCTGGAAATGCCGGCCGCGGCGGAGGCCCGCCCGGCGCGCAACGACGGCAGCGTGGACGATGGCGCTGAGGAAGATGCCGGGGACGACGACCGGTCTGCGCACACCACCGCCACCACCAGCACCGCGCCGCAGGACACCGAACTCGAAGGCGGCAAGCCGGTTGCCGGCGCCTGGGTCGTCGGTGAAAACCCGCACCTGCTGTTTTTCCCGCACATCAAGCCGCGGGTACGCTACGTGCTACGCGTCCAACCCGGATTGATAGCCAGTAACGGCAGCAAACTCGACCAGGAAGCGCGCTTCTCGATTCTTACCGCAGCCGTGCCGCCCGCCTTCTACTTTGCCAGCCGCGGCATGGTTCTACCGGCAGCGCAGAACGGCGGGCTGCCAGTGACCACGGTCAATGTGCCTGAAGTAGACATCCAGTTCCTCAAGGTCAAGCCGGAAGAACTGGCTCGCTTCCTCGAAAAAGTCGTCGCCCGCGGAACGACCAGCAGCGAGCAGGCTCGCGGCGACGATGTTGATGACGATGACGGCCACGACCATTACCAGCGCGGCACGCGCCTCAAGGGGGCCGTCAGCTACTGGGATCTCGATCAGCTGCACAAGCTGACGAGCAGCGCCTTCGTCGGCCGCTTTCTGACCGAACAGCAAGCCGATCGCCGCCGCGTCACCTTCATCCCGGTCGAGAGCATCCCGGCGCTCCGCGAACCCGGGGTCTACGTGGCGGTGATGTCGCAACCGAATCGTTTCCGCGGCGACTACCAGACGACTTACTTCTACGTCAGCGATCTCGGCCTGCATCTGCGCCAGTACGCCCGTGGCGCAGATGCCTACATCAGTTCGCTGACCGACGGCAAGGCGCGCGCGGGCGTCGAAGTGAGCTGGGTCGACAAACAGGGCAAGACCCTGGCACGCGCCGAGAGCGACGCTGACGGCCGCGTCAGCTTTGCCGAAAAACCGGCCGGCGCGCGCGTGCTGATGGCCAGAGACGGCGACCAGATGTCGCTGATCACGCTGCGCGAAGCGGCGCTCGATCTCGCCGAATTCGATATCGCCGGCATGCCCTACGTACCGCTGCGCCTGTTTGCCTACAGCGGTCGCAACCTCTACCGGCCGGGTGAGCACTTCGAGGTCTCGGTAATGGCCCGCGATGCTGACGGCCATCCCGTCCCCCCACAACCGATCCAGGCCATTCTTCGCCGCCCCGACGGCAAGGCCCAGTGGACGGCCACCTGGCAACCCGACCCGGCCTTCGCCGGCTACTACCAGCGCGCCATCGAACTGCCGGTCGACGCCGCCACCGGTTCCTGGCAACTCGAACTGCGTGCCGACCCGGCGGCCAGGATGGCCAGCACGCGCATGCCTTTCGCCGTCGAAGAATTCCTGCCGGAGAGAATGAAGCTCGAACTGAGCACCGCCAGCGAGAGGCTGAGCGACGAGAGCTCGACCTGGCCGATCGACGTCAGCGGCCGTTACCTGTACGGTGCCGCGGCGGCCGGAAACCAGCTGCTCGGCGCGGTGACCAGCGCACGCAACCGCAATCCACTGGCAGAGAAGCTGCCGGGATTCGTCTTCGGCGATGCCGACGAGGACAGCATCAAATCGCGTAGCGAGCTGCCGGAAACGAGCATGGACGACAAGGGCCAGGCGAGCATCGAAGTCGACCTGGCGACGATCGTTGCCCGGCATTCGCCGTTCACCGTGCGCGCCACGTTGAGCCTGCTCGAAAGCGGCGGCCGCCCGGTGATCCGCAGCATCGAACGCGTCTTCTGGCCGGCACCGGTCCTGGTCGGACTACGACCGATGTTCGTCGGCGACTACGCGCGCGAGGGCGCGGCGGCCGAATTCGAAGTCGTGCGCACCAATGCCGACGCCGCCCTGCTCGCCGGAACGGCACTGCCGGTACGGCTTTTCCGCGAGGACAGGCACTACTACTGGCGCTTCGACGACCAGCGTGGCTGGCATTCGGGTTTCACCGAAGGCAATGAACTGGTGGCCACGACGCAGGTCTCGGTGCCTGCCGGCGGACGCGGCATGCTGAGCCTGCCAGTCAAGTACGGTCGCTACCGCGTCGAAGTTTTCGACCCCGAAACCGGCCAGACGACGCGCTTCCGCTTCTACGCCGGCTGGTCGGCCAAGGACGACGAGACGCAAGGCGTCCGCCCCGACCGGGTGACGCTCAAACTCGACAAGCCCGCCTACCTGGCCGGTGAAACGGCGCGCCTGACGATCACCCCGCCGCACGCCGGCGAAGCGCTGATCACCGTCGAAGGCGAGCGTGGACTGTGGGCACGCCGCCTGACGATCGGCGCCGACGGCGGGAGCATCGCCATCCCGATCGACAAGGCCTGGCAACGGCATGACCTTTACGTCGCGGTGATGGTGTTGCGTCCCGGCGGCAAGGACGAAAAAGTCACACCCGCTCGGGCCCTCGGCCTGGTGCACCTGCCACTCGACCGCGACAGCCGCAAGCTGGCGGTGAGCCTCGAGGCAGTGCAAAAAATGGAGCCTGAGCAACCCTTGAAGGTAAGGATCAGCGTTCCCGAGGCCAAGGGGCAAAAAACCTTGCTGACCCTGTCAGCGGTCGATGTCGGCATTCTCAACATCACCCGTTTCGCCAGCCCGGATCCTTTTGCTTTCTTCTTTGCCAAGCTGCGTTACGGTGCCGACGCTTACGACATCTACGGCCGGGTCATCGAGAAGATGGCCGGCGACCGGGGCAAGCTCAAGTTCGGCGGCGACGCCGGGCCGCAGCCGACGCGCAGCCTACCCAAGAAAGTGCGACTGCTTGACCTCTTCAGCGGTCCGCTGCTGCTCGACGAGAACGGCCAGGCGGAACTTTCGCTGCCGGTCCCCGATTTCAACGGCAGCTTGCGGCTGATGGCCGTCGCCGCCAGCGGCGAGCGCTTCGGCTGGCAGGAAGCCGAGGTCACCGTCGCCGCACCATTGATCGTCGAACTGGCGACACCACGCTTCCTCTCGGTCGGCGACAGCGCCGTGCTGGCCCTCGATGTGCAGAACCTGGCCGGCAGCGCGCAGCAGATCAGCCTCGCAGTCAGCAACAGCGACGGCCTGCTGATCCAGGATGGCGAGCAACAGTTCTGGCTCCAGGATCAGCAGAAGCGTAGCCTGCGCATCCCGATCGAGGCCGGTAGCGCCCTTGGCCTGACCGAGATACAGGTGCGCGTCGACAGCCCGCGCGTCAAGATCGATCGCCGCTTCCCGCTACAGGTACAGGCCCCGACCCCACGCCAGACGGTGCTCAAGCGGCTCTCCATTGCTCCCGGCGAAAGCATCGAAGTCCGCGACGCCGAGCTGGGCGGTTTCCTGCGGCAGACAGTGGCCGCGACGCTGGCCATCTCGAACCAGCCGCCGATCGACGTGCGCAACGCCGTGCAGGGCTTGCTGCGCTACCCCTACGGCTGCGCCGAGCAGACGACCAGCAGCGCCTATCCGCACGTCTTCATCGACGCGGCGGCGGCGCGGAAGTTCGCGCTCAAACCCTTCACCCAGGCCGAGCGGGCCGAAATGCTCGACAAGGCCATCGCCCGGCTGGCCGGCATGCAGGCGCCAAACGGTGGCTTCAGCCTGTGGGGAAACCTCTCCGAGTACCAGTACTGGCTGTCGGCCTACGTCAGCAACTTCCTGATTGACGCGCGCGAACAGGGCTTCAACGTGCCGCCCGAAGTCGAGAAACGCGCCGTCGAATTCCTCCTCAAGGGCCTGCAGGAAGGCGTCGCCGGCTTGCCGACAGGCACCGTCACCCACAACGAGAACTCGGTCTGGAACGACCCCCGTTACGCCGGCTCCGGCCGTTTCGCGGTGCTCGCCTACGGCGCCTACGTCCTCGCGCGCCAGGGCAAGGCGCCGCTGTCGACGCTGCGCCAACTGGCCGACGCGCAGGCCGCCGCACCGTCCGGGCTGGCCTTGGTCCAGCTTGGCCTGGCGCTCAAGCTGATGGGCGACGAGGCGCGCGCGAACAGCGCCATCGCCGCCGGCCTGCTCAAGCGACGTGCCGGCCCACACGGCGCCTGGTGGGGCGACTACGGCAGCAATCTGCGCGACTGGGCGTTGATGTACGTGCTGCTCGACAAGCATGGGCTGACGCCGGCTGGACGCGAGGACCTGCTTGCCCAGGTCGCTGGCGAAATGCTCAGCGGCCGCTACTACAGTACGCAGGAAAAAATGGCGCTGTTCCTCCTCGGGCGCAGCTTCGCTACCGACACGGCCAGGGAATGGCGTGGCGAATTCCTGTCGGCAGGCCAGGCGCAGGCGATCGGTGGCCACGGAACGCAGTACCTGCCTTTGTCGGCCGAGCAGCTGGCGGCAGGCGTGACGATCAGGAACCCCGGCCACGAAGCCCTCGTCGCCGAGCTCAACTTCGCCGGCAACCCGGTGAGCATGCCCCCCGCACGCCGCACGGACTTCGATCTGCGCCGCGACTGGTTCTCTGCCGACGGCAAGCCGCTCGGCGAGCGTCCACTGCGCGTCGGCGAAACGGCGATCGTTCGCCTGCAGGTGAACAGCGCCGGACGCTACGTCAACGGCCTGGTCGTCGACTACATCCCGGCCGGTCTCGAAATCGAGAACGCCAACATCGTCCAGGGCGAGCAGTCGGTGATCACCATCGATGGCGTCGATCCACGCCAGGCAATGCAGCACAACAGCATCCAGCATGTCGAGTTCCGCGACGACCGTTTCGTCGTTGCCGCCAGACTCGCCGGCAAGATGCAGTTCTTCTACCGCGTGCGCGTCGTCACTCCGGGGCGCTTCGTGCTACCACCGATCTACGCCGAAGACATGTACCAGCCGGAGGTCCACGGCCTGGCAGGAGGTAGCGAGACCTTGCTGGTGAACGATGGCAAGGATGATCGAACCGAGAGCCGATAGGCCGCCGAGAGAGCCGGCTGGAAAGGTTCTGTAGCACGAATGTGCTACAGTTGGCTCAGACCTCTGATTCGACAGGAGACAAGCATGTCCACAACGACGATTCGCTTGCCAGACGAGCTGAAAGCCCGTGTTGTGGCGGCGGCCGAGCGCGCCGGCACCAGCGCGCATGGCTTCATTCTCGAAGCCATCGCCGAGAAGGCGGCACAGGCCGAACTGCGCGCTGATTTCGCTGCGCTGGCCGATGCGCGCCATGCGCGCATCCTGGCTTCGGGCCAGGCCATTCCCTGGCAGGAAATGCGCGCCTATCTTGAAGAGCGCCTGGCCGGCAATACGCTGAAGCGCCCGGCAGCTCGCAAGCTGGCAGGCTAGCGGGCCAAGAATGTCACGCATCGAACTCGCGCCGGAGGTCGGCGACGACTTCGAGCGCATCCTTGATCATCTCGCCAGCTACGCGGGTGCCGACCCCGCGTCGCATTTGCGCGAAATCATCGCCGCGATCAGCGTCCTGGAACATAACCCGCTGATTGGCCGACCCGTCAATGGCGACCAGCGCGAACTGGTAATCGGGCGTTCTTCGCGTGGCTATCTGGCGCTGTACGTCTATGCGCCCGCAGTCGACACCGTTTTTGTCCTCGCCGTGCGCAGCCAACGGGAGGCCGGCTATGCGCGAGCTTGAGCGCCAAGCCCTGCACAAAGCGCCTGCTCTGGCCTGATCGTGACCCTTGCTACGCGCAGCAAGCTGCCATTACCATCGCCCAGGGCTTGGCGGTGGTTGCTCGCCGGCTTGCTGGCCGCACTCCTCATCGCCGACCAACTTTTCCCGCCCCCCCTGCCCGGCGGTCAGTCGGGACCACAGGCGCAACTGGTGGTCGCCCGCGACGGAACGCCACTGCGCGCCTTCCCCGACCGCGAGCACATCTGGCGCCACCCGGTAGGCGTCGAAGACGTCTCGCCACGCTACATCGAAGCGCTGGTCGCCTACGAGGACCGCAGCTTCTGGTGGCATCCCGGCGTCAATCCCTGGGCGCTGCTGCGCGCCGCCTGGCAATGGCAGCGACACGGGCAGATTATCTCCGGCGGCTCGACACTGAGCATGCAGGTGGCGCGCCTGCTCGAACCCGACTCGCCCTCGCGCAGTGCTGCCGGCAAGCTGCGCCAGATCGCGCGCGCGCTACAGCTCGAACTGCGCCTCTCGAAACGCGAGATTCTCGAAATCTACCTGAGCTTTGCGCCCATGGGTGGCGTCGTCGAGGGTGTCGAAGCAGCCAGCCGTGCCTACTTCGGCAAATCGGCCCGACAACTGAGCGAATCCGAAGCGGCATTGCTGACCGTGCTGCCGCAAGCCCCTTCGCGACTGCGCCCCGACCGCTACCCGGAAGCTGCCCGGCAGGCGCGCGACAAGGTCCTCGATCGCCTGCAATCGCGCTGGGGCGCGGCAGTGATCGCCGACGCCCGTCAGGAACCGGTGATCGCACAAAGCATCCGCGAGCCGCTCCTCGCGCCGCTGCTCGCCGAACGCCTGCGGCGACTGCGGCCACAGGTCGCGCGCATCGACAGCACCATCGACGCGAGCCTGCAGCAAGCGGTCGAATACCTGCTTGCGGCCAGGCTGCCGCTGCTGCCGCCACGCGTGTCGATGGCGGCACTGGTGGTCGATAACCAGACTCTCGAAGTGCGGGCCTACGCCGGCTCCGCCGATTTCAGCGACGACGCGCGCTTTGCGCATGTGGATATGGTGCAGGCGGCGCGCTCACCGGGTTCGACCTTGAAACCCTTCCTCTACGGCCTGGCCCTCGACGAAGGATTGATTCACTCCGAGTCGCTGCTCGCCGACGTGCCGCAATCCTTCTCGGGTTATCAGCCGGGCAATTTCCAGGCCAACTTCAGCGGCCCGGTCAGCGTCTCCGAAGCCCTGCAGAAATCGCTCAACGTCCCGGCAGTGGAAGTGCTCGAACGGCTCGGGCCGCAGCGCTTCGTTTCCCTGCTGCGCCGCGGCGGCCTGAAGCTGGCACTGCCGCAGGGTGCCGCAGCCAACCTCAGTGTCATCCTTGGCGGCACGGCGGTAAACCTGGAAGGTCTGGTCGGCGCCTATACCGCGCTGGCGCGCGCCGGGGTCAGCGGCCAGCCGCGCTATTTTGCCGACGCGCCGCGCGAGGAAGCACGGATGATGAGCGCAGGCGCGGCCTTCATCATCCGCGACATCCTCGAAGCGGGTGGCCCGGTCGCGCGGCAGCTCAACGACGGCGTCGGCGCACGCCGTGGCATCGCCTGGAAAACCGGCACCAGCTTCGGTTTTCGCGACGCCTGGGCAGTTGGCGTCAGCGACCGCTTCACGGTCGGCGCCTGGATCGGCCGACCCGATGGCACGCCGAACCCTGGCTTCTTCGGCGCCAACATCGCGGCACCCCTGCTGGTCGACGTCTTTGCGGTCGTCGACGACTCACCACCAGGGCCGCGCACGCCGCCGACCAGCGTATCTACGACCCGCATTTGCTGGCCACTCGGCACGCGCAGCGAGAGCACGCCGCCCGAGCTCTGCCATCAGGAACGAACGGCCTGGATTGTCAACGACACCGCGCCGCCGACCTTCGCCGACCGCCTGCGCGGCGGCAGCCCGCGCTATACCGATTACCGCGACGCCGCCAGCGGACTACGCGTCCGCGCAGCCTGTGCCGCTGGCGAGATGACTGCCGTCGACATGGCGCGCTGGCCAGCCGCCCTCGAACCCTGGCTCGACGCGGCGACGCGAACCCGCGCACTGCCCCCTGAGTGGGCGCCAGACTGCATCGGCGCACGCGCGCCGGAAGGCGGCCTGCGCATCGTCGGCATCAGCAACGGCGCCACCATCCGCCGCGCCGGCAACGGCCCGGCGCCCGAGCTGAGCCTCGAAGCGCGCGGCGGCCAGGAAGAGCTGATCTGGCTTCTGAACGGCCGCCAGATCGGCCGCGTACCGGCTGGTCGCGCCCTGCAACAGCGCTTCAGCGATGCCGGACGCTACCAGATCACAGTCATGGACGACGCCGGTCGTTACGATCGTGTCGAAATCAGCGTGCGCTGAAGGCAGCAAGACTTTTGCTCAGCGCGTCGCAATCTGGAAGAAGCCGGGGCGGCTGCCCAGTTCGCCGGCATTGCCTTCGTTGCACAAGACGCGATCGACGCGGGCCATCGACGGCCCGCGGTGGGCCCAGACGAGCAGTGCGTCGACCGCCTCGAACGAGCCGCTGACCATTGCTTCGACGCTGCCATCGCGGCGGTTGCGCACCCAGCCGCTCAGCCCAAGCCTTGTCGCTTCGGCAACCAAGGACCAGCGGTAGCCAACGCCCTGCACGCGGCCATGAATACGCAAATTTCGGCAAACTGCATCACTCATCAGGCTAGTGTAACGTTACACGCAGTACGGAACCTATGAATTCTGGCCACCCCGTGGGTTTCGCTCCGCTGTCAGGCTTGCTTAAAAGCTCGTCAGGAATGCCAATGCGGCGCCACTGAATCCAGGGCAGAATCAGAAAGCGGGCGTTGTTCACCACGAGTTGCAGGTCCTTTTGTCGCTGCTCATCGTGCCAACCGATGAATTGCTCACGCGCGGCGAGTTTCCAGGCGCTGGCGCCGAAGCTGAGCAAGGCGACCAGGGTCTCGCCGGCGAAGACGAAGTAGCGGCTCTGACTGCCCGCCATGGGCGTGTGACCGAGAGAGTGGTAACGGGTGATGTACTCGTTCCACAGACGCGAGTTCGCCAAGCCGACGACCTGGCGCACAGAGAGAGGCGGTAGTTGATGCACCGGCTGGGTGAGCAACGGTTGTGGATCGGTGGCGTGCGTGGGCCGATAGTCGGGTTGACGAGGAGCGGCCCACCGTGCCGCCGGCAGGGTGAGCAGGCCGTCGGCTTGCATGCGCAGCATGGCCACCCGGCAGGTCATGTCCTTCAGCTCCCCGTTCGGCTTGCGCCAGTCGAAGAGCTCGCACACCTGGCGCGAGAGGTGTGCGCGACTGTTGCCCGGATGGGCCTCGATCAGGCCGCGGATCGTCTGCAGTTCGTCGGCGGTAAAGTGACGCCCGCAATAAGGCTTCACGAGCTATCGATGGGACGCGTCTGAGCGACCGGGATGTCACGCATCCGGGCCAGACGATCGGTCGCCATCGCCCAGGGCAGAAAGACACTCAAATCTGTCGGCGGCTGCCTGCCGTTGGCGGCGCAGGCTTCCAGATACGCCGTCAGCCAGATGCGCGGGTTGATTTCCCACAAGCGCAGCGTCAGCAGCAAGCTGAACATCGTCGCGGCGAGTGCGCCGGACCAGTGACTGCCCGACCCATAGAAGTTCTTGCGGGCGACCACCGGCGTGCGCTGGGCGCGCTCGGCCCACTGTGCCGGGTCGTTACGGACTTCCAGGCGCGCCCCGTTCAAGTAGTAGAGCTCACCGATTTGCTCGACCCAGGCCAGTGCCCAGTCCGCGAGATCCGGACGGGCGTTGGCCAGTTCCAGGAAGTCCCGCCGCTGGTGCGCCCAGCAGAAGGCCAGAATGAAGTGCGCAAGGACGCGCGCGAGTTTCTTGTAGGCCGAGTAGCGATCACAGATGATGATTCCCCCGGCGCTAGCGGAGAGCTCCCGGATCGGCACCGCCGCCGAGCGGCTCGGGTCGAGCACGAAGTGGATGACCGATGGGCAGTGGAACACCCAGAAATACCAGCGCTGTCCGACCTTCCCTTCGGTCTCGGCAAAGACCCGCCAGCGGGTCTCGTCCGCGTGCCACTGTTTCTCGCGGCGCAGTTGGCCAAGCAACGCTTCTTCAAGCGGCTCGAACAGCGGCGCCAAGGCCCGCAGTCCGCCGGTCACCGTTCCCGCCGAGAGCGTCAGTTGGTGATCGGACAAGTCTCGCAGAAGCCGATGCGTCGGCTGGCCGTACAAGAACTTCGACAGCAGCAGGTGCACCCAGATCGACACTCCGTACTTGCCGCGCGCAATCAACGCTGAGTCGTGCCGGCGGTGGCGCGGTCAGAATACCCCGCGCCCCCGGGCACTGACAGGTCCGCCGGTAGCGCCGCCGGCAGATCTTCCGGCGGTAGGCTTTGACCTCGATCTCGATCTCGAGAACTTCACTGTCTTCCGTGCCGGGAAAGTCGACGTGGCTCAGACCACAGTCCGGGCAATGCGGGCAGTCGACGTCGATGACCTCGATCTGCGTCGGCAAGTGGTTTTCCGGGTTCCGCCCGTGACCCGCTGCTCCCGGTTGCTGACCTCGGGCCCGCGACGACTTCTGGTCTGCTAGCGGGTTCTTCTCGGCTCCTGAAGAGCGTTCTGACTTGCGACCAAACAGGCGTTTTTGCCGATCGCGGATCTTGCCCTGGGCCTGCTCTAGCTCGCTGCGCAAGGCCGCCTCACGCGCCGCCGCTTGCTCCGCCGCTTGCGCCATTTCCACCCGATGAGCGGCCTCCGATTGCGCCAAGCGGACCAGCATTTGCCGATGTTGGCTCCGCCAGAAGTCGGCCTCGCAACGGAGCTTGATTTCCTGCTCCTTGGTCAACGTCACCATCACTTCGGCGAACGGCACCACCTGGCGGTGACTTGCCGCCGATCCTCCGCAAATGATGTCCGCACCCGTGTCCATGCGCGGCATGGTGCCCGATCTTCTCTACTGTGTACAGCATCCCGGCGCGCCAGAGATTCGCTGACTGACGCATGTCGACTAAAACGGCGGGGGCTACGGGTTCACGGAATCCTTACGAACTGCTCATCGTTTGGCAAGCCAACTTCATAAACTTCCGTGGATTTAGCATGACGATCGTGCGAACGTCATGGCGCCGAGATCAGATTGTCTGATCCCCTTCACCGATCCTTCCAATCAGTCCTCTGCCGCTAACCCGCCTCGCCAACGGCGCTGGCTCACTACGGGTTGGCCGAATACTTACCCAACGGCAGGCGTTTTCGGCGCCACGCAATTGACCGGACAGGGTTGTGCTGTCGACACAGGCTGGCGACGACACCACGCCGTGGTGTCGTCGAGCCAAACGCCCGCTCCCGCGGCGTCAGACGAAGAGGAAGTCGGTGCTGTGCAGCGCCGTCTGACCGACGATGTCGATCTGATCGGTGCCAAACATCAGGATCGTATCGTTGCCGGCAACGATCACGAGCTCATCAGCGTCGTCCAGTACCCCGTTACTGTTGCTGTCGAGGGCGGCAAAGCTGTCCACTCCGAGCGCAATGTTCAGCTGAAGGTGATCACTGCCGGGGCTGAAGTCGTTGATCCGGTCGAAACCGCAGCCGACATCGAACGTGAACAAGTCGTTGCCCAGCCATCCCGTGAAGATGTCGTTGCCGCCCAGCCCGGTAAACGTGTCCGCACCGACGCTGCCACTCAACAACTCGCTGTCGGCTGTCCCGGTCACGGTCAGGCCGGTCGGCGCCGTTCCGGTCTTGTTGGTGACGGTCAGCACGATGTCGTTGCCGGTACCTCCGGAATAGGAGATCTGGAAGGTCACCGTCTGGCCACCATAGGCGGTGTTGAACGTCGCTCCCTCGAGCAATCCCTTGAATCGCGCGCTGACCGCATCGCTGCCGTCGTTGGTGAGAATGGTGAAGGCGCTACCCACGCTCGGGCTGTAGCCGAGGTGTACGTCGAGGGTGCCGCCACCACCAGCGTTGCTGTCGGCGTTCAGATTGACCGTGCCGTTGACCGCCAGGCGGTCGTACAGCTTGGTGGTCGTGTTGAAGGTGCTGCCGAAGATCTCGATGCTCAGTGTTCCGGCCGACGCCAGGGCATAGTTCCCGCTTACCGTGGTCTGGCCAACCGAGTTTCCTGGCGCGAGCACGCCGCCGTCCTGTTCAAGCAGGCCAGTAAAGGTATCGACCGCCAGGACGCCACCGGAGAAGTTGAAGGTGCCGCCGTTGATGGCGACCGATTGGCCGGTCAGCAAGCCGCCGGCCAGGTCGAGCGTCTGCGCGTTGAGCGCGCCAGTGGAGCCAATAATTAGCGGCTGGTCGTTCACGTCGAGCGTCCCGCTGGCGAGCGTCAGCGTCACGGCGTGCAGGCTGCCGCCGACGATGTCGACGAGGCCGGTGGCGCCGGTGCCTGCGCCGATTGCCACGGAATTCGCATCGCCGGTCACGCCTTCGCCCATGAGGAAAGTGCCCCTCGCGGCAACTGCCCCGCTATGGCTGGAACGGCCGACAAAGAGTCCATCGAGATGCAGGTTGATGGTTGCGGCAGCGTCCAGGGCATCCAGGACACCCGTCGGGGTCGCGTCCCAGTTGTAGGCGTATCCAATGTTGACGTCAGCCAACGCTGCTTCGGTGCCCACGTTCAGCGCGGAGTTTGAAGCCAAGACAAGCTCACCAGAGGAACTGCTGGCCGCCGCGGAACCAATGCGCAATTCGTTGCCAATATAGGCGGCGAACATGGGGTTGGTTACCGAGAAGTCGAGGTCCGCAGTGGTGTCGGCGCCGCCAGTGGCGTTGTCTGCAATGTCCAGTAGACCGACCGGATCTGAAGCGCTACCGAGCAGAAGGGTGCCGCCGGTCGGAACGTCGAGGACGCCGGTGGCGCCCCCACCGTGCCCGAAGTAAACGCCATTGGCGTCGATCACCTCGTCTTGATTCCAGCGCAGGGTACCCCTCGCGGCAACTGCCCCGCTATGGCTGGAACGGCCGACAAAGAGTCCATCGAGATGCAGGTTGATGGTTGCGGCAGCGTCCAGGGCATCCAGGACACCCGTCGGGGTCGCGTCCCAGTTG
>Ga0209573_1000500_pt1 | contig 81962 bp, 55 predicted proteins | sample TNRBio252014_DNA_FD_185870 | JGI IMG/M metagenome (GOLD analysis project Ga0209573, IMG submission 185870) | Wastewater treatment Type I Accumulibacter community from EBPR Bioreactor in Madison, WI, USA - TNR Reactor_6/25/2014_ DNA (SPAdes)... | ecosystem: Engineered > Bioreactor > EBPR >... | reverse complement strand
AGACTTTTTTCACCGCTTCGTGGCGGCTGTTCACCTGCAGTTTCTCGTAGATGTTACGGATGTGGACGCGCACGGTACCAATGCTCACGCCGCCTTTTTCCGCGATCTCCTTGTACATGAGTCCGGCAGCGAGACCGTCCACCACTTCGCGCTCTTTGGTGGTGAGTTGGCGGTCGCTGATGTTCTGGCGTGCCTGTCCTTGGAATGAATTGACCACCAGACGAGCGATGGCCGGGCTCATGGGCGAACCACCATCCACGACCTCATGGATCGCAGGCACGAGTTCGTGTACACTCAAACTCTTGAGCAGGTATCCGGTGGCTCCGGCGCAGAGGGCTTGGAAGATGTATGTGGGGTTCTCGAAGACCGTGCTGATGATGTACTGGACCTGTGGGTTCAGCGGCTTGGCGTTGGCTACGCAGTCGATACCGTTGGTGCCTGGCATGTTGATGTCCATCACCACCACATCGGCCTCCTGTGCGGTGAAGCTCTTCAGGAATTCGGTCCCGTTCGAGAAGCTCTTGATGAACTGTACGGAGGTATCGTCTGATAGGATCCTTCGTACCAGGTCGCGGATCTCCTCATCATCTTCTACGACCACTACTCTTATGCGCTTTGTCATCTCTCTTGGCGGTTCACGTGAGCGGGCCATGTGCCTGCAGGAGCGTTCCTTTTCCTGGCGTGCTGTTGATGGTCAACCGGCCGTCGTGTTGTTCGATCCGGACCTTCATGTTCCGCGTCCCATTGCCATTTCCGGTGGCGGCTGCAGTATCGAAACCGATCCCGTCATCCTCCACCTTCAGCTCGAACGAGCCATGCCGGAGATGGAACTGCACGCGAACGTTCGTGGCCTGCGCGTGTTTGAGGATGTTATTGAAGCATTCGTTGAAGACCAGATGTAGATCGCGTTTGAAGGCTGGGGCGATGGGTCCATCCGGCAGGTCTGTGTGCAGATCCAGCTGGAATTGGATCCCGTTCTCGCCCAGCGCACGTTGGGCAAGATCTCGTACATGTTCGAGCATGCCTTGTCGGGTGTCGCGTTCGGGGTCCACGGCCCACACCACATCGCTCAATGTGCGGGTCAGGCGTTTGGTATGATCGCTGATGCGCTCGAAGCTGCGTTGTGCCTCGGAGGGCTCCGTTATTCCGCGCATGGCTACACCGCTCAGCAGGGCGATCTTGGTGAGGGTGGCTCCGATCTCGTCGTGGATATCGCGCGCGATACGTGTACGCACCTGTTCCGCTTCACGTTGTTTTTCACTTTTGATCAGTTCGGCTTGTGCGCGTTGGATCTGGTCATTCTTGCGTGCAAGAGCTTCGGCGGTCGCACTCTTCGCGCGGTACGATCGGTATACCATCAATGCGAGTACGACGGCGAGAATTCCCATGCCCAAGGCCCCCCATTTCTGCCACCGTTCCTTCGCAGTGCGCGCTTGTTGCACAGCAAGCTCCTTCTCATGTTCGAATGCACTACGGGCCTTTTCCGTAGCCCGCACTTTCTCCAGGTCCATGTCCTCGGCGTGCGCCTCGCGCGCAGCGAGTTGGTCGATGAAGGCCGCCTCTGAACGCCCGGCCTGGGTGTGGGCCATGGATCGCAATAGGAGCGTGTGATGCTCAAGGTTCAGATCACCCAGCTCGCGGGCCACGATCAATGCGCTGTCCAGCAGGGGGAGGGCAGCCGCATGTTGGCTCATGCGCAGCAGGGATCGTGAACGGGTGACCGCCCAACGACCGAAGAGGCTGGGGTCTTCCATCTGTTCCATCATAGTGGACGTGAGTTCCTGCATGGAATCGGCTTCTGCCCAACGGGCGGCCTCGAAGAAGGTCTCCGACAAACTGAGGTAAGTGTTGGCCAGGTGGTGCGTGTTGCCTTGCTCCTTGTACAAGCGCGCGGCCTCTTGGTACGCGCGCATGGCACTGTCGAGCATGCCCGCCTCGCCTTGTATGATCCCCAGTTCGTGGTAGCAATTGGCGAGATCGGGGCCTGGCGGTATCTGGGCGAGGACCTTCATGGCGCGCTGGATCATCTCCAATGCACCGCGCTGATCCCCCATCTGGCGCAATGCGAATCCCTGGTATGATAGCGCGGCACCCATGTCCTTCACGATCGGTTGCCTTTCAGCGGAGCGGTACATCTGCTGGAAAGCCACGATGGCCGAATCGAAACGCGATGTGGCGAACCACCCCATGCCGCGGATGCGCCAGAGTTGGGTGGCCCAGAATTCGTGCTGCGTGCCCAGCGACGCTGATGATGCGAGGCGTGCAGCCCCGAGCCTGCCGTAATGGATCGCGCTGTCAGGCGCTCCGCTACGGAAGTGATCGCGAGCGAGGTAGTAGGCTGTTCGCGCGAAGCTGGTGTCATCCGGTGCCGTTCGCAAGGCTGAATGCAGGCTGTCCATTTCCTGTGCCGTACACCGGGGCGGGATGGTGTTCACCAACGCGAGGAACAGCATGAGAGCAAGGATGCGCATGTCAACCTTCCTGTAGGCTGTATGTATCCAGATCAAGGACCAGACGACGCTCAACAAGCTGGAGCGCTCCTGCACCGGTGATGAGCTTGATGAGTTCCAATGCTGCGATGTTCGCCATGATCGCGTTGCTAGCGGCCATGCTGGGGGCTATGCTGCGGGCGTTGAATTCCTTGATGTTCTTTGGCTGTGCGTTGATGATCGGTGCCCAGGATGAGAATAGTTCGTCATGGCCTTTTGTGTCGGGGCCCAGCAATGGACCGATGAGACCCTGTGTGGTCATGTAGCCGCATTTGATGAAGGAGTAGTCGTGCTCTTTGCGTGCCGCGTTGATCCAATTCACCAAATTAACTGAGCCATCAGCACTTAGAACAACATAACGCACCTTCGGAAAGGTACCGATCACCTGGTTCCATTCTTCCGCGCTCACCACCATGGCCTCTCTCGTTCGCACCTGGCAGGCTGGCGCTACCCGCAGCAAGCCGTCTCGGACAGCGTAGGTCTTTGGGCGTCCGATATCGTTGGCATTCAAGAGTATCTGTCTATGGAGGTTGCTTTCCTCGACAACATCACCATCCACTAAGACCAATGACCCCACCCCTGCCGCTGCCAGTGAAAGAGCGATCTGCTGCCCGATGCCGCCGATCCCCAGGATGAGGACCTCGGCTTTATGAAGCTGTTCCTGGCGACGCCGGTTCTCTTCAAAATATTTCGTTGGAGCAAGAGCATCGAACAAGAGCATCTGCCGATCGTACCGCGCAAAGGAGCTGGATGAGGGGCTGAATCGTTCGATGAGATCCAACTCGAACAGACGGGTGATCAATGTTTCAACCAGGGCCTCACTCACTTGTAGGCGCTGTGCAAGCCGATCCCGGAAGGCAAATTCCTTCGGTGCTTCTCGGAGGGCTTCGAGCAGTTGATCGAACGCTTCGCCGGCCGGGAGCTCCGTTGTTGGGTTCAAGTCGGCGATCACACGCACGTTTGCGCCATCACGCAAGAAGCGGAGGTGTCGTTTGAATCGCAGATGCGTTGTTTCCCGAGAGGATGTGTACATGGTGGTGATCAGGCTCGTTCTGGGAACGTTTCTGCGGGATCGATCAGTTTCGGTCCCACCCACCCCGTTTCAGCGTGATTTGTCCTTTATCCGGCCCTGGTTTGGGCTTCTCCAGCTGCTGTTCCTGATCGGGAGGCGTGGTTTTGGTCGGTGGCGTTGGTGCAGTGATGCCCATGAGAAAGGCGAGGAACGCGATGGGGTTCATGTTTGGGTTGTTTGAAGCACCAAAAGTGGAAGCCCATGCACCCGCAGCACCATACCATGTGCATGGTATATGACCGATGCGGCGGTTGGGATATGATGAAGATGGTATGGTGTGCGCCTGACGAACAGGGGATTTTTGCCCGAACACGAACGGACATGCTGCGCTTCACCATCACCTTATCGCTTTTCGTGGTTGGCACCGTGGTAGGGGCACAAGGGGTAGCCATTAACAGCAACGGGGCCTCTCCCGATCCCAGCGCGTTACTGGACGTGGATGCCGCTGCCCTGGTCGGGACCAAGCGCGGGCTTCTGATACCGAGAGTCTCTTCCACAGAGCGCTTGGCCATAGTAGCTCCGGCCACTGGCCTGCTCGTTTTCGACACCACCTTCCTTGAATTCTGGTTCTTCGATGGGTTGGTATGGGTTCCCCTGAACAATGGTCGTGCATGGCGCCTCAGTGGGAATGCGGGCACAACTGCGGGCACGCATTTCCTAGGCACCACCGACGCGGTGCGAATGGACTTCCGGGTGAACAACGAACCGGCCGGGCGCGTGGATCATTTCTTCAAGAACACCTTTCTCGGTTACAGGTCCGGTGCAAGCATGGTCAATGCACAGGGCAACACCTTCCTTGGGGCACATGCTGGTGAACAGTGTACCACCGGTCCGTTCAATACGGCGATCGGGTGGCTGAGTTTGCAGGACCTGGCCACCGGCAATGCGAACATCGCGATCGGCCCATACAGCATGCAGCACAGCACGGCAGGGCTTTCCAATATCGGGATCGGCACCGGCGCCTTGCGGTGGACCACCGGTCAACACAACGTGGCCATTGGTGCATCGGCGTTGACCAACACGGTTGCTGTGAATGGGAATACGGCGGTGGGATCGATGGCCCTTTACCAGAACACCACGGGTGTCTACAACACCGCCATCGGATCGAACGCGGGCCAGCAGAACGTGACCGGAGAATACAACGTTGCCGTGGGTCAGATCGCGGGACCTGCGTCTGCTGGCCTTCGACATACCACGGCCATCGGTACGCAGAGTTCCACCCATGCCGATGAGTCTACGGCCGTAGGTGATGTATCACGTGCGGAGGGTTTGAGGAGTTCGGCCTTGGGGTATTTCTCGCGGGCGGTGGGCCAGAACAGCACGGCCATTGGCCAGAATGCACTCGCCCTTTCGGCCAACAGTATTGCATTGGGCGGAACGGGAGCGAATGCCGTGAACGTCGGTATCGGTGTAGCCGCGCCGTCCGCCACCCTGGAAGTGAACGGCTACACCAAGTTGGGCTCCAACGCTCCGGCGGTGCGCATGCTGAAGCTGACCAGCAACACCGCCAATGTCCAGGGGGGTAGCACAGCGATCGCTCACGGGCTGAGCGCTGCAAGGATCCTCTCTGTGAGTGTGCTCGTGGAGACCACCGCAGGTGATCTGCTGCCCGCGTTGCACCCGGTGTTCGGGTACACCTTCTACTTCACGGTGAATGCAACGAACGTGGTTGTGGTCAACCAGAGTGGCTCTTCCGGGAGCATACTCTCCAGACCCGTTCGCATCTTGATCACTTACGAGCAATAGTGCTTCGGTATTCTGGCGAGCGGTCAGCGCTCAATTCTTCGGCAGGGCCGTGGTCAGTAGCGCGCACCGCATGCGGATGATCTCCTGTTCCGCCCGGACCTCCTCCAGCTCCTTCTGTTGCTCTTGCACCGCCTTCACCAAGGGCACCACGAACTGTTCATAGCCGATGGTGTAGTGATCACGTTCCGTCAAAGGCCGATGAACACCGGAGAACTCGAATCCGAATGCCTGCGCCAGGCTGTCCACTTGCTGCGCGATGAAGCCGGTTTGTCGTTCCGCGGAAGCTGCGGTCACCGCTGTGTTGTAGTCTTCAACCTCCTGCACATGCGCACTGTCGCGCATGCGTTGCGCTAGGCCGGTGAAGGTGTCGTACGCAGCTACGTCGAACGTGTACGTGACCGGCCGCAGACCGTTGATGAAGGAGAGACCGAGCACATCCTCGCGCACATCGCGTTTGAAGCGCGCGTCGCTGATGTTCTGCCAGGCGCCGTAACCACCGGTGAGGTTGTTGTTGTTCGCGGCGTTCCCGATGCGGATGATATTCGCAGCAGGGCACACCGCATTGTAGCCCAAGGCCGTCTGGTTGCTCCCGCTCACGCTCATGACGGCTGTGTTGCCTACAGCGGTGCACAAGGACCCCGTGGCGTTGTTGGCCAGGGAGAGGCGGCCTATCGCGACATTGTAGTCACCTGTTGTGATCTGCTGTGCGCACATGGACCCAAGCCCGATGTTGTATTCCCCGTTGGTGAGGCTCGCCAGCGTACTCCCGCCCATACCACAACTGCCATCACCACCTGTCGTATTGCCCACGCCGAACGTGGTGATCCGGTCCGCGGTGGTGATGAAGGTCATTCCGAAGAGGGTGGTGTTGCGGGCCCCAACGTTCTGGCCCAAGGCGTTGTAGCCGACCGCGGTGTTCTCATCGTTCATACTTGCGACCTCCAGCGCGCCATATCCAAAGGCCGTATTATCGGTGCCTGTGCCGTACAACAGCGCGTTGTAGCCCATGGCCGTGTTGTTGGTGGCCGTTCCGGTGAAGCCGATCATCGCTTGCATGCCCACCGCCGTGCAACCCGTTGCCGTATTCATTTGGGCCAGTGCCCATGCACCCACCGCCGTATTGCCGCTGTTGGTGCTGATGCTGTTCAGTGCTTGATAACCGACGGCTACATTATTGGAACCTGTTGTCAGGCTCCCGAGTGCGCGCCTGCCACACGCTGTATTGTTGGTGCCGGAGGTGTTGTCCCACAACGCGTATGAGCCCAACGCACTGTTGCCGGTGCCGGTATTGACCAGTAGCGCTCGATAGCCCCAGAGCGTATTGTCCGAGGTGTTGGACACCCATCCGCTGCGCCAACCACTTTGCCTGAATTCCAGCGGCACCGCATCGGTGGTGCCCACGAAGTGCGTGCTTGCCGTGATGCCGGTATTGGACGGGAGCCTCCAGCCGAGCAGGGTGCCGAACAAACGTACCCATACTGTTCCATTGAAGTGCCAGAATGCGTCGGTGGTGGTCTCGTACACGAGCGCACCTTGCGCAGGTGTTGCGATCGCCGTGCGTTCCGTAGCCGTCATCCGTGGCACGAGCATGCCCTTCTTCGCAACCAGGGAAGTGACATTCAGATCCAGCATCGCCGATGGGTCGGGCGCCGCGCCGTTGGCGCTGATGCCGACCTGTGCATGGATGATGGGGCACGGACACAGCACGAACACGAGGAAGGCGAACAAGCTTCTCATGGTGTGCGCGGGCTTGTGGTAGAATACGTTGCGGAAGCGTCTTTTTCCAGTTGTTCCAGGCGCACCATCAGTTCCTGGTTGGCGGTGCGCAACGCCGCGATGCGTTCTTGCTGCTGTTGTACGCTGCGCACCAAGGGCACCACCCAAGCGGCATAGCCGATGGTGTAATGGTCCTGCTCGGTGCTGGGCACGTGAACGATATCGGTACACACGTCGAGTTGGTGCAATGTGGCGGCAGCTTCTTGTGCAAGCAATCCGGTGTGGCGTTCCTGTGCCACGCGCTCCCATCCCGCGCGGTGCTCGGCCAGGGCGGCGGCATCGCCCGATCGTTCCAGTCGTGCTTCAGCACCCAGGAAGCGCTCGATGGCCGGTGCATCCAACCGGTAGGTGACCGGTCGCAAAGCGCCGATCAGTTCAATGCCGGGCACATCTTCGCGTACGTCGCGTTTGAACCGTGCATCGGAAGGGTTCTGCCAGGCGCCGAAACCACCCGTGAGGTTCGTGCTTAACGTGGTGCCGAACACGATGCGGCCGGTTGCGGAGGGAACCGCATTGTAGCCGATGGCGGAGGTGTAGTTGAGGGTGCCCACAGTGGGTCCAGCGAATGCACCCAAGCCTGTGTTGAAGCTGCCGGATCCTACACCATCCAGAGCGGAAAAGCCGAGCGCCGTGTTCTGCGAGCCTGTTGCGCCGATGAGGCTCTGCGCGCCGATGGCCGTGCAGTTGTCGTTGACCGTGCCGGTCGATAATGCGGCGAACCCCACGGCGCAATTGCCATTACCGGTGGTCACGTTCGTCAGCGCGTTGTACCCGAAGGCGTGGTTCGCGTACTCATCCGAAGTGGCACACGCACCAGCGCCGAAACCGAAGCCGGCCAGCCCCATCGCGGCACCACGGCCCACACCGTTCGCTCCGGCCATGCCCGCCTGGTAGCCCATGGCGGTGTTGTCATAGTTGTTCGGGGTGGCGAGCATGGCTTGCGAACCAGCTGCAGTGGCGTAGTCATTGTCCGAAGCTTCCAGTGCGCGGTAACCCACCGCCGTGCTCGAACTGCCGTACACATCCCTGAAGGCGCGATGACCGATGGCCGTGTTGCTGGAGAATGCCGGGATGGACAGGTCGTTCAGCATGGTTTCGCTGCCGATGGCGGTGCAGTCGTAGGTGCCTGCCGGTGGCTTTATGGCGTTGTGACCGATGGCCGTGTTCTCTTCTTGTGTTGCGGCCCCGGATCCTTGCAAGGCCTCGTAGCCGAAGGTGGTCTGGTCCACTGCCGTGGTGAGGTTGGCCAGGCTTGCGCGTACACCGAAGGAAGTGATGTCCAAGGCGATGCGCCCCGCCATAACGCCGTTCGCGCGAAGCTGCAACGGCTGTACATCGCTGGTGCCGATGAAGTGGGTGCCTGCGGTGAGTCCGGTATTGCCGTTCACTTTCCAGGTGTTCAGATCATCGGCCCATTCCACCCACACCGTTCCGTTGAAGTACCAGAAGCTGGTGGTGGTGATGTCGTAAACGAGCAAACTGACCGCCGGTGTAGGAATGGCGTTGCGCTCTGCGGTGGTCATGCGCGGGATCAGCATCGCGCGCTTGCCGTTCGCCGGAAGGGCCGTTGCGTCCACATCCAGCAAAGCGCTCGCATGGGGCGTTGCTCCGGTGGTGTTGATGCCCACGTTCTGCGCATGAAGGGCGCTGCCCAACAGCAATGAGCAGCACAGCCGCAATCCCCAACGCACGCTATGTTGAATGCTGTTCATGGCGCTTTTTGGAGTGGTCCGTTCGCGACTTCCATTTCCGCGATGCGCTGTTGGAGCATCACATTCACCTGCTCCAGTTCTTCGATCACGGCATGTTGCTCTTTCACCGCTTGGATCAGCGGAAGCGTGAACAATTCATACCCGAGCGTATAGTGGTCGTTGGCATCCACCGGATGGTGTACCCCATCGAAATCGTACCCGATCGCCGCTGCGGCCGCTTCGACCTCTTGCGCGATGAAACCTGTCTGGCGTGCAGCGGAAACCTCCGCAAGGCGCTGGATGTATCCGGCGCGGTATTCACCTTTCGAAAGGGTGTCCATCACGTACCATGCGCCGGAGGCCTTCTCGATCAGCTCCGCATCCAGTGCGTAGGTGACCGGTCTTAAGCGCAGCACGAAGTCGAGACCGGGCACATCGGCTTGTACATCGCGTTTGAAACGGGCGTCGGAGAAGTTCTGCCAAGTGCCATATCCTCCGGTCAGGTTGTTGTTCACAACCACCCCGATGTTGATGCGGTTCGTGGCCGTTGGGGTTGCCGTTGCCCCTATACCTGCGCTGTTGTTGTAGTTGCCGGTGATGCCTGCGAACGAGCCGATGGTGGTGTTGTAGTCGCCGGTGGTAAGGCCCAACGACGTGTTGTAGCCACAGGAAGAATTGTACAGGCCGTTGGTAAGGCCCGTGGCACTGCCAATGCCCGCGCCGGTGTTGTACGATCCCGTGCAAGCGGGCAGCGCATCTTCGCCGAAAGCCGTGTTGTACGAGCCGGTGCTGTTGGCATCCAGTGCGTTGGCCCCGATGGCACTGTTGCCGGGACCGGTGGTGTTGTTGAACAGGGCCTGGAAGCCCATCGCGGAATTCTGCGAGCCCGTGGTGTTGTTCATCAAGGCGCGACTACCCACGGCCGTGTTGGAGGCACCCACCGTGTTGTCCCGCAGTGCATTGAATCCAAAGGCCGTATTGCTGGATGCGGTGGTGTAGCGAAGTGCTTGATATCCCACGGCGGTGTTGTAGTCACCGGTGAGGTTGCTGCTCAAGGCGAGGTAGCCCACAGCGGTATTGTCGAAGCCGGTGGTGTTCAGGGCCATTGCGCGATAGCCTATTGCGGTGTTGCGCGAGCCGGTGTTGGCGTTCAAAGCCTCGTAGCCCACGGCGGTGTTGGAGCTGCCCGTGGTGATGTTGCGCAATGCGTAGGCCCCCACGGCCGTGTTGTTCGTACCCGTGGTCAATGTGCGCAACGCGAACTTGCCGAAGGCCGTGTTGTTCACACCGGTCGCGGTGGGCATCGCCAAGTGGCCGAAGGAGGTTTGCGGTATGCCATCGGCGAGATATCCCGCGCGTTCGTTGGCGACGCGGAACTCCAAGGTGGTACTACCAACCAATGAGCCGACCGCATCGGTCGCGGCGGTGCCTGCATTCCCACGCGTGCTCCAGTGGTTACCTGCTGTCACGGCCATCCACACCACACCATCGTAGTACCAGAATTGGCCCAGCGATGTATCGAACACGAGCAGTGCCTCGGCAGGGCTGGCAATGGCGGCGCGCTGCACCGTGGTCATGCGCGGCACCAGCAGGCCTTTCTTCCCGTTCGCTGGGAGGGCGCTCACATCCACATCCAGCAAGGCCGAAGCGTGGGGCGCGGCACCGTCGGCGTTGATGCCGATGTTCTGCGGTAACGCCGACCCGACGAGCCCGCAGCAGAGGCATGTGACGAGTGCACGCATGGTGGACATGGTAGAGCAAAGCACGGCGGCTTGCGGAGTGGCGGCAATACCACTCCCGTGTTAATGGAACGTGTTTCAGGAGCCGGATGCGGCCTATTGACCCGGATAGACCTTGCGGATCGCCTCCATGCGCCCGCGCACCTGCAACTTGCTGTAGATGCGCCGAACATGTACGCGCACGGTCTCGGTGCTGAGCTCCAGCTTGGCGGCGATCTCCTTGTATTGCAATCCTGCGGCAAGGCCATCGAGTACCTGTTTCTCTCGCTCGCTCAATTGCTCGTCGTTGATGCGTTGCTGCGTGCCTTTGTGCAAGCTGTTCACCACCATGCGGGCGATGGCGCTGTTCATGGGCGAACCACCGCGATGGATGTCGCGAACAGCCTCGAGGAGTTCTTCTTCGGGTGTACTCTTGGTGAGATAGCCCGTAGCTCCAGCGCACAAGGCCTGGAAGATGTAGGCGGGGTTCTCGAAGATGGTGAGCATCAGGTACTGCACCTCCGGTCTGCGTGGCTTGGCCGCACGTACGGTCTCGATACCGTTCCGGCCATCCATGTTGATGTCCATGAGCACCACGTGGAGCTCGAGTTCGTCCAGCCGTTCGAGGAACTCATCCCCATTGTTGAATACGCGGACCACTTGCATGTCCCCGCTGCGGACGATGCGCCGCCGGATGAGCTCGCGAAGCTCATGGTCGTCCTCGACGATCGCGGTGCGGATGGTGGCGGCCATTCGCCGCAAGATAGCCCTATGGCTTCAGATCGAGCGATAGTTCGGCCCGAAAGCCCACTGAGGTGCCTTTGCCCGGCTGACTTTCCAAGCTGAGGACACCTGCGACACGCGCCGCCCGGGCCTGTATGTTGGACAAGCCATGGCCTTTGGAAGGGTCATCACCAAGGCCGACCCCATCATCTTTCACCAGGAACTCCACGGCCGTGGCCGAGGTGCGGAACAGGACGTCGATATGCTTCGCCTTCGCGTATTTGATGGCGTTGTTCAGAGCTTCGCATAGCATCAGGTAGATGTCGCGCTTGGTGGCGGGGTCCAATGAACGATCGGGTCCTGCGTGGATACAGTCGATGCGGTGCTCCGTCTTGCTCAACTGTAGCATGCGCTCGCAATGTGCGCGCACGCGTTGGGTTAGGCTCGCGAGTGAGTCGTGGTGCGGATCGATGGCCCAAACAATGTCGCCCAACGATCGGTTGGCTTCACCGGCGATACGTTCGATGTCAGTGGCGATCACTGACAGATCATTCGTGCTGCCTTGCGCAACGGCTTTGGCCTCGCTGCTGAGCATGACGAGTTTGGTGAGGTCGCTGCCGAGTTGGTCGTGTACATCGGTGGCGATACGGGTGCGCACTTCACTTGCTTCACGGGAGCGTTCGCTTTCCATTAACCGCGCTTGTGCATCGATGATCGCATGGTTGGTTCGGCGAAGGAGCAGAGCGCGCTGCCAGATGATGATCAAGCCCAGAAGCAGCATCGCGCCGATACCAAGGGCTGCATTCCGTTTGGTCCGCTCCGCGCCCATCCGCTGTTCGGTTCGCACCCCTTCTTCGCGTGTCAGAAGGATGTGTTCCAGGCTATCAGCGAAGAGTTTCTTACCGAACTCGTATCGGTAGGCGTTGCGCAGAACGGCGCGCTGGTTGTCCTCGTGCAATAGGCTGTCATTCCACCTTACGGTCTGCTCGTGAGCGGCCAATGCTTCGCGCCAACGACCCAGCTCGCTGAACACACGGTATCGCAGGTCACTCGCATCGTGGAGCAGGGTCACATCATCGGCTTCCTGTGCGGCGCGATCCGCAGCTTCACTGGCGCGCAAGGCCTCGTCCGTTCGTCCCAGTGCCAGCAAGGCACCGCCCTTCCCCACCAATGCGCCGCCAAGCCCCCACGGCAATTCTTTGGCCGAGGCCATCGCTGCCGCCTCCTCGAATAGGGCCAACGCCTCCGTGTGCTTCCCTCGCTCGTTCAACAGGTTACCGATGCGGTTCTTCACGTTCACCAGGCCGTGGTGATCATCGAGTGCCGTGCGCAGCGAGAGGCTTCGTTGATAGGAGCGCGTGGCCCCAGCCGTATCTCCAAGTTCTTCCTGGCATGCACCGATCAACTCCAGGTCCTTGCCCATGAGAAGCTTGTCGCCCACCGCTTCGGCAAGATGCAACGCTTCACGGAAGTACCCGATTGCAGCGGCGTGGTCATCCTGATTCTGGAACAAGGCTCCCATGTTGGATCGACCGGTGGACATGCCGCGCATGTCTCCCATCGCTTCCAGGATACGGAGGCTCTGCATGTACAGGTCGGCTGCCCGCACATGATCGCCGCGCACCATGTGTACGCGCCCCATGGCGTTGAGGTCGTTGGCCATGCTCACGCTGTCGTGGATGCGCTCATGGATCGCCATTCCTTCCGCGTACATGGCAAGCGCCCGTTCATGTTCGCCGAGGTAGGAGCGCATGCTTGCGGCGTTGGTGATCACATCGGCATAGCCGTCATCATCGTTGTTCCGTTCATGGAGGGCGAGAGCCGTATCGTAATGCAGCAGTGCGGCACGCAGATCACCACGTACGTACCAGCTCGCCGCCATCAGCTCGCTGGCGCGCGCCTCGTATGTGCCACTCGCCTTCAGGCGTGCCTCACGTTGCAACCAGCGGCCCATGGTGTAGGCCGTATCCGGGTCCGAGAAGAGGTAGCCGTCCCAGACGAGGTCATGATAGGCCCTGAAACGGACGCTGTCTGGGCGAGACCTATCATGCGCTATCCTGCGGAGCGAGTCCAGGTCGGCCTGCGCATGAAGCGAAGACGTGACGAGGGTAAGGCTCAGGAGTGTTGTACGCACGGTGGAAGGTTCAGGCATGAGCCGGTTCCGGTAGGTTGGCTACGAGGGTGACGCGTGTTCCGTGTGCATCGGCTTTCTCCAAGGTAAGCCGAGCACCGCAGCGTTGCGCACGTTGGTGCATGTTCGCCGTTCCATGCCCGGGACGTGCGGCCGATGAAAGACCCACGCCATCGTCCTCCACGACCAGCTCCACACGCTGCATTGAAGTACGGAGGTACACCCGGATGTGCGCTGCCTGAGCGTATTTGATGGAGTTGTTGAGCGCCTCACGCAGGATGAGGTGGATATCGCGTCTGGTCGCCGGATCCATTGATCGGTCCGGCCCTTCATGTGCGCAGTCAATGGTGTGTGCTATGTCGCAACCCTTCAGCGTACGTTCACAATGGATCCGCATGCGCTCGGTGAGGCCGGCGAGCGAATCGTCGTGCGGATCGATGGCCCAGACGATATCGCCCAATGAGCGGTTGGCCTCCCTGGCGATGCGTTCAATGTCACTGGCGATGTCCGGAAGTTCGCTCGGTTTGCTCTTGGCGAAGTCTTTGACCTCGCTGCTGAGCATGACAAGCTTGGTAAGGTCGCTACCCAGTTGGTCGTGAACATCGCGCGCGATGCGTGTACGGATGGCTTCAGTGGCCAGTGCCCGCTCGCTTGCGAGGACTTGTTCTTGAGCGGCGAGGATCGCGGCGTTGCTGCGCCGGAGTAGCCGGATGCGGCTCCAGATGGTAATGACGATGGCTACGAGCAGCGCGATGGCGAGGATGAAGATGTTGCGGCGGGAGGTCTCTCTGGCGATGCTCCGTTCATGTGCGGCCTGTTGAGCAGCCACCGCGTTCACGTGCTTCAGGCTGTCCGCGAATTGCTCGCGTTCGAATTCGAAGAGCAGGATGTCATCCTGACCGCTCATGCGCGCTACACTGTCCTTCAAGAGCACCCATTGTTCGGTCATGTCCAGGGCTTCCTCTGTTCGTCCTTGCTGCCGATAGAGATCCTTGAGCAGTTCGGCCGTACGCAGCAAGGATCCTTCGTCACCGAGTTCGCGCGCCACCCCCACGTTGTTGTTCAACCGTGCCAGCCGTGCCCCTTCGAGCAATGCGTGTTCAGCCCTGGCCAGGTCTCCGGTGGCCATACGTCCGATGCCCATCAATACGGTGCATCCGCACTGGGCCGTGAGGTCGCCCATTCGCTCGGCGATCTGAGCGCATCGTTCGGCTGCGGCAAGCCCATTGACGTGATCGTTCATGGCATAGTACGACCGTGCCAAGGGGGTGAGTGCTGGTAGCAAGTCCCACGCGTTGGAGGAATGCTCGGCGGCTTCTACGGCTTGGCGCAACAAGAGCATCGCTTGTGCGTGCTCCCCTTTCAAGGTCCGCATGCGTCCGCGTTCGATGAAGAGCGTGGAACTGTCCGCTGCTGATCCCGGTCTGCACGAGTCCAGGTAGGCCTCGGCGATGTGCGGTTGACCGCGATCGGTATGAGTGCCCGCCAGATGGATCAGCGCTTGTGCGGTGACATGCTGGTGATGGATCTCGCGCCCGATACGAAGTTCCTCCTGGAAGAACGCCGCCGCACGATCGGGCCTGCCCACGGCGTTGAACAACACCCCGAGGGCGTCGTTCGTTTCGGCGAGCGCGTGGCGTTCGTTGTGGACCTTGAAATCGGTGAGCGCGCTTTGGAATGATCGTAATGCCAGGGGAATATTCCGTGCGAATTTGGCATGATACCCGACGAAGAAGTTGTAGGCACCGCGCCCATGCCTTCCTCGCCGTCGGATGTCCCCGTCCTTGCTTTGGAGCAGGTAGTGTGAAAGACTGTCCAGCCTGTGGAGGTAAGGGAAGGCATTGTCCGAAGTGGTCCAGGACTCGGCCACACTGATGAGCATGTCCATCTGGTTCGTATCCTGGATCGCAGGGTCGAGCAGTGGAAGAATGGAATCCAGACGCTCAGGCGACTCCTGTGACCTGGCGTTCGCACTGGCGTACAGCATCGTAAGGAGCAACGACCAACGCTGGCATCTCAGGATCATGGTGGTGCGTTCGCAGGTGTTCAGACGACCTCCACAAGATAGAAGGCCGAACGCTCCCGGAGTCATCCGGGCGCGTTCGGCCTTCCAAAGGCTACTCAACGGTGTTGGATCAGGTCCCGCACTTGTTGTTTCAGCAGTTCGATCTCTCGCTGCTGCGTGTCGATCTGCACTTGTTGCTCCTGCACGGCTTTCACCAGGGGCACTACGAATTCCGCGTAGCGCAGGCCATAGAGGTCGCCAGCATTGTCAGGGGCATCAACACCGCTGAAGGTGAAACCGGTCTCCTTGGCGGCGCTCTCCACCTCCTGTGCCAGGAACCCGGTATATCGGATGGCGCTTTGGTGCGCGATGGCGGCCTCGGTCTCCGGATCGCTTACGCGCACCACGTTGCCTTCGTTGTCGTGCTCATGGCCTTCTTTCATCTGCTCCCGTAATCCGGACACATCGTAGTTGTAGGTCACGGGGTTCAATTTCATCACGAAATCCAGACCACGGACATCGCGTTGCACGTTCTGTTTGAAGCGTGCATCGCTCACCACGGTGAAGTTCACCGCGCCATTGATGCTGGTGACAAGCGTGTTGCCTACACGGACCATGTTCGTCGCGGTGGGGTGTGCGTCGTACCCGATGGATGTGGTGTTGCCGAATCCGTTCGCCGAGGGCCCTGCGGAGCGACCGATGGCGGTGTTGTTGTGCCCGGTGGTATTGTTGTCCAGCGCATTGAATCCAACGCCGGTGTTGTAGCGCGCTGTGGTCAGCGTAGACCCAGCGTTGTAGCCTACCGCTGTGTTGTATTCCCCGTTGCCCGTGGTGCCGAAAAGCGCGAAGAAACCGAGACCGGTATTGCCGCTTCCGGTCGTATTGGACCGTAGCGCCTGATCACCTACGGCCGTATTGGTCTCACCGGAGGTGTTCAGCGAGAGCGACCAGGATCCAACCGCTGTGTTGCTGGTGCCATTGGAGAGGTTCATGGCTTGGTAGCCAACGGCGGTACAGTTGAGGCCGGAAACGTTCGCGAACATCGCCTTGCTGCCCACGGCCGTGTTGTAGTAGCCTTCCATCGGTGGGAGTTTGCCGCCTGGAACGCCAAGCCCCGATGCGTTGTTGTACAGTGCGCTATCGCCGATAGCCACCAGGTTGCTGCGGTTGCTGCCGAGGTAAAGGGCCCGCACACCGATGGCCACGTTGGAGTTGCCGACCTGATTACCGCGTAGCGCATTGTGCCCCAGCGCTGCGTTGGACGAGCCAGTGGAGTTCGAGTACATCGAAGCACTACCGATCGCGGAGTTGCCGGTACCTGAGGTGGTAGTGTACAAGGATCGGTAACCCATGCCGGTGTTGCTTTGCCCGGTCTGGTTGTTGTATAAGGTTCCTGTTCCGTTGGCTGTGTTCCCGTAGCCTGCAGTGTTCCGATAGAGTGATTGATAGCCGGTCGCTGTGTTCCAATAGCCGTCAGCATTATTGCGCAACGCCTGGAAACCGAATGCACTGTTCAATGCTCCAGTCGTGTTCGCCATCAAGGCCATCTTCCCGATGCTGGTCATTCCGGTGGTGGAGTCGGTGGCTATGTAGCCCGCCCGCGTGTTCGCGACGCGGATCACCATCGGTTGAGCATCGGTGGTACCCAGGAAGTTGTTCGCTGGGTTGGTGGATGCATTTCCCAGCAATGCCCAGCCATTTGCGCTGCCTGCGGGACCTGCTGGGCCTTGCAGCCCTTGCGGTCCGACCAGCGACGTGCCCGTTCCCCAACCACCGGCCGTCTTGGGGCCGAAGATGAAGTCGCTGGTGGTGTTGATGTAGAAGTCGCCGATAGCGCCGATCCCCACTGCGGGATCGGTCGTGCCGTTGAGGACCGTTTTGCCATCAAGACCGTTCGTGCCGAGGGCCCCTTGTGGGCCTGTGGGACCGGTCGCACCTTGAGGACCAGCCGCACCCGTAGCACCAGTGGCGCCTGTTGCACCGATCGGTCCGGCAGGCCCCATGGCTCCCGTTGTTCCTTGAGGCCCCATGGGCCCGGTAGCTCCTGTTGCACCAGTGGCACCTTGTGGACCGACAGCACCTTGCGCACCCGTTGCCCCCGTGGCGCCAGTTGGCCCGACCAGCGGAGTACCTGCGCCCCATGCACCTGCGGTCTTGGGTCCGTAGATCTGATCGCTGGTGGTGTTGATGTAGAAATCACCGTTCGCACCAACAGCTGCCGTGGGGTTCGTGGTTCCGTTCAACAGCGTTCTTCCATCGGCACCGGCAGGCCCCATGGCGCCGGTTGCACCCGTAGGGCCTGTGGATCCTTGTGCGCCCGTTGCACCGGTCGCGCCCGTCGCTCCTACGGGTCCCGTTGTCCCCATGGCGCCGGTAGGCCCCTGTGGTCCGGTCGGTCCTTGTATCGAACCAACGTTCTCCCACGAGTTGGTGTTGTCGCTCCACACGAAAAGACTACCGTCGATCAAGTAGGCGTCACCGGGATCGCCGTTAGGAGGCAACTCGCTTTCGTCATCCAAGGACCCAAGGATCGATACGCCTGTTCCATCTTGACCAGCCGCACCTTGCGGACCCGTTGGTCCGGGCACGCCCTGTGGCCCTTGCGGTCCGGTTGCGCCGGTAGGTCCAGCTGCGCCCGTCGCGCCGGGGGGGCCTTGTGTGCCGGCGGGACCGGGAACGCCTTGTACACCTTGCGGGCCTTGAGGGCCGGGTGTATTGCTGGTCTCAGCGAAGAGGGCGTAGGGTACGCTCATCAGTTGCGAGGTACCCACCGGCGTGCCATTCATGCTGGTCCGCACGAAGTAGGGACCGTTGCTCCAATCGATGTTCGCGAAGGTGCCGCTCACCACGGTTCCACCACCAATGGCCACATTGGCGAGGCCGAACGCGTTGGTGGTCACAGCGTGGGTTTCGTTGTAGACCACCGGTCCGTTCGCACTGCCTTGCAGCAAGGCGATGCCGAGCGTGGCTTCGGTGTTGGCTTCGATCGCTCCTGCACCATCGCGCAGGATCGCCTGGTAGTTGATACGCTGTGGCGCTTGTGCCCACGCGGCCGATGCGAGCGTGAAGGCAAAGAGAAGGGATAAGGGCTTCTTCATGGCTTAGTGGGTTATGGAGATCTTGAAGGACTTCAGGGTGGTGTTTTCGTCGCTGAGCACGCGGAGGAAGTATCCGCCGCTCGCGTAGGCTTGCATGTCCAACTCGGTGATGCTGCTTCCGATGCGGCCCTCGGTCACCAGGCGGCCAGCAGCGTCGTGCAGGAAATAGCGTTGGGCCTGTGTGGTGGAGCCCGCGTCGATGTGCAGCGTATGCCGTACCGGGTTCGGATACACGGTGATGGTCACGGCCTCCTCCGTATCAGCCACCAGCGTGGTGATGTCCGCCCAGGGTTGGTTGAAGCCTTGTGTCAGCGTGGTTCCGCTAGCGGATACCGTGTTGATCACGGTTTCGCCGATGGTGTAGGAGATGGCATCCGTTGCGTTGACATGGTGGCCACCACCGCCGGATACCACCTGTTGCGCCACGCCCGCGAAGGGTAGGGCCAGTAGGAGGGGAAGGATCATGTTGCGCATGGGTCTTCGTTGTTGATGCGAAGTACCCGCGCGGTTGGTGGCACTACAATACCACGTGCGTAGTACGCTAACGCATCTCCACGCTGGCGCCCATTTCCACGATGCGCGATGAACCACCGTCGGCATACACGGCCTTCACCGCATACCGATAGCTGCCTTTGCCCGGAACACGGATATCCGTGTAGGTGGTGGCATCAGCAGGAGCGGAGGCGATGGAGGTGCCTGCCGACCCGTTCTTGGAACGATAGATCACATAGTGCTTCACCGGTTTTGCTGGAACGGTCCAGCGCACGTGTACCACATGGTCCATCGGTGTGGCGAACACGGCTCCCACGGCCGGGCGCTGGGGCTGTGCGTTCAAACGCACTTCCAATGGAACGGAGCGTGGCGAAGTATTGCCCGCACTGTCCAGGGCCAGCATCACATAGGTGTATGCGGAAGGGGCCTCCACGGTGCGGTCCGCCCACGTACGGCGATCCTCGTTCGTGTACCAAGCCGTCACTTCGCGCCAGGCGGTATCACGTTCGCTGCGGCGCAGTAGGAGGTGACGAGCCACATCGTTGCTGCTGCTCGGGACGAAGTGCAGGACCACGGAACTGTCGCTCACGGCATAGCGTTCGAACACCGGTGCAACAGGGGCCACCACATCGGGTTTCACCAGCATCAGCGTCGCGCTCATTGCGCTGTGGTTGAAGTTGCGGTCCACGGCCACCACCCGGTAGTAGATGTGTTTAGTGAGGGTGCGCAAGGGGATGGTGTCGTGGAAGATCGTATCCTGGATCGGCTCTGGTGAGAGGTTGTTGAAGTTGTGGTCCGCCGCATTGGCGAAGAAGACCCGGTACCCGAGGATGTCATTCTCTTTTCCCAAGGGCCAATGCACGGTCACCACACCTGCTGTGTCGATGCTGCCGCGCAAGTTCATCGCGGGTGCTGGTGCGATGGAATCCACGAGTGTGCCATAGCCACTGAGCGAAACGGATTCATTCTCTGCCGTGTCCACTGCCCACACACGGAAGTGGTTCTCGGCGATCAGGAACGTTGATGTGTCGGTGAACTGTCGTGCGGATGGGGGAAGCAGTTCGCGATGCAAGGGCACATACGCAGCTTGGGCATGGTGCGTCTTCTCCACGCGGAATCCTTTGAGATCGTTGGCGAGACCAGGTTGTTCCCAGTGCACCACTAAACGCCCATTCTCATCCTTCACGGCTTTCATTTCCGGACTGGCTGGCGCGGTGCGATCACGCCCCATGGCGCTGACCACGGGTGCTTCGGTACTCACCATGCCGAAGGGTGTGATGCCGATCGCGCGGTAGTCGTATGTGGTGTAATCACGTGCGATGGTGGTATCGGTGTAGGTGTAGTAAGGCGCTGCGCCGCGCTTATTGTCCATCGGCACGAAAGGCACGTTGTTCAAGCGCTGCCATGCTGCGCCGTTCTGCCTGCGTTCGATCCAATATGCGCTGAAGGATCCGTACACCAGGTCGCGTTCCCATCGGAGTGCGATGCTTCCTTCCTTCTCCTGTGCCGATAGGGATGGTCCGTGAGGAATGGCATCCACTCCTTGTTCGCGGTCCACCGCGACCACGGCCGTATCCGGATGACCTGGGTCCAGTGTGATCACCCGATAGAGGTAGTAACCCGTTCCACTCACATCCTTGTCCACCCAGCGGTAGCCCAGCGCGTTGGCAATGGCCGGATCGATGTCCGCATACAGTGCACAGAGCGACCAGCGCAAGGCCACTTGATCAGCGGCATCCATCTGTGCGCGGAGGTCACCGGTGTTCGGTGCCATGTTCGTTCCGTACAGGGCCTGCGCAATGATCGGCGCAAACAGGTTCTGCGAGAGTCGCTGTTTCAGCAATTCCAATGACGCGGGTTTCAGCGTATCGGTGTTGAGTCGTTGTGCAGTAAGGTCCGTGGTGCTCACATCCACGCGTTCGATCCGGCATCCGTTACGATTGAATCGTTCCCAGGCTTCGACCGTGCTGGGTGCCCAGCGGACGACGATGGAGTCCTTCGCATTGAAGGCAAGAGCGCGCAGACTTTGTGCGGACGCCGAACCAATGGTCATCGCGCCAAGGAGGAGAAGTTGAATGTAGCGCATGGATCAGGGAGCTGTTTGCATCGCGCCGCCATTTGGAATGCCACCTGCGGCTTGGTTGGGCGTGGCGAGCGGTCCTTGGGTATGGTTGTAAATGGCTTCGCCGGAGCTCAAGTCGATGGTCTGGTTCCAATCTGCGAACTGCTGACAGGTCGGTGGTGGCTGGAAGCTGAAGCGGATGCGGTAGTTGCCGCGGTAGGCCCGTTTGAAGCCGGAGTTCTGGAAGCGGATCACCATGCTCCGCAGCGGTTCCACCATGTCGCCCATGTTCTCGCCGGGAGAGTCGGCGCCATTCAACGGGCCGCATTTGGCGATCACGTTCGCGGTGATGGAGACGAGGCGTTGCTGATCGTTGCGTACCCACCGCGGTGTGGCGTTGTCCAGGCGCACGGAAGCAGGTGGTGCTCCGTCGCTGATCGCCATGCTGCCCACCTGCTGAGCGACCATCCCCATTGCTGGCGCAGGGGCCGTCTCCTCGCTGGTCAACGGTTGCATCGTGGGGTTGCCGGCCCGCCAGGTAACGGTGCGGTAGGGCGGCATACCGATCGGATCCGGGCTATCGGAGATATACGGAACGCCCATACTATATACCAGGCTGCGTTGCAGGTCCATGCTGCTGCATCCCTGGGCCTTGATCTCTGCATAGTAGTCGTACAACACCGGATCGCTCCATTGCCTTGACCAGGCATCGGCGAGCGCATCCGTTAGGCCGATGAGCGGTGCGATCTTGAACGAGGGCCGGACAGCGGATGTGTAGCCCAATACATCGAACACATCGAAACGTTCGCCTTGGAAGTCGGGCCGCAGTGTTTCACGTGGGGGGCTCGCACCATCGCTCTCGAGGTGGGTGATGCTGTTGGTGAGCGAGGCTGCCTTGGCCGTGATGGTGTTGAAGTTGGATGTGGCGAAGAAGTAGGTGAAGAGCAACTTCTCGTTGCGGCGCAAGGAGTAGCCAGAGAGTCGGCGACGCTTGATGTTCATGGTAAGGCCGTTCGCGCTGCTGGTGCTCGCACTGGTGTTCACCGTGCTCATCGAAAGCGCACTGATATCCGCGAGGTCGGCGCCTAGGGCCTGCTGCCCCACCGTGCCTGCTATCAGGCTGTCGCGGTAGATGAACTGCGCCACGTAGGTCTTGTGGTTCATCAACGGCGGCAGGTTGAAGGTGATGATCGTGGGGTCATTCTCTTCCAAGGCAACGATGGCCAGGCAGGTGATGGTGGCGCCGCCGAGGTGCGGTGTGAGCATTACCTTGTAGATGCGTGTACGGCCCGGCGCGGCGGGTCCGAAGAGCAGCGTTTGCGAGGAAAGGTCGCCCTTGCAATGGATGATGGCCGATCGGCATTCATCCTGTAACACATAGCGTTGGCCGATGAACGGGTAGGTGTACACGATGTCCTGTTCGCGCAGTTCCTTCAGTCCCTCTCCCGTCTTGAATGCGATGGTGCTATCCCAGACCGCTTGTTCGCCCTGTGTGATGGCGGTCGCCCACAGCCCCTCGCTGTTGCGCTCCTCGGCACGCAGTTTCACGCTGAACGTGTATTTGGTGAACGGGTCCAGGTAGCGCGCGGGCACAACCACTATTTGATCCTTGGAGGGCGACATTTCAATGGTGGTCTGCTGTTCGGTGCCTACCCGCTTCAGTTGCGCGGCATCCAACACCAGGCGGAAGGTGCGCCAGTATGAGCTGCCATCCTCGCGGTATTCCTTCAGGTTGAAGGGGACATCCAGCTTCATGTTCAGCGCCACTTCGCAATTGATGCCCACGTCCACGGGTGTGGTACCCGGTGCTATGCCATCGTTGTGGTGTGGTGTGATATCGCCGATGGGGTCCAGGCCGGCCAAGGCCCCGCCACCGAAGTTGTCGCACGGGTGACCTGCGGAGAAGGGGAAGTTGAATGACCCATCGATCATGCCGCCGAGAATGCTGTACTCCCCACCCACGTCGCCGCGCACCCAGCTGGGATCGGCGAAGCCACCCTGGAGCATGGCTGCGGCCGCGATCTTCATGATCTCGAAATCACCTTCGGCGAACCACACGTCCACGTGCAGGCTCACGCTGCCGCCGAGGTAGGCGAATACCTGCCCGGTCGCGTAGAACCCGGCGATGCCCGGATCGGCGATGCCCTCGCACGCCATGTTCGCTGCGGACACGAAGGCCATGTCGAAGCCCAGCCCGGCATGCAGTTGCATGCGCAGCAGATAGAAGTCGAACTTCTGATCCATGGCAGCCCGTGCACCGAAGGCGATGCCCGTTGCTTCATCCACGCCGTTGGGCCAGCTGAAGTCGGTGTTGCCTAGCAGGGCTAGCACGGCGGAGGAGTCAGGTGGTAGCGGATCGGGCAGGTCCTGGCCCACCATGAAGTAGCTCGTGCTGGAGAAGAGGCCGAGGTAGTCCAGTCCAACAGGCGTTTGTGGTGTGCCCACGAAGAAGTGCCAGGTGTCCGGCGTGATCAGCAGTTCCGCACCACCGGCAAGATCATTGGGGCCTGTGCCGGTGACGATGCCGATTCCGATGGTGACGAACATCTGGAAGTTCGCCTGGAACACATCATTGGGGAAGTCGTAGCTGATCGCTGCGGTGCCTCGGATCGGAACGTGTTCGCGATCATTGCGATCGGCCATCATGTACACGTTGCCGTTGAGGAACGCCGTGCTCACACCGCCACTTTCACTGAAGGTCATACCGGCGGTGAGGTCACCGTTGTAAGCGCGGCCGCTGGCGCCATCGCCGAAGATCACGGTGGCCTTGAAGCCGAAGAGCTCGGATGCATCGGGCCGATACACCACGTTGCTCAGGGTAAGCCCTGGCGTGTAGTCCTCATCATCCTGGTTGGTGATGGTGGCCGCCGTGACCGTTGCTGCGCTGGGCACCTCGCCCACACGGCGCATGTGGTACCAGGCACCACCACCAAAGCCGTACACGTTGAACGGTTGCCCCGGAGAGAAGCCACCTTCCTTGGCGAACATGGCATCGGCGAACCAGTACCGTGTGCCATTCACGGTACCGAACTGTGCCGCCGCTGCCACTTCCAACGCGCCTTTCATGAACCACGCTTTCACGCTGCCGTTGATGCCATTGCCGTAGGTGGGATCGTCGTGGTACCAGCGGAGCCCACCGATGATCTTCACCGCGCCGGTCTCGCCGGTCACCCCGATGGAGTCGAGTTCCACGGAGTGGTGACCCCACTGGTGCAATGCCGAGGTGTTCAATTGGCCCAGCACAGCAATACGCGTGGTGGCCACGAAGATGTTGGTCTGTCCGCTCAGGTTCAGGTTGATGTCGAAACCGATACCGGCCATGATACCACCTTCGGAGTTGCGCCGTTCGGTGGTCACGCGGGTGATGCTGATCGGAAAGCCGCCAGTACTTCCACCGGTGGGTGCGTTGTCATCCGACAAGTCTTCGGCGTACGCTGCGCCCATGTACTTCTGCGGGCTCGCTAGGGAGAACACGCCGTTGTCGGTGGCGTTGGTATACGGGTCGTCCGTTTGGAAGGAGAGGCCTTGGAAAGCGATGTCGCGGAAGTTGATGTTCAAGGCACTGGGCATGTTCACATCCACGGTGAGCTTACCGTTCAGTTCGGCGCGCGCGCTGTTGCCGGTGTTGGCATCGCCGAAAATGGCCCGCACCGTACTGGTCTCGAGCAGCTCGAGCTGGCCCACGTACATCGGTATGTTCAATTGTCCATCGGGGTGCAGCAGGAATTCCATGCGTGTATCCTCTGTCTGCGGATCATGCTGGATCATGCCGGTGTACAGCAGCAACGTGTCGCTGAACGGCATGCGGATCCGCCCGCTGAAACCGCCTTGGGCGAAGGCGTTCGCAACAATGTCGGCGTGCAGGGTGTCCAGGGAGAATCCCCATCCGTCCAAAGTACCCTCGTCGGTATCGAGCACATTGGCCACCTTGAATTTCGCGGACACGCCGTTACCGAACTCATAGATGAAGTCGTCCACTTGAGCGGTCACGCGGCCTGCACCTTCCAAGCGCTGGATGGTCGGAGGCATCCGCAGCATGGTGCGCTTTACGAACACCCCGGTCCAATCATCGGTGATGGTGCCGTCTTCCTGCATGCGATCGCTGGTGAGGAAGTGGCCCTGCGGCAATTCCATTTCCGGCGGATTGATGTAGCTCGCCAGATCCAGCCAGGCTTCCTGCACATCGAAGCCCCAGCTCTTGGCGTTGGTCAGGTGGAAGGGGACGTTCATGTCCAGGCGCCCCATCACACCGCCACGACCGGTGCGCACGCGAAGCGAGCCGATCACTTTGCGCGGCCCATCTTCTCCGTTGGCGAGATCCTCGCGCAGCTTCTCTTGGCCGAAGCGGTATTCGAGGTCGATGGTGGCTGCGCGGAATCCGTTGCAATCCCAGGCCACGAAGGTTCCGCTATCCTGCACGGTGGTGAAACCATCGGCGAAACGCGCGCCGTTCAACTTCACGGTGTCTTCACCAAGCGGCACACGCACTTCACCCAGGAGATAGAGCGTGGCTTCTTCGGAAAGATCACCGATACCGCCGGGGTGGAACGGTACCGCCATATTGCCGAGGCCAAGCACTTCGCCCAGGTCTTGCATGGGTAGAGCCATGCCGGCGTTCAAGCGTGCGATGGTGTCGGTGAACTGTACGCCGAGAATGCCGATCACCACACGCCCTGCGGGCAATTCCTTGTCGATGCCGATGGGTAAGCCCATGGGTGAGCTGCCCGCGAACTGGCTCACCAAACGGCCGGCGGTGTTCAGGTAGTCATCAATGGCTTGGGCGGCTTGTGGGTTGAAGCCTGCGGCGAGCGAGGTGCCCGTGGCCCATGCAGGCGGGATCACACCTTCGTTGTCGTACATGCCGTTCACCACACCGTCATACACGCGTTTGTTCGCATTGATCCGGACATTCGTGAAGCGCACGCGCAAGGCGGCTTTCATCACCGGCACATCCACCAGTCCTTCACCGGATGCCATGTTGGCCGCACCGTAGGTGATGCTGGTCAACCGCATCTTGAACAGGCCCACTTCCACGGTGTCGCCGGTGTGGAAGGTGGTCACAGCCACTTGATCGATGATGGATGTGGGCGCACGACGACAGACCGCCAAGCATTCCGCAGGTGGGATCACGTCCTCTTCTTCTGTGGTCGTTGTGGATCCGCCACCGCCTTCGCCATTCTCACCGATGGTGAAGCTGTACGTAGGACCTGCCCGGTAATGTGGACCGAGTTCACTGTTGGGGTCGGTCAGCCAGACGATACGCCAGTAGTAGGTGCCTTCTGCGTTGGGTGTGAAGGCGAACTCCACTTCCTTGTAGAGTTCGGCGATCATGCACGCTTCATCGCAGCTCTGTTCCAGCAGGTCAAGGAGCATGCCCACCCGTCCGCTTTCAAAGGCTTCCCGGATGGCGAAATCGGTGGTCTTGGAAACATCCAATCGCCAGCGCTGGTAGATATGGCCATTGGTCTGTGTGCTGATGCCGTCCACGTTCTGGATGATGGGGAATGGAGGCAACAGGCGCGCGGGTGGCTCGGCCGTTTTGAAGCGAAGGAGCACGGGCGCGTAGCCGGTCTCTTCGAGATCACCGCCGTTGCGGGGCAGTTGCGCCTGGTGCGGCGGGCTGATCATGCGGGGCGTGCCCATGCCAGTAGCGAAGCCGCCAGCCATGTACCCGGTGATCGGGTCGCCATTGTCCGGCATCAAGCGAACGGTCGCGGTCATCATGTGCTCTTCACCGGAGTCGAATCGCATCACGCCGGGATCGGTGTCCCGCTTGTAGATGTTCACGTGTCGCGACTGGTCTTGCGTTACCGGAATACCCAACACTTCTTGTTGGGAGGGCTGTGGCCCATCGGCCCAGACCAATTCGCGTTGGTAGTCCTGCTGCTCACCACCCACATGGATCAGCGTTAGCTCGCTTTCGAACTGTGTGATGTCCGCGCGGTATGGATCGAAGCGCGCCACGATGGGCATGAAGTCCCACGGTAGCGTATCGTTCACCAGGGGATAGGCGAAGGTGAAGCTGGCGTCGTCGCTCCACGTGAACGTACACGGTTCGGACCAGCCGTTGTTCTGGAAGGTGTGTGCGCCGTTGATGTCCACTGCGCGCACGTACCACGCGTACCGTCGACCGGTCAACAGGGCCGGCATCAACTGCGTATAGAGGAACTGTGGGTTCATCACATCCTCCTCCCAAATGGGGTCCATGGATGTTTCCAATGCCGAGAGCGGGTCGATGGCCTCAGCTTCTTCCGGTAACACCACCAGCTTGAAATGGTATTGCACCACGGCGCCCATCGGTGGTCCGGAAGGCAGGATCCAGTTGAAGAGCACGGATTGCGGTTGGGTTCCGTTCACGACCTGGCCACATGCCGGGTTGAGCAATTGCGGCGGCGGCGGATAGCTTACGGTGAAGATGTTGGAACAACCCGAGCTGGGCGCACCCGCGCTCAAGGGTTCGTTGGTGATGTAGTCGAATGCCTGGAGGCAGATCTGGTAATCGCCCTCGGGCAACAAGCCCAACCGGATATCCTCTTCGGTGATGCCGGTGTATTGCACCTGCCCTCCGCCATTGGCGATGAACGGTTGCAGGTCGGCGCCGGTGAATGCGGAGAAACCCACGGGAACAATGAGCGGCGGAGCGTTCCAAGGCTGGCCACCTTCAATGCGCACGCTGATGCTGCCATCCAGGGTGGCGATGGAACCCGCGAGATAGATATCCCGCGTTTGCGCTTCCAGTCCCTCGTTGACGATCATCAACGATACCTGCATGGGGTTCTGGAAGTAGGCGGCGTAGTTGGCCGTGTACGGTGGGTTAACCGTGGTGCTCAGCGTGAGCGGATCGAGTTGTGCGCGTGTGCCGAACGTGAGCAGTGACACGAATGCGACGACGAACGGACGCAGGAGAAGTTTGGTGGCCATGGTGCGTCAGGACTTGGGTTGGAACACGAACACGTAACCGGCGAGGATGCGCACCTCGGTGAATTCGCGGGAGGCCACGAACGTGGTGCTGTTGAAGAGTGCGTTGGCGGTGAGTTGAAAGCGATGCATGGCGGTGCAGCGGTATTGCATGGTGGCGCTGGCGTTCACGGTGTTGCCCGCGGTGCGTCCGTCCTGCATGGCAGCGTTCCATGCCCCGTTCAGCGAGGCGGTCACCCTCTGCTTGGCCATGGTGCGGGAGAGGCCGAGCGATGGACCCACGAGGATGTACGACCCGTTCGCCGTGGCATTGCGGCTCATGTTCACCCCCCCGCTGATGCCCAGGTTGTCCGCATGGCGCGTGCGGCTCACGAAAAGGTTGCCATAGACCACTTCGTTCTCTGCGGAAGCGAACGTGCCGTAGGGGTTCAGGTCTTGCAACTGCTGTAGACCGCCGGAAAGTGAAACGGTGAACGTGCGGTGCGAATTGGTGCGCATGTACCGTTGCGAAAGTGTCATGCTCCGGTTCACTTGCGCCACACGGAACGTATCGCTCAACACCCGCAGGCCCGCTTGCTGTTCGATGCCGTAGTTGCTGAAGTTGAGGTCTGCTCCGTAGCTGCGCGAAGGCGTCCAGCTCAGATTGGCCGAACCGATGCGACGCACGCTGGTAGCGGCTTTCCGACCGCTGAGGTTGTCCTGTTGGTGGCCGTAGCTACCCCCGACGCGCACCTTGTTCTTCCACAGCCGGAGGTTCGGTGCCACGGTGATCGCGCGCAGATCGGCAGCCTGATAATACGCGCCCAAGGTGCGGTAATCAGGGTCCACCTGTTTCACTTCACCGCGCAGGCTGAAGATCTTGTAAGCGTACGTGAGCGAGGTGTTGCCTGCGAACAACAGCTTCGCGCCAAGTCGTGGGTTGAAGATGCCTTGCACGCTGGTGGGCACATCGGAATCGGTGATCTCCAGGGCGCGCACATCCTCATTCATCGCACTCGCCCCCAGATCGAATTGCCACGTAAGGCGTTTGCCCAAGGCCAGACGGCTGCTGATGCCAGCAGCCACGTTTTCCTTGGGCGCGCTGGCTTGGTCCACGCTCTTCACCGCAGGGATGGAAGCACTGTCATCCGCCGCGCGGAAGAACATCACATCGAAGTAGTTGCGGCGGTTGCCCACGCCGATCTTCACGCCGTACCCGGTGCGTTCGTAAGCGGGTCGTGGTGCGATGGAGGCCAGCGTATCCTGCGCTACTGGCTTGTTGAAACGCCCATAGAAAGCAGCGAAGCGGAAGCCTTTCGGTTCCAGTTCCACACCTGCACCGAAGAACTGCACACCCGCCATGGTGTACGGGTTGAACCGGATGCTGCGATAGCCCAGGTGCAACCTCGCCCACTTGTAATGGGGGCTCATGCCGTAGCGGTTGAAGGGCTGCGTCCATGTGCGCTGTTGCGAGCCCACGTTGAAGCTCACGGGTACCTGTAGACCATACACGCTCAGCGTTACGGACCCGCTGGTATTCCACCAGAACGGCTCATTGCGCGGGGTGCCATCACCACTATGGAAGTAGGGACCCCCCAGCAACGAAAAGCTCCCGTTCAGCCGTACGGGCTTCTCCTTGCCGATGGCACCCAGGTCCTGCCCGTGCGCACCACAAGCGACCAGCATCGCGACCAGCAAAGGCGCAAGGGAAGAGAGCGGAACAAGGCGGGACATGGTGGTGGCGTGTTCTCCACGCGTCGCCAAAAGTCCCGGTATGGCCGGGGGGCTACAATACCACGTGCGTAGTACGCCCTACCGTCCCGGGAACGCCTTGCGCACCACTTCCATACGCGAGCCTACCTGCAATTTCTCGTAGATGTGGCGCACGTGTTTGCGTACCGTTTCGGTGCTGATGCCGGCCTTGGCGGCGATCTCTTTGTACATGAGACCATTGGCCAGCTGATCCAGGATCTGTTTCTCGCGCTCGGTGAGCAGTTGGTCCTGTATGCTTTGCTGGGCCTGCTGTTGGAAGCTGGCCACCACCAAGCGTGCAATGGGTGGTGACATGGGCGAACCACCAGCGTGGATGTCGCGCACAGCGGCGATGATCTCTTCCGGATCGGCGTTCTTCACCAGATCGCCGGTAGCGCCAGCGCACAGCGCTTGGTGGATGTAGGCCGGGCTTTCGAACACAGTGCTCATCAGGTATTGGGTGGAGGGCTGGAGAGGCTTGGCGTGCCGCACGACTCGATACCGTTGGTGCCGGGCAGCCCGATGTCCATCAGGACCACAGCGGGAGTGATCCGTTCGCGGTCCGCCAGGAACAGGTCCGCGTCAGGAAACGCCCCCACGACCTGAAGCCCGTCGGCGCGTTCCATCATGCTGCGCAAGAGCTGTCTGATCTCGCGATCATCTTCAACGATGGCGACACGGATGGGAGAAGCGGGCATCCCCTTCAATATACGGAAGGTCCGCTCACGTCAGGGGCCCTTCAAGCGTCACGGTGCAGCCCGTACCAGGTGTTGCCTCCACGGTGAGGTTGGCTCCCATGGCTGCGGCGCGGGACCGCATGTTGCGCAGGCCATTACCGACACGTGCCAGCGCCTCCGGGTCGAACCCCGCACCATTGTCCGTCACAACCAGCTTCACACGGTTTGCACCGGCATCCAGGAGCACGGTGATGTGTGATGCGTTGGCGTACTTCATCGCATTGTTGATCGCTTCCTTCATCACCATCACCACATGGTGCTTGGTGCCGGGGGCTACGGTGTGCTCCGGATCGTTGTGCTGGAAACGCAGTGTACTGGCGATACCGCTATCCTGCAGTGTGCGCTGCGCCACGGCACGCGCGTGGCTCACCAGTTCGGCGCTGGTGTCGCGCATGGGGTCCACGGTCCAAACGATATCGCTGAGGGCGGCGTTCACCTCGCGGCTGTGCCCGATGATGCGGTCCAGGGCACTGCGCAGCTCATTGGAATGTTCGTGCAGGCTGCGTTTGACCTCGCTCCCCAACATGGCGATCTTGGTCAGACCGCTGCCGATATCGTCATGGATATCACGAGCGATGCGGGTGCGCACCTGTTCGTTCTCGCGTTGCTTCTCGGCGTCCACCACCAGCTGTTGTGCGGCCAGGATCTGTGCGTTCTTACGGCGGGTGGTGATCAGCAATGCGGCCAGCAGCACGGCCACGAGCAGGATCAGCCCACCACCCACCATGGTGTTCCGCTTCATCCGGCGCTCTTCTTCCAGGCGCGCGTGCAGCGCAGCCTGCTCTCGGTCGTGTTCGGCTGTCAACCGCACCTCGGTAAGTTCCTGGGCTTTCTCCAAGTCCAGACTTTTGATCAATGCTGCACGGGAACTATCCTGTTTCAGCAACGCCTCCTTGTAGTGTCCTTTTGCGCTGGCCACCAGAGCGAGCAGTTCGTTCGCGCGATACAAGTGCTCGTCATTGCCCACTTCCTTCGCCAGGCGCAGGGCCACTTGGGCAAGGCGTTCCGCCTCATCCGCTCGTCCCAGGCCGAGCAAGGCATGTGCTTCGTGGTACAGGAAGATGCACTGATCAGGGGCATTCTCGCCATCCATGATCAATGGCCTGGCCAGCGAGAGTTCATGGTAGGCCGAGTCGAACCGGCCGAACTTATTGTGGATCTCGGCCACGTCCATACGGCTCAGCGCGGCCAGTCCGTCATGTCCCGAGCGAATGTGAAGGTCCACCGCGCGGTGCTGCATGGCCATGGCCTTGTCGAACTGTTGCAGCTCGAAGTGGATGGTGCCCAATCCGGAATAGGTGTTGGCCAGGTTGCCATCTGCTGGAAGTGTAAGGAGGATGGCCAATGATCGTTCGGTGATCTCCAGCGCTCGCTCAGTCTCGTCCATGGATCGGTACTGATAGCCTTGATAGTTCAGGGCGGCTGCTTCATCCTTCTTACGCCCGAGCGTCCGTGCGGCTTTTTCCATCTCTTGGAAACGCAGTAGGGCTTGTGCGTACCGACCAGCATAGTGGTGGGCCACTCCTTGCAACTTGTTGGCGTGGAGGGTACGCTCCGTCAGGGCGGCTGCGTTGCTGTGGATCTGAGCGACCAGCTCCAGAGCGGCATTGGTGGCGGTCACTGGACTTTCGGTGCGCCCGGTGGATACCCAAGCCTTGGCACTGTCCAGCAATGCGTCGATGCGTACCGTGTCTGCGAGTGTCTTGCTCGCTCCGCGGGCCAATTCCTGTATCGCGAGGCTGTCGGGGTTCTGCCCAAACGAAGCGATGGCCATGGCCGAGAGCAGGAGCAGGGCGGAGGACTTCAACATCGGCACGAAGGTCGTTTGGTGGATCGATCAACAGGAATACCACATAGGTAGTAGCGGCTAGGCCAATTCGCTCATCCCGCCCAGGAGCCGCCCATCCCATTGGAAACAATTTTGTGATAGAACGTTTCCAATGGATCCATCGACCTCTACATTTGCACTCACGCACGCTCAACGGCAAAGGAACGAAGGCGGCTGTTCATGGCGTACAGCACGGCGATCAGGAGCGTATCCGGGCACGGCCGTTCCTTTGCACCATGTTCCCCCGTTCCCTGCTTTGTTCCGCCGGGCTGCTGTGGTGTAGCCTCACCGCTGTCGCCCAGGCGCTACCCGCATACGCACTCTACACAGCACAAGGCAAGCCCCTTTCGCACAAGGGTATGCTGAAACGGTTGAAGCAGGCCGACATCATCCTCTTCGGCGAGCTGCACGACAATGCCATAGCCCATTGGTTGCAGCTTGAGGTGACCCGCGACCTGATCCAGGCCGGTCCGCTGGTGCTGGGTGCCGAGATGATCGAGCGCGACGACCAGGCCACGCTGGACCGCTACCTGCGCGGGGAGATCGATCAGGCCGCATTCGATACGCTGGCCCGCCTGTGGAAGAACCACGCCAGCGACTACAAGCCACTGGTGGACCTGGCCAAGGAGCACGAACTGGACTTCGTGGCGGCCAACGTGCCGCGCCGCTATGCCCGTGCCGTGAACCTAGGCGGCTTTGAGTCGCTGGACACGGTGCCCGCTGCCGAGCGTATGTGGATCGCACCCTTGCCCATCGCCTTCGACCCCGACCTGCCCCGCTACCGGCACATGCTTACCATGATGGGTGATCACGGTACGCCGAACATGGTAAAAGCCCAGGCACTGAAGGATGCCACCATGGCGCACAGCATCGCGGAGCACTTCCGCCCGGGCAGTCGCTTCATCCACTTCAATGGCAGCTTCCATAGCGACTATTCCGAGGGGATCAATTGGTACTTGCAACGGTCGCGTCCGGAGCTGAAGCGGATCACCATCGCCACGGTGAAGCAGGCGGAGGTGAAGCGGGTGGACGCCGAGCATCTTGGCCGCGCCGACATCATCATCGTGGTGGACGAGGACGTGCCGGGGACGTATTGAAAGGGCTTGCGACCGGACCGCTTATCCTGGCCATACCCCGTCCATCACACAGGAAACAAATAGTGGGTCAAAATGTTTCCGACTGACGAATGTCAGCTATTTTTGCGCCCCCGATGAGCGCCGTTCAACCGCAGCAGGATCATGCTCAACCCCTTTCTCCGCTCGACGAACGGGGTTTCCGCCTGGTGGAGGAGGCTGGTCGGATCTTTTGGGAGAAGGGCATCCGCAGCGTGACGATGGACGATATCTCACGTGAACTCGGGATCAGCAAGAAGACGCTTTATCTGCATGTGAAGGATAAGAACGACCTGGTGACCAAGGTGCTCTCGTTCACGAGTTGTCGTTTCCACCAGCACATCGCGGCGATCGTGGCCCAGGGCCACAACGCCATCGACGAAATGTATGCCATCGCGCAGTACATCGCAATGGAATCGGCGCGATTCCATCCCAGCCTCTACTTCGATCTGGCCAAGTATCACCCCGAGGCTTGTCGCATCATGGAGAAGGGCAAGCAGGTGGAAGTGGTGGATATGGTGGCGGCGAACATGAAAAAGGGCATTCGCGAAGGGTTGTACCGAGAAGGGATCAATGTACCGCTGATCGCCAAGCTGTATGTGGTCCGTTTCGACCAGGCCATGAGCATGGAAGTGGGCCGCCTCACCGATAAATGGAGTCTGGCCGACCTCAATTGGGAGCTTTTCCGCTACCACATCCGAGGGATCGCGAGCAAGAAAGGACTGGATCACCTGGAGAAGAAAGTGACGAAAGCGTAGAACACATGAGAAAGATCACCATTACGCTCATCCTGTTCTCCGGCATGCTCCTGCACGCCCAGGGGCCGGTGAGCCTGAGCCTACAGCAAGCGCTGGACATGGCGGCCCGGCAGAGCTACGCTGTGCAGGCCAGCGAGTTGGAGGCCGAGAAGGCGCGCCGCAAGGTGAAGGAGATCACGGCCATCGGCCTGCCGCAGATCAGCGGAGAGGCGCAGATGCAGAATTTCATCGATGTGCCCACGCAGTTGATCCCGAATTTCTTCTCGCCACCCGGAAGTGGTGGTCCGGAGTTCCTTGCGGCACAATTCGGCCTTCCGTGGAACGCCAGCGCAGGCATCACCCTGAGCCAGCTTCTCTTCGATGGCAGCTACCTGGTCGGCCTGAAGGCCACCAGAGCCTTGGCCGAACAGAGTCAACAAGAACTGGAGAAGGCCGCCGCCGACGCACGGAACCAAGCGGCCAAGGCCTATTTCGGGGTGCTGGCCGCAGAGGAGGGGCAACGCCTGGCAGGAGAGGGGATCCCCTTGTTGGAGAAGAGCCTTGGAGAGGTAACGGCCATGAAGGATGCGGGTTTCATGGAGACCACGGATGTGGATCGCTTGACCATCCAGTTGGAACAAGCGAGGACGCAACAGCGCAGTTTCAAGCAGCAAGCCGATGTGGCCCGGATGCTCCTGGCCCTGGCCCTGGGCTTGCCCCAAGGCACCCCCTTGACCCTGACGGACGACCTCGACAGGATCCTGAACGACCCGAACGAGACCGCCTTGAGCGAGCAGCCCCTGGATCCGGCGGGCCACATCGAGCAGCGCAGTGCGGAGACCCTTGTACGACTTTCCGACTTGCAGCGCAAGAATGAACGGAGCAAGGCGATGCCCTCGCTCGGCGGCTTTCTCAACCACCAGCAGGTGTGGAACGGTCCGGACTTCGACCCAGGTGGCAAGTACCCGTTCTATCCCACCACCTTGTGGGGCCTGAAGCTCACGGTGCCCCTGTTCAGCAGCGGTGGTCGTTACCACAAAGTGAAGCAGGCCGAACTCGCACTGAAACAGACCGAGGTGAACCGGACCGCCACCGAGCAACGCCTGAAGGCCTTCGCTGAACAGAGCCGTACCCAGGCGCGCACCGCGTATGACAACTACAAGACCGAGGAGCGCAGCCTGGCCTTGTCCAGGAACATCCTCGACCGCACCAGCATCAAGTTCACCAACGGCGCAGCGGCCAGCTTCGAGCTGACCCAGGAGCAGGGTAACCATCTCCTCGCGCAGCAGGCGTACATCCAGCGCGTGGTGGAATTGTTGATGGCCCGCGCCGACCTCCGCAAAGCACTCGACCTCTATTGAACCACTCGTAGCTCACGATCGTGATGAAGCACCTGATCCCAATCGCCACTGCCGCCCTGCTCTCCGCATGTGGCGCATCGGTCCCCAACGGGGATGTGGCCACGAAACGCGCGGCCCTGGACCGTTTGAAGGAGCGGTACAAGGCCACTGCCGATAGCATCAAGACCATTGAGGAATGGCTGGTGGAGCACGACAGCACCATGCGCCGCAACCTGCCCGTGGTCACGGCCGATACGGTGGTGGCGGGTGTGTTCACCCATTACGTGGATGTGCATGGCAACGTGCGTGCGGACAAGGCTGCCGCGCTCTACAGCAACGGCGGGCGTGTGCGCCGGATCCTGGTACAGCCGGGTGATCGGGTCCGGGCTGGTCAGTTGATCATCAGCATCGACAACGACCTGGCCGCCGAACAGATCCAACAGGCCGAAGCCGCCTTCGAACTGGCGAGGACCGCCTTCGAGAAACAGGAGCGCCTGTGGAAACAGCAGATAGGCAGCGAGATGCAATACCTCCAGGCCAAAAGCCAGAAAGAGCAGGCCGAAGCGGGCCTCGCCACGCTGCGCGAACAGCAGCGCCTCACCAACATCACCGCCCCTTTCGATGGTACCGTGGACGACATCATGGTGCGCGTGGGCGACATGACAACGCCGATGCAACCCGCTGCCCGCGTGGTGGACCTGAGCGGTGTGCAGCTGGAGGCCGATGTGCCCGAGAGCTACCTCGCCACCATCAAGAGCGGTGCTCCCGTGAAGGTGAGTTTCCCGAGCCTCGGTGAGCAGTTCGACGCCACCCTGGCGCACGTGGGCAAGTTCATCGATCCCTCGAACCGGACGTTCAAGGTCACGGTACGCGTACCGCCGGGCGAGCAGAGCATGCGCCCCAACCTGCTCAGCGACATCAGCATCCAGGACCACCACAGCGACAGTGCCCTGGTGGTGCCCGGCCGGGCCGTGTTGCAGGACGTGAATGGTAACAATTACATCTTCATCCTGGAACCGACCCGTCCCAACGAGGCCGTGTGCCGCAAGGTGATGGTGGATCGCGTGAGTGAATACAAGGGCCGCATCAACATCGCCCCGGTCACCGCGGGATCGCTGAAAGGCGGCGAGCGCATCGTGGACGAAGGCGCCAAGAATGTCACCGATGGCCTGACCGTGCGCGTGGCCAACTGAACAGCATGATGGAGCGGTACGAGAGCGAGAGAGTGCGAGGGCGCAAGAGCCTCCCGACCACACACCATTGCATCCTTTCGCTCTCGCACCCTCGCGCCCTCGCACTATAGCACCCTCGCACCGCATTTCAGCATTCCAGCATGAGCTCACACGACATCGAGAAAGATCTCCACGGCCCCGAGCGTCAGTTCGCGATCACGACCTGGGCGGTGAAGAACCGCACCACCGTGATCGTGCTCACCATCCTCATCTGCCTCATGGGCATACGGGCCTATTTCGTGATGCCCAAGGTGAGCTTCCCCGAAGTGGTGACCCCGGAGGTGTTCATCGCCACGCCGTACAACAGCAGCTCGGTGGTGGACATCGAAAAGCTGATCACCAAACCGATCGAGAAGGAGCTGAACACCATCACCGGGGTGGACGAGATCAAGAGCACCAGCGTGCCCAACTTCAGTTCGATCCACATCAAGTTCGATTACAGCGTTACGCCCACCGAGGCCCTGCGCAAGGTGAAGGATGCCGTGGACAAGGCGCGGGGTGATGCCGACTTCCCCACCGACCTGCCCAGCGAACCGAACATCTTCGAGCTGAACTTCTCGGAGCTGATGCCGGTGATGAACATCAACCTCAGCGGCGACTACCCGATGGAGCAGCTCCACGAGTACGCCAAGCACCTGGAGGACCGCATCGAGGACCTCAACGAGATCAACAAGGTGGAGATCCGTGGCGTGCCCGAGCGTGAGGTGAAGGTGAGCGTGGACCTTGCGCAGATCGAGGCGCTCCAGTTGAACTTCGACGACATCGCCAATGCGCTGCGCAGTGAGAACCTCACCATGAGCGGTGGTGACCTCCTCACCAAGGACCAGCGCCGCAGCGTGCGCGTGATCGGGGAGTTCACCGGCATGGAGCAGATCCGCAACATCGTGGTGAAGAACGAGGGCCAGCGCGAAGTGCGCCTGCGCGACGTGGCCGATGTGAGCTTCGACTTCAAGGAGCCGGAAAGCTTTGCCCGCGAGTTCGGTAAGAGCGTGGTGATGCTCGACGTGATCAAACGCGCTGGCGAGAACCTGCTCGATGCGAGCGACAAGATCAACGCCATCATCAAAGAGGATCATGGCACTGTGCTGCCCAAGGACCTGTTGATCACCATCACCGGCGACCAGAGCGATCAGACGCGCGTGAGCGTGGACGAACTGATGAACCACATCGTGCTCGGGGTGATCCTGGTGGTGGGTGTGCTCATGCTCTTCCTCGGTTTGCGCAACGCGGTCTTTGTGGGGCTTGCGATCCCCATGAGCATGTTCATCTCATTCACCTTATTGAACGCGTTCGGGGTGACCCTGAACATGATGGTGCTCTTCGCGCTGATCCTCGCGCTGGGCCGACTGGTCGACGATGGCATCGTGATCGTGGAGAACATCCACCGCCACATGAGCAACGGCGAGCCCGCGCTCAAGGCCACCCGCCTCGCCGTGGGCGAAGTGACCATGCCGATCATCGCCGCCACCACGGCCACGGTGATGGTCTTCGTGCCGTTGCTCTTCTGGCCCGGCATGATGGGTGAGTTCATGAAGTACCTGCCCATCACCTTCATGATCGCGCTGGCCAGCTCGCTCTTCGTGGCGCTGGTGGTGAACCCCGCACTGGCCTCCAAGTTCATGAAGGTGGAGGAGGACCGTATGCCCACGAGGAAGATGTGGCGCTTGGCGATCATCCTGGCCGTGGTGGGCGCGGTGGTCGGTGCGCTCGGTGCCTCGATGAAGAGCAATGGCATCTTCGGTATCGGCATGCTCACCATCTTCTTCGGGCTGATGGGCATCGCCAACGAGAAGCTGTTCGTACCGATGGCGCACTGGTTCCAGTACCAATGGCTGCCGCGTCTGGAGGAGCGCTACGAGAAGTTCCTGCGCTACGCGCTGATGAAGCACCATCCGCGCACCTTCCTCTTCGGTACGGTGGGCCTGCTGGTGCTGGCCTTCCTCCTGCTGGGCATCTTCCCGCCGAAAACGCTCTTCTTCCCCACCAACCAGCCCATGTTCATCAATGTCTTCATCGAGGCGCCCATCGGCACGGACATCCTGAAGACCGACAGCATCACGCGGTTGGTGGAGAAGCAGGTGATGAAGGTGATCGACGTACCGGAATACAAGGAAGTGCGCGAGCTGACCAACGACAAGGGTGACGTGGTCGGCACCGATACGCTGAACTTCCTGGTGAATTCGGTGATCGCGCAGGTGGGTGAGGGCACCAGCGATCCCGGCACGGGCGAGGTGGAACTGAGCGCCACACCGCACAAGGCGCGGATCCAGGTCACCTTCGTGAAGTTCGCCGACCGCAAGGGCATCAACACCAACGATGTGCTCGAACGCCTCCAGGCCGGTGTTTCCGGTTACCCCGGCGTGGTGACCACCGTGGTGAAGAATGCCGACGGCCCGCCGGTGGGCAAGCCGATCAACATCGAGATCCGCGGCAAGGAGATCGAAGGCCTGCTGGATGAAGCGGAGAAGGTGAAGGCCTTCATCGAGGACAAGAACGTGCCCGGTGTGGAGGCCCTGCGCATCGACATCGACCGCGCGAAACCCGAGATGCCGATCGTGATCGACCGGGAGAAGGCGCGCCGCCTCAATGTGAGCACCTACCAGGTGGCCGACGCCATCCGCACCGCGCTCTTCGGCAAGGAGGTGAGCACCTACCGGGTGGAAGGCGACGACGACGATTACGAGATCAACGTGCGCCTGAAGGACCAGTACCGCTACGACACGCAGCGACTCATGGACATGCGCATCACCTTCCGCGACATGCTCACCGGCCAGATCCGCCAAGTGCCCATCAGTGCCGTGGCCAAGGAGGAGTACAAGACCACCTTCAGCGCGATCAAACGCAAGGACCTGGACCGCGTGGTGACCGTGAGCAGCAACGTGATCGGGGGCTACAACAACAACGAGGTGGTGCAACAGATCAAGGACGAAATGGCCAGCGGCTACACCGTGGACGACCGTTTCAACCTACGCTTCACCGGGGAGCAAGAGGACCAGGCGAAGGACATGAACTTCCTGGGCCTCGCTTTCCTGGTGGCCATCTTCGTGGTGTTCCTGATCATCGTGGCACAGTTCAACAGCATCAGCTACCCGTTGATCGTGATGAGCACCGTGGTGTTCAGCACCATCGGGGTCTTCCTCGGCCTGATTGTGTTCCGCATGGATTTCATCATCCTGATGACCATGCTCGGCATCATCTCGCTGATCGGCGTGGTGGTGAACAACGCGATCGTGCTCATGGACTTCGCACGGTTGCTCTTCCAACGCGAACAGCGGAAACTTGGGTTGGACGAGGGGGCCATCATCCCGAATGATGCAAGTCGCGAAGCCTTGGTGATCGCCGGCCGCACGCGCCTGCGTCCGGTGCTGCTCACGGCGGTCACCGCCATCCTGGGTCTGCTGCCGCTGGCCGTGGGGCTCAACTTCAACTTCTTCACGCTCTTCAGCGAACTGGACCCGCACATCCACATGGGCGGTGACAACGTGGTGTTCTGGGGCCCGCTCAGCTGGGCGGTGATCTACGGCCTCATCTTCGCCACCTTCCTCACGCTGATCATGGTGCCGGTGATGCTGCTGATCGTGCAGAAGATCGAGCACCGCCGGCAGTGGAAACGGTCGGATCGCGTGTCGCCAGCAGGGAGCGACCGACATCCTTCGCGGCCAGGAACAGTATAGGGCGATCGATCGTCGCGCCTGCTGCGCTCGAGGCGATACCTTCGGACCATGCGTTCGTTGCTCGTCCTTGCGGGCCTGGTCCACATCAGCCTGACCTCGGCACAGTCGGTGACCGCCGAGCATGATGTGGTGCGCGACACGCTCACCCTGCTGGACACCGCCAGTCAGCGCACCATCCCCATCGCGATCTACCGCCATGGGGACAAGGCCATGGACGGATCGCCGGTGATCCTTTTCAGTCACGGCTACAACGAGAACAAGCCCGGCACCTATCTCCTGTATCGTTGGCTGTTGGAGCCACTGGTGAAGGACGGCCATGTGGTGGTGAGCGTGCAGCACGAGCTTGTCGGTGATCCGCCGCTGGCGATGCAGGGCGATATCCGCGCAGCACGCAGACCGAGCTGGGAGCGCGGCGTGGCCAACCTGGCACATGTACTACGCCACCTGCATCGCACCTGTCCGCAGTTGGACCTGGGACGGCTCACGGTAATGGGGCACAGCCATGGTGGGGACATCAGCGTGCTGTTCGCCACCGAATACCCGGACCGGATCCAGAAGCTCATCACGCTGGACAACAGGCGCCTCGCATTGCCGCGCACCGTGCACCCCCGTGTGTACAGCCTGCGCTCGAACGACCAACTGCCCGACCCCGGCGTTCTGCCCGAACCGGAGGAGGCGAAGTATCACCACATGACCCTTGAGGCACCTGTGGGCATTGGGCACAATGACATGGGTAACCGTGGTACACCAGCCGAACAACAGCGTGTGTTGACGATCGTGCGTGCTTGGTTGGCCGAATGAGCCGTACCCTGGATGTGACTACGCCAAGGGTCGTCCAGCCAGGACCTGTCTGGTATACTCCCGCCCAATGCGACGGATCCGTTCGGCATGGTGGATGTCAAGGATCCCGAACGAGGCGAGGTCCGGAGGTTCGATGTAGTAACGGCAGCCTTCGGATGAACGTGCCACCACTTCGCGGAAGCTGAGGTGCAAGGTGCGGTCGATGGTCTCGCGCATCGAGAGTCGTCCTGTGAGCGGGGCCAGCGGGTTCACATAGACCGCGACCACCTCATGGCGCCGGTCGTTGAAGGGTTCAATGGGAAGGTTATTGCTAAGACCTCCGTCCACATAGCGTTGGGTTCCGATGGTCACGGGCGGAAAGAGCACGGGCACCGCACAGGCCGCGAGCAAGGCCGGGACCAGGTCGCCTTCATGCAAGAGACATTGTCGTCCGGTGGTCAGGTCCGTTACGCTCACGAAGAACGGGATGGCAAGCTGTTCGATACGTTGTACGGGCAGGGTGGCTTCAAGGAAGGCCCGAATACGGTTCTGTGTGAGTCGATCCCCACGTAGGATACGCCAGCGACCGAAGACCCCAGGCGCGTACGTACGCATGAGGGCGACCACTTCCTTCGGTTGAAGACCGGCCGCGATGTAGGCTCCGATCAGGGCACCCGCACTGGTGGCGCTGATGGCACCGGGAAGCAAGCCCGCCTCCTCACAGGCCTCAAGCACCCCGATGTGGGCGAAGCCCCGCGCGCCACCACCGGAAAGTACGAATGGAACACGCTGGTCCTCAGTGGTATTGGGTGTCTTCATGCCGAGGCGTTCCGACATTTCACAAAGGTACCGACGGGTGCGCGAATGGAGGATGGGAATGAATAGGGGTGTATTTTAACAGTTGCCAAAAGCAACAATTGATATATTTGCACCGTTTCGATCAACAACCATTGTCATGAGCACCTCAACCGACGAACTCGCCCGCCTACTTCCGGTCACACTCCGCAGCCTGATCCGACTGGTGGGCGTGGAGATGGACAAGAGCATCACAGGCATCCGGCTGAGCCAATATGGTGTGCTGGATTTCCTGCTCACCAACAGCCGGGCGGTGCAGACCGACCTGGCCAACCACTTCGCCAAGGACAAGAGCGTGATGCTGCGGCAGCTCGATGAGATGGAGCAGGCTGGCTGGATCGAGCGCCAGATGGACCTCAACGACCGCCGCCGGAAGAACCTGGTGGTGACCAAGGCGGGCGTTGAGATCCACAAGAAGGTGAACAAGCTGCGTGCGAAAGTCTTCGCCGAGGCGCTCCATGGCGTGAGCGACAAGGACCTCGCGACCTGCCTCAAGGTGATCAACGTGATGCACGAGAACGCCAATAGCCACGACACGAAATGAGCCGCCTTCTCCACACCCTGGTCGTGCTGGCGTTCGCCGGTGCCACGCAAGCGCAACAATCCTTCACCCTGCGGCAGGCCATCGACTACGGCCGCAGTCACAGCCCGGCCATGGCCATCGCCGCCAACGACCAGCGCAAGGCCGATGCCGTGGCGCAGGAGGCCGTGGCAGGCTATCTGCCTCAGATCAACGGCGCCGGCAGCCTGGATGACAACTTGAAGCGCCAGACCACCATACTGCCAGCGGGCACCTTCGGATCGGAACCCCGGGCCGTGCAGTTCGGCACGCAGTTCAATACCAACCTCAGCGTGCAGGCCGACCAGGTGTTGATCGATGTGGCGCAGCTCAACGGCATCCAGGCCAACAAGCCCAACCGCGAAATGGCCGCGATCAAACTGAAGCAGGCCGAAGAACAACTGGTGTACGATGTGGCCAAGGCCTACGCGCAAGTGCAGACCTACCGCGAACAGGTGATCCTGTTGGACGAGAACATCAAACAATACGAAGAGTTGGTGCCGATCCTGCGCCTACGCCTGGCGAAGGGCGTGGTGCAGCAACTGGATGTGGACCGCGTGGTGGTGACCCAGCGCAACATCAACTCGCAGCGTACCCTGGCGCAGGCCAACTACGAGGTAGCTCTGGCCCAGTTGAAACGCACCATGGGCATGCCCGTGCAGGAACAGATGACCATTGCCGATGCGGTACGCACCGCGGCCGACATGCACCAGCCCAGCACGAGCGCCTTCGCCCTGGACAAGCTGCTCGGCTACCGCTACAACCAGCAGAGCGAACTGCTCTACGGCATCGACCTGAAACGGAAGCGCAACGCCTTCTTGCCCACCCTGAGCGCCTACGGTCGCTACGGTGCCATGGCGCAAGGCAATGAACTCGGAGCCAGCTACGACAACTGGTTCGGCTTCGCCGCCGTCGGCTTGAAGTTGAACGTGCCTTTGTTCAGCGGGTTGCGCCGCAGCAGCCAGATCAAGCAAAGCGAGATCGCCCTGGCCAACCTGCGCGAGCAGCAGCGCAACGCCAACCTCGGCTTCGAGTTGGACTACATGAGTGCCGATACACGTCTGCTTTCCAGCACCAGCACCGTGAGCACCGATGAGGACAACTTGCACCTGGCCGAACGCGTGTTCGCCAACACCAACCTGCAATACCAACAGGGCCTCGCTTCGCTGAGCGACCTGCTGAACGCGGACTACCAACTGAAGGAAGCCCGCAACAATTGGACGACCTCCGTACTCAACCGATCCATCGCCGTGATCGACCTGGAGAAAGCCAAAGGCACCCTGCTCGATTTCGCGAACACGCTCTGACCCCCCACAACGCATCACCATCCTCCCCATGAAACGCAAATGGATCCTGCCCCTGGTACTCATCGTACTGGCCTTGGGCATCGGCCTTCGCCTGGCCGGCAACAAGAAGAAGCTCGACGCCGCGAAACAACCCGTGGACCGCAGTGGTTTCGCCATCCCCGTGAACACCATCACCACCGCGATGGGTGCGGTGGACGGGGCCTTCAGCGTGCCCGGCACCCTGGAGCCGCACGACCACGCCAAGGTGATGGTGCAAGCGCAGGGCAAGCTGGCCAGCATGCAGGTGGACCTGGGTTCACGCGTGAGCAAGGGCCAGGTGCTCGGTAGCCTGGATGTGGCCCAGAAACAACTGGAACTGCAAGCTGCCGAACTGCAATTGGAAAAGTTGCGCAAGGACGATGATCGCTACCGGGAACTCCTGTCCGGCAAGGCCGCCACAGAAACGAGCTACGATGATGCGCATTACAACTTCGAGAACCAGAAAGTGAAGGTGGACCAGATCCGCCAGCAGCTGCGCGATGCGCAAGTGATCAGCCCGGTGGCCGGCACGGTGGTGGCGAAGAACGTGGAGGTGGGAGAGTATGTGAGCGCCAGCACCGCCGTGGTGGAAGTGGTGGATGTATCGCGGCTGAAGGCCAAGGTGTACGTGAGCGAACGCGACGCCTACCGCTTGCAGGAGGGCGCTCCGGCAACGATCACCACGGAGGTGTATCCCGGGGAAACGTTCCAGGGCAAGGTGACCTTCGTGAGTCCGCGCGGCGATGCGAGCCACAACTACGAGGTGGAGGTGACCGTGGGGAATGAGAAGACGCACGCCCTGAAGAGCGGCACCTTCGTGAGCGTGCGCTTCGGCGGCAGCGACCAGCTGGCCATGCTCACCATTCCGAAGAACGCCCTGGGCGATGGCATGAAGGAGCCTTACGTGTACGTGGTGGTGGGCGATACGGCGAGCACCCGGGTGCAACGCCGCGAGCTGGTGCTGGGGCGCGAAATAGGAGAGCAGGTGGAGGTGCTGAAAGGCCTGCAGGCCGGCGACGTGGTGGTGACCAGCGGGCAATTGAACCTGGTGGAAGGAAGCAAAGTGCGTGTGACAGGTAATACTGCGAACAAGTAACAGGGTGAAAGAGTGCGAGGGACCCACTCTCGCACGCTCGCACTCTTCAACCCTACTACTACCGGGACCATGAGCATCACAGAAACCGCCATCAAGCGCCCGCTGCTGATCACGGTGATCTTCGTCACCCTGATCCTCTTCGGCTTCGTCAGCTACAAGCAGCTCAACTACAACCTGCTCCCCAAGTTCGAGGCGAACGTGGTGATGGTGCAGACCAGCTACCGCGGCGCCTCGCCGGAAGAGATCCAGAACACGCTGACCAAGCCGCTGGAGGATGCGGTGAGCGCGATCGAAGGGGTGGACAAGATCTCCAGCACGAGCATGGAGGGTGTTTCCGCGATCACCGTCACGCTGAAGTCCGGCACCAACGTGAACGAAGCGCAACGCGATGCCGAACGCCGTATCGACCAGGTCCGCTCCACGCTGCCCGACGATGCGGATGATCCGGTGGTACGCCGTTTCAGTACGGATGAAATGCCGATCCTGAACATGAGCGTGAACAGCAACCTCGCCGCCGGTGAGATGTACGACCTGTTGGACGATCGGGTGGTGCCCATGCTCAGCAACGTGAGCGGCGTGGGTTCGGTGACGCTGGTGGGCGCGCAGCAACGCGAGATCCAGGTGGTAATGGACAACGATAAGCTGAAGGCATACGGCCTCAGCGCGGGCCGTGTGGCACAAGCCGTGGCCGCCAACAGCAGCACCTTCCCAGCGGGCAACGTACAGTCGGCCGATGATCGCCTCTCCATCAACCTCGAGGCCCGCGCCGGCAGCGTGGACGACCTGCGCAACACCGTGGTGCGCGAGAACACCGATGGATCGCGCATCCTGCTGAAGGACATCGCCAGCGTGACCGACGGGCTCGCCGAAGCCACCACGTACAACCGCATCAATGGCCAACCGGGCATCGGCCTGCTGGTGGTGAAGCAGAGCGATGCCAACGCCGTGGAAGTGAGCAAAGGTGTGAAGGCCCGCATGGTACAACTGAAGACCGAGCTCGCCGACACGGGCTTCGACTACGCCATCGCCAGTGATCAGAGCCAGTACACGCTCTCCAGTGCCAATGCCGTGATGTTCGACTTGGTGCTCGCCGTCTTCATCGTGGGCCTGGTGATGCTGCTCTTCCTGCACAGCCTGCGCAGTTCGCTCTTCGTGCTCGTCGCCCTGCCCAGTGCCATGATCCCCACCTTCATCGCCATGTACGCCTTCGGGTTCTCCTTGAACCTGATGACGCTGATGGCGCTCTCCCTCGTGGTGGGCATCCTGGTGGATGACAGCATCGTGGTGCTGGAGAACATCTACCGCCACCTGGAGATGGGCAAGACCCGCTGGAGCGCCGCGCTCGAAGGCCGCAACGAGATCGGCTTCACCGCCATGGCCATCACCTTGGTGGATGTGGTGGTCTTCCTGCCGCTCGCGCTCAGTGGTGGTATGATCGGCAACATCCTACGCGAATTCTCGCTCGTGGTGGTGTTCAGCACGCTCATGAGCTTGGTGGTGGCCTTCACCATCACCCCGCTGCTCGCCTCGCGCTGGGGCAAACTGGAGCACCCGAACAAGAACACTTGGTGGGGCCGTTTCTCCATGGCCTTCGAAGCCGCCGTGACCGGGCTGCAGTCCTGGTACGGCCACCTGTTGGAGAAGGCACTGCGCCGCAAGCGTTACGTGATCGGCCTCGTCGCGGTGCTCATCATCGCGTCCATTGCGCTCATTCCCGCTGGTTTCGTTGGAGCCACCTTCATTCCTCAAAGTGATCGGGGAGAGTTCCTGGTGCAGCTCGAGACGGCATCACAAACGGCCATCGGCGTCACCGACCAGCTGACCCAACAGGCCGAACGCATCATCCTGAGGCACCCCGAAGTGGTCAACGTGTTCACCAACGTGGGCACCCAGAGCGGGCAGATGGGCGGCGGCGCGGGAAGCTCCAATGCCAACCTCTCGGAGATCAACGTGAAGCTCGTGAACAAGAAGCAACGGGCGATGAGTACGGAACAGTTCGGCACCATGGTGCGCGATGAACTGAGCGCGATCCCTGGCCTGAAGGTGACCGTGACCCAGACCTCCATCACCGGCAGCGCACAAACACCGATCCAGATCGCGGTGAAAGGCGTGGACATGGACAGCCTGTGGAAAGCAGCGCGCATCGTGAAGGACGTCACCGAACGCACGGCCGGCACGGACTATGTGCAGTTCAGCACCAAGAGTCCCAAGCCCGAAGTGAAAGTGCGACTGGACCAGGACCGCATGGCGGCCATGGGTTTCACCAGCGGCGACATCGGCGTGGCCGTGCAGACCGCCTTCCGCGGCAACGATGCCTACAAGTACAAAGAGGCCGGGGATGAATACCCGATCAACGTTCGGCTCGATGAGAGCGACCGCCGCGATGTACACAGCGTGCGCAACCTGATGATCACCAACGGCGCGGGCGCCACCGTGCCCCTCGCGCAACTCGCCGATGTGTACGAGACCGTGGGCAGCAGTGTGCTGGAACGCACCGATCGCCTCAACTCCATCAAGGTGAACAGCGCAGCGGTGGGTCGGCCTAGCGGCACCATCGTGCAGGAGATCCAGGCCGCAATAGCCAAGGAAAAATTGCCCACTGGCATCTCCATCTCATACCTCGGCGACGCCGAACGCCAGGGCGATGCCTTCGGAAGTCTCGGTGCCGCGCTGTTGATCGGCATCCTGCTGGTGTACCTGATCATGGTGGCCCTCTACGAGAACGCACTGTATCCCTTCGTGGTGCTCTTCTCCATCCCCGTGGCCATGGTGGGCGCCCTGCTCGCCCTCGCACTGTCCATGCAGCCGTTGGCCATCTTCAGCATCGTGGGCTTGATCATGTTGCTGGGTCTGGTGAGCAAGAACGGCATCCTCATCGTGGACTTCGCCAACGGCTTGCGCAAGGAAGGCATGGGCCTGGTGGAAGCCTTGGTGGAGGCGGGCAAGGAACGCCTGCGCCCGATACTCATGACCACCGTGGCCATGATCTTCGGTATGATGCCCATCGCACTGGCCAGCGGCGACGGTGCCGAGGTGAAGAACGGCATGGCCTGGGTGATCATCGGCGGCCTCACCAGCTCGCTCATCCTCACCCTCTTCATCGTGCCGGTGATGTACTACGTCATGACGCGCTTGATGGAGATGGCGGGCGGCAAACGATTCGGCAGGAAGCGGAAGATGGTGGAGGGAAGGGTGGCGGTGGCGTAGTGCGGGGTGTACATCCGGATCGGACCGGTCGCGGGGGCTGGCCGCTATGCGAGCACTTTCGGATGTCCATGGATCCAACCGCTTCCTTTACCTTCGCCCCGCTGACGATCCCCGAACGAACGGGGTGAAAAGGGAACCAGGTGTGAATCCTGGGCTTTACCTGAAGCTGTAAGCCCGAAGCAGCCGTCCGGTACAAGGCCACTATCCACGATGCAAGTGGATGGGAAGGCGCCGGAAGGTGGGCAAGCCAGAAAACCTGTCGCCAGCACGATCGGACATTGCTTCCAGGAAAAGAGGCAAGCCCGGAACGTGCGTGGCTTCGCGCATGTCCTCGGCCCTTCATCCTGGAAGCCTATAGCAAGGCAACCTCAAAACACCCCAAAAGGATGAAGACACACATACTTTCCCTCTCGTTGTTCCTCGGCACGGTCATGGCCCAGGCACAATTCTCCCCTGCCGATGTACGGTATTGGGTTGGCTCCGGCCAGGATAGCTCGGTGCTCGTGATCGACTTTCAGGATGGTAACCTCGATGGCCAAAGCTTCGCATGGGGCTACCTGCATGATGGCACGGCGACCGGCGAAACCATGATCAACGCCATCGCAGCGGCTGATGCGAACCTCGAGGTGACCATCACCACCGGCTTCCTCAACGACATCGCCTATGGTGTCCACGCAGGTCTTGGTGGCGATCCGAACTACTGGAGCACCTGGTCGGGTACGGGCATCGCGGACATGACCATGAACAGTGGCATCAGCGAATCGCTCTCCAACGGCGAATGGTTGGGCTGTTCATACACGGACTTCGATCCTGCACTTCCACCGACGGATCCCATCGCAGCATTCGACCCCTTGGCCTTCACGGCTGCGGATGTGCTTTTCTGGACCGGCACCGGATCACATAGCGCCATGCTCGTGATCGATTTCCAGGATGGCTCCGCCACCCCATCATACGCCTGGGGCGTCCGCTTCGAGGGTAGCACCACGGGCGAAGCGATGCTCAACGCCGTGTTGGGGAGTGACCCCGCACTGGAAGCGGTGATCACCACCGGGTTCCTGAGCGACGTGACCTATGGCAGCCACGCGGGCATTGGCGGTAGCCCCGATTGGTGGAGCACGTGGAGCGGCACCGATCTTGGCAACTGGTCCTCCAACCTGGGCTTATCCACGGCCGTGCCAGATGGTGGCTTCTTCGGCTGCTCGTACACCGACTTCGACCCGGCCCTGCGTCCCACGCCGCCGGTGGCCGCAGCGATCCCCACGCACATCGGCGATCAAGTGGCCGACCACATGGAGGTCTTCCCTCAGCCAGCGAACGAGATGTTGTACATCCGGAATGGCGATCACAGTACACAGCCGATCGTCATCACCGACCTTTCCGGCCGACAGGTACTGACCGCACGTGGCCAGGGCCTTCTGCACACCGTGGATGTGTCCAGCTTGTCCGCGGGCATGTACGTGTTGCGCATGGGCGGGATGGAGCGCACGATCGTCGTGCAATAGCATGGCGATGAAATGACTGGTCGTGTGACGATCCGTGCGGGATGGCGCTGGGCGACTGGCGAATGGAGCTTCTTCCATTCGCCAGGAGGCCTCTGTACGCCGGTGCTCCGTCATGGACCATTCCATCTTTTCCTGGCGCTCTCCCTGGCCAGCACCTGCTTCGGTCAACAGCACCGCGACACGCTTCTTCTGAAGGAGGTGGAAGTGACGGCCACACGGCTGTCGACCTTCAGCCCCGGTATGAAAGTGGAGGTGCTCGATAGCGCCACCGTGGCACGCCATGCCTCCTCCGATCTGGCGACCTTGCTGGCCAACGAGAGCCCGGTGTTCATCAAGAGCTATGGGCTGGGCAGCCTGGCCACCTCGAGCTTCCGGGGGGGCAGTGCGAACCACACGGCCGTGCTGTGGAATGGGTTCAACATCGGCAGCCCGATGAATGGCCAGATCGACTTTGCACTGATCCCCGTGGGGATGATGGACGATGTGCGGATCCAGTATGGCGCGGGCACGGCGCTCTGGGGGAGCGGTGCAGTGGGTGGTGCCATCCACCTGGATGGCCACCCGCGCTTCGACCAGGGGCTTGCGCTTCAAGCCGGTGCCTCGTTCGGCAGTTTCAACGACCAACGCTACATGGTGAATGCGGGGTTCGGGAACGCGCGCTGGTCCGCCACGGCAGCCCTGTTGCAGGCGGCGGCGAACAACGACTTCCCGTACGTCAACTCCGTTGTTCCGGGCTCACCGGAGCATCGGCAGAACAATGCTTCGTTTCAGCAACTGACGTTGGTGACACAGGTGTATCACCGCTTCAACGAACATCAACGTGTACACTTCGGTCATTGGTACCAAGAGAGTGAACGGGCCATACCGCCCACCATGCACCAGGCATCGAGCGCGGCGCAACAGGTCGATGGCACGCAGCGCATCACCGGTGGCTGGCAGTTCACGGGCCGCAATACGGTGGTGGAAACGCGTGCGGCCTGGTTCGATGAGGGCCTTCAATGGTTCCCTTTCGGCACCGAAGCGGTCCGGAGCCGGTCGCGAACCGCCATTGCCGAGGCTGAGGTCCGCCACCTGGTCGGGGATCGGCATACCGTGAGTACGGGCATGAACCTCACCCACACGAGTGCCCTTTCTGATGGATATCCGAACAAGCCGCAGCAGGACCGCACGGCACTATTCCTTGCCTACCGGTATCGCAGCCGCAATGACCGTGTACTCGCCACATGGGCGGCACGACAGGAGCTTATGAACGGTGCGTGGGTGCCTTTCACGACCTCAGTGGGCGGTGCGGTACGGTTCACGGAGTACCTGCACGCACGTGCCAATGCAGCGAAGGTGTATCGCATCCCTACGTTCAATGACCTGTATTGGGTGCCAGGCGGCGATCGCGACCTATTATCCGAGGTCGGCTGGGCCGGTGAAGCAGGCCTCGCGGTCGAGCAGCGGGTGGGCTCGGTGCAATTCAAGGGCGACGGGGCCGTGTTCTCGCGTATGCTGGACAACTGGATCATCTGGTTGCCTGGTACGTCCTACTGGAGCCCATCGAACGTGATGCAGGTTTGGAGCCGTGGAATGGAAGTGCGTGCTGAGGTTACCGTGCCCGTGCAGCGCACCACCATCACACTTTCCGTGCTGACCAACCATGTGGTGAGCACCAATCAGGTGGCGAAAACGCCGAACGACGCCTCGGTGGACCGCCAACTGATCTATGTGCCCATGTACAGCGGCCAAGCACGGCTTACTGTGTCACGTGGAGCCTTCGGCCTTGCAATGCAGATGAACTACACCGGTTATCGATACACCAGTACCGACAACCGATCCTACCTGGAGCCCTACATCCTACATACCGCCAGGGCCAGCTATGCACTGAAACCGGGCAAGCGCCACACCCTGGCACTGGAGGTACAGGCCAATAACCTGTTCGATACCGTGTACCAGACCGTCGCTGACCGACCGATGCCCCTGCGCAATTACCGCGCAGGCATTCGTCTCTATTTCCTCGGAAAGAAAGCGGAAAGACCGTGAACCCATGACCCGATCATACCGAGTACTCCCCTTGCTGATCATGACCCTACTTGGGGCATGTCGCAAGGACAAGCCCGAACCACCGGATGACCGACCGCTCACCGCCGGTCAGGGAGGTGTATATGTGGTGAACGAAGGCAACTTCCAATGGGGGAATGCTTCGGTAAGCTACTATGATATCGCGACGGGCAACAGTACAGAGGACCTGTATGCGCCGGCCAACGGCAATGGTCTTGGCGATGTGTTGCAGTCCATGGCCCTGCACAATGGGCGGGCCTACCTCGTGGTGAACAACTCGGGCAAGGTGGTGGTGGTCGATCCGGACGACTTTGTGGCCTCTGCCACGATCACCGGCCTGGTATCGCCGCGTTACTTGGTGCCAGTGGACGACACCAAGGCCTATGTGACCGACATGATGGCCAACAACATTCATATCCTGGACCTCAGCAGCAACAGCATCACGGGCAGCATACCGTGCCCTGGCTGGACGGAACAACTGGTGCTGGCCTACGGCAAGGCCTTCGTCACCAACCAAGCGCGCCGGTACGTCTACGTGGTCGACACCGCTACTGACCAGCTCGTGGACAGCATCCAAGTGAGCAAGGGAGGCAACAGCATCGTGGTGGATGCACAGGACAAGTTGTGGGTGGCATGCACCGGCGGGAGTGGTACTGCGCCCGGGCTATATCGGATCGATCCGGTGGCCCTGGAGGTGGAGGCCAGCTTCCCCTACACCAGCGGAACGAACAGCCCGTGGAGGCTCACCATCAACGGCGACCACACCCAGCTCTTTTTCCTGAACGAGCACGTGTACCGCATGGCGATCACCGATACGGTATTGCCTGGAGTCCCATTCGTTGCGGCCAACGATCGCAACTTCTATGGACTCGGTGTGGATCCGAACAGCGGGGAGGTGTACGTGGCCGATGCGATCGACTATGCCCAGCGCGGGATGGTATTCCGGTATGGAGCGGACGGAACCGCGCTCAATGGTTTCCTGGCCGGTCGGATCCCGGGCGGCTTCGTGTTCAGGTAGCTTCGGGCTTGCTATGGGCCAGTTCACGTAGGCATGGACCACAAAGGCACCCGACATAGTGTTCCGCCAGCCATCGGCGTAGGTCATCGCTCAGTTCCACCTTGCCGCAGGCACAATCTGGCGCATCGGCCCCGCAGGTGAAGGTCTTGTTGCAACGCGGACAGCTCGTCTCGTTGGGCATGACGCGAAGGTGCGAAGTGCACGCACATTCGCTGCGATCGGACGGAAGCGGCTGGAACGCATGATGACGTGATCCTGGGACCGGCACGTGTACATCAGTCGCCATCAACACAGGAGCGGGTAAACAAGGCCATGGCCCACTGCTGGAAGCCGCACCATCCCAGTTAGGTTCGCGGGATGTACGTTCGGATCCTTGCCTTGTTGGTCGGCCTCCAATGCTGTTCGGTACGAGTCGCGGCCCAGACCACCGGCGCATTGGCAGGGAGCGTGGTCGGACCCGGCGGGGCACCGATCGTGGACGCCACGGTGCAGGCGGTGCTACCGGACACCTCCTACACCACGATTGTGGGGAAGGATGGCGGTTTCATGTTCGATCATCTGCCCACCGGCATGTATGGGCTACGGGTGAGCCACGTGGGATACCATAGCGTGGAGCTGCCGGAGGTTTGGGTGCGTGCCGGCAAGGCCGAGGTGGTGTACGTGGAGCTTAGCGTCGCAGCGGTGGAGCTGGGTTCGGTGGAGATACGCTCCGCTGCGCCGGGCCGGATGTCGGCCGTGAGCACCATCCCGCTCACCGTGGAACGTAGCTTGCGGTTCCCGGCCACCTTCTTCGATCCGGCGCGGTTGGCCATGAGCAGCGCGGGGGTGGCATCGACCAATGACCAGGCCAACCACTTCAGCGTACGCGGCAACTCCCCGGCGAACAACGCGTGGCTGCTGGAAGGCGTGGAGATCGTGACGCCCAACCACCTCACCAACGCAGGCACTCAAAGCGACCTCCCCACCCTCACCGGTGGTGGCACCACCATCCTCAGCGCACAGATGCTGGGCAGCTCGCAATTGCTCACCGGCGGAATGAGTGCCCCTTATGGGAACGCACTGGGTGGAATCATGGATCTGCGCCTACGCCGGGGCATCGCCCAACGCCGCGCATATACCCTGCAAGCCGGCCTCATCGGCATCGACCTCAGCGCCGAGGGTCCATTCCGCAAGGGCGGGCGCGCCACCTATCTGATCAACTACCGGTACAGCACCCTGGGCTTGCTCGGTGCCATGGGTGTCGAGCTCGGCGAAGAGGCGATCAGCTTCCAGGACCTGGCGTTCACGGTGAACTTGCCGTTCGGCGAGCGGTCCGAGCTCCTCCTCTTCGGCATGGGTGGCAACAGCAGCAACCGGTTCGCCATGAAGGACAGCGTGGAACGGGAGTACGACAAGGACAGCCAGGACATCGACTACGAAGCGCGGATGGCTGCGACCGGGCTTTCGTTCAGCCAGCGGATCGGGCAGCGCACCTTGTGGAAGACCACGGTGGCCTGGTCGGTGAACGAGCAGGAACGGACCTCGCGAACAGCGCCCTACCGGCGCATTCCCATGCTCCATGATACAGCTGGTCTGGACGAAATGAAACTCTCTGCCCATACCCGCATGGTGCAGCCCATTGGGTCGAACGGTCGGCTGGAGAGCGGGGTCGGTGCCATGGAGCGCAGGGTTGGGAAACACCTGTTCCAACTGGATGAGCGCAGCGCTGGTTGGCTGCTGCGCCCCTATCTGCGCTACGAGCACCGGATCGGGGAGCGGGTCGATGTGGACCTGGGCCTTGCCTATGCCCACTGGACGGCGAACGGATCAGGAGCGTTGGAGCCGCGAGCTTCATTGCGTGCAAGGCTCACCGCGCGAAACACCATCCAACTGGCCGTGGGTGTCCGCAGCCAGCTGCCACCTGTACAGAGCTACGCGGATCATTACGAGTGGCGTACCAGCACAGCGAATCTGCCAACGGACAACACGGGCATGGGCCTCATGCGATCACGCGATGCGGAGCTGAACCTTGGCCATGCATTCAACGACCATTTTCGGTCCGATCTGAACCTGTTCCTACAGCAGCAGTGCGATATCCCGGTGGGGGTGTACCGGATGGGTCTTACACAGGGAGGGGTACTGAGCGCGGTGAATCTATGGGATGATATCACCGCGTTGCCCTTGGATGCCACAGGTGAGGCGCGGATGATCGGTGGCCAGATCGGATTGGAGCAAACCCTGTTCAGGTCCTTTTACTACCAGATCAACGCCACCTTGCTGGACGCCACCTACGTGGATGGCCTTGGCCATACCTACGACAGCCGCTGGAACACGCGGTACATCGGCAATATGGTGTTCGGCCGTGAATTCGCCAAGCAGAAAGAGAAGGTGAAACGGACCTGGGGAGTGAGTGGTCGTTTGAACATGACCGGCGGACAGCGCTACACGAGCACCGGATCACTGGAAGACCCCGATCCCATTCCTTACGGCACCGCCTACCCCGGCAGCTACCGCGTGGACCTGCGCATTTACCTCCGCCGCGAGCGGGAAGGTCGCACGGGACTGTGGGCGTTGGACCTGCTCAACGCCACCAATGCACGGAATGTGGCCTACCGGTACTTCGACTTCCGGCAAGGCAAAGAGGTCACCAAGTACCAACTCGGCCTCATCCCCAACTTCAGTTACCGCATCGAATTCTGAACCACCATGCAACGGACCCTTAAGCTCATACTGGCCGCGATCTTCACCGGTTTCGCAGCGGTGAACCTCAACGACCCCGACCCGATCGCCTGGGTGTTGGCCTACCTTTCAGTGGCCGCCCTTCTTGCCCTTTCCGCCTTTGGCCGCGCGGATCGACGGGTGAGCGGGTGGCTCGCTGTTGCACTCTCGGTGTGGATGTTCACCATGCTGCCGGGCATGATCGATTGGTTGGGAGCGGGCATGCCATCGATCGTGGAGGAGATGAAGGCCACTGCGCCGCACATCGAAGTGGTACGTGAATTCCTCGGTCTCTTTCTCGCGGTGCTTGCCTTGGCCTGGCTCACGTGGAGAACGCCGACCACTGCACGCTTTTCCTGACGACCACACGGCGTGTGTACCCACCTGCTCCGTCTCAGTGGCCCGGTGATCGCCGCATTGGTCTATGCTTGGTCACTTCACCTGGGTCATGCACCTGCGGCCATGGCCGGCATCGTGGCCTGGATGGCCTTGTGGTGGATCAGCGAAGCGGTGCCATTGGCGATCACCTCACTGCTCCCCCTGGTGCTGTTCCCGCTGCTCGGGATCGACACCACGGCGGGCACGGCGGTGAACTACGGCAAGGAGATCATCTTCCTCTTCCTCGGAGGTTTCCTGCTGGCGCTGGCGTTGGAACGCGCCAACCTGCACCGTCGCATCGCCCTGCGCATCGTGTCCCGCATCGGAGGCACCGGCCCGCGGTTGGTTGCCGGCATCATGGTGGCCAGTGCGTTGTTGAGCATGTGGATGAACAGCACGAGTTGTGTACTGGTGATGTTGCCCATCGCGCTGAGCTTACTGGATGGCGATGGCGATCCTGTCCTGCGCCAACGGATGACGGTACCCATGCTGTTGGCCGTGTCGTACGGCGCCACCATCGGCGGTATGGCCACACCGGTGGGCACCCCACCCAATTTGGTCTTCCTCGAACTCTGGCGCGATCGGTATCCGGACCGCGAGGCCATCGGCTTCGGCCAATGGATGTCCTTCGGCGTACCGTACATGTTGGTCTACCTGTCCATCGCCTGGTTGCTCGTTACGCGGATCATCTTCAAGGTGCCAACGACCCACTTGAGCACACCGGCCGAAGTGAATGAGCGCCTGCGGGCCCTGGGGCGGGTCACCTACGCGGAGCGGGTAGCAGCCGTTGTTTTTGTAGTGGTCGCCTTGTTATGGATCACGGGGGACGATCTGGTGTTCGGCCCCGACCATACCCTTCGAGGCTGGCGCACGCGCACCGGATTGTTGGCCATGTCCGATGGGGCCATTGCCGTATTGGGCGCTTTGGTCCTGTTCGTCATACCCTTGCCCAAGCCTGTGGACGGAGATGGGAAGGAGCGCACTCCCCACACCCTGCTCACCTGGAAATATGCCGAGGCCCACGTACCTTGGGGCATACTACTGCTCTTCGGCGGTGGTTTCGCGTTGGCCAGCGGTATCGACAAGTCCGGGCTGGCCGCCGAGATGGTGGTGGCCATGCAGCACCTGAACGGCATGCCTCCTCCGGCCATGATCGGTGCGGTGAGCGGCCTGGTGTGCCTCTTGAGCGAACTGGGTAGCAACACCGCCACCGCCAGTTTGAGCCTACCCATCCTGGCTCAAAGTGCCGAGGCCTGGGGGATCGATCCGCAAGTGCTCCTGGTGCCCGCCACATTGGCCGCCACCCTCGGTTTCGCCCTGCCCGTGGCCTCCCCCATGCAGGCCATCGTCTTTGCCACCGGGCGCATCCCCGTGCGCGACCTGGTACGGGCCGGGGTCGTGATGGACCTGATCGGAGCGACCCTTTTGGTTGCCTTATTTAGTTGGTACACAGCAGGTTAAATGGGTGTTGGGGTGGATGGGCCCTAGCCCACCGCCACCGACCGCCCGCAAAGAGAAATTGACCGGTCACGGTGGAACGGATCAGTGTTTTTACGACTTTGGTGTCCATGCGCATCACAGAAGAACAGATCCGGTCAGCCCACAAGGCGCTGAAGAACGAGAACGGAGGGGCCTGGCAGGATTATTTCGGCCTGCTTTTCCTGGAGGAATTCCACAAGGTACCACGCGAACAAGCGCTGCACCAGGTGGCGTTCGGCGGGGAGGATTATGGCATTGATGGGTACCATTTCGACAAGGCGAAACGGAACCTCTACCTCTTCCAGTTCAAATGGAGCAACGATCATGAGCAGTTCAAGCAGGGTTTCCGCACCTTGTTGGAACATGGCATGGGCGAAGTGTTCGGTGCGAACAGCGATCACCGCAGTCGCAACGCGATGGTCAATGGCCTGAAGGCGGTGTTGCGCGAGAATCGATCGCGGATCGATCAGGTCAATTTCCACTTCGTGTTCAACGGCGAACCGGAGAAGGCGGAGAACAGCAGTGTGCTCGGTGCGCTGCGCGAGGATCTCGAGAACCGCAAGCACCTGCTGGACGAATGGTGGGGCAAGGAGATGAGCATGGTGATCGAGTTCCGGTCGCTGAGCGGAAAACGTTCGCACTTCGTGGTGGACAAGACGCATGAGTATCCGTTGAAGCTCTCCGGATCACTGGAGAAGGATGGACCGGACGGGCAGCAAATGGTGATCGGCATGGGTCGGCTCTACGACATCTATGGTATGTTCCGGCAGATGGGTTCACGCTTCTTCGAACGCAACATCCGCCACAGCCTGCCGGAGGATGGATCCGTGAACCGTGTACTACAGAAGGCATTCCGGGATATCGGTATCGACAGGAAGCTGGATCCCGCGATGTTCGCTTTCAACCACAACGGGGTCACCTTCAGCGCACAGAAGATCGAAGAGGCCGACAACGGATTCCGGATCACGGAGCCGCGTCTGCTCAACGGGGCGCAGACGATCACGACCATGGCGCGCTTCATCGAACGCAACAAGGGTCGGGACGATATCGAGACGATCAAGGACCGGCTGAAGCGCATCGAGGTGATCTGCAAGGTGATCACGCACGCCGATGATCCCTTCATCACCACGGTCACCATCAACAACAACCGGCAGAATCCGGTGGATAGCTGGAACCTGCGAGCCAACGACCAGATCCAATTGGAGCTGAGCGACCACTTCCGTGGCAAGCTCGGCATCTACTACGAGCGGCAGCAGCGTGCTTTCGAAGGGCTCACCGACGAAGAGCGGGACGAGCAGGGGATCACCGACGACAAGGCGATCCAGATGCTCAAGCTCGCACAGACCTTCCTGGCCTCCGAAGGAGAGTTGGTCGTGATGCGCTCCATGCGCAAAGCCTTCGAGGAGGACAAGCAGTACGAGGCCATCTTCCATCCACGCCGTCTCGAGGTGGACCCCCGGTATGTGGTGCTCTGTTACAAGGTGCAGTTCCGCTTGCCGTTGCTCACCCGCAGCATCCTGGAGCGTGGCGAGAACAAGTACAGCTTCGTGGGCCGCGGCCGTCACCTGCTGTGGGCGCTCATGTGCCAGGCCATCCTCAACGATAAGGAGGTGCATAAAATGGCCGAACGCTACGGACAGGACCTTGCCATCAGCGCAAATTACATGCAGTACATCAGCGGCTTGGCCACAGGAGCCTGCCGCGCTCTGTTGAGCGAGTTGGTGGAGCAGGAGGGCAATGCCGAGGCGGTGAAGAACAACGAGTTCAACTTCCTGCGCAGCAAACAATCGTTCGACTACTGCATGGACGTGGCCGCACGGAAGTACGGTTGGGAGAAGCGGAAGCTTTCGGGCAACTGGTAATTGTCCATTCGGAGACACGACCGTGGGGAAGGTTCCTGGTGGCCGTGGATCGAAAGGTTCCGCAGGGAATGAGGGCACGAATTTCACCGGACATGCCTGTGCGCTCCATCCTTCTCGCCTGCTGGTTGGGGCCATTGCTCATGGCGGCACAACCGCTCACCCCGCAGCTGCTCACCGAGTTGCCGCCACTTCTACAAGAGGTGAGCGGCATCTTGCGGGTGGATGGTGAGACCTGGGTCTGCCTGGATAGTGGCAATCCGAACCGCCTCTATCAGGTGGATACGCTCACGGGGAATGTGTTGCGCGAACTGGAACTATCGAACGCCACCAACGTGGATTGGGAGGAGTTGACCGCCGATGAGGATTGGGTCTATGTCGGCGACATCGGCAACAACGCGGGCACCCGTACCGACCTGCGGTTCTACCGGTTTCCACGGGCCGTACTGTCCGGTCCTGCCACTGCAGTGATCGTGGACACCATCCGGTTCCACTACGCGGATCAGGACAGCTTCACCCCGATCATCGACGGCACCAACTGGGATGCGGAAGCCGTCGTCGCCTTCGACGATTCGCTCTTCCTGTTCACGAAGAACTGGACGGATGAGCGCACACACCTGTACACCTTGTCCTCCACATCCGGAGAGCAAGTGGCCATTCGCCGCGGCGAATGGGACACACAGGGGTTGGTGACCGGTGCGGTGCGTGATCCGCTTCAGGGCGACCTCGTGTTGCTCGGACACGACCGAGAGAGCACCGAACCCTTCCTCTGGGCCATGTGTTCCCCGGTAGGGCACGCGCTGTTCAGTGGGACCAATGTGCAGTATCCCGTCATCGGAGGCCCGATGCAGGCGGAGGCGATCGGCCTTCTACCGGATGGACGTATCCTGATCGGTAACGAGGGGACGCCGGACCGCGCACAGGCGCTATGGACCTTGGTACTCCCGCTCAGCATTCCCGAAGATGTCGACCATGCGGCCCGGATCTTCCCCATCCCAGCGGACCGACAGGTCATGATCGAAGGCGCCGATCCGGGCCGCATGGTCCGCATCCTGGACCTGAATGGGATGGAGCGTGGGCTGGTCCGGGTGGGTCAGGGAGGGGTGATCGACCTGCCCTTGTTGCCTTCCGGGGAATATGTGCTGGATCTCCATGTCCATTCGGTCCGCTGCCGGGCTCCGCTCTTGATCCTGCGGTAATACCCTTTCGCCATACAGAGGCACCTGAAGATGCGCCGCAATTCTTCCGTGTGACGATACGGCAAGGTCGCGGCGTAGCGGGGCCTACGGAGCGACCTTGCCGGAGAAGTCGCACGGACAAAGAGCAAGCAGGTCGGGTGGTCATGTATGGTGAAAGGGTATAAGGGCATATTCCTCGGTGGGGCGAAGCGTGGAGATCCGTGCGGACCAGAGGTTCGGTCGTGCATGGGCATGACCGTGCCGATCTTTGTCACATGAGTATGCGTTACCGCCGCCTCGGCACCTCGGGCCTACAGGTCTCCGAGCTTGCGTTGGGTTCTTGGCTCACCTTCGGCAAACAGATCGGCGAGGATACCGCTGAGGCCCTGATGAAAGTGGCCTACGACAACGGGATCAACTTCTTCGACAACGCCGAGATCTACGCACGAGGCGAGAGCGAGAGGGTGATGGGTCGTATCCTCAAGCGGGTGGGCTGGTCGCGGGACTCCTGGATCGTGAGCAGCAAAGCATTCTTCGGCACGGGGAGCAAGTTGCCCACACAGTTGGGGTTGCACCGGAAGCATCTGGTCGAAGCCTGCCACGCTGCGCTTGGCCGTCTTCAAGTGGACCACCTCGATCTTTATTACGGCCACCGCCCGGATCCCAACACCCCGATCAGCGAGACCGTGTGGACCATGCACCAACTGATCATGCAAGGCAAGGTGCTGTACTGGGGCACCAGTGAATGGAGCGCGGCGGAGATCGAGGAGGCGCATGCGGTCGCGAAGGAACACCACCTGATCGGGCCCGTGATGGAGCAACCGCAGTACAATCTCTTCCACCGGGAGAAGGTGGAGGCGGAGTTCGCGCCGCTTTATGATACGGTTGGCCTGGGCATCACCACATGGAGTCCATTGGCCAGCGGTGTGCTCACCGGCAAACACACCATCGCGGGTGATGCCGCTTCCAGGATGCGGTTCGCGGGGCTTGATTGGTTGCGCGAAAGAGAACTCACCGAGGATCGTTTACGCACGGTGGACCGATTGAAGGTCATCGCGCAGGAGGTGGGACTTGCATTACCGGTCTTCGCCATTGCGTGGTGTTTGCGGAATCCGCGCGTGAGTACGGTGATCCTGGGGGCCAGCAGGACCGCACAGCTGGAAGAGAACCTGAAAGCGGTGGAAGCACAGGACCTGCTCACACCACCGGTGATGGAAGCGGTGGAACGCGCGTTGCAGGGCTGATCAGCGACCCCCTCGTTCGATAACGATGATCCATCCGGATGCCTGTATCGCTCAGGTGAACCGCTTGAGGATGGCCTGCACTTGCTGCCCGTAGCTACCACCGAAAAGGTTCACGTGTACCAACAACGGGTAAAGGTTGCAGAGGTCTACGCGCTCCTCCCATCCGGTTTCGAGTGGCCACGCATCCTGGTACGCCGTGTAGAACATCGGCTCGTAACCACCGAACAGTTTGCTCATTGCGATGTCCATTTCCCGATGGCCGAAGTACACCGCAGGATCGATCAGAACGGGTGCACCATTCGTATCGCAGAGGAAATTGCCGCTCCAGAGGTCACCGTGCAGGAAGGCTGGCCGCTCTTCAGGGAAAAGGGAATGGAGCCTCCCGTACAGGCGCTCGCACCGGAGCACATCGGCATCACCTAGCCGCAGGTGGTCGCGGGCCATCTTCACCAGGGGTTCGAGCCGGCATTGAACGAAGAACTCGGACCAGGAGGCATGTGGGCGGTTCACTTGGGCCAGCGAGCCGATGTAGTTGTCGCGGTCAAGTCCGAATGCGGGCGCGGAGTGGCGATGCAGTTGGGCCAATGACCGGCCGAAAGTCATCCAGAAAGCCTCCGTCCGAGCACCCTCCTCGATCCACTCCAGTAGGAGGTAACCATCGTCACGATCCTCGCCGGAGGCGATCACGGCGGGCACACGGAAGGCCGCTGCTTCCACCAATCGGCGCAGGCCATCGGCCTCCGCCTCGAATGGGTTGGGGTGTCGACCGGACCGGCTCACCTTCACGAAGTAGCTCCCCACGTTCGTTCCTATTCGATAGGCATCGTTCACACTACCCCCTCCGACCCCTTGATCCATTTCGATCTGGACTGGTCGGGCAAGGTGCTGGCTGAGGTGTTCGGCCAGGCGTTCAGTGAGGGATGCGGTCAAAGCCATGTCGCAAAGGTGTGCGAGAACCGGGTTTTGCTACATTTGCGCTCCCGTTCAATGAACGGAATTGGTGTCCTGGGGAATTAGCTCAGCTGGCTAGAGCGCTTGCATGGCATGCAAGAGGTCACCGGTTCGACTCCGGTATTCTCCACGCAGGAAGGCGGTTCGCAAGGGCCGCCTTCACTTTTGATGGGCTGGTCGAGCGTGTCGCACGGAGTGCGGGGAGGTCACCGGTTCGACCCCGGTATTCTGCACGAATGGGGGCTCCATGCGCGAGGTATTCCATTGGCGCAGAACGGACCATTGCGGGTCCGATCCCGCAGGATGCTCGGACCCTGCCGCGATGGACTCGGTGTAAAACCCTGTTGATAAGCAGGTTAGAGACCGGTGGGCGAGGGCAGCGATCACGGACCACCTTTGCGTCGATCGCGGAGAAAAAGGATGCGCTCGATCCTTCTGCCGTTGGCCTGCGATGTTGCCGCGATCACCGTTCAGAGAAGGGCTATGGAGGGAGCGCGGAGAGCAGGTATTCGGAACACCAGGACCTGCTAAGGACGTATCGGGTAGGGCAGCTCTCCCCTCCCATCCATTCCCTTCACGTGGGCGTCATCGGCCTCGATCCTCCTTGTTCATTCGCTGGAGGTACCGGTAAGTGGCCGGTTGCGCACGTGTTCGGCTCGCGTTCCGCCCCTTCCGACGGTAGGGGTTCGTCTGTCGGATATCGATGATGCGGGCCTTCACCTGATCCGCCCATTGGATCTCCACCAGGTCCACGACCCGCTTCCGCAGTTCCGGGTCCTGCACAGGGAAGGCCACTTCGATGCGGCGGTCCAGATTGCGGCTCATCCAATCAGCACTGGAGAGGTACACCGATGGGTTACCGCCGTTGGTGAAGGCGTAAACGCGGGAATGCTCCAGGTACCGGTCCACGATGCTGATCGCCTTGATGTTATCGCTCAGGTCGTGCACCCCGGGCACGATGCAGCAGATCCCACGCACCACCAACCGAACGGGAACACCGGCATTGCTGGCATCATATAGTTTGCGGGTCAGGGCCCGATCCTCCAGGCTGTTCAGCTTCAACAGGATGCCGGACGGCTTTCCGGTTCGGGCGTGCTCGATCTCCTTATCGATCAGGGCCTCCAGTTTGCTCCGCAGGTTCATCGGGGCCATCAGTAAATGGTTGAGCACAGGTTGGTGATCCCGATCGGCCAGGTGCGCGAACACCTCGGCCACCTCCCTGGTGATCGCCGGTGCGGCCGTGAGCAGCGCCAGGTCCGAGTAGATCCTGGAGGTTTGTTCGTTGAAGTTGCCTGTTCCGAGGTACGCGTACCGCACGGTCCGCCGATCCTCCACCCGCTCCACCAGGCAAAGCTTGCAGTGTACCTTGAGGTGCTCATAGCTGTACAGCACCCGTGCGCCCGCCTTCTCAAGCGTCTCACCCCAGTACAGGTTGCTGCGCTCATCGAAGCGCGCCTGTACCTCCACGAACACCGTGACCCGCTTGCCATGCTGAAGTGCGGCAAGCAGTGCCGCGCATACCTCCGACCCCTCCGCCACCCGGTACAGGGAGATCGCGATGTGGCGCACCTTAGGGTCTTTCGCGGACTGCTCCAACCAGCGTACCACGTTCCCGAAGTCGTGATAAGGGAAGTGCCAGAGCACATCGCCACGTCGTAATGCAGTGAATGTGGCGCGACCGTCCTTGGTCGCGGTATCGGCCACGGGCCTCATGACCGGATCCCGAAGATCCCGACGACCAGGGATCGGCACCTTCATCAGGTCGCTGAAGTTGTGATAGCGACCACCAGCGACCAGATCCTGCTTGGAAAGGCCCAACAACGCACGAAGCGCACGCAGGGTACCGGCTGGCATGTCGTGGTCATAGAGGAAGCGGGCCGGCACCCCCATGCTTCTTTTCCGAAGGCTCTTGCGCACCTTCTCCTTCACATTACCGGCATATTCCTCATCGAGGTGCAGGTCGGCATCGCGCGACAATTTGATGGCGTGGCATCCCAGCAACTTGTACCCGGTGAAGAGGTCGGGCAGGCACAGGCGCATGGCATCATCCACATACATCAGATCCGTACGGCCACGACGTGCGGGCAATACGATGAATCGACCGATGACATCGCTCGGGATGTTCACCACCACGAGCCGGACCTTCGCTCCCTTTTTCGCCTTCAGCCGACAGACAAAGTAGAGTTTCCGGTCCTCGATGAAAGGGGCATTGCCGGTGCGCACCGTGGCCGTATGGAGCAATGGCACCACCTGGTGCTTGAAGTATTCACGCACGTATTCGGCCTGCTCCTTCGACACGTTCCCAGGCAGGAGGAAGTGAACACCCTTCGAGGCCAGCATGGGCAACAGCACATCGCGATAGAGCTTGCCGAACCGCTCCTGTTGGACGAGGGCTTTGCGATTGATCCGGTCCACGCGCTTCTCCGGGGTCACCTCCAATGCAGTGCGGTCCAACTTCTTCAGGCCGCGCAGGCTTCGTAACGAGGCTACGCGTACGCGGTAGAACTCGTCGAGATTGCTCGAATAGATGGCGAGGAATTTCAATCGCTCCAACAAGGGCACCGTATCGTCCATGGCTTCCTGGAGCACGCGGTCGTTGAAGGAGAGCCAGCTCAGGTCGCGATCGTAGTAGCGTTCCTGGGCATGTGTCAACCGGGTGGCTGTTCCCTTCGGTGTCGCGATCAGCGCATGGAGCGCCTTCAGGTTCAACTGCTTCTGCCGGGTGTAACGGGCAATGGCCACCCGTGTGTGGAAGCGGTGTTGTTCCAGATACTCGATGTTCCCGGCCAGCCATTGCCTGTCGGTGATCGGTTTGCCGCGTACCGCCTCTAACTCCTTCTTCAGTCCGGCACTTTTCTCCAGGAAATCCGACTGGCCGGCCTTGGCCGAATCGGCATCGCGCAGCACCTGTTGAAGGACATTGCGCGGCTTAGCTCCGATGTGCGTGCTCAGGATGCAGGCACACACGCGGTCGATCTCGCGCCGGGCCACTCCGAGGCGCTCCAGGTATGTGCGCGCGATGTGCGCACTGGCTGCCTCATGTCCTTCGTACGCGTTCGCGTAACCGGTATCGTGGAAGAGGGCCGCTACCTCGACCACCGCGATGTCCGCAGCGGGAAGTCGCATGGCCTGGGCCAGTGCTTTCGCCGTGCGCGTCACGGCCAGCGTGTGCTCCAGGTCATGGAAGACGAGGTGGCGTGGGATGTGTGCGGCGAACCACTTGCGCACATACGAGCGGCAGCGCTCGATCCGGGCTTCGGTGATCATGGACGCCCAAGATAGAAGGTGGTGCCGGGCCGGATGCACGAGGTGTGCGGCTATCTTTGGCCGGACCCGAACCGCGGATGGATCCAGCCCATGCCCTTACGCTCTACGAGCGCTTTGCTGGCGATCGGCTCACCTTTCTCTATAGCGGTGCCTTCCTTGATGCACACAGTGCCCGGCTAATCGATCTACAGGAGCAGCATTTGGAACGCGAGGGGGCATCGCGTGGCATACGTGGGAAACTGGCGTTCGTACTGGTCGAGGCTTATCAGAACATCGTGCGCCACCGGGTGAAGGACGACCCCGTGGCAGCAGGGCAGGGCCGCAGCCTGTTCCTGTTGCGTTGTGGGGTTGATGCGCACGAGGTCACTGCGATCAATGCCGTTCCGCGCTCGGAGGTGGGCGCCTTGAAGGAGGCACTGGAGCGACTCAGCGGACTCGACATGGGCGAGATGAAGCGGATCTTCCTGCGCGGCTTGCAGAATGAGGTCCGGACGGAACGAGGTGGTGCGGGCCTTGGGTTAGTGGAGATGGCACGCCGTTCGGGGAACCCGCTGCGCCACACGTTCACAGCGGTTGATGGTGCCCATGAGTTGTTCGGTCTGCAGGTGTTGGTAGGTGATACTGGCGGCTGGTTGAGCGAGGGAGCACTACCCGTGGACCTGCACCACACGGTCGCGGAGAATGGCATCATGCTGATGCACCGGGGGGCGCTGCACGCAGTGGCCCAGGAGAACCTTCTGCGCATGATCGAACAGGACCTTTCGGATGGGGTCGCTGGTGCTTCACGCACCGCCCAAGCGTTCTTGTTGATGATGGGGATGGTCGCTGATCTTGGTACGGGTGGCGAGGGACCCATGGTCGCTGTTTCAAACCGGACCGGTCACTCCACGGTCACCTTGGCCGCACCTATCGACCCGCGTTCGGAAGCACACGTACACCATACCCTCGCCCAGGTCCTTTCCTTGGACGGGCCTGCCTTGCAACGCCGGTACCGGGATATCCTGCTTGGTCGTTCCGGAGGTGGCTCTGGTCTGGAGCTCGGTCTCATCGACCTGTCCCGCCGGAGCGTGGGCCCACTGCGGTCCACCACGCTCACCTGGCATGGATCGCCGTTCGTTGTGCTGGAAGCCGACGTTTAACTCCTCTGGGCACCGATGCTCGGATGGGCCGTGCTCCCACATACGGATCGGCCCTGTTCTTGAGTTCTATTCAGGAACACACACACCATGGTCAACCTGTTGCTCCATACGATGGCATTGCTGCGCCGGTTCCAGCAGTGGTTCGACCAGCGCTTCGGTTGGTTCTTCACCAATGGTATGAAGGCTCGGGATGTTGAACGGGATCCCCCGGTCAGAGCCTGATGCAGATGTTCTTCGCCTCGGTGAAGAAACGCAGGGCCTCCAACCCGCCTTCACGGCCCACACCGCTCTGTTTCATCCCACCGAACGGCGTGCGGAGGTCGCGCACCAGCCAGCAGTTCACCCAAACGATCCCGGCATGGAGCACACGGGCCACACGATGGGTACGCTGCACATCCTTTGTCCAGATCACACTGGCAAGACCATAAGGGGTGGCGTTGGCCAGCTCAATGGCCTGGGCTTCGTCATCGAAGGCCTGGATGGTCACCACCGGCCCGAAGATCTCCTCCTGGTTGGTGCGGCAATGGGGACCAAGCCCTTCGATCACCGTCGGTGCGATGTACCAGCCCGAGGCCAGTTCGCCCGGAAGGATCACGCGCTCACCGCCGCACAGCACATGGCCACCCTCCTCGCGTGCGATCCGGATGTGGTCCAGCACCTTCTCCATGTGGGCCTGGCTCACCACCGCTCCCAGGTCGCTGTCCTTCGCGGCCGGGTCGCCCACGCGCAGGGCCTTCACCCGCTCCACAAAGGCTGTACGGAATCGATCAAGGATCGAACGTTCCACCAGGATCCTCGAACCACACAAGCAGATCTGGCCCTGGTTGGTGAAGCTGCTGCGCACGGTGGTCCGCAGCATCTCCTCCAGATCGCAATCCGCGAAGACGACCACCGGGTTCTTTCCACCCAGTTCCAGACTTACCTTCTTGAACATGGGAGCGGCCACGCGCGCGATCTCCGCTCCGGTACGTGTGCCTCCGGTGAAGGAAATGGCAGGGATGCCCGGATGTGCCGTGATCGCCGCACCCACCTTTGGACCCAGACCGTGTACGATGTTGAGCACGCCGGGTGGCATGCCGGCGGCCTGGCACAACCGGCTCATGCGGTAGGCGGTGAGGGGGGTCACCTCGCTGGGCTTGGCCACCACACAATTGCCACTGGCCAGTGCTGGGGCGATCTTCCAGGTGAAGAGGTACAGGGGCAGGTTCCATGGGCTGATGCACCCGACCACACCTACGGGTTGGTGATCGGTGTAGTTCACCGCAACATCGTCCATGAGGTGGGCCTCGCTCTGGAAGTGCAGGATGGCGGTGGCGAAGAACCGCAGGTTGGCCACGGCCCGCGGGATATCCATGCGGCGGGCCAGGGAAAGCGGCTTCCCATTGTCCTTCGATTCATCCTGCGCGAAGCCCTCCATGTCGGCCTCGATCAAGGCGGCCAACCGCAGCAGCACCTGGCTTCGACCCTCACGACCGAGTGCGTTCCATTGCGGGAAGGCCCTTCGTGCGGCTTCAACAGCGACCTCCACATCGCGGCCATCCGAGTCGGGCAGGCGGCCATGGACCTTCCCAGTGGCCGGTGCATGCACATCGATCCAGCCGCCGCCAGCAGCCGGTCGTAGTTCGCCATCGATCAGGTTCAGCAGGGTCTCCATCCGTGCCGAAAGGTAGAACGATGAGCGGTTACGGGGCCTTGCCAGAGCGTGCATCGGGGGCCAGCATGCGTGAGGGAAGGCCGGAAAAGATCGAAGGCCCGCAGCGATGTGCGAGCCTTCGACCCCCTTGTTGCCTCGTCCATGACCGGGTACTCCGGTGCTGCGGACAAGCGCTTACCATCCAAAACCTCCGGCTTGCGCCGGATTGTCGAACCACCGACGATACAAAACAAGCACGTGGAGAGGGGGTCTCCTGTTAAGGCCGTGCGAATGAACGTTAAAGACCGTTAAGCAGAGCGGGTTACGACAGGGGGCGGTAGCTTCGGAGCGTGGAGAAACATCGCATCCCCATGCTCCTCCTGGCGATCAGTGTGGCGCTGATCGGTCTTATGGGCATCCAGGTGAAATGGATGCGGGATAGCATGGCCCTGCGCGAGACCCAGTTCGATCGCAGCGTGGACCATGCGCTCTTCGTGGTGAGTGAGCGCCTTGAGCAGATGGAGCACCTCCAGGAGTTGAAACGGAACAGGACAGGGCGTCGGTTGTTGCGGAAAATGGACCTCATGCAACGTGCCTATGATGAACGGATCGCCCTGGATACGGCATCGTTCGATCCGCCATCGGAGGAGCCGGGCCTGTCGGTTCAGGACAGGATGGCCCAAGGGGCGTTGGAACAAGAGGAGGACACGGAGGCCATGGACGAGGACCACGGATCGTACGAAGGCCTGCTCAACGCAATGATGCATACGGCATTCGCCGATGAGGTGGTGCGCGACATAAGTGAACGGATCGACATACCCCTGCTCGATTCCCTATTGAAGGCCGAGTTGCGCAGCAAGGGAGTGCAGGATGCGTTCACCTTCGGCATCTATGATGCGGAAGGAGTGGAGGTGGTGTTCGGCCAGGAGCTGCGGATGGATCCCGCGCTTGTTGGCTTGAATGATCATCGGGAGCGCCTCTTCCGGCACGACCTCGCCGGACCATCCTACTACCTCCACGTACAGGTGCCGGGGCATCGCGGTTCGTTATGGCGCCGGATGCTGCCCTTGCTGCTCACCAGCGTGTTGTTGATGTCCATCATCGTGGTGGCTTTCTTCATCACCATCCGTACGATCTTCCGCCAGAAACGCATCAATGCGATCCGCAACGACCTGGTGAACAACCTCACCCACGAGCTGAAGACACCCATCAGTACCATCGGCCTGGCCTGCGAGGCGCTCACCGATCCCAGCATGCCCAAGACCGAACAGCAGCTACGCACGTTCGTGACCATGATCCGCGATGAGAACAAACGGCTCGGCTCGCTCGTGGAGAACGTGTTGCAGAGCGCGGTGCTCGAAAGCGGGCACATGGTGCTCAAGCGGGTAAGCCTGGATGTGCATACGCTCATCCAGGAGGTGGTGCGCAGCAGTGGCATGCAGGTCTCCCGCCGCAACGGGCGCATCGACCTGGACCTGAAGGCGGAGATCCATCATGTGAGCGGTGATCGGATCCACCTCACCAACCTGCTGTACAACCTCATTGACAATGCGGTGAAGTACACCGATCAGGAGCCACGGATACGGATCGGGACCGTGAGCAACGACGAAGGGCTCACCGTCAGCGTCACGGATAATGGCATTGGCATCTCCAGCGGGGAACAGCGCAAGATCTTCGACCGGTTATACCGCGTACCCACCGGCAACCTGCATAACGCGAAGGGCTTCGGTCTGGGATTGAGTTACGTGCGCACGGTGGTGGAACGGCATGGCGGACGCATCCGTCTGGAGAGCGCTCCTGGCCGTGGAAGCACTTTTCATATCTTCATTCCATTCGAACATGTCAGCACCGCACAAGCTATTGGTAGTGGAGGATGATCGGAACCTGGGCACGCTCCTGGTGGAGTACCTGCGTGCCAAAGGATACGATGCGGACCTGCGTAGCGATGGCCACGAGGGCAAGGCAGCGTACGACAAGGGCGGTTATGACCTCCTGATCCTTGATGTGATGATGCCGTTGAAGGACGGGTTCACATTAGCACGCGAGATCCGTCAGCGCGATGCCACCACCCCGATCATTTTCCTCACGGCGAAGGCCATGAAGCAGGATGCGGTCCAGGGATTCCAGAACGGTGCCGACGATTACATGACCAAGCCCTTCAGCATGGAGGAATTGCTGTTGCGCGTGAGCGCGGTGCTCCGTCGTTCGAAAGGGGTGGAGCCGAAAGCACCTGAGCCGGAGGAGTACCTGATCGGCGATACTGGTTTCCAACCGCGCAAGCAGTTGTTGCGCACACCGGATGGAGAGCGCAAGCTCACCACCAAGGAGAATGAGTTGCTCCGCCTGTTGTGTATGAACCGTAATGAGGTGCTCGATCGGTCCGAGGCTTTGATGGCGGTGTGGGGCGATGACAGCTACTTCAACGGCCGCAGCATGGACGTGTACATCGCCAAATTGCGCAAGTACCTGCGGGCGGACACGAAGGTGGAGATCATCAACGTGCATGGAAAGGGGTTCCGGCTCATCGCCGAACCGGGCCCCTCGTGATCATCCGTTCATCGCGACCCGTTCGTAGGCCGATACGCAGGGGATAAGCATGGCCAATGGTCGTGAATGGGCGATCAAAGGCAGGCGGTACGGCCACCATCCACGGGCAGGTTGATGCCGTTGATGTAAGCCCCGGAAGGTCCAGCGAGGAAGGCCACCGCAGCGGCGATCTCCTCTGGTCGGGCGAACCGCCCCAATGGGATCTCTTCGAGCATTTCCGCCCTCACCGCCTCAACGGAGGTGCCCGTGCGCTGTGCTTTTCCGGCGATGATCGAAGTGAGCCGCTCGGTCTCCGTGGCTCCGGGCAGCACATTGTTCACCGTGATCCGGTATGGTCCGAGTTCGTTGGCCAGGGTCTTGCCCCAGTTCGCCACGGCCCCGCGGACGGTATTGCTCACACCGAGGTTGGGCAATGGTTGCTTCACGCTGGTGCTGATCACATTGATGATCCTACCCTGTCGGCGCTCCTTCATGCCGGGCACCACGAGGCCAACGATGGTCTGGAAACCGATCAGGTGCTGGGTGAATGCGGCAACGAATGCGGATGGGTCGGCTTCGTGTGCAAGGCCCGGTGGTGGACCTCCGGTGTTGTTCACCAGGATGCTGATCGGACGGTCACGCCGCAGCTCATCGATCCCCGTGTGCAATCCCCGGGTATCCGCCATGTCGCATGCGAGCACGTAGTGGGTCTGGTCCGATGGCCTGGGCAACTGACCCCGAACAGCGGCAAGTGCTTTGGCATCCCGGGCCAGTAAGGTGATCGATGCGCCCTGTAGCGCCAGTTCCATGGCCACGGCCCGGCCAATGCCTTGTGTGCCGCCACCAACAAGCGCGAATTGTCCGGAAAGAGGTGTGACTCCCATTGTGGGGGTGAAATTACCCGAAGGCCGGATCCCTTTATTCGCGGGTGCTCCAAGTGATCGTGGAAAACCCGTTCCGATGGTGACCACGGTCACCCATGCGATCTCGGACCTTTGCATCCACAATATCCGCTCCGACCTCCGATGTACGTGAAGCTCCCACGCACACTGTTGCTATTGCCCATCCTGCTGAGTACCGCACCACTGGTGACCAGCGCACAATTCGTGGCCTTGTCCCGGTCCGGGGACCATCTTTCCCCGTCCATGCTCGGTGGTGCTCCGCCGAACGGCCCATGTGCGGGTGCTGTGGTGGCCCCGCTGGAGATGGGTGTGCCGAGCACCGTGACCGGCAACAACGAGAACGCCCCGACCGAACCGATCTTCCAGGCGAACGTGGTCTGGGAGGGCTTCTCCACGACCGCCTGCGCGGATGTGATGGTGAGTTACTGCGGCACCGACCCCGATTTCCTGGGGGGCATGATCAACCTGGTCACCGGTTGCCCGATCACCAACGTGGTCTTCAATTCCGCAAGCAACATCGTTCCCAACGAGTGTGGCGATGGCAATTTCGGGGTGCGCTTCCTCGCTCTTCCTCCTGGAACCTACTATTATCCAGTGCTTGAGGCGCCGGGCAGCAGCGGTGACTACACCTTGGTCTTCACCGCAACACCCTGCACGGGCACACCACCAAGTAACGCCCTATGTACAGGCGCCATTCCGCTTACGCCCGCGGATACCTGTGTTCACGTGAGTGGAACAGTGGAACACGCGACCAATGTGGGACCGACGGGCACAGCTTGCGGGAATGGGGATATCTCCGACGGGGTCTGGTACTCGTTCGTGGCCAATAGCCACTCTTGCCAGATCAACGTGGTGCCCAGTGCCGACTTCAACGTACACCTCAGCCTCATCAGCGGAAGTTGTAATGCCCAGAACCTACTGGCCTGTGCGATCGGTCAGAATTTCGGTGCGGCCACCACGTTGTCGGCTACCGGACTTGTACCGGGGAGCACCTATTTCGTGCGCGTGGCCGATTGGTACGCCGGTGTGCCGCGAACGAGCACATTCGACATCTGCGTGGTGGAGGTGGTCGATACGGAATGCGAAGCAGCGGCGGGCAACCTCGTGCCTGACCAGGCGAACGTCTGTTTTACTGGTCCATCCACGACGATCTCGGCCATCCCATCGGGCAATGCCAATGTGCCGCCCGGCTACAGCACCGTGTTCCTGCTCACCTCTTCCTCGGAAGTGGTGCTCGCACAAAGCGGTCAACCGCTCTTCACCGTATCGGGAACAGGGGGGTATTCCATCCGCACGTTGGTGTACGATCCGGTCACCTTTGACCCGGCCACTATCCAACTGGGCAGCAATACGATCGGTTCGTTGAACGAACTTTTCGTGCAGGGGGGCGGTCCCACCTGTGCCAGCCTGGACATCACCGGTGCCGGGTTCACGGTGGAGAACTGCTGTACAGCGAGCACAGGAACGCTTGTGGCCACGTCGCCCACGGTGTGCTGGGATGAGCCGGTGGTCGCCATCGGTGCCGTTGCTGGTGGTGATGCCTCGGTGCCCGTCGGTCAGGTGATCCGCTATCTCCTAAGCACGGCCGAGGATGGTCTGGTACGCGATACGTCAACGACACCCACTTTCAATGTGTCGAGCGCTGGCTCCTACCGTATCCATACGCTTGTGTTCGATCCGAACACCTATCCATTGGGAACGATCGCCTTGGACACCACCACCATCGCTACGGTGGCCGGCCATTTCCTGTCCGGTGGTGGGTCGCAATGCGGCGCACTTGATCAAAGCGGTGCGCTGATCGAAGTGGTCACCTGCTGCCCGGGCACGCTCGGATCACTGGCGGTTGTGGCGGACACCCTATGCCAGTTCCCCACGGGCTCAACCTTCGTTTGGACCCTGGAGGGTGCCGATGTGCCTGCGGGATACACGGTCCGCTACCTCATCGCCGATGCGCAGGGAACGATCGCGGATACCACCACGGCCATGTCGACCACGCTCACCGGCATCGGTACTCACAGGGTCCACGCATTGATCCTGGATACCTTGACCTTTGATCTGGGTGCGGCACTCGACACGAGCTCCACCGTGCATGGCTTGAATGCCTTGTTGGTCCAGGGCGGAGGTGCCATCTGCGCCCTGCTGGATACCGCTGGAACGATCCTGCATGTGGTGGATTGCAGGCCGGGGAACGACGACTGTTCAACGCCTGAGTTCGTGACCGTGCAATTGCCTGAGGCCTGTGCTGGCGGGCTGGTGCATGGGGACAACACCCATGCGACACAGGGCGATGCCCCCGCACCCGGCTGTAGTGCCCCCGGATCGGAGATCGCCGACGTATGGTACCTTTTCAACAGTGGGGAGAACACGGGGATCACCGTCCTCCTCGACCCTGGATCGATGACAGCCTGGGGTATCGCGATACAGGATGTCTGCAATGGAACGGAACTGCTCTGCGTGGACCAGCCTTCCGCACCTGTCGACCTCGACTTGGCGCCGAACACCGCCCTCTTGTTACGGATCTTCACCGACCGGAATGTGGGGCAACCCGGCGAATTCACCCTATGTGTGACGGGTGCGGTCACCTCCGCCATCTGTGATGCTGGGTCGGTGGCCTCCACCGATGGGCAGACACTCCTGAACGTGTGCCAGGACATCGTGCCGGACCTGATCGAATTCACCACGACCAGCACAGCTCCGGTCAACTACACGTATGTGGTCACAGGAACGGACAGTATGATCGCGGCGGTGATCGCGGAGGATGCACTCGACTTCAACGGCCTCGCCGTGGGCACCTACCTGGTACATGGCCTATCGCACGATGGAGCATTGTCGGGGATCTCGGTCGGGGATCGCCTGTCGGATATCACCACCACGGGTCAATGTCTTCAGATCACGGAGCATGCGGCGGAGGTGCGTGTGGAGGTATGCAATGGCGTCGAAGAGAGCGGTGGCGCGTCCTGGGCGGCATGGCCCAACCCCGGTAATGGAAGGATCAATGTGGTCTGTGGTCAGGCGTTCGGTCCGGCGACCGTGCGGATCCTTGGACCGGATGGACGATTGTTGCATGAGCAGCAGGTGATGGTGGATGCTGGTATCCCCATCACCGTGGACCTTCCTGTCAACAGCCCCTCCGGCATGTACCTGGTGCGCATCCTCACGGCCGATGGAATGAGCGATCCGCTTCGGATCATGGTGCAGTGAGCAGCGCCGGGGATCAGCCGAAGTGAAGGTCTGCTTTGAACGAGCGGATGTCGGAGGCTGTTCGTTTGTAACACGGAACGTGTGGCCTGTGGGATGGAATGGAGGGAGGCCTGATGAAGGCTCGGACCTTGTATTACCCTTTCGCCATACAGCGGCACCTGAGGATGCGCTGCTATTTTTCCGTATGACGAGACGGCAAGGTCGCTGCGTAGCGGGGCCAACGGAACCTGTTCCGCGGAGAAGTCCTCCGGAAAGAGGGCAAGTGGATCGGCCGATATGGAATGCGTGGATGGTATACGGCACGAGAGCCGGTCGGGGGTCATGGACTGACAGTTTCATTCCTTCGATCGTGGAAAACACAGGATGGATCAAGACCCGGTACCGATCCATTGGCGCGTTCTTTGACTTCAATTCCGCCTGACACGTGGAACCCCCAACGGATGCAACGACCGCACACCATGATCAATACCGTACGCAACTCACTGGTGCTTAGTGCCATGATATTCCTGACCCCGTCGATCCATGCCCGGATCGGCAACGAAGGACCCATGCAGGTCGCACCACCGGAGGCGGGCGGATCGGGTCCTGCCCAAGGAGGGTCCAACACCACCTGTGCCGGGGCGTTGATCAACAGCCTGTCCTTGGATGTGCCGGTCACGGTCAATGGGGACAATACCGGGGCGGTGCTGGATCCGGTGTTCGGAGTTCCGGTGGTGTGGGAGGCATTCACCACCACGTCCTGTGCCGATGTCACGATCGGATACTGCGGGACCACGCCTGCTTTCGCCGCCTCGCTCATCACCTTGGCGGTGGGTTGTCCGCTCACCAACTTCGTTTTCAACTCGACGGACAACATCGATCCCGACGTGTGCGGCGATGGGAACTACACGGTGCGCTTTCCCAACCTACCGGCAGGCACTTATTATTTCCCGGTGCTACAGGGTACTGGATCCACGGGTCCGTACACGATCACCTTCACCGCAACGGCTTGTACGGCCACCGCTCCCGCTAACGCGACCTGTGGTGGTGCGATCGAATTGGCCTCGGCCGAAGAATGCACGCCTGTGGCCGGTAGTGTAGCCTTCGCGACCGCGGCAGGCAACACCGGCATCGGATGCGGCAATGGGGACGTGGCCGATGGTGTCTGGTATTCATTCGAGGCCACGGCCACGGCATACGAACTCACGATCGCACCCAGTGCCCAGTTCAATGTGCATGCCGAGGTGTTCAGCGGGACCTGTGGTGCGCTAACGGGCATCGGATGTGCCATCGGGGCCGACTTCGGGGTGCCTGCGGTCGTCGAACTGAACGGGCTTGTCGTAGGGGAGACCTATTACCTGCGTGTGGATGACTGGTATTCGGGAAGTCCGCGGACCACGAGCTTCTTCATCTGCCTGGAGACAGTGACAACGATCGAGTGTCCCGAGGATGCGGGAACGATCACTGCGAACGAGCCATTCGTCTGTTTGACCGACGGCGATGTGACCATCTCCGGCACTCCTGGTGGGGATGCGGTGGTCCCCGAAGGCTACCGCACCATCTATCTGCTCAGCACCACACCGGACACGGTGATCGTGCAGGGCTCCTTGACGCCCACCTTCCTGGTCTCCGATGTGGATACGTTCACCATCCATACCCTGGTGTATGACGACGAGACGTTGGATCTGAACGGGCTGGTCTTCGGGACCACCACGGTCGGGACGATCAATGGGTTGCTTGTGCAAGGAGGCGGTGGGATCTGCGCCGGCCTCGACCTTCCGGGCGCCGTCGTGGTGGTGAATGAATGCCCACCATGCCCGGCCGATGCGGGCACCTTGGAAGCCAATGCCAGCACGGAGTGTTTTCTCAACGGTTCGGCAACGATCGATGCCACAGCGGGTGGCGACATGGTCGTGCCGACCGGGTTCGAGGTGCTCTATCTGCTCACGACAGGCCAGGACCACATCATTCAACAGGGCTCCCTTACCCCGGCGTTCATCGTAACGGCCGTCGGTCAATACACCATGCATACCCTCGTCTACGATCCGGCGACGCTTGACCTCGGTAACGTGGCCTTCAATGTCACCAGCATCAATGAGGTGGACACACAGCTGATCCAGGGCGGTGGGAGCGTCTGCGCTGCATTGGACATGATCGGCGCTCCGGTGAATGTGGAGATCTGCGCGGGATTGACCATGCCCGAAGCCGATGCCTGGTCCATCTGGCCAAATCCCAATTCCGGACGGTTCACGGTCGTCGGAGCGGGGATCGAAGGAGCGATGACCCTCCAGGTGCTCGGCCCGGATGGCCGTCTGGTCCATGCGCAACAAGGCATGATGCATCGCGGAACAACATGGCCCATTGAACTGCCCTTCGGCATCGGGAAAGGGGTGTATGTGGTACGCATGGTCTCGCGATCGGGGGTGGCTACCCAACGCTTGGTACTGGAGTAGGTGTCGTAACCTTGTTATCCGCGAGCACGTATGCCGGGCGAAATGCCCGTCATGCGGACCATACGGCTATCACCCATCCTCCTCTTGCTCGTAGTACTACCGGTGGTAACACCGGCACAGGACATGGTCTTGACCCTGCCCATCGCGGGCCGTGTCCTGGAGGCGGATAAGAAGCTGGAGGGCTGCCAGGTCATCATCTACAAGGGGAACGAGGTCGTTGGAGAGCAGGTCACGGATCGCAGTGGTCGCTTTGGCATGGAGTTGGGCCTTCAGGAGGAGTTCGCCATTGAATTCCGCAAGGAGGGCTACCTGCCAAAGCGTGTGCTCGTGGACACCCGGGCCAACCTGCCCAAGGACCTGGTGGAGATCATCCCCATCGACATGGCCATGACCATGCTGCCGGCTTCAAAATATGAGGGGGCTGATACGGATCAGCTCGACTTTCCCTTCGCCATCGTGCGTTACGACCGTGGAGCACGGGCCTTCGTGCAGGACCACCAGTACACCGCCGACATGATGCGCACCAACGGCGCCCTGCTATTGATGTCGGGCAGGGCCACCAAGCACTGAAGGGCGCTCAGCTGCCCTTGCCGGGTTACCTTCGGGCCGAAACCCGCGCCTCCATGCCCATCCGTCGTCCCTTCCACCTGCAACAGTGGATCACCGAGAACCGCGACCTGCTCAAACCACCGGTCGGGAACAAGAACCTGTATGTGGAGGCCGGGGACTACATCGTCATGATCGTGGGTGGCCCCAATGCGCGCAAGGACTACCATTGGAACGAGACCGAGGAGTTGTTCTACCAGATCGAAGGGGACATCGAGGTGGGCATCCAGGAGGATGGCCAAGCGGTGACCATCCCCATCAAACAGGGCGAGATGTTCCTGCTGCCTGCACGGGTGCCTCACCAACCCAGGCGTGGCGCCAACACCGTGGGCCTGGTGATCGAGGTGAAGCGGGACGACCGCGAACTGGAGGATGGCCTGCAGTGGTATTGTGAAAAGTGCAACAACCTGCTGCACGAATACAAGTTCGTTCTGAACGATATCGAGAAGGACTTCCTGCCGAGGTTCCGGGAATATTATGGCGATGAGGCCAAGCGGACCTGTACACGATGTGGTCACGTGATGGCTGCCGATCCACGCTTCGTCTGAAGCAACCGCATGGCCGCGCCGCTCACGATCGACATACACACGCACATCCTGCCGGAGCACATCCCCGACTTCGGGCGGCGCTACGGCTATCGGGGCTTCATCCACCTGGACCACCACAAGCCAGGTTGTGCCCGGATGATGATGGACAACAAGTTCTTCCGCGAGGTGCAGGCCAACTGCTGGGATCCGCGGACGCGCATCGAAGAGTGCGATGTGCAACGGGTGCAGGTACAGGTGCTCAGTACCGTGCCGGTCATGTTCAGCTATTGGGCCCGGCCGCACGACACGCTGGACCTCTCCATGTTCCTCAATGATCACATCGCCGACATCGTGGACCGCTGGCCCACCCGCTTCGTGGGTCTGGGCACCCTGCCCATGCAGGAACCGGAGCTGGCCCTCCAGGAGCTGGATCGCTGCAAGCGCATCGGCCTATCCGGCATCCAGATCGGTACGCACATCAACGGCACCAACCTGGGCGAATCACGGTTGTTCTCCATCTTCCAGGCTTGTGAGGAGTTGGGAATGGCGGTCTTCGTACATCCGTGGGACATGATGGGTGGCGATCGTTTCGACAAGTACTGGATGCCCTGGTTGGTGGGCATGCCTGCGGAAACAGCCACGGCCATCACCTCCATGATCTTCAGTGGCTTGTTGGAGCGCCTGCCCCGGTTACGTGTGGCCTTCGCCCATGGCGGCGGCGCCTTCCCAGCCACCCTGGGCCGCATCGAGCACGGTTTCATCATGCGTCCCGACCTCTGCGCGGTGGACAATGCGGTGAACCCGCGCGAATACCTCGGCCGGTTCTGGATCGATGCACTGGTACATGACCCGGCGATGTTGCGTTTCGTTGTGGATCAAATGGGTCCCAGCCGCGTGGCCATGGGTACGGATTATCCTTTTCCGCTGGGCGAACTCGTGCCCGGCGAGTTGATCAAGCGCATGGGCTACGACGTGGCCACCACCGAGCAACTTCTGGGCGGTGCTGCCCTAAGCTGGCTGGGCTTGGGCCGTGAGCGGTTCGTGGGGCGCTGATACCATTTCGCACGTGTAGGTCGTCCAAAGCTGCGCGGTAATACCATTTATACATTCAGTTCCTCCCATGAATGCCCCGCTATTTCCCGCAAACGGGATGCGGCATTTTCGCAGGACGATACGGGTGGAGCGTTGCGTAACGGTGGCTACGGAACGCTCGACCCGAAGAAATAATGCGGAAGAAGAGCAAGCAGAACGGATGGAACTGTGGGTCTACTGAGCCTGTGGAAATGAAGCGGTCTAGCATCGGTGAAACAGTGAGAGGGTGAGAGAGCGAAAGCCCTGTCCCTCGCACCCTCTCACTCTCTCACCATGTTGCGCATCCCTGTGTAAGAGTGCGGATCTTCGTCACCGGCTCAGTAATTGGTATAGATCCCTTCTGTGGGGTAGGGCAAGCAGGAGCTGTACCGGCAATGCGGAATTGGACCATGCCGTACTGCGAAATGGCATTGAGGGTCATGTTGGTGCAACCGGCGTTCAGTGGGCAGGAGGCATTCGTTGGCCTCGGCGATCTCGATGCGTTCGCTGCCACGCCCAATGAACGGGTGGACATCCGATGGCCGCCTGCGCATCCGCAAACCACCCGGTGCGGCAGTGGCCACCACCCTGGACAAGTACATGGTAGTGGACAACACCGGCGTGGTGCATTGGCGTTCGTTACGCGTACACTGCGATCGGGTCTACGATAGCGCAGCCCCCAAAATGGTAACGGCCTGGCGCCCGCCCGGCACCAATGGCAACTGCCCGGATCAGCGGTGGCTCATGGGTATCGGAATGGTGAGCCCATTGGCCAAACTCCACGTGGAGCACAACGCCACCGAGCTTGCTGCCGATGCCCCCAATCACGGATCGGTTCTTGGATGAGTTTTCAACGTATGCTCAACCAATCCTGAAAGCCCTTATATTCGTTCCACTATGAACGCGCAATTCCACATAGCCTCCTTGCTTGGCTTGCGCCCAGCGCCCAGCGCCCAGCGTAGCGGGCATACAAGGAATCGCTTTTTCTGAAGCGCACAACACGTGCGCTGTACGGTTTCTTAGCCTGCTGGTGTTGGTATTGCTGGCACGGTATGCACAGGGCCAGGTGGGCAATGGCAGGTCGGCGCCGGGCATAGTGCCTATGTACGGCATGTGGGTAACGCCCTCCCCGGATACCCTCGAGACCCTGCCGGTGCGCATGCAACGCTGGCTGGAGCATGCCGGTGGCCTACCTACGGAACAGCAACCGGTTTGTATGGCCTGGTGCCTTGTATGTATGGAGGACTTGGAAGAAGCGGTCCGGAAGCAGCAAGCAGGCACCGTAGCGGCACCCTGCCTCGAAACGAAACCCTGAAATACAAACGACCATGTCCAACACACCACCATTCCTTAGATAGGTGTGCTCCACAAGAGCACGCTCGCCTGCAAGCGAACGGCCCCTCCCGGCCACCGCAAGGGAAGACATGCACGCGTGATGAACGTGTGCTACGTTGTATTTTTCACGGACCGGACCATGCTACCCCGGTCAACACGAACGGAACGAATATGAAAGCGATGAACAACTCGTGTTTCCGTGCTAGCCTTGGCTGGGTGCTGGGCTGCCTGTTGTTCGTTGCCGCCCTCCGCTGCGAAGCGCAGGGCAACGTGGTGCCCAACCCCAGCTTCGAGGAGTACGACACCTGCCATGCCGTCTTGGGCTTCTTTGACACGGACGACGGACCGTTGCACTGGTTCTCTGGAGGAGGTACCCCCGACTATTACCAAAGTTGCCTGCTGGTCGGTGCCGCCAATGCGGTGCCGCAGAGCTTCGCTGCATTCCAATATGCAGAGGACGGCGGGGCGTACGTAGGGGTAGGTACCTTTCAGCTTCCAAATGGATTCAGGGAGTATGTCATGGCGGAACTGCTTACAGCATTGACGCCCGGCCAGACCTATTACGTGAGCTTCTATGCGAACGCGGCCTGGAACGGGAGCGAAACCTATCCACAGTGCTACATCGCGTCGAGTCATATCGGGGCGCTTTTCACCATGCAACCCCGACCGTGGACGATAGATGACCCCTGGCCGGTGGCTGGGAATACGGCGCAGGTGTATCACCCTTGGGTGGTTTCGGATACGGTGGGCTGGACCTTGGTGAGCGGCAGTTTCGTGGCCGATAGCGCCTACCAGTACCTGATGATCGGTAACCATTTTGATAACAGCATCACCGATACG
>Ga0209573_1000499_pt1 | contig 82021 bp, 62 predicted proteins | sample TNRBio252014_DNA_FD_185870 | JGI IMG/M metagenome (GOLD analysis project Ga0209573, IMG submission 185870) | Wastewater treatment Type I Accumulibacter community from EBPR Bioreactor in Madison, WI, USA - TNR Reactor_6/25/2014_ DNA (SPAdes)... | ecosystem: Engineered > Bioreactor > EBPR >... | reverse complement strand
GAGCTGCTGTGGGCGAGCCCGCGCGAGCTGCTGAACATCTTCCAGGCGGACGCCGTCGGCTGCCACATCATCACCGCGACGCACGACGTGCTCGGCAAGCTCGCCGTGGTCGGCAAGGACCTGGGGGACTATTCCCGGGAAACGGTGGAAATGTTCTACCGGGATGCCACCGCGGCCGGCTACCGGATCGCCGCCCCCGAACTCGCCCGCGCCGTCGGCTGAACCGTCCGCTCGCGTCCGTCCACATCCAGTCGGAAGACAATTCTCCATGAAGCACGTGCTGATCACCGGCGGCGCCGGATACGTGGGCAGCCTTCTCTGTCCGCAACTGCTGGACCGCGGCTATCGCGTCACTGCCTACGACATCGGCTATTTCGGCAAGGACTTCCTGCCGCTCGGCCATCCCGGCTTCACGCTGGTCGAAGGCGACATCCGCGACACGGCCAAGCTGCGCCGCGCGTTCGACGGCGTAGACGTGGTGATCAACCTGGCCTGCATCTCCAACGACGCCAGCTTCGAGCTCGACGAGGCGTTGAGCACGACCGTCAACCTGGACGCCTTCGAGCCGATGGTCGTCGCGGCGAAGGAAGCGGGCGTCCGCCGCTTCATCTACGCCTCGTCCAGCTCCGTCTACGGCGTCTCCGAGCAGCCGGACGTGACCGAGGACCACCCGCTGGTGCCGCTCACCCTCTACAACAAGTACAAGGGGATGTGCGAGCCGCGGCTGTTCAAGCACCAGTCGGACGACTTCGTCTGTGTCACCATCCGGCCGGCGACGCTGTGCGGCTACGCGCCGCGCCAGCGCCTCGACCTGAGCGTCAACATCCTGACCAACCACGCGGTCAACAACCGCAAGATCACGGTGTTCGGCGGCTCGCAGCTGCGCCCGAACCTGCACGTGCAGGACATGTGCGACCTGTACGCGATGCTGCTGGAGATCGAGGCGGCGAAGATCGCCGGGCAGACGTTCAACTGCGGCTTCCAGAACATGTCGATCATGGACATCGCACTGATCGTCAAGCGCATCGTCCAGGAGGAGTTCCCGGAGAAGGGTGACATCGACGTGGTCACCACGCCCACGGACGACATCCGCTCCTACCACATCAATTCCGACAAGATCCGCAGGATGCTCGGGTTCGAGCCACGCTATGCGATCGAGGATGCGGTTCGCGATCTCTGCCTCGCCTTCAAGGAAGGCAAGCTTCCCAATTCGATGACGGACGACCGCTACTTCAACGTCCGGACGCTGAAGGCGCTGAAGGCGGCATGAGCGAACGCCCGATCGCGCTGGTGACCGGCGGTGCCGGCTTCATCGGCAGCCACATGGTGGATTTGCTGCTGACGCGCGGCTACCGCGTCCGGGTCGTGGACAGCCTGATCGGCGGGCGGGAGAGCAACCTCGCCCAGCACGCCGGCAATCCCGACCTGGCGTGCGAGTGGGTGGACGTGCGTGCGCTGGCACCCGACGCGTCGGTGTTCCGCGACGTCCGCATCCTGATCCACTTCGCCGGCATCGGCGACATCGTGCCGTCGATCGAGCGGCCGATCGAGTACATGTCGGCGAACGTGCAGGGCACGGTGCACGCGCTCGAAGGGGCGCGCGCGGCGAAGGTGGCGAAGTTCGTCTACGCCGCGTCCTCGTCCTGCTACGGCCTCGCCGCCGTGCCGACGCGCGAGGATCATCCGATCGCCCCGCAGTACCCCTACGCGCTCTCCAAATATCAGGGCGAGCAGGCCTGCCTGCACTGGCATCAGGTCTATGGCCTGCCGGTCAACTCCGTCCGCATCTTCAACGCCTATGGACCCCGGGTGCGCACCACCGGCGCCTATGGCGCGGTGTTCGGCGTGTTCTTCAGGCAGAAGCTGGCCGGAAGGCCGTTCACCGTCGTCGGCGACGGCACCCAGAGCCGGGACTTCCTGTTCGTCACCGACGTGGCGACCGCGTTCCTGGCGGCGGCGGAGACGGAGCGGACCGGCGAAATCTGGAATCTCGGTGCCGACAACCCGCAGAGCGTCAACCGGCTGGTGGAGCTGATCGGCGGCGAGACCGTGTACATCCCGAAGCGGCCGGGCGAGCCCGACTGCACCTGGGCGGATACGGCCAAAATCCGCCGCGACCTGGGCTGGCAGCCGGTGGTGCCGTTCGAGGACGGCGTGCGCCGGATGATGGCGGAAATCGAGGTGTGGAAGGACGCGCCGCTCTGGGAACCGGGCTCGATCGCCGAGGCGACGAAGACGTGGTTTACCTATCTGGGTAAGGAGGCGCGGCCGTGACCCCGTCGCTTACGAAACTCTTCGGGCACAAGATCAAGACGCCGGAGGAGCTGCGGCAGATCCTCGGGCCCCCGCCGCGTGAGAAGAAGGTGATCATGTGCCACGGCGTCTTCGACGTCGTTCACCCCGGTCATATCCGTCACCTGATCTACGCCAAGACCAAGGCGCCCATCCTCGTTGCCAGCCTGACCGCCGACAAGCACATCGACAAGGGGAAATACCGGCCGCACATCCCACAGGACCTGCGTGCCGCGAATCTGGCCGCCTTTGAGATCGTCGATTACGTGGTCATCGATCAGAACGCCAAGCCGCTTGAGAACATTGCGTTTTTGCAGCCGGATTACTTCGCCAAGGGCTACGAGTACACCTCCAGCGGCGTTCATCCGAAGACGGCGGAGGAGGCAACCGTCGTCGAGGCGTACGGCGGGTCGATTATCTTCACCCCGGGCGACATCGTCTATTCGTCCTCGCGCCTGATCGAGCTGCAGCCGCCGGCGATCAAGCTGGAGAAGCTGCTGACGCTGATGGAGAGCGAGCGCATCGGCTTCGATACCCTGCGCCGGACGCTGGCGGCGATGGCCGGCAAGCGGGTGCACGTGGTGGGGGACACCATCGTCGACTCCCTGACTCAGTGCGCGATGATCGGCGGCCAGACGAAGACGCCGACCATGAGCGTGCTGTACGAGAACCGCACCGACTACCTGGGCGGCGCCGGCATCGTCTCCAAGCACCTGCGCGCCGCGGGCGCCGAGGTGGTGTTCTCGACCGTGCTCGGCGACGACGCGCTGAAGGAGTTCACGCTGGACGACCTGCGGACGGCCGGCGTCGATGCCCGGCCGATCATCGACGCGGCGCGGCCGACCACCAACAAGAACGCCATCGTCGTCGGCGGCTACCGGCTGCTGAAGATCGACACGCTGGACAACCGGACCATCGGCAACGGCGTGCTGGCGAAGATGGAGGCCTCGATCCGCGAGGTCCCCGCCGATGCGGTGATCTTCAGCGACTTCCGCCACGGAATTTTTAACCGGCGCACCATTCCCGGCCTCATCCATGCGCTGCCGGACGGCGTCTACCGGGTTGCCGACAGCCAGGTTGCCAGCCGCTGGGGCAACATCACCGAGTTCCAGGACTTCGACCTGATCACGCCGAACGAGCGGGAGGCACGATTCGCTCTCGGCGACCAGGATTCCGGCGTGCGCGCACTCGCCTCGGATGTCTACGATGCGGCTCGCTGCAGGACGCTGATCATGAAACTGGGCGAGCGCGGGGTGCTGACCTGTCGCAACGGCAATCACGAAGCGCTCGACAGCTTCTTCACCATCGACAGCTTCGTCGACCGGCTGGTGGATGCGGTGGGAGCGGGCGATGCGCTGCTCGCCTACTCGACGCTGGCGATGCTGTCGGCAGGCTGCCCCGCCCAGGCGACGATCCTGGGCTCGATGGCAGCCGCGTGCGAGTGCGAGCGGGAAGGCAACATCCCGGTCACCCCGGCGGACGTGCTGGCGAAGATCGACGCGGTCGAAAAGCAGCTGGAGTACGCGTGAGCATCATGCGCGTCATCGTCGTGGGCCTCGGCGTCCAGGGCCACAAGCGGCGCCGCTTCGCCGGTGCCGATTACGTGGCGTCGGTCGATCCGGTCAACCCTGAGGCCGAGTACCGCGACCTGCGCGACGTGCCGCTTGCGGCATACGACGCGGCGCTGCTGTGCATTCCGGACGAGCCGAAGGTGGAGCTGCTGTCGTTCCTGCTGCAGAACGGCAAGCATGCGCTGGTGGAGAAGCCGCTGTGGGCGGCCGACGATGGCGAAATCGAGCGGCTGCAGGACCTGGCACGGAACAGGGGCGTCGTCTGCTACACCGCGTACAACCACCGCTTCGAGCCGCACTTCGTGCGCATGCGCGAGCTGGTCGCTTCCGGTGCCCTGGGCCGCCTCTACCGCTGCCGGATGTTCTACGGCAACGGCACCGCGCGGCTGGTGCGCGACAGCGCCTGGCGCGACCAGGGGGCGGGCGTGCTGCACGACCTGGGCTCGCACCTGCTGGACACGGCTGCCTTCTGGTTCGGCGCGCCCGGCGACGGGTTCCAGATCGTCTCCTGCAACCGGTTCGAAAACCGCGCGCCCGACCACGTGGTCTTCGGCTCGGAGGCGACCGAGCCGCGCCTGGAGCTGGAGATGACGCTGCTCTCCTGGCGCAACCACTTCACCTGTGATCTGTTCGCCGAGAACGGCTCGGCGCACATCGAGTCCCTGTGCAAGTGGGGGCCGAGCGCCTTCGTCCACCGCACGCGCGTCCTGCCCAGCGGCCGGCCGCCGGAGGAGACGGTGACCCTGGTGCAGGACGACCCCACCTGGGCGCTGGAGTACGCCCACTTCCGCGGCCTGTGCGAGCGCGGCGCGCAGACGGACCTCTCGGGCGATCTCTGGCTGAACCGCGTGCTGCGCCGACTGGGTGAGGATGCGTGCGCCAGGGTGGCGGCATGAGCGCGACCCGCCCCGTCGTCGGCTTTGTCGGCATGACGCACCTGGGCCTGGTCTCGGCGACCGGCACCGCCGCGAAGGGCTTCGAGGTGCTGGGCGTCGATCCGGACGGGGACCTGATCGGACGGCTGCGGACGGGGACGCTGCCGGTGGTGGAGCCGGACCTGCCGGAAACGATCGCCGCCAACGGCGCCCGTCAGCGCTACAGCGCCGATTTCGCCGACCTCGCCGGCTGCGACGTGGTCTACATCGCCGCCGACGTGCCGACCGACGACGAAGGGCGCAGCGAGCTGTCCGGCATCCGGGCACTGATCGGGCGGGTGATCCCGGCGCTCGCCCCCGAAGCTGTGCTGGTGGTGCTCTGCCAGGTGCCGCCCGGGTTCACCCGCGGTCTGCCCCTGCCGGCCGAGCGCTTGTATTACCAGGTGGAGACGCTGATCTTCGGCCGCGCCGTCGAGCGGGCGACCCAGCCGGAGCGGTTCATCGTCGGCTGCGCCGATCCCGCCCGGCCGCTGCCGGCCGCCTTCCAGGCGGTGCTGGACGGGTTCGGCTGCCCGATCCTGCCGATGCGCTACGAGAGCGCCGAGCTGGCCAAGATCGCCATCAACGTCTGCCTCGTGGCCTCGGTCTCGGTGGCGAACACGCTGGCCGAGCTCAGCGAGGGCATCGGCGCCGATTGGCACGAGATCGCGCCTGCACTCAGGCTCGACCGGCGCATCGGCGCCTACGCCTACCTGGCGCCCGGCCTCGGCATCGCCGGCGGCAACCTGGAGCGGGATCTGGCGACGGTCATCCGGCTGGCGGACGAGCGGGGGACGGACGCAGGCGTCATCGAAGCGTTCGTGCGCAACAGCCGTCGCCGCCGCGACTGGGTGCTGCAGGTCCTGGAGCGGCACGTGTTTCCCGGCCGTCCCGACCCGCTGATCGCGATCCTCGGCCTCGCGTACAAGGTCGATACGCACAGCACCAAGAACTCGCCGGCGCTGGCGCTGATCCGCGCCCTGCCCGGCCGGCGGCTGAAGGTGCACGACCCCGTCGTGCGCGAGGCGGACGGGCTGCGGTCGGAAGCCTCGGCGCTGGATGCGATCGCGGGCGCCGACGTACTCGCGGTGATGACGCCGTGGTCCGAATACCGAGCGCTGGACCCGGCGGCCGTATGCGAGCGGCTGGCCGGCCGCTGGGTGATCGATCCCTACGGCGTCTTCGATGCCCGTGTGATGTCCGGCCTCGGTGTCGACTACGCGACGCTGGGCCGACCGATCGAAGGCGGACAGGATCGATGATGCTGATCCATGGTACAGCGGCCGACGCGGCCCCGCCGCGGGTGGTGGTGATCGGCGCCGGCGGCTTCGTCGGCGGCGCGGTTGCGACGCGGCTGGCGGCTGCGGGCATCGAGGTCCTGGCACTCGGCCGCCGCGACGTGAACCTGCTGACGGACCGGGCCGCGGCGGACCTGGCGGCCCGGCTGCGGCCCGACGATGCGGTGGTGGCAGCAGCCGCGATCGCGCCCTGCCGAACGCCGGCGATGCTGCGCGACAACATCCGCCTCGCCGAGACGCTGGCCGAGGCGCTGAAAGCCCGGCCGGTGGCGCATGTGCTGAACATCGGCTCGGATGCGATCTATGCGGATTCGCTGGAGCCGCTCACCGAAGCGTCGTGCGCCTCGCCCGACAACCTGCACGGGGTGATGCACCTCGCCCGCGAGGTGATGCTGACCGAGGCGGCGGGCGAGGCTCCGTTCGCGAGCCTCAGGCCGACGCTGATCTACGGTGCCGCCGATCCGCACAACGGCTACGGTCCCAACCGCTTCCGGAGGCTGGCGGCGGCGGGCGGGCCGATCGTGCTGTTCGGCGAGGGCGAGGAGCGGCGCGACCACGTGCTGATCGACGACGTGGCCGCACTCGCGGTGCGCATCCTGCTGCGGCGCAGCCGTGGCGTGCTCAATGCGGCGACGGGCACGGTCATCAGCTTCCGCGAGGCAGCCGAACGGGTGGTGGCGCACTTCCCCCGGCCGGTGCCGATCCAGGGCTCGCCGCGCACCGGGCCGATGCCGCACGGCGGCTACCGGCCGTTCGACCCGCGGGCGAGCCTCGCGGCGTTTCCGGACTTCCGCTACACCCTGCCGGCCGAAGGGTTCGCACGCGTCCACCAGCAGTGCCAGGGGGCGGGGGCGTGATGGTGGGAGACCGGATGACGGGGCGTGAGATCGACCTGCTGCGCGCCCTGCCGAAGACGAAGCGCAATCTCGCCTCCCGCCAGGAGGCGAAGAACCCGGAGGTGGTGCGCATCTCGAAGCAGTACGGCGAGATGTACTTCGACGGCCCGCGCGACTACGGCTACGGCGGCTACCGCTACGACGGCCGCTGGCTGCCGGTGGCCCGGGACATGGTCGCGCACTTCGGCCTGAAGCCGGGCGATCGGGTGCTCGACGTCGGCTGCGCCAAGGGCTTCCTCGTTCGCGACCTGCTGGCGGCGCTGACGGGCCTGGAGGCCTTCGGGCTGGATATTTCCGAATACGCGCTGATGCACTGCCATCCGGACGTGGTCGGGCGCCTCCACCTGGGCTCGGCCGATCGACTGCCGTTCCCGGACGGAAGCTTCGCCGCGGTGATCTCGCTGGACACGGTGCACAACCTGCCGCGCGAACGTGCGAAGTCGGCGCTGGCGGAGATCCAGCGGGTGAGCGGCGGCCGCGCCTTCGTGCGGGTCGATTCGTACCGGACGCCGGAGCAGAAGGCGGTCTTCGAGAGCTGGGTGCTGACCGCCGAGTTCCACGACTATCCGGACGGCTGGCTGGCGCTGTTCGAAGACGCCGGGTACACGGGCGATTACGCCTGGACGATCATCGAATAGGCAACTGCCGGCAGCGAGCGCTTTTCGCAGGCGCAAAAAGGCGGTAGTTAGGGACAGGGGACGCGAGGATACCCATGGGTTCGAAGACGTATGCAATCCTCGGCGGTGGCGGCTCGTTCGGCATCCACGCCGCCTTCTGGCTGCTCGACCACGCCAATCCGAACAAGGTGATCGGCGTCGGCCGCAACCCGCTGCGCCCGGAGCCGTTCTCGCTCGGCATCGAGCGCCGGGACGGCTACGCCTACCACGCGTACCACGTCACCCACGAGCTCGACCTGCTGCTGGAGCTGCTGGACCGGGAGAAGCCCGAGGTGATCGTCAACTTCGCCGCCCAGGGCGAAGGGGCGGTTTCCTGGAAGCACTCGTGGCGGTTCTTCGAGACCAACTCGATGGCGCTCGCCCGGCTCACCGAAGAGCTGATGAAGCGGGACTGGCTGGAGCATTTCATCCAGATCGGCACGTCGGAGATGTACGGCTCGGTCAGCCACGCGACCACCGAGGACGAGCCGATCAAGCCGACCAGCCCTTATGCCGCCTCGAAGGTGGCATTCGATATGTACCTGGTCTCGGTCAGCCGCTTCCTGAAGTTCCCGATGTCGATCATCCGGCCCAGCAACTGCTACTGCCCGGGCCAGCTTCTGCACCGGGTGATCCCGAAGGCGATCTGGTGCGGGCTCACCGGCGCGAAGCTGCCGCTGCACGGCGGCGGCAAGGCGGAGAAGTCGTACATGCACGCCCGCGACCTGGGACGCGCCATCCAGCTGGTGGCCGAGCGCGGGCCGGAAGGGCGCATCTACAACGCCGGCCCGGCCTTGCCCACCTCGATCCGCGAGGTGGTGGAGCGGTGTGCGGGCGCACTCGGCATCCCCTTCGAGCAGCTGTGCACGGTGACCGAGGATCGCCTGGGGCAGGACTCCCGCTACTGGCTGGATTCCTCGGCACTCAAGGCGGCCGTGGGTTGGGAGCCCCGGGTCGGCTGGGACGAGGGGCTGGCGGAGATGGTCGAGTGGGGGCGGCGCTACCTGGACGACATCCGCGGCTGGCCGACCGACTACACCTTGCGGGCCTGAGGGGGCCGACCGACTGATGCGCCCCAACGCCCGGCATTCAGCCACACCCGAGACCGATGCGCCGCCGTTCGATCCCGCCGCCGCGCGCCAGCGCTGCCTGCGCTACCGCAAGCGCATCCTGGACATCTCGCAGCAGGTCACCGCGCTGCACGTCGCACCGGCGTTCTCGTGCACTGAGATCGTCGATGCGATCTACCACGGGCTGATGCGCTGGGACACGCCGGGCCGCTCGCCCGACGTGTTCGTGATGTCCAAGGGGCACGGCTGCCTCGTGCAGTACGTGATCCTCGAGGAGATGGGCGTACTGCAGCCGGACGATCTCGCCCTCTATTGCCGGCCGGAGGGGCGGTTGGGCGCGCATCCGGACGTGGAGACGCCGGGCATCGAGGCCTCCACCGGTTCGCTCGGCCACGGCATGGGGATGGCCGTGGGCATGGCCTATGCCGAGAAGCTGCAGGGCCGCGACGGCCGGGTGTTCGTGGTGCTCAGCGACGGCGAATGCCAGTCCGGGTCCACCTGGGAGGCGGCGATGATGGCGGCCAACCTCGGCCTCGACAACCTGGTCGCCTTCATCGACATGAACGACTTTTCCGGCCTCGAGCGGATGAGCGAGGCGCATCCCGCCTTCCACCCGCTGCTGGAGAAGTTCCATGCCTTCGGCTGGGACGGCGCCGAGGTCGAGGGGCACGACGCCCGGCAGATCCACGAGGCGGTGACGGCGCGGCTGTTCGAGGCGGCACCGTTCGTCGTCGTCTGCCGAACGGTGAAGGGCAAGGGCGTCTCCTACATGGAGCACGTGCCGATCTGGCACTATCGCTCGCCGAGCGCGGCCGAGTACGAGCAGGCGCTGGCCGAGCTGGCGGAGGTGGGCGGGTGAGGAACAAGTTCGCCGACGTCTTCTACGAGCTGGGCAAGGTCGATCCGAAGCTGTGCATCGTCGTCGCCGACATCTCGCCCGCCGGCTCGATCTCCCGCTTCCGCACCGAGTTTCCGCAGCGCTTCGTCAACACCGGCGTCGCCGAGCAGGTGATGATCGGCATGTGCGCCGGCATGGCGCTGCGCGGGCTCCGGCCCTTCGCGTACACCATCGCCACCTTCGTGCTGTTCCGCCCCTTCGAGTTCGTGCGCGACGACCTCTGCTACCAGAATCTGCCGGTGACCATCGTCGGCATCGGCGGCGGCGTCACCTATTCGACGCTGGGCGGCACCCACCACGCCCAGGAGGACATCGCGATTGCCACCGCCATTCCCAACATGGCGGTGATCGCCCCCAGTGATCCGGCGGAGGTGGAGGACGCCACCCGCTGGTGCGCGCAGCAGACGTGCGGACCTGTCTACCTGCGCCTCGGCAAGGCCGGCGAACCGGTGCTGACGGCGGGCGCGCCGGAGCCGTGGCAGTTCGGCAAGCTCCGTTACATCACCCGCGGGCAGGACGTCTGCATCCTCACCTACGGCCCGGTCGCCAAGCTGGCATCCCAGCTGGCGGAGCGCTTCCGGGAACGGGGCGAGAGCGTCTCGCTGATCTCGGCGCACACGCTCAAGCCGCTGGACGAAGACGGCATCATCGCGGCCCTGAAGGCGCACGCGCGCGTCGTCGTCGTCGAGGAGACCGCCCCCACCGCCAGCCTCGGGCGCCGGGTCAAGGAACTGGCCTGGCAGTGCGGCGCCACGTGCCGGATCGACGCGTTCTCGCTGCAGGACAGGTTCATCCACTGCTACGGCGACCACGCCGAGCTGCTGGCGGCACACGGGCTGGAGCTGGGTGCGCTGTCGGCGCAGCTGGGCGTGTCGTGACCGCGCCTGGCGCCGTCCTGACGGAAGACCGGCCGCGCGATCCGGCGGTTCTCGCCATTCACGGAGGTTCGCCGCTGCGCGCGACACCGATGCCGCCACGGCTGGCGATGGGTCCGGGCGAGCGCGCGATGATCGACGAGGCGCTGGCGCACTACGCGGCGCAGGGGCTCGATCCCGGCTACCAGGGCGTCTTCGAGGAGCGGTACTGCACCGCGTTCGCCGAGATGATGGGGGGCGGGTACGCGGATGCGGTGGCGACCGGCACCGCGGCGCTGTTCGTGGCCCTCGCCGCCCTGGAGCTGCCCAAGGCCAGCGAGGTGATCGTCTCGCCGATCACCGATCCGGGCACGATCTCGGCGATCATCCTCAACGGGCTGACGCCGAAGTTGGCCGACAGTGCGCCCGGCAGCTACAACGCCGGCCCCGAGCAGATCGAGGCGCGCATCGGCCCGCGCACGGCCTGCGTGCTGGTCGTCCATTCGGTGGGCCGGGCGGCCGAAATCGACGAAATCACCCGGCTGGCCCGCGCCCGCGGCCTGCGGGTGCTGGAGGACTGCAGCCAGGCGCACGGTGCCCTGCATCAGGGGGCACGCGTCGGCAGCTTCGGCGACATCGCCGCATTCTCGACCATGTACCGCAAGGCGAGCATCACCGGGGCGTCCGGCGGCGTGGTCTACAGCCGCGACCAGGACCTGTATCGCCGGGCACTCGCCCATGCCGATCGGGGCAAGCCGCGCTGGATCGAGGGGTTCGACGACCGGGACCCGGCGCAGTTCCTGTTCCCGGCGCTCAACCTGCACACCGACGAGCTGTCGTGCGCCGTCGGCCTCGCCTCGCTGCGCCGCCTGGACGACACCCGCGCCCGAAGGCTCGCCTTCGTGGCCGAGGTGACGCGGCTGATCGCCGAGCGCTCCGCCGCCTGCCGGCCCTACGGCTGCAGCACCGACGACTCTCCGTTCATCTATCCGGTGTTCGTGGACGGGCGCCGGCTGGGCGTGGACAAGGAGGCGTTCGCGCGCGCCGTGCAGGCGGAGGGCATCGGGCTGAGCCCGCACTACCGCTACCTGGTTGCCGACTGGCCGTGGGTCCGGCAGCATCTGGCTGACGATTTCGACTGCCCGAACGCGCGCGTCGTTCGCGACGGCAGCTTCAATCTCTATCTGAATGAACAGTATGGGCCGCAGGAAGCGCTCGACACGGCGGACGCCATCGCCAAGGTCGAGGCCGGCCTGACCTAGGGAGGGGGGAGGGCATAATGCCTGACGATCAATCCCGTGCGCCGCTGCTGGTACCGGAGTATCCGTCGCGGCTGCTGATGGATCTGCGCACCGACTGCAACCTCAAGTGCCCGATGTGCATCGTCCACGGCGGCACGGATGATCCACGGCTGCAGGCGTTCCTGCGCCGCAACATGTCGCTGGAGAACGCCCGGCGCATCCTCGACGAGGTGGCGGCGGCGAAGCCGATGGTGCAGCCCAATCTGTGGAGCGAGCCGACGCTGGCCAAGGACCTGGAGGACCAGATCCGGGCGATGAAGGAACGCGGCCTGTCGGTGACGATGAACACCAACGGCCTGCTGCTCAAGGAGAAACTCGCGCGCTTCTTCGTCGAGGTGGAGCTGGACTCGATCGCCATCAGCATCGACGCGATGACGCCGGAGACGCTGCTGAAGGTCCGTGGCATCGACAAGCTGGCGAAGATCCACCGGGCCGTTGAGACCATGCTGCGGATCCGCGGCGACCGGGAGAAGCCGCGCATCGGCGTCTCGTTCACGCTGCAGCCGGATAACGAGCACGAGCGCGACGCGTTCGTCACCTACTGGGGGCCGCGGGTGGAGTTCGTCCGAGTGGCCGAACTGTTCGTCGACGGCCGCTTCCCGAACATGCGTCCGGAGGGGCCGCGCAAGCCGTGCCCGTCCCTGTACTCGACGCTGCCGGTGCACGTGGACGGCAACGCCGCGATCTGCTGTCTCGACGGCTTTGGCGAGACGAAGATGGGCAACGTCTTCGAGCAGGGCGTGAAAGGGGTGTGGCACGGCGAGGAGTTCACCAAGGTCCGCCACTATCACGAGACCGGACAGTGGGACGAAGTTCCGTTCTGCAAGAACTGCGACCGCTGGTCCTCGCACGTCTTCGAGGAAGTGGAAGAGAACGGCTATCTCGTCCGCCGGTCACCCGAATACACCTACTACAACCGTCTCGACCGGCTGGACAACTGGTCGACGGAATTGAAGGACGCACACAATCAGGCGGAGAAGACCGCGTCGGAGCCGGTCGCCTGACCGCGCGACCGATCGCCGGCATCCGGTCCTGCCCTGACAGGGAGGCTGCAGGATGAACGATTCCAAGCACCTGTGGCTGTCGCTGCGGGCGGGACTCACGCACTACGATGTTCGGCTCGGCACGGCCACGGCACAGGGCTACGTGGGCGATCCGCGGATGGTGGCCTTCGTCGCCTCGCGCTACAAGTTCTGCGCCAAGATGCTGGAGGGGATGGGCTCGGTCGTCGAGATCGGCTGCGGCGACGCGTTCGGATCCCCCATCGTGGCCCAGTCGGTCGGCGCGCTGACCTGCACCGACATCGACGAGGAGACGCTCGTCGACAACCGGGAGCGGTGCCGGTTCTTCCCGAACATGTCGTTCAAGTATCACGACTTCCGGGCGCATCCGTTCAGCCCGAAGGCCGATGCCGTCTACCTGGTCGACGTCATCGAGCACGTCTTCCCGGAGGAAATGCCGGCGTTCATGACCAACCTCGCCGCGAGCGTCCGTGAGCACGGCATCGTGCTGATCGGCACGCCGAACAAGACCTCCGAGCAGTACGCATCCGAGAATTCGAAGATCGGCGACGTCAACGTGATGACCGGCAAGGACTTGCGCGCCGCCTGCGCCCGGTATTTCCACAACGTGTTCATGTTCGGCATGAACGACGAGGTGGTGCACACCGGCTACCTGCCGATGGCGCACTACCTCTGGGCGCTGTGCGTGGCGCCGTTCGGAAAGCGGGACTGAATGCCGGCCCTGTCCGCCTCCAGCACCGTCCATCCAGTCGCAGCGTTTCTCGCCGACCTGGGCATCGGCCGGGGCGACACCGTGCTGATGCACGCGGCGTTCGCCGGCCTGTCGCGCTGCGGCTTCCGCGCCGAGGACGTGGCCGATCAGCTGGTCGACGCGCTGGCGGCGGGGACCATCGCCATGCCGACCATGTCCTGGCGGGCGGTCAATCCCGACCATCCGGTGTTCGACGAGCGGGCGACGCCCTCGATCACCGGCGTGCTCACCGAGACGTTCCGCACCCGCTGCGCCGGCCCGCGCAGCCTGCACCCGACCCACTCGGTCGCGGCGGCGGGCCGGGCTGCGGCGTGGCTCACCGCCGACCACCACCGGGACCGGACGCCGTGTGGCCCCCAAAGTCCCTGGGGCCGGCTGGCCGAGGCGGACGCGGTGGTGGTGATGCTCGGCTGCGGCATGGAGACGTGCACGCTGGTCCATTACCTGGAAGAGACGGTCGCTCCGGATGTCTATCTTCGTGACGAGGAAGAGACGTACCGGTGCATCGACCGAAATGGCGAGGAGTTCGCGGTGACGACGCGCCGGCATCGCAAGCTGGTGCGCAACTTCCACAAGTTCGAGGCCCTGCTGCGGAGCCGTGGGCTCGTCCGCGACGGGGTGCTGGCGGGCGTGCCCGCCTTCGCCTTCCGCGCCCGTGACCTGATCGCGCTCGGGATGCAGCACATGCATACCGACCCGTTCGGCACCCGCGCTGCGCCGGGAGAAGACGGCAAGCTGATGTGAGCCGCCACGGGGAGGCGCACGCCTTTCCGCCCGGCGGCCGGACGAGGATACGAGGATGGCTCCCGCCAGTCGAACGATCGCCCAGGACCAGAGCACGCTGCACCTCCGCGACGCGGTCGCCGCCCTGATCGTCGTCGGCGGCGGCCGCTACCTGCTGCAGCACCGGGACGACATTCGGGGGATCTGGTATCCGGACCACTGGGGGTGCTTCGGCGGTGCCGTCGATCCCGGCGAGACGGCCGACGAAGCGATCGCCCGCGAGCTGGAAGAGGAGCTGGGCTGGTGTCCGGCGGGCCTCGTGCCGTTTACCCAGTTCGATTTCGACCTCGATCCTCTGCAGCTGGGGCGCTTCTTCCGCAAGTACTATGCGGCCGCGATCGAGGCGGACGACATCGGGCGCATCCGGCTGGGCGAAGGGCGCGCCGTTCGCGCGTGTGCCGCCGACGAGGTGCTGTGCGATCTCCGCCTCGCCCCCTACGATGCATTCGCGCTCTATCTGCACATCCGGCAAGCCCACCTGGCAGCCTGAACAAGGGAGGGAAATCCCGTGACGGACTCCGTCATCGACCACCCGAACGTCACCCGCACCGCAAGCGGAGGCGACCCCACCCCCTGGCTGGCCCGCCTGATGCGGGCGGACGGCGTCCCATCCCTGCGCCGGGAGATGGCCGGCCGCTATCCGGCGTTCACCGCCGGCCGGCCGGCGGCGATCGCCATCCTCGGCGCGGCCGAGGAGGGGGAGCGCCTGATCGGCCTGTGTGCGGGCCTGGGCATCCGGATCGCCATGGTCCTCGACGACAATCCGGCACGCCAGGGGACGCGCATCTCCGGCATCGACGTGCAGCCGTCGGCCGCCCTCGCCGAGCTGGACCACTCGATCCCCGTCGTCGTCTGCTCGCATCGCCTGCTGGGCGCGGTGACGCGGCTGGCGCAGCTGGGCTTCGACGGAGTGCCGTTCGCCGCTCTGCAGGTGCTCGATCCGGTGGCGTTCCCGCCGCACATGTTCTACGACGGGCTGCTGGAAGACCTGATCGAGAACCGGGATCACTACGCCCGGCTGTCCGACAGTCTGGCCGACGCCACCTCCCGGGCGGTGCTGGACGCGGTGATCGGCTTCCGGCTCACGCTCGATGCCCGCCTGCTCGAACCGGTGCTGGACGAGGCGCTCTACGCCGCCGACTGCGTCCTGCCGTTCGCCCGCGACGAGGTCTACCTGGACGGCGGCTCCTACGACGGCGATACCATCCGCACCTTCATCGACCGGGTCGGCGGGTCGTTCGAGCGCGTCTACGCCTTCGAGCCGGACCCGGACACCTTCCGGCGGCTGGTGCTCAACTTCGCGGGCGAACCCCGGGTGGTGCCGATCCCGAAGGGGCTGCACCGGGCACCGGGCGAACTGCGGTTCGCCGATGCCGGCGGCCGGGCGTCGCTGCTGACCGAAGCGGGCGGGATCGCGGTTCCCGTCACCAGCGTCGATACGGAGCTGAAGGGCGCGCGTGCCAGCTACATCAAGATGAACATCGAGGGCGCCGAGCTGGACGCGCTGGACGGTGCCTGCGAAACCGTCCGGGCGCACGCACCGAAGCTGGCCCTTTCGGCCTACCACCGGCCGTCCGACCTGTGGGGCGTTGCTGCCAAAGTCCTTGAGTTGCGCAGCGACTATCGCCTCTACCTGCGCCAGCATGACGGCGGCATCATCGAGACGGTCCTGTACGCGATCCCCGTTCGGCACGCGCGTTCGTAGACGGACCGGACCGGTGAACACACCCCGGCGCGGCCTGCCGCGGCGCATCGCCAAGACCTGGCGGCACCTACGGCAGGGAATCCGGACGCCGCAGGGCCCCCTCGGGCGCAGCCTGCATCCGCTGTGGCGCTGGGGCCGCGCCACCTGGGGCCGACTGCGGGGGACGGGCGGCTTCGGCGAGCCGTCGACGATGGTCGCGTTCTATGACCTCGGCGAATGGCCGATCACCTACGATTTCATCTGGTTCCTCGTGGCTGCCGACATGGCGCGCGCCGATGCCGGCCTCGAGCACCTGCACGTGGTCTTCGTCCCCGGCGTGGACTGGGGCCGGGGGAACGAGGACAAAGCTTACTTCGCGGTCATCGACGGTCCGGCGCGCCGGCAGCGATTGTACGACATTCTCCTGCCCGCGACGGCCCTGATGCCGGCCATCCGGGGCGTGACCATCGCCGGGTCTCGCGGCGAGGCCTCGCGGCTGCTGGACGGATGCGCCGGCCGCAGCTTCCCGGCCGGCTATTCGCCGGAACTGCCGCACCTGGACTACTACTGGTTCTCCAACTTCGTCAGCGACGCGGCTCGGGCCGGGAGACCGGTCCCGAACGTCGAGGCACCTCCCGGTGCGCGCAGGTGGGTCGAGAACTGGCGCGCTGCCCATGGCGGCGACCGGCCGCTGGTGGTGATTACCGTGCGCTTCTTCGGCTGGAATGAGGTGCGCAACAGCAACCTGGACGCCTGGGCCGCCTTCGCCCGCGAGATCGAGGGGCAGGGGTTCCGCGCCGTCTTCGTGCCCGACACCCACACCACCCTGGATGCACCGCATCCGGCACTCGCCGGCCAGACCCTGTTCGTCGAGGCGGCGTGGCATGTGCAGCTGCGGATGGCGCTGTACGAGGCGGCGTACCTCAACCTCGCCGTCAACACCGGGCCGATCGTGCTGTGCCGGCTCAATCGCGGCTGCCGGTACATCATCTTCAAGCTGGCCATCGAGGAGTTGAGGATTGCGAGCCTCGAGGCGCAGCGGCTGCGCGGCATCGATCCGCGCGACCCCTCACCGCTGCTGGCACCCTTCCACAAGCTGGTGCTGGAGGCCGACGACCTGCCGGTGATCCGCCGCGAGTTCGAGGCGATGCGGCGCCTGATCGAGGCGGATGCGGCGCCGGTTGCGGTGCCGCTGCCGTAGGCCGGGGATGCTCTCCGCTCAGCGCTCGCCCAGGCGCGGCATGAGTTCCACGAAGTTGCAGGGCCTGTGCCGGCTGTCGAGCTGGTGGACGAGGATGTCGTCCCAGGCGTCGGCGCAGGCGGACGGCGAGCCGGGCAGGGCGAAGATCAGCGTGCCGTGGGCGACCACCGCCAGGGCCCGGCTCTGGATCGTCGACGTGCCGATCTTGGCGTAGCTGAGCCAGCGGAACAGCTCGCCGAAGCCGGGGATCTCCTTGTCCTTCGCCGGATCCATCACCGCGCGCACCGCCTCGGGCGTGACGTCGCGGCCGGTGATTCCGGTGCCGCCGGTGGTGATCACCACGTCGATGCCGGGGGCGGCGATCCAGGCGCGCAGCGCGGTGACGATGGCGTCCGGGTCGTCGTTCACCAGCCTGCGTTCGGCCAGCCGGTGGCCGGCGGTGGCGATCCGCTCGGCCAGGACGTCGCCGGAGCGGTCGGTCTCGATCGTGCGGCTGTCGGAGATGGTGAGCACGGCGATGCCGACGGGGACGAACGGCCTCGGCGCGTCACTCCTGCCCATGTTCGGCGATCTCCACCGGCGACTGCTCGATCCCGTCGTAGCCGGGCCACTGCCCGGCCGCCAGCGAGGCGAGGGATGGCGACGTCCGCCCGAGCCGGTGGCGGTAGATCCAGAGGTTGGCGAGCACCCGCTCGATGAAGGCCCGGGTCTCGCCGGCCGGGATGGTTTCGATGAACAGCAACGGGTCGCTCCCATCGGCGACGCTGCGCTGCCAGCGCTCCAGGTTGCCCGGCCCGCCGTTCCAGGCGGCGGCGAGGCGGAACAGGTCGTTGTCGACGCTGCCTTCCAGCAGCAGCATCTCCACATATCGCTGGCCGAGTGCGATGTTCACCTCGGGGCGGCGCATGTCGCGGGCGGACATCCCGGTGGTCCGGGCGACGAACCGGGCGGTGGCCGGCATCAGCTGCATCACGCCGCGCGCACCGGCGCGGCTGACGGCGCCGACGCGGAAGTTGGATTCCTGCCGCATCAGCGCGAAGATCAGCGTGCGGTCGGTGCTGAAGCCGCCTTCCGGGCGCCAGTGGGGAATGGGGTAGGCGGCCGGATCGTAGCGGATGCCGGAGCGGGCCAGCAGCCGGTTCAGCCGGAACGCCAGGTCGGCCATGCCGGCGCGCTCGGCCATGATCATCGCCCCGTGCGCCAGCTCGGTGCTGCCCGAGCCGGCGAGCGAGCGCAGCGCCTGTTCGGCGCGCTCGATCTGCCCGGCGTCGATCAGCACCTGCGCCTGCTGCCCGTCGGCGGTGGCTTCGGCTGTCTGCAGCGCCGCCCGGTCGGCCTCGTCCATCTCCCAGCGGAACGGCATGGGGATGTCCAGGATGTGGCGGGCCAGCAGGCCGTAGAACGTCTCCTGCTCCTCGGCGGCGATGGAGAGCCAGTAGGCGACCTGCACCGGGTTGTGGTCGAACAGATGCGCGCGCGCCGCCCAGAAGGCGGCGGCGGACAGCATCCACGACGAGGTGCGCGGCGAGGTGGCGGCGGCTTCGAAGCGAACGGCCGCAGCGCCGTAGTCGCCACGGCGCCAAGCGGCAAGCCCGGAGCGCCAAGCGCCGTCGGCGGACGCGAAGGACGGCTGATCGGACGAATCGGCAGCCACCGGCGCAAAGACCGCGGCGTCGCCGATCAGGTCGGCGCCAGGTACCGGGTCCGGAGTATCGGAGAAAACAGTCTCGTCGTGGTCCGCGACCGGCGCCGCTTCGTCAGGTATCTCCGCCGCGATTGCGGTATTACCTATGGAATAGACCGGGAGACGGGCCTCGGGAACTTGCACATCGGCTGTCGCCGGCACACTACCCAACGCAGAAATCGAAAATAATAGTGTGGCGAACGCGGCCGAACGTCGCAAAATTCTACCTCGCCCTGTGAACCTGGAGTCCTTCTAACCATCGTGGCCCAACGATGGCAAGCAAAAATCTGCAGCCGTGACTGGTATGTGACAGATGGAACTGGACTGCGGTCGCAATCGGCTGCGTCAGGATGAGGCAATGCGCGTTTTGATGGCAATAAGGTCGCGCCATGCACTTCGTTTCTGTGCCGGCGTCCGCAAGAGGTATGCCGGGTGGAAGATGGCGGTGGCGGGAATCGGTTTCGATAGACCATCGGAACGGAACTCAAACCAGCGACCGCGCAGCCGACCGACGCTTTCGGCCCGGCCAAGGAGCGCCGTGGCGGCCGGACCGCCGAGAGCAACAAGCAGATTCGGGTCGATCAGTTCCAGCATGCGGGTGACGAACGGCATGCAGACGGCGATCTCGCTCGACGTGGGCGTGCGATTCCCCGGCGGCCGCCAGAACAGGGTGTTGGAGATGAACACGCGGCCGCGGTCGAGGCCGATGGAGGCCAGCATCCGGTCGAGCAGCCGGCCGCTCGGGCCGACGAACGGCAGGCCGCGGCGATCTTCTTCCGCGCCCGGTGCCTCGCCGATAAGGACGACGCGCGCCCGCGGGTCGCCGTCGCCGAACACCAGGTTGGTGGCGGTGCGGCTGAGCGGGCAGCCGTCGAAACCGGCGAGCGCGGCCCGCAGCTCCTCCAGGCTGGAGGCCCGGCGGGCGAGCGCGTAGGCGTCGGCAACGGCGGCCTCGCCGCCCGGCGCCACCGGCAACAGCGGGACCGGCAACAGCGCGACCGGGGCGGGGGGCGCGATCTGCACGGTCGCGGCGGGCGGTCCAGACCGGGCGGGCGAATCAGGCGATGCGGACGCAGGGTGTGGTGCAGGCGCCTGCGGCGCCGACGGGTGACGGGCGGCGGCGACAGCGCCGATCTCCACGGCCGGCCGGCGGTAGCGGTCCACCGGCTGGTCGAGCACCGCCTCGTCGACGCCGGCCTGCAGATACCAGCGCAGCACCGCCTCGGCGGACTGCGGCAGGTTCGTTGGCATCCGCGATCCGATTTCGTCCGTCATGGCGATCCCCGGCGGGGCCTCCCGGGCCGGCCGGCGGTCCCGCGCCTGCGCCCGGATCTCCGAGTCCGGCCGCGGCGACGAATTTGCCGCCCGCCCCCGAAACCCTATGTTATAACGCGCGACGGGTGAAGGAGAGCGGGAGCAATGCGGGGAGATTCAATGGCCCGCGAATCGATGCAATTCGACGTGGTCATCGTCGGCGGCGGGCCGGCCGGGCTGAGTGCGGCCATTCGATTGAAGCAACTGGCGGGCGAACACGGCCGGGACGTGGCGGTTTGCGTGGTCGAGAAGGGCGCCGAGGTGGGTGCGCACATCCTCTCCGGCGCGGTGATCGAACCGCGTGCGCTGGACGAGCTGATCCCGGACTGGCGGGAGCGGGATGCGCCGCTGCTGACACCGGCGAGCGAGGACCACTTTCTGTTCCTCACCGAGAAGAAGGCCTACCGGCTGCCCACGCCGCCGCAGATGCACAACCACGGCAACTACATCGTCAGCCTGGGGAACGTCTGCCGCTGGCTGGCGACGCAGGCGGAAGCCCTCGGGGTCGAGATCTATCCGGGGTTCGCCGCCGCCGAGGTGCTGTACGACGAGAACGGCCGGGTGAAGGGCGTCGCCACCGGCGACATGGGCATCGGTCGCGACGGCCAGCCGACCGAGAACCACCAGCCGGGTGTCGAGCTGCACGCCACCTACACATTGTTCGCGGAGGGCTGTCGAGGCTCGTTGACCAAGCTGCTCACCGAGCGCTTCAACCTGCGCGACGGTGCCGACCCGCAGACCTTCGGCGTCGGCATCAAGGAGCTGTGGGAGGTCGATCCCGCGAAGCACAAGCCGGGCCTCGTGCTGCACACCATCGGCTGGCCGATGAAGCCCGACACCTACGGCGGCTCGTTCCTCTATCACCTGGAGAACAATCAGGTGGCCGTTGGCTTCGTCATCGGCCTCGACTACAGCAACCCGCACCTGAGCCCGTTCGACGAATTTCAGCGGTTCAAGACGCATCCGGCGATCCGAACCACGTTCGAGGGCGGCCGGCGCATCGCCTATGGCGCCCGGGCGCTGGCCGAGGGCGGCTACCAGTCGGTGCCGACGCTGGTGTTCCCCGGCGGGGCGCTGATCGGCGATACGGCCGGCTTCCTCAACGTCCCGAAGATCAAGGGCACGCACACGGCGATGAAGTCGGCGATCGTCTGCGCCGAATCGCTGTTCGCCGCACTCGCTTCGGATACGCCGCCCGACGTGGTCGACGCCTATCCCGAGGCACTGAAGAAGACCTGGCTGTGGGACGAGCTGTACCGGGTGCGCAACGTGCGGCCGTCGTTCCACAAGGGCCTGTGGGCCGGCATCGTCTATTCGGCGCTCGACACCTACCTGTTCCGTGGCCGGGCGCCGTGGACGTTCCACCACCATACGGATCACGACCGGCTGAAGCCGGCCGACCAGTGTCCGCGCATCGAGTATCCGAAGCCGGACGGGGCGATCAGCTTCGACAAGCTGTCGTCGGTCTACCTGTCGAACACCAACCATGAGGAAGACCAGCCGATCCACCTGACGCTGAAGGATGCGTCGGTGCCGGTGGCGATCAACCTCTCCCGCTACGAGGGGCCGGAATCCCGGTACTGCCCGGCGGGCGTATACGAGTTCGTCGAGGAGGACGGTGGCAAGCGGCTGCAGATCAACGCCCAGAACTGCGTGCACTGCAAGACCTGCGACATCAAGGATCCGACACAGAACATCAACTGGGTCGTCCCGGAGGGCGGTGGTGGCCCCAACTACCCGAACATGTAGAGCCGGCGAATGACGATGGCTTCGATGCGCCGCAGGGTATCCGGCCGGCGGCCCGGTCGTGCCATGACCAGCGCCGTTCTCCTGGCATCGCTGGCCGTGGCGTGCGCATCGTCACCTCCGCCGAGTACAGGTGCCAGTGCCGAGCCGGCTGCTCCCGGTTCGACCATTACCGGCAACTACCTGGCCGCCCGCCACGCCCGCGCCGCCGGCGAGGAGACCGACGCGGCCGCCTTTCTGTTGGCAGCACTGAAGGGCGCGCCGGACGATCCGGTGCTGCTGTCCCGCGCCTACGTGGTGCTGACCCTCGACGGTCGGGTGCCGGAGGCGGTCGAAGTGGCGCGCCGGCTGCTTGTCGTGGACCAGGGGGCCGCGCTGGCGCACGTGGTCGTGGCGGTGGGCGACATACATGCCGGGCGCTTCAAGGCGGCGGCCGAGCGGCTGCACGCCATCCCGTCCAGCCCGCTGTCGACGTTCCTGGTACCGACGCTGCTGGCGTGGACCGAGCTGGGCGCCGGTGACAAGCCCGCCGCGATGGCGAGCCTCGCGGGGCTACAGTCGAACCCGGCGCTGGCCACCCTCTACCACGTGCACGCGGCGTGGCTTACCGATACCGCCGGTGACGGTGCCGCCTCGTTGACGCACGTGCAGGCGGCGGTCGACGCCCAGCCCGAGCCGTGGCTGCGCCTGGCCGAGCTGGGTGGCGGCATCTACGAGCGCGCCGGCCGGCCGGACGACGCCCGGGCGCTCTACGGCCGCTATCTGGACCAGCACCCGGATTCGCAGTTGCTGGCACCGGCACTCGCCCGCCTGGACAAGGGCGGCGCCCGGCCGGAGCGGGACATCGTCACCGCCCGGGACGGGGCGGCGGAAGCCCTGTTCGATTCCGCCGGCATCGCCGGGCGGCAGAACAACCGGGAGACGGCGCTGGCGCTCGGCCGCCTCGGCCTCTTCCTGCGGCCGGACTTCCCGCCGCTGCAAATCCTGGTCGCCGACATGCTGGACCAGTCGGAGCGGTACGCGGAGGCCAACCGGCTGTACGAATCCATCGATCCCCGGCATCCGCTGGCGACGACGGCGCAGCTGGGTGTCGCCCGCAATCTGGACCGGATGGAGCGGTTCGATGACGCGGAGGCGATGCTGCGGCGGATGGCCGCCGAGCGGCCGGACGATCCGGAGCCGCTGGGCGAGCTGGCCGACAGCCTGCGGCGGCGCGAGAAGTTCGCCGAGGCGGCGGCGGTCTACGACGAGGCGATCACCCGGGTGCAGCCGCTGCAACCCCGGCACTGGCGGCTGCTGTACGCGCGCGGCATCGCGCTCGAGCGCTCCAAGCAGTGGCAGCGGGCCGAGGCCGATTTCCTCAAGGCGCTCGAGTTCGAGCCGGAGCAGCCCTACGTGCTCAACTACCTCGGCTATTCCTGGGTGGAGCAGGGGCGCAACCTGGAGCGGGCGGAGACGATGATCCGCAAGGCGGTCGAGCTGCGGCCGAATGACGGCTACATCGTCGATAGCCTGGGCTGGGTGCTGTACCGCCTGGGCCGGCCGCAGGAGGCGGTCGAGCCGATGGAGCGGGCGGTGGAGCTCAAGCCCGAGGACCCGGTGATCAACGACCACCTGGGCGACGTCTACTGGGCGGTCGGCCGGGAGCGGGAAGCCCGCTTCCAGTGGCAGGCGGCGCTGGCGAGCAACCCGGAGCCGGAGCTGAAGGAGACCCTGCGCCGCAAGCTCACCGAGGGCCTCGTCCGCGAGGCGAACGCCGAAACGCGATGAACCGGCTGCCGGGCGACGGGACGGGGGCGGTCGTCGAGGCCGCACCGGCAAAGGTCAACCTCTATCTGCACGTCACCGGTCGGCGCGCCGACGGCTACCACCTGCTGGACAGTCTGGTGGTGTTCGCGGGCGAGGGCGATCGGATCGAGGTGGCGCCGGCCGGGGATTTCAGCCTGGAGGTGACGGGGCCGTTCGCGGCCGAAGTTCCTGGCGGCGGTGACAACCTGGTGCTGCGGGCGGCGCGCGCGCTGGCGGAAGCGGCGAGTGGTGCCGCAGCCGGTCGTGGCGCGGCGATCCGGCTGGAGAAGCGTCTGCCGGTGGCGTCCGGCATCGGCGGCGGCTCGGCCGACGCGGCGGCGACGCTGCGCGCCCTGGTCCGCCTGTGGCGCCTGCAGCCGGAGCCAACGGCGCTCTCGCGGCTGGCGCTGGAGCTGGGAGCGGACGTCCCCATGTGCCTGGACGGCCGGCCGGCGTTCGTGGCCGGCGTCGGCGAGGAACTCACACCCGCACCGGCCCTGCCACCGTTCGCCCTGCTGCTGGTCAACCCGCGGGTGGCGCTGCCGACACCGAAGGTCTTCGCCGGCCGCCGCGGTCCGTTCTCGCCCTCCGGCCGTTTCGCCCGCTCGCCGCGCGACGCGGCCGAACTCGCAACCCTGCTGGCGGACCGTCGCAACGACCTGAGCCCGCCCGCCATCGCACTGGTGCCCGAAGTTGCCGACCTGCTCCAGCTGCTGGCGGCCACGCCCGGCGTGCGGCTCGCACGGATGAGCGGCAGCGGTGCGACCTGCTTCGCCCTGCTGGATGATGCCGCGGCGGCCGGGGCGGCCGCGCGAAGCATTTCGGCGGCGCGTCCCGGGTGGTGGGTGGAAACCGCGTCCGTTGCAGGAGAGCCGCCGACCGACTAAGCTCGCAGAACTGTTGGGGCGTCGCCAAGTGGTAAGGCACCGGTTTTTGGTACCGGCATTCGGAGGTTCGAATCCTCCCGCCCCAGCCAGCCTTCGCAAATTGACCTGCTGAAAATTCAGAGGGATAGGGGACGGGACGGAGGTCGCGTTGCCGGGGGTGGCGCCGCCGCTGCGGGCACGTGGCCTGCCGCTGCGAAGGTCGGGCATGACGCACGACGGAATGGTTTGCGAGGCGCCGAGCAGGACCGGCCGGAGCCGTGCGTCGCGAAGGTGCTGCTGCCAGGAGGCGGGTTCGTCACGGACCACCCCGCTGCCGCGAGGTCGGGGGCGTCGGCGGGGAGATCACTGCCGCCGGTAGCCTGGTGCACGGTTTGACCAGATCGAACCGATCGGATCAAACGGTCGTGCTGTAACTGTTTGATGTTTTGAGCAAGCAAATCCGATCAAGCGAGTCCGCTTGATCGGATATTGCTCTAGTTCAGCTTGTTCGGCAGTTCCTTGATCGCCGCGTCGATGAGCGCGTCGGACTGCGCCGGCGTCAACTGTTCCGCCATCAGCCGGCGGGTGGCTTCCACCGCCACGTCGACGGCGCGACCGCGAACCTCGGCCACCGCCGCCTGTTCGGCCTGGGCAATGCGTTCCATCGCCTGGACCTCGCGCCGCTTCAGCGTCCGCTCCAGATCGGCCTTGGCCTCGGCGGAGAAGCGCTGCGCCTCGCGCCGGGCGTTGTCCAGGATCGACTCCGCCTCCTCGGCGGCGTCGCGCTGCTTGCGCTCGTAGGTGGCGAGCAGCACCTGCGCCTCTTCCGCCATGCGGCTGGCTTCGTCGATCCGGTTCTTGATCCGCAGTGCCCGGTCGTCGAGGGCGACGCCCACCAGGTTGAAGGCGCGCTTGCCGACGAAGAACAGGAACAGCGCCAGCCCCAGCGCCACCCAGAACTCGGGTGCGGTGAAGATCGACCCGCCGTGGTCGGCGCCGTGTTCTCCCGCCTTCTCGGCGGCCCAGGCGATCATCGTGCCGGCTCCTTCAGGGTTGCGTCCACCGCCGAGGCGACGGCACCGGGGTCGACCCGCTGGCCCAGCAGCCGTTCGACGGCAGCGCCGGCGACGGTGACGGCCACGTCGCGCAGACCCGCGATGGCCGCCGAACGGGCCTGATGAATGCGCTGCTCGGCCGCGGCCAGGTCGCGGGCGAGGCGGTCGTTCAGTTCCGCGTGCCGGGCGGCGGCTTCCGAAGCCGCTTCCTCTCGCGCGGCCCGGACTTCCTCCAGCGCCTTCTGGCGGACGTCGGCCATGGTCTTCTCGTAGGCGGCGATCGCCTGTTCCGCATGCGCCTTCAGCCGGTCGGCCTTGCGCAGGCTCTCGCCGATACGCTCTTCACGCTCCTCCAGCACCTGGCTGACGCGCGGCAGTGCCACCTTCGCCATCAGCAGGTAGAGGACACCAAAGGTGATCGCCAGCCAGATGAGCTGCGGCACCCAGACGGCAGGATCGAATTGTGGCATGGTTCTCGCCCACGAACGGGCGGTCCGACCGAGGGTCGGGCCGCCGGCGTTCGATCTCAGAACACGAACATGATGATGAGGGCGACGACCAGCGCGTACAGCGCGATGGCTTCCACCAGCGCGAAGCCCACCCACATCGGCAGCTGGATCAGCGGCTGTGCTGCGGGGTTGCGGGCGAGCGAGGAAATGGTGTTGGCGAAGATGTTGCCGATACCGGCGCCGACGCCGCCGAGACCGATGACCGCGAGACCTGCGCCGATGAGTTTTGCTGCGTCAACTTCCATCGTATTATTCCCTACCCACGGGTTTTGAAGAACGGTAGCTCAGAGCCGGACCGCGGTTGCGGCCCCCCCTCCTCAATGCAGGTGCAACGCGTCATTGAGGTAGATGCAGGCGAGGACCGTATACACATAGGCCTGCAGGAACGCGATCAATAATTCCAGCCCGGTCAGGGCGGTAACGGCCGCCAGCGGAATGATCGCCGGCAGCACGCCGACGACGCCGAGGCTGGCGATGAAGCCGGCCGCGAAGCCCGCAAAGACCTTCAGCAGGGTATGGCCGGCGGTCATGTTGGCGAACAGTCGCAGCGCCAGGCTGATCGGACGGAAAATGTACGAAAGGATTTCGATCGGCACGAGCAGTGGTGCGACGTACCACGGCGTGCCGTGCGGCAGGAAGAAGGAGAAGAAATGCAGGCCATGCTTGGCCAGCGCGATGATGGTGCAGCCGACGAAGATCAGCAGCGCCATCCCCAGCGTCACCACCAGATGCGAGGTGAACGTGAAGCCCAGCGGCACCATCCCCAGCATGTTGCCGAGCAGGATGAAGAAGAACAGCGAGAAGATGAACGGGAAGTACGGCTGGCCGGCGTTGCCGACGTTGGTTCGCAACATGCCGGCGACGAATTCGTAGGCGAGCTCCGCCACCGATTGCAATCGCCCCGGCACCAGTGCGCGCGTCTTGACGCTGGTCAGCAGGAACACTGTGACCAGGACCACGGCGATGGTCATGAACAGTGCGGAATTGGTGTAGGACGCGTCAATGCTGCCGATCTTGATCGGAATGATCGGCACGACCTCGAATTGATGGAGTGGATTGGCCACGGTGGTCTCCGCCTCGTTCTTCCGGCCGCGCGCCGGCCGGTGTCTCCTTATCGTCCCGCGTTACGGGCGGTGGCGCCAGCGGGCGACTGAAGCCGATGCTCATGTCGTAGCCGCGCACCGTCCGATAGGCGTTCCACATTCCGGCTGCGGCGCCGAGGAAGAAGAACGCGATCATACCCAGCGGGGCGGACTGCAGCCACCGATCGATGAGCCAGCCGAGGCCGGCCCCGCCGATCAGCCCGCCGACCAGGTCGGCGGCAATGGTGAACGCCATGCCGTACCCGCTCATCGGCTTCGCCGGCCCGTGACCCCTGCGTCGGGACTGTTCGTCCTTCAGCCGGTCGATGCGAGCCTGCAAGTCGCTCAGCCGATCTTCCGGGGCGTGCTCGTTCACCGCACGCTCACATGTCATCCCCTCTGGCGCGCCCTGCACCGCAGGATCGCCGGACGATAGAGAGCGAGTGCGGATGCTGTCAAGGGCGCAAAAGGGGCCTGCGACAGTGTTCCGCAAGAACGATCAATCGATTGAAAACAAAGACGTTGTTTCGGGCGGTGGTGGAGCGGGTCGACCTTCGCAGGTGCCGCATGCGGCGTTTCCGCCGAACGGACGGGCGATATTCCATGCCGCGCTCGTCCGCTTCGTGCCGCGTTTCCCGCGAAATCGGCCACGATCCGCGGGGCGCTGCTCAATCTGCGGTAGCGTTCATTGTGCAATGCAAGAATGCCGCGGGTGCGCCGGGCGACGGCGCACCCGGCGCTGTCGGGAGGGCGACGCACCCGCCTCCGGCGGGCGATGCCGAGCAGCCGAGATGCGAGGGAGAGGACTACTTCTTGTCGTTCAGCAGGTCGGCGTCGAACACGTAGACGCCCACGCCCGGGTCGTTCTTGAGGTCCGGGATCAGGTGCAGCTGCTTGATCTGGCGCATCTCTTCCGGATTGGCCGGATCGACGATGACGACCCGCTTGTCCGATCCGTCGTAGGGGAACGGGAAGATCGTGTACTTGATGCGGCCGTCGGTCAGAACCTTGGTCTCGACGTGGCCACCGAACATCTTCTGCGGGTACATGTTGTACCGCCGCTGGTTCGGATTCGGTTCTTCCGTTTCGGCCGGTTTCGGCTGGGGGCTCTCCTGCGGGCCCTTGTCCTCGGGTTCGTCGGTCATCGGCTTCCGTGTTTCCGCCAGTTCCGTGGTGTCGTCTTCGCCTGCGGCGGATCGTACCACACTGCTTCGGGGATGCCAGCTTCGCCGGCCGATCCGCCGCCGAAGCCTCCGTCACCCGACCTGGATCGGATCGCTGCACACGAAATGAACTGAGTTGATGGACACATGGACCCGAGCCGCCGGGATGTCAACGCCACCGGCCGCGGGGTCATGTCTCGGTTTGACCCTGCGCAGCCAGTGGGTGGGAGCGTTCTATCCCACAAGGCGCCATGACGGTGCCGGGCTTACTAATGACCGCAGTGATTCCACAGCGGCTGCTCGGCGCCAAGGGGTGGGTCGAATGCAGGTCAATAAGGCCATCGTTAAGTTTTCTCCGATTGCGGACCTGTCGGACGCGCCTCGGGCAACTCTGGAGCGGATGTTGGCGGCGGGCTTTCGGTAAATGGCAGGACAGTGTTCTTCGCAAGACATTCTCGCGTGCCGGCCCCGCGGACCCGGCAAGGCAGAGTGCTTGCGGCCGCAGTACCCTGGCCGTAGCGCGCGGGCAACCTCTAAAGCACCGTCCTGCCCCGCAAAGTGGCGTTTGCCGCAAGGCAGAAGGCGGCCGTCACGGCTGGGTGCGATCGACTCCAATTGACCGCGCGTTAAGCACCTTCGCGTTGTCGGCGGCTTTCCCGGGCGGCGGCGAATGCCTCGCGAAGGTAGGTCGTCTGTTCGCTGATGGCGGAAACGGCGGCTGCGGCATCCCGGGCTTCGATCGCCCGGAGGAGCTTTCGATGTTGCTCGACGATCGCCTCTCGGTCGCGGAACCGGTACACGACCATGTTCTCGATCGGCTGAAGCGCCTCGATCACTGCGAACATGACAAACTGAATCACCGGGTTATGGGTCGAGTCGACGAGGGCGCGGTGGAAACGCACGTCCGAGCCACAGAACTCTTCGTCGCCGATGCTGGCACTCGCCTGGACCTCGATTTCCGCCGCCATGATCGCGAGTTCCGGGTCCGTGCGCCGTTCCGCGGCGAGCCGCGCGCAAACAACCTCCAGCTCGTACCGCGCCTCGAAAACGTTGGACAGATCGAACTCGCCAAGCCCGACGAGGAGAGCCAGCGCAGTGCCGATCATTGAGCCGACTTCCTCGCGGTCGGGGCGATTGACGAAGTTGCCGCCCGCCGGTCCGCGTCGGGAGCGGATCAGGTTCTGAGCGGCGAGACGCTTCAGCGCTTCGCGGATTGTCGGACGCGAAACCTCAAATCGCCGGGCAAGTTCCTCCTCGGTCGGCAGTCTGTCATCCGCCTTCAGGCTGCCGTCGGCAATTGCGCGACGAATACTCTCTGCAATCTGCTTGGCGAGACTGTCGGTCACCAGCGGGGCATACTTAAGCGCCATTTTTATCCTGTCCACGTTGATTTCAAATCACTGGGGGCGGTTGAATCGATGTTCAACCCCGGCAGAACGATCGTTGGCAGGGGCACCCACCCCTCAGCGATCCTGACACTGATAGCCGAATCCCGCGTCGTGAGCGAGAGGAATTCAAATATTCTGATATTAACTAATTTGTTTGACAAATAGGTTAATATCGCGTTTGCTCGTCGTGTGGCGACGAATGCGCGATCTTAAGAGCGCGACAAATCAAGAATAATTTGATGGAGGGCCAGGAATGCGAACAGCCGTACTTGGAATTTCTGTTGCCATCGGGCTGGCACCCTCATGTGTTGAGGCCGCAAATTTCAAGTGTGATGATAACGTTCCGCAGCCCTCTTACACGGCTGAAGAACAAAAACTTGTCGATCAGTTCTGGAACGAAACGCTTTTATATTTGGACGCGTATGTCGATGTGCTTAGTAAGCCGACCGGGCAGTGCAAGGACTCAGCCGAGGCCACCATCCAGACACTCGACACCACGACGGGCAAGAAGCAGTCGCGCTGTATCCTCAAGTACCGCGATATGGAACTGATGACCAAACACTTAAAGGCGATCCTCGCCGAGCCGGATAAGGCCAAGGCCTGCTTCGATCCACAGAAAAATTACACCGAATTTCAGCTGTATACGCCGAACGCGAAACTCCAGTCGATGTCGGCGGTAAGTCGGTGGCTCGATCGGCCACTGCTGACCGACTACTTCGCCAAGATCGGCGGCCCCATCGGCAAGGCCGGAGTCGAGTTGAACGAGAACTTTGTCGAAGTCACCTCCAAGACCGACACGCAGGCGCACTGGAAGCGTGACGTCAGCATCAACGGCTTGCCGAACCTATGGGCGTCGGTTGGCTGGATCCCGTTCTACGCAGAGAATGAGAACGCACGAAATGACAGGTTTCGTGGCGGTTATCTCTACGCCGAGGTCATGGGGCCGTGGGGAAATCTCCGGATCGCCGAAATCGACGGAGAGAGGGTAGGCGCCGAGATCGGCATGACCGCGCAGTTGTTCAACTCATCCTATCCCTACCACTACCATCATCCCCAGGAGATCTACATCACGTTAACCAAGCCGCAGTGCATGGACCAGAACAAGGACATGGTCATGCATTGGGACAGTGCCGCATTTCATCAGGAACGTGTCGAGGGGGGATGGGCCGTCACCGTCGATGGCTCCGGCGACACCTGGAAGAAGTGGTTCAGAAACCAGGATCCAGCGAAGGAATGGCTGTCCTATTTCGAACGGAACGCCATCCATGCCTTCTATCTAAAAGCGGGTTGCAACGCCACCATTAAGAACTCTGGTTTGGTAACTGTCTGGGCTCGCTCAACCTCGCGCGATAACCAGCAATCAACCCGGCTGTGCCGGCCTGCCGACGGTAAGCCCCATGTCAACGATATGATGCCGTGGACCAAGTCAGTCTGCGATCTCAAGGACTGGACGCCTTAACCCACGGTTACTCGTTCGTCCTCGTCCTGCGGGCTTCGGTCGGCGCCGCCAGAGGCGGCGCCGGCTACCGGCAGGTCCATCCCGACAAATGCTTCAGACGGAAGATGACGACATGACATTCAAAGGCTGGAAACTCGACAAGACCGATGGCGTATTCAACTGCGCGCTGACCGACCTCGACGAGGCCGAGATGATGGAGGGGGACGTCACCGTCGACGTCCAGTACTCGACCATCAACTACAAGGACGGGCTGGCGATGACCAACGCGGGCCCGGTGGTTCGGCGCTGGCCGATGGTGCCGGGGATCGATTTCGCCGGGACGGTCACCAGCAGCGAGCATCGTGACTTCAAGGCCGGTGACGCGGTCGTCCTCAACGGTTGGGGAGTCGGCGAAGTCCATTGGGGCGGTCTCGCCGAAAAGGCGCGTGTCCGTGGCGACTGGCTGGTGCCGCTGCCCAAGGCGTTCACGCCGGCGCAGGCGATGACCATTGGCACGGCCGGCTACACGGCGATGCTATGCGTCATGAATCTTCAGGATCACGGAGTGATGCCCCAGGACGGCGACGTGCTGGTGACCGGCGCCGCCGGTGGTGTCGGGAGCGTTGCCGTGGCCATCCTGGCGAGCCTCGGATACCGGGTACTGGCGGCGACCGGGCGTGAAAGCGACGCATCCTATCTCAAAGAACTGGGCGCTGCCGAGATTGTTCCGCGCGCGGAATTGAGCGAAAAGGGCCGCCCACTGGGCAAGGAACGTTGGGCCGGTGCCGTCGATGCGGTCGGCAGTCACACGCTTGCCAACGTTCTGGCGTCGACCAAATACGGCGGTACCGTTGCAGCCTGCGGCCTGGCTCAGGGCGCCGATCTGCCGTCGACGGTCATGCCGTTCATCCTGCGCGGCGTCACATTGGCCGGCGTCGATTCGGTCATGTGTCCGAAACCGGTTCGCCTGAAGGCATGGCAACGGCTTGGCGAATGCCTGCCGTTGTCCAAGCTTGAAGCGATCACCTCGACGGTCGGGCTCGCCGAAGCCAGGAGGGTCGCCGAGGACATCATGGCCGGAAAGGTTCGAGGCCGCGTCGTCGTCGAAATCAACGGCGACTCAGACGCCGGCGTTAGTTAGCCTGAATTGGACTCCGATTTTGGAACCTGTGGCCTGATTGGAGCGCGGTCGCTGCCGCCAAGCCGGGGGGTCGGCTTTCCGTCGCCCCCCACGTCGGCAACTTTCATGTCGCTCGAGGCGACCGTGAGAGGCTATGTCCGTACAAGCCTCGAAAGCGACGATTGGAACGTCTGCTTTTCGATTTCTCGAAACGTCGTCAATGTCGAACGGCGGCCTGCCTCAACCTGAAACACTACCGGCCGTGGCGGCGTTCGAGGCGGCGGTCATGCCGTGGGGCCACGTCGTCAGGCGGTGTGCCGCAGCACTTCGGCGCGCGCCAGGTCGACCGAGACCAGGCGCGAGGCGCCGCGCTCCGGCATGGTGACGCCGAACCGCCGGTCCATCCGCGCCATCGTCAGCTGATCACCATGAAGCGGGTGCCGCCGCCGGCGAGATCGCCCAGCAGCGACCTGAACCGAGCCGACGCCAGCGCATCGTGCCGGACGGCAGCGAAGCGGACCTCGTTCTCCCGCTTCCCGGTATTCCGGGGTACGGTGCGAGCCCCGGTGAAAACGCCGCTGGCGATGGCAGTCTGCCGATCCTGCCGATACCACGGCTCCGCCATCGGCAGCAGGCCACCGCCGTCCTTGCCGCCCCTCGGTCCCGGCGCCTGAGCCGACAGCATGTCCCGGATCGCCGGGTCGGCGTTCCTCGGGCGCTCAACTGCAGCGCTCCCCCAGCGTGTGGAGCAGCTCGGCCCGCACCACTGGGCTGTAGAGGGCCTGATTGTGGCGGGCTCCCTCGAGGACCCAGAGATCCTTGGGTGCTCCGGCGGCTTCGTACAGTGCGACGCCATGGGCGAGAGGCACCACCTCGTCGGCGTCGCCGTGCAGGATCAGCACCGGCAGCGGCGGCAGACGGCCGATGGCATCGGCCGGATCGAAACCGGTGTCGATGCCGGCGGACAGGGGTCGGCGCAGCGCCGAGGTGAGCCAGAATGCGGCGAGCTTGTCCTCGACAATCCGGCGATAGCCGGCAAACCCCGCCTGGACGATCAGCATGCAATAGCGCTCCTGCAGCGAAGAGCGGGCGAGCTGGGTAATCGCGACGCTGCCTCCGAGGCTATCGCCGAGCGCGGCAACCGGCCGGCCTCCGACGCCGTCCAGGGTGAAGACGTGCTCGAACGCCGCTTCCGCATCCATGTGGATACCGGCGAACGACGGCGTGCCGGCGCTGAGGCCGTAGCCGCGGTAGTCGAAGGCAAACACGTTGTAGCCGGCGGCCGGCAACCAGGACACCGAGAGAATGTGGGTACTGATGTTCTCGGCATTGCCGTGCAGGTAGACGATCGTCGCCCTGGCCGTACCCTCGGCCGGCAGGAACCAGCCGTGCAGCCGGGTACCGTCGGCGGCGTCGAACCAGACGTCGTGGTACGCAAGGCCGAGATCGGCGGGTGTCAGGACCTGCCGGCTTGTCGGATAGAAGAACAGCTGGGCACATCCCGCAACCGCCAGGATCGGGGCGACGAGGGCGGCGCGGCGGATCAGAAGTACCAGTCGAGAGCGGAAGACCATTCCGTGTAGCTCTTCCCACCGTCATTGCGGACGCCCGCCTCCAGCCGCAGGGAAAGATTGCGGTCGAGCCGAAATCCCTGGCCGAGCCCGGCGCCGAAGGCGAGCGCCACCTGATCGCTGCCGACCACGGTGCGCTGGCCGGCGCTGGCGTGCAGCGTCCAGTCCGGCGTCGCCCGATAGATCAGATCGACGCTGGGCCCGGCATCGAAGATCCGCTCCTGCGGCCAGCGGGCCGAACCGAGCAGGGCGCCGCCAATCTGCGCCGAGGCGATGATGCCGCCGCCAAGGCGCCAGGCCGGTCCGGCGGCCGCAGCGAGCGAAGCGACCGATTCTCCGGTATCATCGCCGTCCTTGCGCCAGCGATCGAGCCCGATCCGCGTCTGCCAGGATAGAGGACGGAAGATCTCGTCGCGGGGGGTCAGGGACTGGATCGCGATGACGGTCAACTCCTCGATGAGCGGATACCCGCTGCCGTATTGCCGCAGCGTCAGGCTGCCCAGCTCGATCGAGGCGCCATCGACGAAGCCGGCCGGCGGATCGAGGCTGTCATGGTAGACGGCGCGCACGCTCACTTCGGCGAAGGTGCGTTTGCCGGTCATGCCGAATCCGCCTGCGAGACGCCCGGGGTCATGACCCTCATCCGGCCGGACAAGGGAGTCATCCGAGGCCCCGGCCGCCTGACCGGCCGCCTGACCGGCCGCCTGATCCGCTGGCTGATCCGCTGGCTGATCCGCTGGCTGATCCGCCGGCGGGGCGGCGATCCGCGAGCGCTCGCGCAGCAGGGCCAGCGCACGCGGCGCCATCTCGGGCCGTGTCATCGCCCCGGTATTTCGCAAGTAGAGGAGATAGGCGGCAGCGAGTTCGAGAACGGCGGCCCGGTCGGCTTCCCGCAGGGCGGTGATCGCCGGTGCGTCGGCGTCAACCTCGCCCGTGGTCAGCGCCAGCGCCAGTCGCTGGTCGGCGGGTGACAGCCCCGCCTGCAGGTGCGCGATGCGGGTTCGCGCCGAGGGGCGAAACACCGCACGGCGCAGCAGCCCCGGTTCGTCGACCACGGCCCGAATGGTGTCCACGGGCACGGCGTACAGGGGAAAGCGATCGAGCAGTTGCAACTCGGGCCGCGCGCCGTTGATCAGCGCCAACAGGACGTAGGAGCAATTGGTCGTGAAAAAATAATAGTCGATGGGCTGTTCGTTCAGTTCCCATAGGAGTTCCAGCATCCGGGAGATTTCGTCGCGCGTGAAGGTCAGCTCGTATTCCCAGATATCGCGATTCTCGATATCACTGTATTGGCTGACCTTGTCGTAATACGGTATCAGCGAGAAGTAGCCGCGATACCCTCCGGCCAATCCCTTTACTGCAAAAACCGCCCCTTGCTCGCCCTGGTGATCGGCGGCGAAGTGGATGGTGTAGGAGGTCAGCTGGGCCCCCTTGGGCTGGCCGGGCGGATCGATGCGGATCAGGGTATGTCCGAACATCGACGAGGGATTGTTGAGGTAGGCGGCGGGAAAGATCAGCGACAGGGTGCCCGGGTTGACTTCGCCAATCCAGGCCTCGAACCCCGGACAGCGATGCTCCGGCAACCGGGATGCATCGAAGCCGAGGGTGTCCTTCAGCCATCGGTATCGCGCGACCTTGCGGCACTGGGGATGGGCGTCGGCGCCATCGGCTGGCAAAGGTGCGAAGAACGCCGCGATGGTCGCACGCAACTCCGCCTCGAGATCGGTCTTGCCGTTCTCATCCAGGTAAAAACCAGGATTGTCGACAATACCGGTCCTGCCGCTGCCGAGCAGATCCGGGGCGCTGAACAGAAGTGCCCGCCATTGCCGTGTCGCGGCCAGGCCGCGAACCTCGGCTTCGGCGATCAACTGGTCGCGATACGCGGAATCGGCCGCGGCGTCTGCCCGTTCCGCCCACAGCCCGGCGGCGAGGACAAGGCCCCAACAGCAGGCGGCGGGTACACTCCGCACCCGCCGACCCGTTTGCCTATACGTTGCGGCAACGATCCTGCAGACCGACCGCAGGGCTGTCCTAGGAGGTTGCGTAACGACGCAGCGTTGCGTCTTCCAGCATGACGGTGTTGATCGCGACGGCCACCTCCGCGGCGGTGACGTCCGGGGATGAAACGATCCGTTCGAAGTTTTGCTGGGTCGCGGCATAGAAACGGGATCGATCCTGTTCCTCGATGCCAATCACGTAGGCGAGCGTCGTCAGGGTCTCACCCTGGCCGCGCGCCATGTCCGCAGTCAGGTGGTTCATGTTCGGGCCGATGAACATCGCCATTTTTTGCGGCACCATCACCTTGCCGTCCTTGGCGCAACCCAGGGTATGCGACGAGATGCCGAAGGTCTGGTTGCCGAGGGTGCCGTTGGTGGTCGCCGCCAGGACCTGCGGAGCGACTTCCGTTTCGCCTTCAAATGCCATCGAGCCGAGGCCGCAGCCGACGTTGTTGACCGGCTTTTGATCCGCGAGGGCCGGTCCCGAAATGGAGATTCCGAGCAGTGCCGCAGCGAGAGCCACCCGTTGCATGTTCGTCTCCTTCGCGTTTGCGCCGAAAAACAAAATAGTACATTAGGTTACGGTCGCTGTTAAGTCCCTGTCAAGACGCGACATCCCGCGTTCTGCAGTTCCTGCGTGCGCGGCGCCCCGGCCAGCAACCTCGCGCCAGCATCGGACAGTCGTTGGATAGCCGACCGGCTACCCGCACGACTGAAGCCGAGCTTACAGGGCTGGTGCCGAAGCCCTCGGCCACCCCTTTTGTCGAGTGGGTCCTTGGGGTTGTCTGACACGTTCCGCACGATCGACGGATCAGCAAGCGTAGCAACTGTGTTCATGTGGGCGCGAGTGCCTGCCTGTCGCATTGATTTTTGAGCATGGCGTTGAGGAGGACGATGAGCTTTCGCACTGCAGCTACTGCCAGCGTCCGCTTCCCGGCATCGGCAGAAGACGCGCCTGGGCGATCACCGGCCGTGGCGGCGTTCGCAGCGGCCTTTGTGACGGCGGCCATGCCCTGGGGCCACGTGGTCAGGCGGTCTGCCGCAGCACCTCGGCGCGTGCCAGATCGACGGAGACGAGGCGCGAGGCGCCGCGCTCCGGCATGGTGACGCCGAACAGCCGGTCCATCCGCGCCATCGTCAGCCGGTGGTGGGTGATCACCATGAAGCGGGTGCCGCCGCCGGCGAGATCGCCCAGCAGCGAGCAGAAGCGGTCGACGTTGGCGTCGTCGAGCGCGGCGTCCACCTCGTCCAGCACGCAGATCGGCGCCGGGCGGATCAGGAACATGGCAAAGCGGAGCGCAAGGGCAGTCAGCGTCTGCTCGCCGCCGGACAGCAGCGTCATCAGCTGCAGCTTCTTGCCCGGCGGGCTCGCCATGATCTCCAGGCCGGCGGCCAGCGGATCGTCGGAATCGACCAGCGACAGGTGCGCCCGGCCACCGCCGAACAGGCGGCCGAACAGTGCCTGGAAGTGGCGGTCGATCTCGGCGAAGCTGGCGGCCAGCCGCTCGCGGCCTTCCTTGTCCAGTTCGGCGACGCCGCGCCGCAGCTTGGCGATCGCCTGCAGCAGGTCGTCGCGCTGCGTCTGCAGGTCGGCCACCTGCGCCTGCAGCGCCTCGGTCTCCTCGGCGGCGCGCAGGTTGACCGGACCCATCAGCTCCCGGTCGCGGCGCAGCCGCTCCAGCCGGCGCTCCTGCTCTCCCAGATCCGTTCCGTCCGCCGCTTCGCCGCCGGCCTGCTCCGCCAGCGCCTGCAGCACCGGCTCCGGAACGCTCGCGGGCGACAGCGGTGCGCGCAGGTCGAGGCGCTCGGTGATCAGGACGGCGACAGCCCCGGCCGCCTCCACTGCCTGCTCTCCGGCGGCCTCGGCACGGATCCGTTCCTCGCGAGCGGCGGCCAGCCCCCGCTCCGCCAGCCGACCCTGCCGGTCGGCTTCGGCCAGACGGGCCTCCGACTGGCTGAGCGCGTCCGCGGCGGCGCGGCGGTGCGTTTCGGCCGCCTCGAGGCGTTCCAGCAGATCGTTCCGCCGTTGGGCGATCTCCGCCGGCAGCGCCTGCAGCCGGGCCAGTTCGGCCTGGGCCTCGCCGAGGCGTTCGCTCAGGGCGTGGACCTGCTGGCGGAAGCCGTCCAGACGGCTGGTCCAGGCGGCGATCTCGCCGCCGATGGCCTGCAGCCGGCGGGAGCGTGCCTGCTGCTCGCGCTGCAGGGCATCGATGCGTCCCTGCTGCTGCATCTGCAGGCCACGCAGCCGCGACAGCTCGGCGCGCAGGCCGTCGAGACGGCGCTGCTCTTCGGCGTCGTTCGGCAGCGTCACCCACTCGGCGGCCAGCGCCCGCAAACGCCCTTCGATATCGGCCCGTTCCGCAGCGAGCGTGGCGGCGGTCTGGGCGAAGCCTGCCAGCCGGTCGTCGATGCGGGACCGCTTCACCTCCGCCTCGGCCAGGGCCTGGCGCGCACGCACCAGCGCCGGTTCGGCCACCCGCAGTGCCGCACGCGCCTCGCCGTCCCGCCGTGCGGCGTCCGCCGCCTCGGCGCGCGCCCCGTCGTGCCGGGTGGACGCGTCGCTGCGCGCCGCGGACGCGTCCGCGACCATCGGCCGCAGCTCGTCGAGGCGGGCGCGCTGGCGCAGCCGGACGGCGGCCGGCGTGGCGGTGCCGCCCCGTCGCGCATAGCCGTCCCAGCGCCACAGGGCGCCGTCGCGACCCGCCAGCCGCTGCCCGGGGAGCAGTGCCGGTTGCAGCCGGTCGCCTTCCGCCTCGTCGGCGACGACGGCGATCGCCGCCAGCCGTCGGGCGAGCACCGGCGGCGCCTGGACGTGCCGGGCGAGCGGTTCCAGGTTCTCCGGCAGAGTCGGGGGCAGCGCCGCCGCCTCGCCAGTCTCGGGCAGGGCGCGCCAGCGGGCGGGTGCCGCCTCGTCGAGCGTTGCCAGCAGATCGTCGCCGAGGGCGGCCACCAGCGCCGTTTCCAGCCCCGGCTCGACGCTCAGCATGTCCAGCAGCGCCGGCCCGCCTTCGGAGGGTGAGGCCGCAAGCAGCTCCGCCAGTGCCTTCTCCTCCGCCGCCAGCCGTGCGTGCGCGGTCTCGGCCGCCCGCAGCGCCGCGGCGGCGTCCGCCTGCCGGGCCGCACTCTCGGCACGCGCCGTCTCGGCCGCCACGGCCGCGCCGCGCGCCTCGGCGACCGCCTGCTCGCCGGCAGCGGCAGCGGCAGCCAGTGCCGCCGGATCGGCCAGACGCGCCGCCTCGTCTTCGGCCGCCCGCCCTTGGCGCGCCAGTTCCTCGTCCCGCCGGGCGAGCCGTTCGGCGGTGGCCGCCGCTTCGTTGCGGGAGCGGACGAGGGCCTCGCGGCGCGCCCGGTTGCCGGCCAGCCGTTCGGTGAGCGCGGTTGCCTCGCCGTCGAGCGCTGTCACCTGCTGTGCCGTCGCGGCCACCGCCTGCTGCGCTTCGTCGAGTGCGGCAGGCTCGCCCTCGCGCAACGTCGCGAGCCGGGTGCGTTCGGTCGCCAGCCGGTCGAGGGTGGTGGCGGCCTCGTCGGCACGTCCGCGTTCGCGCCGCAGGTCGTCCCCGATCTGCTTCACCTGGGCGGCGCTCGCCTCGGCGTCACGCGCCGCCTGCCGGGCCTCGGTGTCGAGTGCGTCCCGCTCGCCGGAGAGCCGCTGCAGCTCCGCCGCCGCCTCGCCGTCCGCGGTCCTCACCGCCGGAAGCTCGGCCGCCGCGGACGCCTGCTCGGTGGCAGCCCGGGTGGCGGCGGCATCGGCTGCCTCCACCGCCTGGCCGGCCGCCGCCAGCCGCTCGCGCGCGGCGATGAGCGCGGCATCCGCCACCCGCCACTTCAGCCACAGGATCGCCGCTTCCAGGGCCCGGATGCGGGCGGAAAGCTCCCGGTAGCGGATCGCCTGCTTCGCCTGCTTGCGCAGCTGCTGGCCCTGCGCCTCCAGCGTCGCGAGCACGTCGTCGAGGCGCTGCAGGTTGGCCTCCGCCGCCTGCAGCCGCAGCAGCGCCTCGTGCCGGCGGGTGTGCAGGCCGGTGATCCCCGCCGCCTCCTCGAGGATCACGCGGCGCTCGGCCGGTTTGGCGGCGATCAGCTGGGATACTTGTCCCTGGGTGACGAGCGACGCCGAGCGGGCGCCGGCGGCGGCATCCGCGAACAGCAGCTGGATGTCCCGGGCGCGCACCTCGCGACCGTTGACCCGGTAGGTGGAGCCCTTCGCGCGGTCGATGCGGCGGCTGACGTGCAGCTCGTCGTGTTCGGTCCAGGGGGGAGGGGCGGTGCCGGTGCCGTTGTCCAGTTCGAGCACCACTTCGGCGACATTGCGGCCGGGCCGCTCGGCGCTGCCGGCGAAGATCACGTCGTCCATCTCGCCGCCGCGCATCTGCCGGGCGGAGCTTTCGCCCATCACCCAGCGCAACGCCTCGATCAGGTTGGACTTGCCGCAGCCGTTCGGGCCGACGATACCGGTGAGACCCGGTTCGATCAGCAATTCCGCCGGCTCGACGAACGACTTGAAGCCGGCGATCCGCAACTTGCAGAACTGTAACAACGTGCGGGTTCGCCCTTCGCAGCGACTACTTGGCCTTGGCGAGCGCCTGGTCGATCGCCGTCTGATAGGCGGCGAACGGCTGCGCTCCGGAAATCTTCGTGCCGTTGATCAGGAACGTCGGCGTCGACTGGATCTGCTCCTTCTGCTGCGCCTCCGTCGCGCGCGCCTGGATGCCGTCCAGAAGGCCCTTGTCGGCAAGGCACACGTCCACGTCCGCCGGCGACAGTCCGGCCAGCTGCGCCCGCACCTTCAGATCGGCCAGCGGATCGTTGCTCCGCGCCCATGCCTGCTGGTCGCGATACAGCAGCTGCACGAACGGGAAGAAGCGGTCCGCCGGCACGCAGCGGGCGATCATCGCCGCCGCCATCGCCCGGCGATCGAGCGGGAACTCGCGCAGTACGTAGCGGACGAGGCCGGAGTCGATGTAGGCCTGCTTGATCTGCGGCAGCGTGTCGCGATGAAAATCGGCACAGTGCGGGCAGGTGAACGACGAGTACTCGACCATCGTCACCTTCGCCTGCGGGTTGCCGAGGGAGCGTTCGGCCAGCATGCTCGCCAGCGGCGGCAGCTCCGCCCGCGCGGGCGCCGCCAACGCGGGCGCCGACAGCGCGGCCAGGACGAACAGCAGCAAGAGCACCAAACGTCGAAGACGGGTCATCGCTACCTACCAGATGTTGTCGAACCATACGGATTGGGGAAGATCGGCACAAGCCGGCGCCGGAATCGGCGTGCTTCGGGCGGAGGCCCGCGGCCCGGCCGGCCGTGGGGAGGTTCACGTGCCGGGGCTTCACGGCCGCCCGTGCAACCGCCGGCCGAGGCCGGCAAGCACTTGTTTCAGGCGGGGATCTTCGATGCCGGCGAGCACGGCGTCGATCCGCGCCGCGGCCTCGGCCGACAGGGGGGGCGGCGGCGGCGGTGGCGGGGCCGGCTCGGGCAGCGGGCCGTGCACCAGCCGCAGCCGGCCGACGGCGCGGAAGCCGAAATAGCTGTTGATTCGCTCGACGAGCTGCGGCGCCTCGTGCTGCAGCTCCAGCGCCACGGCGCCCGAGGCCACCCGCACCTGCAGGGTGCCGCCGTCGCCGGCGCGCGCCGGGCGGGACAGCTGGTCGGGCGCGGTGCGGGCTGCGATGCGTTCGCCCACGATCAGCGGCCACTCGATCATCAGCCGGCCGGCGACCAGCCCCCGCCGGCCCAACATCGGCGCGGTGAGCGCCGCCACCGTCTCCGCCAGGGCGCCGAACCCCGACCAGGAGCGCGAAGCGCGCGGCGCTGCGGGGAGGGGCGGGGTTTCGGGAACGGATTTCGGCATCGGTTGGTTCGCGATGGACGGCGCGCCTTCCGCAATATTACCGCACAGCGCCTGTGGTGCGCATCGACAACCCGCCCACCGCGCAGGCAATGCACGCAGATCTGATCGTTCGGGAGTGCCGCGCGTTTCGGAGCGGCCCGCCCGCGGCCGGTCCGCTCGCAACGGATGTGCGGCGACGTGGCGACGTTCCCCCTGTGCGCCGACACCGAAGAAGGGTAGCAAGCACTGCCCACCGCTGCCCGGGGCTGAAACCGCAATGACTGCCGAGGACGATTCCGCCCGCCCGTTGCTCGCTCCATCGCTGCTTGCCTGGTACGACCGGGAGCGCCGCCGTCTGCCGTGGCGGGCGGCGCCGGGCGAGCCGGCCGATCCCTATCGGGTGTGGATCAGCGAGATCATGCTGCAGCAGACGACGGTGGCGGCCGTCGTTCCCTATTTCGCGGCGTTTCTCGCCCGGTTTCCCCGCGTCGAGGACCTGGCGGCGGCGGATCTGGACGACGTGCTGCATGCGTGGCAGGGGCTCGGCTACTACGCCCGGGCGCGCAACCTGCATGCCTGCGCGCGCTCCGTGGTCGAGCGGTATGGCGGGCGTCTGCCGGCGCGCGAGGGAGAGCTGCGGGCGCTGCCCGGGATCGGGGCGTACACGGCGGCGGCGATCGCCGCCATCGCCTATGACCAGCGGGCGACGCCGGTGGACGGCAACGTGCTGCGGGTGGCGGCGCGGCTGTTCGCGCTCGACGCACCGCTGCCGGGAGCCCGGGCGCGGCTGGCGGCGCTGGTCGCCCGGCTGACGCCGGAGCGACGCCCCGGCTGCTTCGCCCAGGCGATGATGGATCTGGGGGCCACCGTCTGCACGCCGCGCCGCCCCCGCTGCGACGCGTGCCCGTGGCGGGAGAGCTGCGCCGCCTGCGCCGCCGGCCGGCCGGAGGACTATCCGCGCCGCGCCGTGAAGCCGGAGAAGCCGCTGCGCCGGGGCGTCGTGTTCTGGGTCGAGCGCAGCGACGGCCGGCTGCTGGTCCGCCGCCGCTCCTCGGACGGGTTGCTCGGCGGGATGATCGAGTTTCCGTCCACCGACTGGCGGGCGGACGCGTGGATGCCGGCCGAGGTGCGCGCGGCGGCCCCCTTACCGCTTTGCTGGCAGTCGTTGCCCGGCACCGTCCGCCACACCTTCACCCACTTCCGCTTGGAGCTGCGGCTGTGGGCCGGCCGGGCCGAAGGGCTGCGCGGGAACCCGGACGGGCCGGCCGGGTTCTGGTGGCCGGCCGACGACCTGGACTCCCTGGCGCTGCCGACGCTGATGAAGAAGGTGGCGCTGCTCGCGCGCGCCACTCACTCGTCGTAGGCGATCAGCGAGGTGAAGGGGACGTCGAGCCGCCTGCGGCCGCCGAGGAACGTGAGCTCGATGATGCAGGCGGCTCCCACCACCTCTGCGCCGACGCTGCGGAACAGGTCGATCGACGCGCCCATGGTGCCGCCGGTGGCGAGCAGGTCGTCGAGGACGAGGACGCGCTGGCCCGGGCGGACCGCGTCGCGCTGGATCTCGATGATGTCGGTGCCGTATTCGAGCGCGTACTCGTGGCGGATCGTCGCGCCCGGCAGCTTGCCGCGCTTGCGGACCATGACGAATCCCAGCCCCAGCTTGAGCGCCAGCGGTGCGGCGACGAGAAACCCGCGTGACTCGATGCCGGCGAGCACGTCCGGAGCCTGCGGGCCGACCGCCTTGGCGAGCCGGCCCATCGCCACCGAGAACGCATCGGCGTTCGCCAGCAGGGTCGAAACGTCGTAGAACAGGATGCCCGGCTTGGGGAAGTCGGGAATGCTGCGGATATGCTCCTTGAGGTCCATCGGCGCGCTCCGGGCGGGGAGGATGAAACAGGCGGCGGGACCGGCCGGCGTCGGGGCCGGTCAGCGCAGCGTGCGCATGTAGGCGATCAGCGCAGCGTGCGCATGTAGGCGATCAGCGCGGCGCGCTGGGCGGGATCGTCGATCTTCAGCGTCATGCCGGTGTCCTTGCCGGCGACGAAGCCGCGGGGATCGGCCAACCAGGCATCCAGCGTGTGCTCGTCCCAGACGAAGGTGGCGCCCTTCAGGCTCTTGTAGCCGCCGAAGAACGGCGCCGTGCCCGCCCGCCGGCCGTAGAATCCGGCGAGCGAGGGGCCTTCCTTGTGGTGTTCCGGGGCGGTGGCGTGGCAGACGGCACACTGCTTCTGGAACAGCTCGCGCCCGGCATCGACGCTGGCGGCCGACGCCGGTGCGGCCGTCGCCGCCACGGCGAGGCCGAGGGCGGCGGCGGGTCGCACCGTGAGGCGTCGACGGTGCATGGGCGTCCCTGCGCCGGCGTCGCTGGCGGCCCTACTTCTTGACGGTCTGCAGATAGGCGATGACGTCCTGGCGCTGCTGCGCGTCCTTGAGCGCATAGGTCATCGCCGTCGTCTTGTTCTGGGTGTTGGCGAGGACGAAGGCCTTCGGGTCGGCCAGGTAGGTATCCAGCTTCGCCGCATCCCAGGTGAAGTCGGCGCCGACAAGTCCCTTGTAGCGGGGGAAGTCTGCGGAGCCCGCCTTGCGACCATAGACGCCGGCCAGGGACGGCCCGGTCTTGTTCACGCCCGGCTCGATGCTGTGGCAGGTGGTGCACACCTTCTTGAACACCTGCTCGCCCGCAGCGGCGTCGCCGGCGAGCGCGGGACCGCTGCCGGCAGCGAGTGCAACCGCGGCCGCGAGCGGAAGAAGAACGGCCATCCTCATGTCGACCTCTCGATGATTGGAAGATTTTGGCGGTGGAGCAGGATCGCTCGTCGAACGTTCAACCCGCCGCAGTATTGCCGAGGCTTCGGGCTTGCGCAAGCGGGGCACCGACGCGGACGCGTGTGCGTCGTCGCCGGCGACGGGCACCGGCGGAGGCGCCGCGGGGCGGAGCCGCTCATCGCCGGCTGAGGTCGCGCCAGATGGCGAAGTCGGCGCGGAAGGCGGTCAGCGACTGCCAGACCCGCCGAAACTCCGCATCCTCGTTGATCATCTGCTGCACCACCTGCTGCCATCCCCGCTCGAGCGCGTCGCGGATGGCCGGTGGCAACCGGTACATCTGCACACCCGACGCGGCGATCTCCTGCAGCGCCCGATACTGCGCCGCCTCGCCGGCGGCGAGCGAAAAGCGGATGTTGTCGCCGCAGAGCGTTTCGATCTGGGATTGCTGGGCGGCGTTGAGCTGCGCCCACTTCTTCAGGTTGATCATCAGCTCGAGCATGGTCAGCGACTGCGTCCAGCCCTGCGGGTAGTACACCTTCAGCCAGGTGCCGAATTCCATCGGGAGGTCGATGGCCGGTGCACCATGCGAGATGGCATCGACTTCGCCCTGCTCCAGGCCCAGCATCAGATTGCCCATCGGCAGGTCGAGGGCGTCCACGCCGAGCCGGGCGAGGGTCAGTGCGCCCAGGCCGCTGACCTGCATCCGCAGCTCCTTCAGGTCCTGCGGCGCCAGCAGCTCGCGGCGGAACCAGCCGAAGGCGGTGGCCGGCAGCAGACCGCAGGGAATGCCGTGAACCTGGCGGGCGGCGTTGATTTCGTTCAGCAGCGCCTGTCCGCCACCGGTCTGCATCCACGCCAGGAACTCGTCGGCCGACGGCCCGAACGGCATGCCGGCGAACAGGTACAGCGCCGGAACGCTCTCGCCGGCGATGCCGGGCGAGGCGAAGGCGGCGTCGACCGCTCCCGATCCCACGGCCTCGAACAGCGAGGCGACCGGTGCCAGCTCCCCCGGCCGATGGGCGCGGATCTCGATCTGGCCGCGGGAGATTTCCCAGATCCGGTTGTCGATGCGGGTGACCACGTCGCCTGCGACCGGAACCTCCGGGGCGAACGCGCTCGCCATGTCCAGCGATACCGCCGGCCGGGCGACGAGCGCGCGGGGCAACTGCTTGGCGATGTCCGCCGCGGCAGGCGGGGGGGCCTGGGCACCGTCGGCCGCGGGCGGCGTGCGCTGCAGGCGGGGGGCAATGACGGTGGCTCCCAGCACGATGCCGAGAACGACGCCGACGATCAGGCCGATGATGCTGTTGCGCATGCGTGCGGGCTTGGGCCGTTCTCTGGCCGGTGCGGGCACGCTCCAATGGGGACGGCGCGCAGTCCGGCACGTCTGGAGACGCGACGCTAGACCAGCGCCGGCCCGGGCTCAAGCGGCCTTCGTTCGGGTTGTTTCGCCGTCAGCGTCCCGTCGGGCCTTTCCCGCCTCCGTCCCGGTCGCCGTGCGGATGATCGTGCGGCTGCAGCTCGGAGGCGTCGTGGGCGTGGTCGTGCGGCTTGATCGTGTGCTTCGGGTGGTCGTGGGTGTGACCGTCATCGGCTCCGGCTCCGGCTCCGACCTCGACGCCGATGGGGCCGTCCTCACCGTGGCTTGGTGGATGCATGTGCTGATGGATGTGCGGGTGCGCGTGCTCGTGGACGTGCTCGTGCGTGTGTTCCTCGCCGCCGTGGCGGTGCGGGTGGCGATGGCTGTGACGATGCGGGTGGCTGTGGGTATGGCGGTGTCCGTGGCCGGCGATCATCGCGGGTCTCCCTGCGGCGGCTGCCCGATCTCGCCTCAGTATGCCACAGGCGCTGGAGAAGGCGGAGGAGTTGTCGGAGGACGGGGCGGGACGCGGGTCCGGCAGCGGGTGTTCGCGCGTTCCCTCCCGGCCCCGAAGTGCGGTAACACCGAGGCTGGCTAGCGGGCGGGCCACCGGTTTATAATGCGCCGTGGAAGGAAAAAAGCCGGGCCGAAGAACGGCCCGGCAAGTCCAACAGGGAGGCTTCACGTCTGGGAGACGTAGGACTCGTTGGGAACGAGCCCTTCTTCCGGGCATTGCACCCGAAACTCTGAAATCCGTTGCTGCATTGCAGCAGCGACAAGGCGTATATAAGCAGGTCCTTGAGGCGCTGCCAGCAAAAAAAAGCGCATCCCCCCCATGCGACAAGTGCATATATGGTAGAACGCTTTTAAAGCATTCTCCCCGCCTGGGGCCAGGAAATTGCGATATCGGGGATGAGTGGGGTTGGTTTTTCGCGCAATACGGCAAAATCGGGCGTTTAGCCCCTCATTCAGGGCACATTCCGCCCGGCTGGCGGCGCGTTCAAGCGGTGCCCCGGGGACCATGCCGCACCGCGGCGGATGATCACGAGGTATCGGGGGAGCGTGGTGCCCATGCCCGACCGTCGGTTCAGTTGGTGAGTTCCTCCACCTTGCGCAGAATGAACTGGCGGAACAACGTGATGCGGCTGGAGTGCCGCAGCTCCTCCGGATAGACGAAGTAGACGTCCAGGTCGGGGCCGCGCAGCTCCGGCAGGATCTCCACCAGGTTGCCGGTCTCGTAATTGAGGTAGTGGGGCAGGGCGCCGATGCCGATGCCGCTCTGCACGGCGCGGAAGATGGCGTAGGTCGAGTTCACCCGCAGGAACGCCTTACGCTTGCCGCCGTCGCGGCTGCCCGCCTCCAGCAGCCAGTTCAGGTTGGGGACCGGCGGGCGCGCCTCCTCGCCGAACACCACGAGGCGATGCTGGTCCAGGTCGCCCGGCGTGCGCGGCATTCCGTGCTTCTGCAGGTATGCCGGCGCGGCGAACACGTGGTATTTCAGGGTCATCAGGCGGCGCTGGATCAGGTCCGACTGGGTCGGCGTGGTCATCCGGATGCCCACGTCGGCTTCCCGCATCGACAGATCGAGTTCGTTGTCGGTCAGAACCAGCGAGACCTCGATGTCCGGGTTGTCCTCGAGGAACTCCTTGAGCCGCGGTGCCAGCCAGATCGAGCCGAAGGCGATCGTCGTCGTGATCTTCAGCGGGCCTTTCGGCCGCTCCCGGCTCTCGCTGATGCGGGCTTCGGCCATGTTCAGCTTGGCGAGAATCTCGCGCGCCGACTTGAACAGAATCTCGCCCTGCTCGGTGAGCATCAGTCCGCGGGCGTGCCGGTGGAACAGCGGCACCTGCAGGCTTTCCTCGAGCGAACTGACCTGCCGGCTGACCGCCGACTGGCTGAGGTTGAGCACATCGCCGGCGTGCGTGAAGCTTCCGGCTTCCGCCACGGCGTGAAACACCCGGAGCTTGTCCCAATCCATCGCCATCGCGTGACGCATCCTTCGACCTGCGGGGAGGAAACGGTTGCCGGCCGCTTCGGCGGCACGGGTCCGGACCCTCTTCTGGTGCCGGCAGCGGTTATTCCGCTGCGCGATCCGTCTCTGCCTCGCCCACGAGGGCGAGGAACCGTTCTGCCTCCAGCGCCGCCATGCACCCGGTGCCGGCGGCGGTTATTGCCTGTCGGAATATCCTGTCCTGAACGTCGCCGGCGGCGAAGACGCCCGCGACGCTGGTGGCCGTGCTGTCCGCCCGGGTGATCAGATAGCCTTCGGCGTCCATTTCCAGCTGGCCGCGGACGAGTTCGGTGTTCGGCGTATGTCCGATGGCGATGAAGACGCCGTCGCAGGCCAGATCCCGCACCGTGCCCGTCGCAACGTGGCGCAGCCGCAGCCCCTCGACCGTCTTCGGGGTGTCTCGGCCGACGATCTCCTCGACCACGTGATCCCAGACCACATCGACCTTGCCGTTGCGGAACAGCCGGTCCTGCAGGATGCGCTCCGCGCGCAACCGGTCGCGGCGGTGGACGATCGTCACCCGGCTGGCGAAATTGGTCAGGTAGAGCGCCTCCTCGACCGCGGTGTTGCCGCCGCCGATGACGGCCACGTGCTTGTCACGGAAGAAGAACCCGTCGCAGGTGGCGCATGCCGAAACGCCGAAGCCCTGGAAGTGCGCCTCGCTGGGCAGGCCCAGCCAGCGGGCCTGGGCACCCGTGCACAGGATCAGGGTCTCGCCCACGTACGTTTCGCCGGAATCCCCCAGGACGTGGAACGGACGGCGGGACAGATCCACGCTCACGGCCAGGTCGTCGACCATCCGCGTCCCGACCTTCGCCGCCTGCTGGTCCATCTGGTCCATCATCCACGGACCCTGCACCGTCTCGGCATAGCCGGGGAAGTTTTCCACGTCCGTCGTGATCGTGAGCTGGCCGCCGGGTTGCAGGCCCTTCAGGAGGATGGGCGCGAGATTGGCGCGGGCCGCATAGATCGCGGCCGTGTAGCCTGCTGGACCCGATCCCAGGATGAGAACCTTCGTGGTTTGCGACAACGGCATGCGGCGGAAACCAAGGGTAACGGATTGGCAGGGCAGCCCTGTCGATTTCGCATAGCATAGAAGCCCGTGCTGCACTGCGCAAGATGTCCTGGGGCGAGGATCATTCTCACTTCCGGCGGCGCGTCCGGACGCGTAATATAATTTCCAAAGTGCGCACAGCGGGAGAGTGACAATCGTGCGGCGGGTCAAACTGGACAAGATCGATCAGCGGATCCTGCACGACCTGCAGGCCAACGGGCGGATCAGCAACGTGGAGCTGGCACGTCGCGCCGGCATCTCGGCGCCGCCCTGCCTGCGGCGGGTCCGGGCGCTGGAGCGCGCCGGCTACGTCCGCGGCTACCATGCCGAACTGGAGCCGAAGGCTCTCGGTTTCAACGTCACCGTATTCGCCCATGTCGGGCTGGCGAGCCAGGCGGAATCGGATCTGCAGGCGTTCGAAGCGCTGGTGGCCAGCTGGCCGCAGGTCCGCGAGTGCTACATGCTCGCCGGTGAGACCGACTTTCTTCTGAAGGTGGTGGCCGAGGACTGGGATGCCTACGAGCGCTTCCTCACCAGCCGGCTGACGCCGGCACCCAACGTCACCCACGTCAAGTCGGCGCTGTCGATCCGCACCTCGAAGCTGGAACCGGGCGTCCCCATCCCGCTCAACGGGATCGACGAGGACGCCTGAGCCCGGTTCCCTGCCGCTTCGCGTCGCGGGAGGCGACCTCCCGCCGCCTCAAATGCCGAAGCCCAGCACCTCGACGGAGATGATCGACGGCAGTTCCTGCGCCAGTGTCTGGCCGCCGCCGGCCGTCGCCAGCTCCTCCAGCGCCTTGTTGCCCAGTTCGGACTGGGACGAAGCGGTCGAAAGCGATGCGGAGGAGGGGGCGCTCGACCCCTGCGAGACGCCCACGGTCGAGCCCCCGACCTGGATGTTGGCGGCGTTCAGCACCGTCAGCGCCACCACCACCAGGTTGCCCGCGGCGCGGATGCCCGCTTCGCCGGCGTCGATGCTGCCGCGGGGGGCGATCAGGTAGACGTCGCCCGGTGTCGTTCCCGGCAGGGTTACCAGCGTGCCGATGCCCGATCCGGTGATCAGGCCGCCGAAGTCGACGAAGGAGGTGACGTCGGCCGTGTACGCGGGCGTGATCGGCGGGCTGAAGCTGGCGGTCTTCTTGCCGCGGCCGGCATCGATGTCGCCGTTGGCGGTGAACACGGTGATGTCGCCACCCTGGGCGGTGAGCACGCGGCTGTTGTTGACGTTCAGGTTGCCGTCCAGGAACGTGTCGATGGCCCCGCCGCGCAGGGTGAAGATGCCCTGGAAGTTCAGCGGCAGGCTGTCGTCGACGGTGAAGCCGCCGATCAGCGCGTCGCCGCCGGGCCCCATGATCGAGATCGAACTGCCGTAGTCGGTGCGCAGCAGCGAGTTCAGCATGGTGAAGTCGCCGGTGAGCACCCGCTGCGGGTCGGCCGCCAGGTTGTCGGTGTAGCCCCCGACCAGGGGGTCGTCACTGGGCGGGAACAGGGTGGCGATCGCCGCGAACGCCCGGCGCTGGTTGACCGTCACCAGGCTGTCCGCCGACGGCGCGATGCTTCGCAGTTCCTCGAACAGCACCTGCTGCACGAACGGCATCTGCTCCCGCTCGGGAAGCAGGAGGAAGAGCGGGAGCGCGTCCTCCGGCAGGATGTCGACGGTCTGGCCGAGGGCACGGGCTCGCGCGTTCATGAACTCGACCAGCTCGGTCAGGTAGCTGCGTTCGACCAGCGCAGCGTTGGCCGGGTTCACGTACCTGTCGATGAAGGCCGCGACATTGCGGCCGGGTCCGGTGCCGAACAGGACCTCCACGTCGGCGCTCTCGAACGCCCGGTAGGGATTGATGCGGTTGCCGACGGACAGCACGCCGTACGGCGCCGCCGGGACGCCCCGGTCGGTCGCCGATCCCCCCAGTTCCAGGCCGGTGAGGGATCGCTGCGACGGCCGCAGGTTCAGGTTGCGCCCGGCATCCAGCGTCAGCGTGCCGGGGCCGCCGATGACGATCGAACCGCCGGCCGGGAAGGGCAGGAAGACATCGCCCCGCGTATTCAGCGCCTCGATGGTGTAGGTGAAGTCGCGGCCGGCGCGGATCCAGGTGACATCGGCGTCCCGGTTGTTCTCGCCGGTGTACGTGAGATTGACGATGTCGCGGCCGGCGTAGACGTGGGCCTGCTTGTTGAAGAACAGGGAGCCCCCCTCGCCGTCGTCGGCGCCGGGGGTGCGGTTCGAATCCAGCCCGGCGCCGACGACGATGTCGCCCTGCAGCGCAATGATCCGGGCGGGCTCCGGGTCGTCGAAGTGCAGCGGCGTCGGCCCGGCGTGCAGGGTGAACCGGTTCAGCCGCGATTCCGCCTGCACGAACTCCCGGTCCAGCTGGTATCCCCGGTTCGGCGCCTCCAGCACCAGGGCGAGGAAGTTGTTCGGGTTCGCGGGATTGGAGAGCAGCGCCGGGGCGAGGTCGAGCATCTTCAGCGCGCCCGGGTTGGCGCCGCCCAGCGTGGCGCTGCCGCTGCGGAAATAGACGCGGACGGAGCCCTGCGCCAGCAGGTCGAGCGATCCGGTCGGCGACGGCGCCAGCACCGTCCACGCATCGCTGGCGATCGTCAGATCGCCGCGGGCGGCCACCATCTCGACGGTCGGCGGCAGGAAGTTGTTGATGAGCGAAGTGGTGCCTCCGAGGCCCGCGAACGGCGAGATGCCGCCGTAGCTGCTCAGCGCCGGCACCGTCCGCGACAGGCCGATGTCGCCGCCGGCCGAGCGCACCGACAGCCGGTTGTCGGTGTCGTAGGAAGACAGGATCGGGTAGGGACGAGCGCGGATCGTTTGATTTCGCGGGTCGCGGTCCGCATCCAGGGCGTAGCGGCGGGCGAACGTATCGCTGAGCACCTGGCCGATCTCGATCGACGTGCGCGCCTGCACCGCGATGCTGGCGTCGCCGAAACCGAGCACGGTTCCCATCGGCGTGGCTTCGGTCAGGGCCCTCTGGTAGATCGGCAGGGAATAGCCGGTGGTGATGGCGCCGCCGGCGCGGATGTCGCCCGTCCCGTGGCCCACGTAGAAGATGCCGCTGGCGATGTCGCCGCCGGCGTCCACGATCAGGTTGCCGCCGCCGAAGCGATGCCGCGTCGTCGTCTGGCCGGGACTGGTGCCGCCGGCGACGACCGAGGTGGAGACGACGGAGAACGACGCGTTGCGCACGTCGCCCCCGGCCCGGACGGTGACGTCGCCGCCGCCGAGCGCGGCGTAACCCTGCTGGAACGTGCCGGTGGTGACCCAGGAGGCCGTCTGCCGGGCCGGTTCGTCCACGGTGACCGCCGCGTCCGGCAACGATGCGTAGGTGCCGGTGCCGCGGAACTGGCCGCTGGCATCGGCGGTCAGGCTCGCCGCCCCCTGGAAGTAGAGCCACGGGCTGAACACCTGGCCCACATAGGAGGCGATCGCTTCCTGCCGGCCAAAGAAGGAGGTGCGGCCGGTGAGCCGGCCGGTGACGTCCGTCAGGTGATGCTGCGACGTCACGCTGCCGCCGGCGAGGATGCGCAGGTCGCCGCCCGCCGTCGGCAGCGCCGGCAGCGTGCCCGCGAGCCCGACGAGCGTCGGGTCGACGTCGAAGACGAACCGGGAGCGGGCGACCAGGTCGCGCAGGGTCGGATCGGTGAGGCTCGACGGCAGATCCACGAAGTCGGGGATGGTGGTCCAGTCGATGCCGACGCCGGCGGTGTAGATGGTCGAGATCGGGTTCAGCAGCTGCACGTCGCCGGCGGCCGCGATCTCGATCGAACCGGTGCCGGTGCGTAGGATGTCGTTGCGCCCCAGCGGCCGGGTCGCATCCGACAGCGCGGGGTTGGTGGGATCCGGGCGGTACTGGCGGGCCGGGTCGTAGAGGGCGTCGCCGAAGCGGAAATGGCCCCCGTCCGTGCGCGCTTCGACCGCCAGCGGATCGGCGCTCGCCGTCCGCGACCCGGCGGCGAACCGGTAGGACCAGGAGCGGGCCGAGGCGGGCAGGGTGCCGGCGGCCACGTCGGCGAAGGAGACGGTGCGCAGCTCGCCCGCCGCCGTCGCGTCGGTGAAGCCGTCGCTGATGCTGGCATGGACGTTGACGTCGCCTTCGGCGCGCACGGTGAGCCAGCCCGGCTGATCGCCGGCGGCGCCGAAGCGGCGGCTGGACAGATCGATCGTTCCGTCGGCGAGAGTGAAGTCGCCGGACGGTGCGACCAGTTCGAGGCCCGGCTGCACCTGCAGTTGCGGGTGGCGGGCTTCGATGGCGGCGGTCGCCGGGTTGAAGCCGTCGAGCAGGGCCGTGAGCTGCGCCCCGGTGAGGGTGACATCGCCCGCCCCCAGGTCCACCCGGGTGTAGGGCTCGAAGATCACCGGGGTCAGCGCAGCACCGGCCACGTCGATCACCGCCGAGCGGACGAAGTCCGTGTCCAGGACCGCGTCGAGTGCGCGCGCGATCGGTGTCCGCAGGTGGATGACGCCGCCGCCCGAGCCGTAGGGCGAGCCGCCGGAGACGTCGATGGAGGACCCGGCGCGCAGATCCAGGTCGCCGCCGTCGCCGGTGCCGATGTTGACCTGCCCGCCGCGCTGGGTCGGATCGCCGGCGGTCGCCTGCAGCATCGCGCCGGACGTGAGCGTCACCCCGTCGCGGCCGTAGAGGTCGATCCGCCCGCCGCCGGGACCGGAGGCGTCGATCGTGGTTCCCCCGGCGATCAGGACCGCGCCACCGTCGGTGACCAGAGCCACCTCGTGCGCCCGCAGGCCCCGGGACAGCGACAGGTCGCCGGCGCCGCTGCGCACCGCAAACCGGTCGGTGAAGCCGCCGGCGGTCGTGGCCGCCGCCAGTGCATCGAGGGCGACCGCACCGGCGCTGTCGAGGATGAAGGCGCCGCCGGTACGATCCGCATCGGCACCGCCCCGGAGGCTGCCGGGAGCGAAGTCGAAGGTCCCGCCGGCGCCGCCCAGCACCACCTTCAGCGCGCCGGCGTTGCCGCCGGTGACGGCCGAGACGTCGACGATCGCGCCCGCGTCCGCGCCCACGTCGCCCGCGTCCGCCTGCATCTGCACGCGGCCGCCGGCCAGCATCACCGCCTTGTCCACGAACAGTTGCCGGTAGCCGTGGGCGAGCAGCCGGGCACCATCCTCGAGGCGCACGTCGCCGCTCCGGGCCCGCAGCTCGAGGGCGCCCGCCAGGGCCGCCAGGGTCGTATCGATCCGTACCGCCCGGCCGTCGAGCACCAGCTTGCCGCCGACCTCGTCGTTCGAGCCCGCCCCTGCACCGCGGCTGTTCACGGCGGCGATCGAGCCGGTGGCGCTCAGCGTCTGGGTGCCGCCGGTGGCGGCCACCACCAGCGGTGCATCCAGCGTCACGTCGCCCGGCAGGCGCAGGCTGCCGGCGCGCTTGCCGTCGCCGAAGGAGATCGACTGTTCCGCCGTGAACTCCGTTGTCGTGAAGCCGGTGGTCCGCTTGTCGCCGCCGGTGATCGCGAGCCGCCCGGCGGTGACCACCAGCCGGCCGGCTCCCGCCACCGGATCACCGATCGCTCCGTCCCCGTCGTTGGTCAGGGTGACCGTGCCCGCGTCCAGCTCGACGGCGCCACCGCCGAGGCCGACACCCGCCAGAGTAGGCGTGCTCAGCGTCAGCGACGCCAGCCGTGGCGCGCCGCCGACCGCGCGGATGGCGACCGCCTCGTAGAAGCTGATCGCCCCCCGCGCCCGCAGCGACAGCGCCTCGGAGCGGCCGAGGATGGCGTCCAGCGCGGCGCGTCCGATGCTGGCGCCGGTGGTTCCGTCCGGAGACAGGATGTTGATGTTGGTGCTGGCGAGATCGACCGTCCGGGCCACGAAGGTCGCCGCCGGATCGATGCCGGCTTCGCCGGCCGCGTCGATGGTCAGCGTCTGGCCGCCGTCGAGCACGACGTTCTCCGCCAGGGTGACCGTGCCCAGCGGCTGCGCCGGCAGGTTGGTGCGCACCACCTCGGCGAGGCCGCCGTTCGACAGCCGGATCAGGGCGCCGTCGCCGCTCACCGCGTCGATCAGCGGCGGATCGAACGGCGTCGCGCCCGGTACCTCGTTGCGGCCGATCAGCAGGCGCGTGGCGGTGTCCTGGCCGATCTCGCCGTCCGCCCGCACCACGCTGCCCGCCTCGACGACGACGGCGCCGTTTGCTACCAGCACCAGTTCCGGATTGACCAGCGGGTCGGTCGCGGACGTGCGCACACGGACCTCGGTCGCCGTCACGTTCAGACGGTCGCCGCTGCTCTCGCTGCTGCGGGTGGCGCCGATGACGACGCTCTCGGCGTTCAGACTGCGGATCGTCTCGGGCGTGAGCAGCAGGAAGTCCGGCGGCAGGCCGGTGGCGTCGGAAGCCACGGCGATCCGCGCCGCGGCGATGTCCACCTGGCCGCCGCGGCCGCCCGCATCGATGTCGAACCGCAGGGTCGAATCCAGCGCCAACCGGTTGGTGACCTGCAGGGCGAGGCGACCCGCATCCGCCGGCAGCGGCTGCGGAACCTGCCCTTCGGCGCGTGCCAGTCGGCTGAAGAAGTCGTTGCCGCCCGTGGATTTGATTTCCGACAACCGGCGCCAGACCGGGCCGGACATCACCGTCCAGCCCTGGCTGCGTCCGCTGCGGATCGGGGTGCCGACGTAGCCCGTCACGCCGGCGACGCTGAAGCTGCCGTCGGGATGCGGCACGGCGAGGCCCGCGGGCAGGTCGGCCGTGCCGGAGGCGGCCAGCTGCACCCGCCAGGCGCCCGGCAACGTCGCATACGAGCCGGGCAGCAGCGTGTAGGTCCCGGCGCGCGGCCCGCCCGGAACATCGGCGAGCAGGGTCAGCGTCTGCCCCGGCACGTCCGGGACGGTGCCCTGCATCGTCGGATCGACCGGTGCCAGGTCGGTCTGCGCGGTGACGGGGACGATCGCGTACACCGGCGACGACGGATCGCCGCTCAGGCTGGTGAGCAGTACGTTGCGGGAGCCGCCCAGGCCGGGGATGAATTCGCTGGCGTAGACGTCGCCGCCGCCCGACAGGTCGAGAACCGCACCCTCCTCGAGGCTCGCCTCGGCACCGACGACGGCGATCCGCTTCGCCGGCGCCGCGGTGACCGCGGCATCGTCGAAGAACCAGTCCTTCTGCTGCCGGGTCTCGCCGTAGGGGATCAGCGTTCCTTCGGCGGAGACCGAGGTCAGGCTGCCGGCCGCGACCCGCACGGAAGTGGTGGGAGTGTGGAGGATGTGGAAGTCGAACGGGTCGCGGAGCGCGTTCTCGACGTCGATGTCCGCAGCGTCGGTGACGCCCAGCTGGATGCGTCCGAACGGGGCCCGCAGGATACCCTGCTGGTCGATCTGCGCGGCACTGAGCATCAGGAGGCCACCGGCCGACAGCGGCACCGGGGCGGCCGCGCCGCTGCTGCGGATGGTGATGCGCCCGTCACCCACCGGGGAGCCGGCCACCGGCGTGGCGGCGATGCTCTGGATCAGCGCCGAGACGCCGGTGGCGGGGTAGACCTGGGCGGCGGTGATATCGATGTCGCCGCCGCTGGCAAGGCCCGCGAAGTAGCTGGTGTTGCCGGTGTCCGACCTGCCGGACACGAAGCGGAGGTCGCCCCGTGTGCTGAGGACGGTGCGGCCCCAGTTGAGCAGGACCGCCCGGCCCGCCACGTCGAGGTTCTGCGCGTTCACCTCCAGCGTCGGGCCGCGGCGTGTCCCCGCCGGCGCCGGGATCGCCGTCGGGTTGCTGGTGTCGTATGCCAGACGGGTGAACCGGACGTAGGGGGCGGCGAGGCGGACGGTGCCGGTGTCGGTCGGCTGCAGCACTCCGCCCGCGGCGAACGGGTCGGAGCCGGTCGGCGCCAGCTGTGGGTCCAGGTCGCCGTCGCGCAGCCAGCGGATGTTGGAGGCCGTCAGTTCCAGCCTGCGGCCGAGCTCGATCGACGGTGTGCCGCTGAAGGAGATACTCCCACCCTGCGGATCGGAGTTGGCGCGGCCGGCGGCGTCCGCGCTCAGGTGCAGTGCGTCGATGCCGCTGTCGGCCAGCCGGGCGGTGGAGAACACCATGGTCGCGAACGGGAACGCCTCGCCGGGCGCCGTTTCCGGCAGGAACTCCGCCTCGCGGGCGCCGGCGGGTACGGTGGTTGGGTCGTCGACGACGGTGATCGCCGGCCCGTGCACCTCCAGCGAACCGCCGGCGCTGGTGGGTGTCCCGCCGTGGGCGACCAGCGTGCTGTCGAAGGCACCGGAGCCGTTGGTGACGATCTCGATGCTGCCCCCGTCGCTGCCGACGGTGGTGGGCGCCGGCAGCGAGGTGAGAGAGCCGGTCACGATGCGCGGCAGGTCCAGCACGGCGCTGGTTCCCGACGCCGAGATGCGCGAGCCGGCGAGGCCGATGAGCTGTTGGCTGATAAGGCGGACGTGGCCGCCGGCCAGCACCTCGCCGTTGCGGCCGGCCACGCTCGTCGGGTCGGCGACGTACACGCCGTCCACGTCGATGTCCGCGGTGGGGGTCAGGAACAGGGACGTGTTGCGGTAGGTTGTCGCAAATCCTTCGCCGGTCGGCAGGGAGACGCCGCTCACCTGCTGCAACGTCACCTCGCCGCCCGGCGCGCGAATCCGTCCGGCGAGGGTCAGCTGCCCCTGGGCCGCCAGGGTGATGTGGGCGCCCGGATCGCCCAGGATCTGCGCGCCCTCGCCGACGGTGAGGGCCCGGTCGACAAAATAGCTGCGCGAGAATGTCGCGCCGATGTTCTGGTAGTCGGTCCAGCCGAGGCCGGCGAGGGTGAAGTCGACCGGCGCCCGCTGGGTGCCGGCGACGCTGCCGACGGTGGCGACGTCCGCGACACTCCTGGCGGTGGCGACGTTTCCGGTCGCGATGAACTGTCGCGGGCTGAGCGTTACCGTCGTCCCCGGGTCGATGCCGGCACGCAGCAGTCCCACGAAGGTGTAGGCACTGAAGCCCTGCTCGGCGAGGAACGAGGTCGGCACCGTGATCTGGCCGCGGTCGCCGCCGATCGTGCCCGCGGTGGAGCGGATGTCGATCTCGGGCGCGCGCAGCGTAAATGTGCCGCCGCCCTGGAAGCCGAAGGCAGTGATCGTGCCCGACAGATCGATGCGGTCGTCGATCAGCCCACGGCGTTCCGCAGGTGGCAGCGTCAGCGTCGCCGGATCGATGAGGACGTAGCCCGGCGCGTTGGCTTCGAGCCCTGTCGCGCCCTGGTCGAAGATGGCGTTCTCGCCGGAGGGCGTGCCGGACGAGGGGTGCAGCAGGATCGAGAAGTCGCCGCCGCGGCCGAGCGGCAGGTCCCGGCTGCCGGTCCCGAGCCGGCCCCGCGGGGTGACGTAGCCGCCGCTGTTCAGGTTGACGAGGCTCCCCTCGGCCAGGGTCACGGTGGTGAAGTCGGGGATGAAGCTGTTCGAGGCGTACGCGTCGCTGCGGATGGTCAGCGCGCCGCCGTCGATGTAGTCGGTGCCGACCAGCGTATCCCGGCTGCTGCCGGCGTCGTTCACCCATCTCCCGCTCAGGTCGATCGCGGCCCCGTCGTGGACGGTCAGGCGGGTGCGCGGCGGTGGCACGGTGCTGAACTGCAGGGCATTGGCGACCGACGCCGGCATGAACGCCCGCAGATCGAGGGTCACCTCGCCGCTGTGCGCGGTGACGTCGCCTTCGATGTCGATCTCCTGACCGGTCAGGGTCAGCGTGCCGCCGTCCGGCAGCGCCAGGTGCGCGCCGGCGTCGATGCGCACCTTCGAGCCGGTCGAGCCCATGCGGATGTCGGCGAAGCCGGCGTCGGCCAGCGTGCGCGTCGACCAGTTCTGGTCGACGTAGGTGGAAGGCGCCGGCTGGCCGTTCGCGGGCGTGACGATCGTGAAGTCGGGCCGGCCGGTCAGCCGGGAGAGGTCGAGCGTGCCCGCTCGCGGCGCGGGCGACGCCAGGTTGCCGCTGCCCTGGCGCTGGTACGGGCCGGTGACGACGCCCGCATGCATCGTCGCATTCAGGATCGCGCTGCCCTCGACGGTGATCCTGCCGGCGTCGCCGCCCTCCACGTACCCGGGCTCGTAGCGGCCGGACCGGCTGCTGATCAGCGACGAGTACACGTCGGTGCGGTTCCAGCGCGGCTGGTTCAGGATGAACTCGCCGGCGAGGCCGCCATAGGCGACGTTCGGGTCGGCGTTGCCGATGGCGACGATGTACCGCCCGTCCGGCGTCTGCAGCTGGGTGGTGGCGGCGGTGCCGCCGGCATAGCGGACGAGGCCGCCGCTGATGTTCAGGACGGAGCCGGCCTCCGCCCTGACGATGCCGGACAGCGTGATGTCGCCGCCTTTCGTCAGCAGCTCGCTGACCGTCCGGCCGCGGGACTCGATGTCGCCGCGGGCATCGAACAGCGGCGTGCCGTACCAGGTGGTGCCGTCCTCGCGGGTGCCGGTCAGCCGGCGGTCGACGTACACCTCCCGGCCGAACAGGAAGCCGTTCTTCTGCACCGGCTGGTCGGCCAGCTGCAGGCTGCCGACGCGGGCGATGCGCACGACGTTGCTCGCCATCGACAGCTCCACGTCGCCGAGCCCGGCGACGTCGATCTCTGCGCCGTCCTGGATCAGGACGTTGGCCTCGATGGGCGTGCGCTCGCGCCGCACGCCGGTCACCGGGTCGATCTCGATCTGTACCAGCTGGCCGGTCTCGATATCGACGAGCGGCAGGGTCGAGGCCAGTGTGATGGAGGCCGACGGTGCGACGATCAGCGCGCCGCTTTCGAGAGCAAGCGTTCCGCCGACAGCATTCAGCCGCGCCACCGGCCGGCGGAACTGCGCCGAGGAGATGGCATCCGAGGGCAGCGTCGGCTGCCGGCCCAGCATCGCGTCGCCGGCGGTGGCGGTCGTGCCGTCCCGTTCGTTCATCAGGTCGGGCATCATCGCCACGACCGTGGATCCGCCCAGGCGCAGTTCCGCCTGCTCCGTCTGGCGCTGGCTGTACGGCACCGTCGCATCCAGGTACGGCAGGGACTCCGCGTCGGCGTAGATCGTGCCGTTGGCGTTCACCGCGGTGGTGACGTGCAGCATGCCGTGCTGGCTGCCGCCCTCGAAGGCGTCGGACGTGGCGGATGCGAGGGCGATCTTCTGCGAACGCAGCGTGATGTTGCCGCGCAGGGCGCTGATCAGGCCGGTGTTGGTCACCGAGAAGGCGCGGCCCTGGCCGGGGTTGGCGGGATCGAACAGGGGTTGATCGACGAGCGGTGCCGCGAACGCCCGCCCGTCGGTGGTGGTGGCGTTGCGCGCATTGAAGAAGACCGCGCGGGCCTGCAGCAGCGGATTGTAGCCGGGCGACTGGCGCAGGATCTCTTCGGCGACGAGGCCGCGGGTCGTGAAGAAATCGTCGGCGCCGGCTAAAAGCTGTGCGCCGCGCAGGTCCGGGTCCACCGCCAGGGTCGCGACGACGGTGTCGTTGAACCGCTGGTTCGTCTGCTGCAGGCTGGAGATCGTGCCGGCGTCGTTGTTGAACAGGGTGAAGTTGCGGGCGCCGACCAGTACCGCCTGGCCGTCGGGAGTCTCGATGGTGCCGGCGTTGACGACCCGCGGGGCGGCAAGCACCACCCGGCCCAGGAACTGGTTGTCCTGCGACAGCGCCTCGGTCCGGATCGAGGCCCCGGCCTCGACCACCACGTCGCCTTCCAGCGGATCGGCTTCCGGCACGAAGGATTCGGTGGCGAACACGCCGGCGTCCAGGCTGCCGGTGTACACGCGGCCGGCCAGGGTGCCGTCGGTGTTCCGCTTCAGGTTGAAGCTGAACGACAGCGTGCCGTTGGCGTTCTCCAGGAAGTAGCGGTTGCGCTCGGCGACCGACTGGTAGGGCAGGCCGATGTCCAGGGACGAGGCGACGAGGCCGCCCACATTCACCTGCGAGGTGCCGGTGAACAGGATGCCGTTGCGGTTGATGACGTAGACCTGGCCGTCGGCGGTGATCCTGCCCAGGATTTGCGATGGCCGGGTGTTGTCCATCACCCGGTTCAGCGCCACCCAGTCGCGGTTTCCCTGCTGGTCGAAGTCCAGTGTCGTTTTCGCACCGACGTTGAACGACTCCCAGGTCAGGATTGCTTTCGAGGCGGTCTGTTTGATCGTCACCTCGACGTTGTCGGCGGCGTCCCGCTGCTCGGTGGGCGCCTGCGCGTTCGTCCAGACGATGTCCGGGAGAGTGTTGACCCCCGGGTGCACCTTCAGCCCGCCTTCGGTCAGCCCGTCGGGCACGACCGGGTTGTTGCGCAGGGCGGCGGACCGGGCCGCCGCCTGGCCGGCCAACTGGGCGCGCAGGGCCTCGCTGGAACGCGTGATGTTGCGGATCGAGCGCTCGATCTGCTCCCGTTGCGCGGGCGTGAGGTTCGCCCCGGGATTGGTGCCTGTCGCCGGCAGGCCCTGCGATCGGGCTGCCGCCCGCTGTGCGATCCACTGCGGGCTACCCGGAGGTGCCGGGGCGGCGGCGAGCGGCTGCGGCCAGAGCGTCGCCGCCAGCAGGGCGGCGGCGCTGACGCCGGTCAGGGCTCCGGTCAGGGCTCCGGTCAGGGCGTCGGCCTGCGAGCCGCAGTGCGGGCGGGGGTGGGGCAGGGGGTGGATGGCCACGCGCGCCGCCGCCCGGAGACGGTTCGAACGCTGCTGTTGCCCGCCGGAGGCAAGGGCGCCCGCATGATGATGTGGTGCCATGTCTTTATCTTCCCGCCACTGCCGCCCCGGCGCCGATCGGCCCGTTGCCCCCGTATCCCCCGCTGGGACGACGATGCTCCGCCGCCCGGGATACTCGACATTCGTGTCCGGATGCCCTCGAAGATCGATAGTAACTCGGTCGTTGTCAAGAAATTCCAAGTAAAAATATCAGAATTATTGTCATAAGATCGTAATATTTATGTAAAGAACAGTCTCTCCGACAGAGGCGAAGCGGCGCCGGCCGGACCGAACGGTGGCCGCGGACCGCTTCGATCTGGCCTGTACGGGGTGAATTTGCGCCATGCGCCGAACTCGTACCGCCGCGCGCTCATGGAGCCGAAAGCCATCCGTCAGGCGAAAAAGAAGGGGCACGGCGGACGAACCGCCGTACCCCGAGGCAGGGAATGGAGCGTTGGGGACGGGCTCAGAGCAATATCCGATCAACCGGAATCGCTTGATCGGATTTACTTGCTTTAAAAATCAAACAGTTAGAGCAGGACCGTTTGATCAGATCGGTTCGATCCGATCAAACCGCGCTCTAGGCGCCGGTCTTGCCGGTGCAGATCGGAGCGCGGCCGGATTCGACGACGCCCGAGATCTTGGTGGTGGCACCGGTGACGGCCAGATTACGGACCGCGGTCTGCCAGTTGCCCGGGAGACGACCGAAGTGGTCGGCATTGAGGATGGTCGTGATGTCGGTGTTGGCTCCGGTGGTGTACCAGTTCATGAAGCCACGCAGACCGGCGGCAACCGGCGTCGAGGCGTAGCAGGTGTACGCGTTCAGCCAGGTGAAGCCGGAGATCGGGTAGGACGTGGCGCCCGCCGGATCGCCAACCGCGCCGGCGACACCCCACGCGGCCGGGTCGAGGGCAGCGGCGCCGGACGGCGGCAGCGCCGAGGCCATCGCATTGCGGCCGCTCGTCGGGGTCGGCAGGACGTACGCACCCGCCAGGTTCTGCACCGTCACCCGCGGACGGCCCGGATAGGTGCCGGCGGTCACGGTCAGCGGGTTGGCGCCGGTGCCGTCGGAAACGGTGAAGTTGGACGGTGCGACGATGGTCGGGGACGCCGGCAGCGTCAGCTCGGGTGTCGTGTAGCCGATGGAGTAGTCGGTCGCCGCCGTCAGCTGCGCCACGCCTTCGTTGTTCGGGGCGCGATAGAAGAACGCCCGGGTCCACGGTGTGCCCACCAGGGTGGTGGTGCCGCCGCCGGCCGCCGTATCCGGCCAATCGGCCTTGCCGCCGGTGCCGTCGCACATCGTGTTCAGGTGCTGGGTGAACAGGAAGGTCGTGCCGCTGCTGTCGGCGCGGGTGATCACGCGGATCGTCCGCGACACGCCGCCGGTGACCGAGCCGCCGTTGTCGGCGGTGATCCGCGCGTCGTTCCAATTGGTGATCGCGCCGGTGAAGATGCCGCACAGGGAAACGCGCGACAGCCGCAGCGAACCACGGCCCGGCAGACGGAACGGCAGGTTGACGGTGGTGGTCAGCGTCGGGACCTGGATGGCCGGGCCGGCGATCGTCCGGCGGTCGACGGTGCAGGCGGGGTCGATCGGCGCCGGCGGGTTGCCGGTCAGCACCCGGTTGTAGCAGTCGTAGGTGCGCTGCCGGGTCGAGGACGACGTCGACGTGCTAGTCTGCGGGATGATCGCGTCACTGCCCGAGAAGTGGTGATCCGGGAAGCCGGTCGGCGCGACGGTGCCAAAGGTCAGGCCATAGTTGAAGGTCGGCACCGGGCCGGTGTTGTTCGCGAACGGGACGGTCACCGTCGACGGAACCAGGCCGACGCGGGTCGGATCGTCGAAGATGAACGAGCTCAGGCCGGCGCCGCTGCCGACCGAAGCGTAGGTGAGGATGCGGCCGGCGTTCGGCGGCACCTGCGTCGCACCGCACGCGGGCGCGGTGAACGGGTTGCCGGCGGTGTCCAGATCCTGGGCGTAGCAGTTGAACAGCTTGCGATAGATGACCGCCGGCAGCGAGGCGCCGGCGCCGTAGATCTTGGTCGCGCCGACCAGCTGCGCTTCGGCCGGAGTGGCGATGGCGGCGGCGAAGCCCACGGACAGGGCGACGGCCGATGCGGAACCGACGGCAAGTTGCCGGATCCTGCTGATATTCATTGGGTAGCTCCCCTCTATCGAGATCTGTAAGTCGATCCAGTTGCCGATCGCCGCGGGAGTGGCAAGAGACCCGCCTCCATTTGCGACCACATTTGCCCGCATGGTCCTTTATTGCCGAATGGCTGAACCTTGCTTCGACCCGGTAACGAGGTGCGGCAATGATCGCCCCCGCTTTTACAGCCGCTTCATTACCGCCGGATGAAGCTGACGTGACATGTTCGCAATCTTGAAAATGAGTGGCAAATCAGCGCCAAGACGACGCAATAAAATCCCCGTACCGGGCGGAGTCGTCCGATTGTTCGCAGCGTGCCGCGATGGTGGGAGGCCGATACAAGATCTCGCGCTGGCCCCGCGGCCGGACGCAAGCGTACCATAGCGTCGGAACGAGGACTGGCTGTGCCGGCCGGCGCGGAAAGCGTCAGCCGGCGGCGGCAGCGCCGCCCGGGGCCAGCCGCTGGCGCAGGAAGGCCACCACCTGCTGCAGCAGGTGATCCCACACCTCCAGCGTCGCCCGCAGGTGGGTCTCGGCGACGCCGCCCGCCAGCAGCACGTCCATCTCCAGAACGAACATGCGATCGTGGCCGTAGGCGCGGGCGAACCGGTGGCCGGCGTTCCAGCCGGTGACGACGTCCGCCGGCGGCGGGGCATCCAGCTGTAGCGGGCAGACGAACGTGTAGTCCAGGTAGCGGCCGTCGCCCGTGTTCGCCAGGTTGCCGAGGCGGACGTGGAACAGGATTCCCTGCGAGGCGCTGCGGATGACCGGCGTGCCGCTCGCATCGGCCAGCATCTCGGCGCGGAAGCCGCGCTGGCGCAGCAGCTCGGCCAGCTCGTCGGTGGTGATCGTCGTCCGGATCCGGTCCTGCGCCGGTGATGCCTGTTCGTCCACCATGCTCGTGCTCCACCTGCCCCGGAATTACTTCTGAACCAGCTTCGACAGCTTGATCTCGTCGATCTGCACCGGGTTCTGGCGCAGGAACTCGACGACGAAGGCGTTGGCGTTCTCGCCCGCCTTCTGCTGGCGCAGCGCGTCTGCGATCTGCGCGCGCACTTCCGACAGGGGTGCCGCCGAGGCTGCTTCCGTGTCCAGCAGCCGCAGCACGTGCCAGCCGTCGGCCACTCGCACCGGATCGCTCACGTCGCCCTTCGCCAGCCCGGCGACGGCGTCGCGCACCGGCGCCAGCAGCCGGTCCTCGCCCAGCCAGTCCATCTCGCCGCCCCTCGCGGCGGAGACCTTCTCGTCGGAATGCCTGCGCGCCAGTTCGGCGAACTCGACCTTGCCGGCTCGCGCCTGCTGCGCCAGGTCGCGTGCCCGCTTCGCCGCCGCGTCCTGGACGGTGGTGTCCGCGCCGGCCGGCGCGGCGATGAAGATCTGCGCCAGCCGGTAGCGCCGCGGTGCCAGGAAGCGGGACTTGTTGGCTTCGTAGGCGGCCTCGATGTCCGCCTCGCCGGGATAGCCCTCGGCCGGTTTCGACTTGGCGGCGATGTAGCTGTCGACGATCGTATCCGCCTTCGCCTGCTCGATCCGCCGCTGCACGTCGGGTGTCTGATCCCACTTCCGGCCCTTCGCTTCGGCCAGGATCGCCATCCTTGCGAGCCGGCCGCGGACGAACTGCCCCAGCAGCACCGGGTCGCGCAGCACCTGCTCGCGGGTGCGCGGGTCCACCTCGTCGAGCAGCGCCCGGACGGCGCTCTCGCTGAGCGTGGTGCTGCCGCTGCGGGCGACGACGCCGGCGTCCTCGGCACGGGCGGCGCCGGAGCCGGCGGGCGGGAGCAGCAGCAGGGCGGCCAGGGCCATGGCCGTGGGCAGACCGCGGGCAGGGTGCGTCATCGTCCGCCTCCTAGCGGGGTTGGTCGTCGGTGCCGGCGGGAGCCGGAGGCGCATCCGACGCGAGAGAGGGGGGTGCGAACCGCTCGTCGAGGATGCGGTCCTGGTAGTCCTGCACGATCGTCTCCAGTTCCACCCGCTGCAGGCCCAGCAGCGGCTCGTAACTGCGCAGCCAGACCGAGCGGAAGTCCTGCGACTGGTAGAGCCCGAGGATGTCTTCGGCAACTCCCGTCAGTCGCTGGTTCTTCTCCTGGCAGACGCCCAGCGTGTCCTGGATCGCCGCCGCGCGCGCTTCCGCCTGGCGCCGCTCGGCGTCCTTGGCGCGGGCGACGTCGGCGACCTCCCCGTGCGCCGCCTGCCACTGCTTGATGCCCTGCAGCAACTGTTCGTTGCTCGCCTGCAGGGTGGCGAAGTCGGCGCGCAGCTGCGCCAGTTCCGTCTCCCGCTGCGTCAGCACCGCCGCCCCCGACGCCTGCGCCTCCAGCTCGGCGATGCGCAGGGTCTGCCGATCCACCGTCTGCTGCAGCAGGTCGCGCTGCTTCTTCGCCTCTTCCAGCGCCGCCCGCTCGCCGGCCGTCGCGTCCTGCAGCGCGCGCAGTTCCAGCGTCGTCCGTCGCAGGGCCTCGCGCAGCCGCTCTTCGGCGCCGCCCTGCTGCGCCGCCGCCTCGCCGGTCATGGCCGCCGATAGCGCCGACAGCAGGGCGGCCGCGACCAGCATCGCCGCCTTCGTCATCCGCCGCTCCCCCGTCCGCACGTCAGAAGCTCGCATTCAGGTCGAGCTGGAACACGTCGAACGACAGCGGCGGGCCGCTGACCTCCTCGGCGCTCAGCCAGCGCAGCGACAGGAAGGTGTCGCGGGCGATGCCCAGGCTGCCGCCCAGGATGAAGCCCTGGGCGTTGGTGCCGCCCAGGTGGAAGTCGCTGTCGGTGAAGGCATCGGGCACCGCATCGCTCTCCAGGTACTTGTAGGCGAGCGAGACATTCCACTTCCACAGCTCGTCGATGTCCTGGTTGCCGACGGTGGCGCGCACCAGGAAGCCGGTGTCCCCGCCCTCCCAGTCATTGCCGCCATTCAGGTTGTTGACGGGGTTCTTGCCGTTGATCTCGCTGTGGTCGAACAGCAGGTTCTTCAGGTAGTCGGCTTCCAGGGAGACGTGGATCGGGTCGTACGTGGCGACGTCGAGGCGAGAGTAGACGTCGAGAACGCCGAACTTCGAGGCATATCCGAAGTACTGGTACTCGGGGGCGTTCGGGTTCGCCGACGGCACGAACTGGCGGATGCCGAACATGGTGCTCCCCTTCTGGGAGAACTGCGGCCGGGTTTCGTCCGTGTCGCACGTGCTGTCGGAATCGACGATCAGGCACGGGTCGGACGACTTGCCGTTCAGGTTCTCGAAGTCGAAGAAGCCGACCGCACCCTTGACCGAGAAGTCCTTGTCGATCTTGTGTGCAAGCCCCGCCTGCAACGCCAGCAGGTACTTGTCGCGGCTCTGCACCTTGTCCGAGGAGGTCGACGGGAAATTGAAGTCGGTGTTGAACACCGGGAAGCCGCCGGCGGTGAGGAACACCTCGGTGTCCTTGTAGACCGGGTAGTCGAATTGAGCTGACAGGCCGTCGAAGTTGAGATCAGTGTCGAACAGCAGGTCGGTGGTCCAGAAGGGATTCGGCATCCGGCCGACGGTTGCCGTACTCCAGTCCGCCGGCGTGAACTGCAGATAGGCCTGATCGAGCCAGATGTTGTATTTGGACAGATTGCCGTCGTCGCCCAGGGTCTGGTTGGTGGAGACCGGGCTGTTGTCGTTGCCGGTGGCAATGCGGAAGCTGGCGTCCACCCAGTCGTCGATCTCCGCGTCCAGGCCGAGCCGCGCGCGCAGCCGGTAGCGCGTCCGGTCCTCGGTGGTGTTGATGGTGGGCACGCTGACGAGGTTGTTCGGATTGACGTCCAGGCCGTTGCTCTGGTTGATGCTGTTGAAGTTGGCGATGTTCGGGTCGTTGTCGTTGTCGAGGAAATCCTGCTCGAAGCGCAGCCGGATGTCGCCGGACGGGCGGATACGCTTCGTCCAGTCGGGCAGGGCGTCCGGCTGCGCCCAGCCCTCGTCCTTCGCCTGCTGGACGACCTCCGCCTTGACCTGCTCCTTGATCTGCTTCTTCACCGTCTCCGGCACGTAGGGCACGCGGACCGTGCCGGGCGGCACGTCGGGAGCCGCGATCACGCCCGGGGCCTGCCCTGCCGCCTGTCCCGGGACCGGTGCGACGGCGGCCCCCGCGGTCGGTGCGGCACGGGACTGCGCGGCGGCCTCTTCCTCCGCCTGCTTCAGCAGGGCGTTCGCCTGCGCGCGGGTGAGCACGCCGTTCTGGATCAGGATTTCGATCAGCTTGATGGTTGCGTTCGGCGTCGGCTGGGAGGAGCCGGCCAGCGCATCGCGTCCCGTCCCGCCGCTCTTTGCCTTTGCCGCCGCGGCCACGGTCGGCGTCAGCGCCACCGCGGCGCACAGCAGCCCTGCCGCCATTCCCGCCCCGATCCCGACCGTGCCGCCCCCGCGCAGGCGCTCTCCTGACTGGTTCATCCGAGCCTTCCCTCGTTGGTTTGTCCCGCTTCGGGTGTTCGCGTCACGACGGCCGGCGCGCGCCGATGCGCACCTGGACCGGCTGCGGCAGATCGGCCGGCGGCACTTCGCTGAAGACGATCCCCTCGAGTGCGGCGACGATCGCGGCGTCGGTCTCCGGATCGCCGCTCGAGGATGCGAGTTGCACCCGCGTCACCGTGCCGCGGGAGTCGAACCAGGCGCGCACCACCAGCCGGAAGGCGGCCTTGCGCGTCTTCTCGTGCCTGCGCAGCGCGTCTTCGAAGTGCCGGATGACGATGCCGGCATACCAGGCCTGGACGGTGCCGCTGCCGCCGCCCCCGCTCCCGCCGCCGCCCCCGCCGCCGCCCGCAGCGCCGATGTCGCCGTACCCGCCCGGCCCGCCGGTCCCCTCGAAGCCGAGGCCCGGCGGCGGTGCCGGTGCCGGCTCCGGCTTCTGCGCTTCGGGCTTGATCGGGTCCGGCTCCTTGATCTTCGGCTCCTCCAGCTTCGGCGGCTCCTCCTTCGGCGGCGGAGGGGGTGGGGGAGGGGGCGGTGGCGGCGGCAGTTTGACGGTGGTGACGGTGGTGACCACGTGCCGCTTCGGCGTCGTATCGCCGTCCATGAACGTGACCACCAGCGCCGCGAGGCCGCCCAGCACCGCCACGCCCAGGAGTGCTACGGCGATCCTGCGCAGTGCACCGCGCTCGCGTCGGGTGGGATCGGGCACCGCCGCCGCTCTCCGCCGCTAGCCTTCGACGACGCGCTGCGCCGCCATGCCGACCGCCGAGATGCCGATGCGCGCGCAGACATCGAGGATGTCGATGACGCGCTCGTACTGCACCGTGCCGTCGGCCTTGATGATCACCGGAAAGCCCGGCGTCGCCGCCTGCTGGGAGCGCAGCCGCTGCTCCAGCTCCGCCATCGTCACCGGCACGGTGTCGAGGAACGTCTGGCCCTTGCTGGAGACCGAGATCACCTTCGTCTTCGGCTGCGCCAGGTTCTGGGCGGAGCTGGCCTTGGGCAGGTCGACCTTGATGCCCTGCACCGCCGCCGTGGTCATGATGATGAACATCACTAGAAGCACGTAGGCGAGATCGAGCATCGGCGTGATGTTGATGTCGTCGTAGGGCTTTTCTTCTGACTGGACCTGCATCGCTCAGTGCCCCGTTCCTGCGGACCCGGCCGCATATGTTTCCGCGATGCGCGCCGTCAGCTCGTTGACGAACAGCTGCATTTGCGAGGACTGTTCCTTGATGCGGGTGAGCAGGTAGTTGTAGCCGAACAGGGCAGGGATCGCGACGCCCAGGCCGGCCACCGTCGCCAGCAGCGCCGCGGCGATGCCGGGCGCGATGGCGTTGATGTTGACGTCGCCCGCCGCCGCGACGGCGGCAAACGTGATCATCACGCCGACCACCGTGCCCAGCAGCCCCAGGAACGGCCCGCCGCTGATGGCGATGGTCAGCATCACCATCTGCGAATTCATCCGCTGGGTCTGCCGCAGCAGTTCGGAATCGAGCGCCGCCCGGATGGCGGTCACCGATTCCACGCCCAGCGTGCGCCGGCCTCCCGCCGCATCGCCCACCCGCTGCGCCACCTCCTTCAGGCCGGTGTGGTAGAGGCCGTAGAGGGTGGAGCGGCCGAGGATCGGCAGCCGCTCCTCCGACAGGTCGGTGGCTGCCGCGGCGCCGGCGTGCAGCCCCGTGGCCTGCATCGCCTTTTCGAATTCTTCGCGGAACACCTTGTTGGCACTGGCGAGCCGGCTGATGAACACCGTCTTGCCGACCATGATGAAGGCGCAGACGATGGCCATGACGGTGCACAGGACGATCACCACCCAGCCGTCGAAGGTGAGCGACTTCAGCAGGATCTGCAGATAGCCGGAGCCGCCGCCGCTGGTCTCGGCCACGTCGAAGGCGACCAGCTTCGCGTCCAGCCCCTGGCTGCGTGCGGCGACCTCCAGGTAGCCTGCCGGGCGGACGGTGGACGCGATCTCGAGCTCGTCCACCTGCCCCATGAAGCCGTTGCCGCGCAGGTCCCCCGGCATCATGCCGCTGCCGGGTGCCGCCGGGACGCTGCCGTGAGCCGCCGAGGGTGCCGCCGAGGGTGCCGCCGAGGGTGCCGCCGAGGGTGCCGCCGAGGGTGCCGCAGGGGCGGCGCCGGCAGCAGGACCGCCCAGCGACGCCTCGCCCGAGATTGCCGGCAGGCTCGCTGCCGCCTCGCCGTACGGCGCACCGTCGATGCGCACCACCAGCCGGTCGGAGACGGTGACGGCCAGATGATACCACCGGTTCGGGCTCAGTTCCGGGCCGGGGCTGGTGCGGACACGGCCGCCCGCGCCGACGACCTCGGCGAAGGCCATGCCCCGGTCGAAGCCGATGAGCAGCCCGCCGGCGGCGCTTCCGGCGGAGAACAGCACGCCGGTGCTGGCCCCCGGGATCCGCACCCACGCCGACCACGTCAACGGCTGGCCGGCGGCGAACGTCAGCGACGGCGAGGCGGGAAGTCGCACCGGTGCGCCCCCGGCATCGAACAGCGCCCCCTGCCCGATCAGCCCGGCCTCGTCACGTCCGGCCGGGGACAGCGCCGTGTTGCCGTTCGCCGTCTGGTCGCGCGGCACGCCGTCGGCGTCGGCGAAGTGATAGACGAGGGTCTGCGCAGCGTCGTACGTGCCGGCCGGGTCTGCGGCGGCGGGCGCTTTCGGGTTGCCGAAGTACATCCAGATCGGCGTCGCCGCGCCCGGCGCCAGGTCCGGCACGTCCACCCAGATCAGGCCCACCTGCTCGATCAGCCCGTCGAACTTCTCGATGCTGTATTTCAGCGGTGTCTTGTCGTCGCCGGCGACGAAGCGCAGGTCCGAGCCGTCCTCGCGCGCGTCGGCAAAGTTGAAGTTGCCCGCGTGCAGGCGGATCAGCACCGGCGTACGGCCGATGGGCTCGGTCACGGCGGCGCCGTTCGGCCCCGTATCCAGGGTGATCTTCACCCGGTAGGACCAGTCGCCGTTCCACCAGGCGCGCGCCGCGCCGGGCCAGAATACGGCTGCCAGGACCAGCAGGGCCAGGGCGAGCCGGCACAGCGGCCGGCGGTGGCGGCGTCGCGAGCGCGCGCGCATGATCAGAACTCTCCCCAGGCCCGGAAGTTGGTGCGGATGTGGCCCTTGTCGGTTTCGGGGCCGTCGAACAGCGGATAGGCGACGTCGATCGTCCCGCCCAGATGGTCGAACAGCTTCAGGCGCGCACCGATGCCGGCGCTGCCGAGCGTGAACGAGCCGTCCTGCTCGGGCTGCGGGCGGTGGATGCCGGCGGCGCCGAAGTCGAAGAAGCCGAGCAATCGCAGCTCGTTCAGGTACGGATCCAGCTCCGTGGCCAGCGGCGGGCTGCGCAGCTCGGTCTGCAGGGCGATGCCGTAGTCGCCGAGCGCCTCGCTCTCCAGGTAGCCGCGAACGCTGTCCAGGCCGCCCAGGCTGTACTGCTCGTTGTTGATCAGCTCCTGCCCCGTCACCTGACTGGTCGCCCGGCCGGCCAGCTGGAACTGCTCCGGCAGCTCCTGCGTCCGGCTGCCGTCCGCCGTCAGGTAGATGAAGCTGGGGTCCGCCCCCTGCCGCTTGTTGCGGAACTGGGACGAGCTGCTGCCCATGTTGCCCAGCGTGAAAACGACATTGGCACCCACGTCGGTCTTCGAGCTGTCCCCGTCGCTCCAGTTCGCCAGATAGCCGATGGTGAACGGGTAGTAGGTGATCGGCGCCGGCGTCACATCCTCGCCGAACACCGTGTCCTCGCCGAAGTGCTTGTAGTCCATGCCCGCGGACAGCGACTGTACGAAGCCGGCTTCGATGCTGAACGGCCACAGCGCGCGGCCGCCGACGATCTCGCCGTCGCCGATGACGTTGACGTCGCCGACCGAGGCCACGTCGCTCTTCGAACGCAGGCCGTAGACCAGCGCCGAGACCCGGCTGTCCGGGATGCGCGCCAGATACGAGCCGGACCAGACCTGGGAGTCGTCGGTGCGCTGCGGCGCCGTCTGGTAGGAGAAGCTGATGCTGTCGCCGCGCTGCCAGAGGTTGTCGTAGCGCAGCGACGTGACCAGGCGCAGCGGTTCCGTATCGGCGCTCTTGCGGTTGTTGATCTCGAGCGAGCCGTGCAGCGGGAATTCGTCCTCGACCTTGAGGTCGACGTCGACGGTGCCGGGCGCAGCACCGGTCTTCAGTTCCGGGGTCACCCGCCGGTCCGGAATCAGGTTGAGGTCGACCACGTCATCGCTGAGCTTGTCGATGTTGGGCACCTTGCCTTCCGCCACCGATGGCGCCTGCTCCTTGATCTTCTGCAGTGAGAAATAGCGGGACCCGCGCACCCGCAGGCGGCCGACCGGCCGCTCGATCACCTGCAGGGTGATCACCTCGCTCTTCGGGTCCTGCGGCGGGATGGTCGCGACCACGGTGACGTAGCCCTTGGCGCTGTAGGCCGCCTCCAGGGCGGCGCGGGCCGCTTCGACGTCGTCGGCGGTCCTGTCGGGGCCCAGGTGCGGATACACCGCCTCCTCGATCTCGATGACGCTGAGCAGCGTGTTGCCCTGCACCTGGTACTCCATGATGTCCAGGTGCCGGGTCGGCCGGTCGCGCGGCTCACCGTCGGCCGCGGGCACGGGTGCAGTTGGTGGTGGCACCTCCGCCAGCGCCACCGGTGCGAACAGCACGGTGGCAACCGCAAGGCCTGCCTTCAGGACGGACGCGCTGCAGTCGATCACTCTGATCCCCGTGCGGTCGACCCGCCTGCGATGCGTCGTTCCCCCGGGTCGGCGGTCCTTTCGGACGTGATGCAACGGGGCGCGGGTTCCCCGACCGCCGATCATCCGCCGCCCGGTCGGCAACTAGCATCGAAAGGTTGAATTACAACAAAACGAAAATTCACAAGACGATCCCGGATGCGATAAAAACGCGGTATCAATAAGCAATCATGCCCGATTTGATCGCCGCGGGTTTATAGGCGGTGAGCGAAGGCTGATCAATCCGTATTTAATGCGTACTTTTAGATGTCACTTTTTTGTATCTGTTATTACAGTTTTGTTTCATTGATGTCCTGCAACAATACTCCATGTGTGTTACTGTTGCAGCGGTGGGGTTGATGAAGTCTCCACACACATCGGACACAAAAGGGGTGGCCCGCGGCGCATCCCGCCGCTAGGCTCCGCCGCGTCCGCGTTCTCCGGCACAGGCACGCATGCAGGAAGTTCCGTCGAAGACGAACGAAACCGCCGAACAAGAACGCAGCAGCGAGACAGCCGCCCGCGGTCATCTGAAGGTCTTCCTCGGCGCGGCGCACGGCGTCGGCAAGACGTTCGCCATGCTCGAAACGGCGCGGGAGCGGCGGAACGCCGGGGTCGATGTGCTGGTCGGGCTGATCGACACCCACGGTCGGCCGGAGGCCGAGGCCCTGCTCGTCGGCCTCGACCGCCTGCCGGCACCGGCGGGCGAGCCGGCCGGGACATTCGATGTCGAGGGCATCATCGCCCGCGGGCCGGAGATCGTGCTGATCGACGATCTGGCCCGTGTCAATCCGGCCGGCGCCCGCCATGCGGCGCGGCATCACGACGTGGACGAGATCCTCGATGCGGGGATCGACGTCTACACCACGCTGAACGTCGAGAATCTGGCGAGTCTGAGCGACGTGATCGAACGCATCGCCGGCATCCGGCCCGGCGAGACGGTTCCCGACAGCGTGCTGCAGCGGGCGGACGAGATCGAGGTGGTCGACTTGTCCCCGGACGACCTGATGACCCGGCTTGCCGAAGGAAAGGTGCACGTACCGGGGGTGTCACCGGATTCGGCGTCTGCCCTGTTCTCCCGCGGCAAGCTCACGGCGCTGCGCGAGCTGGCGCTGCGGGAGGCCGCGCTGCGCGTCGATGCGCAGATGCTGGACTTCATGCGCAACGACCAGGAGACGGGTCCGTGGCCGATCCACGACCGCATCCTGGTGTGGATCGGCCACGGCACGGGGGCGAGCCGGCTGGTGCGGGCGGCAAAGCGGGTCGCCGACCGCCGTGGAGCACCCTGGGTCGCGGTCAGCGTCGAGACCCACCGCCATCACAGCATGGAGGCCGAAGCAAAGGAGCGGGTCACGGAAGCGCTGCGCCTCGCCTCGCAGCTCGGCGGGGAGACGCAGGTCCTGCACAGCGACGACGTGGCGGGCGAAATCCTCGACTACGCCATCGCCCACAACATCTCGCTGATCATCGTCGGCCGAACGCGCCGGACGCTGGCCCGGCCGCTGCTCGGCCGCGCGGTGACCGACGAAGTGCTCGCCCGCGCCGGCGAGATCGACGTGCTCGTCGTCGGCCGCGGCGACGACGAAGCGGTGCCGCGCCTGTGGAATCTGCGGCCCGAGAAGCGGCGCATCGACTGGCCCGGTGTGCTGGCTGCCATCGCCGGTGTCGCCGCAGTGACGGCCGGCTGCTGGTTCGCCGGTTCCTGGCTGCCCGCCTCGAACATCGCCGTCGCCTACCTGCTGGTGGTGCTGCTGGTGGCGATCCGGCTGGGGCTGCGGCCGGCGATCCTGACCTCGGTCATCAGCTTTCTCGCCTTCAACTTCTTTTTCACCGCTCCGCGCCTGAGCTTTGCCGTCAACGACGCTTCCAACACCATTACCCTCCTGTTCTTTCTGATTGCCGCCTTCGTTACCAGCAATCTGGCCGGCCGGGTCCGCCGGCAGATGCGGGCGATGAAGGCGGCGGCGCGCCGCACCGCCACGCTCTACGAGTTCAGCCGGCGGATCGCCGGCGCGGCCACGCTGGACGACGTGCTGTGGGCGGTGGTCCATCATGTGGCGGCGGCGGTGCGTGGCCGCTCGCTGGTGCTGCTGCCGCGCGCCGACGAACTCGAGATCCGGGCGGGGTACCCGCCGGAAGACCATCTGGACGCCTCGGACTGGTCGGCGGCGAGGACGGCGTGGACGAAGGGCGTGCCGACCGGCCACGGGGCGGCGACGCTGCCCTCCGCCGGCTGGCTGTTTCTGCCGCTGAGCACCACCCGCGGGCCGATCGGCGTGCTCGGCGTGCAGACGGAAGGGGACGACGAGCTGCCCTCGCCGGAACAGAGCCGGTTGCTGGAGGCACTCGCCGACCAGACGGCGCTGGCCATCGAGCGCACCAGCCTGTTTGCCGACGTGGAGGCGGCGAGGATCGCGGCGGAGAGCGAGCAGCTGCGTACGGCATTGCTGTCGTCGTTGTCGAAGGAATTGCGCACGCCGATCGACGGCATTCTGCAGGGCGCCGGCCGCCTCGCCGTGCCGGGCGAAACACCGGCAGAGCGACGGCGCGAATTGGCTCTGGAAATCCAGGACGAGGCCGAGCGGCTGAACCGCTTCGCCCACAACCTTCAGGACCTGACGCGGCTGGACACGGGGGCGCTCCGGCCCCGGACCGCGCCGACGCCGCTCGCCACCGTGCTCGCCGCGGCACTCGACCGGGCGAAACGGATCGTCGGGGACCGCCGGCTGCAGGTGGACCTGGACCTCGCGCTGCCGCCGCTGCACATCGACGGTGTGCTGATCGAACAGGTGTTCTTCAACCTGATCGACAACGCCTGCAAGTATTCGCCGCCCGACAGCCGCATCGGCGTCTGGGCCCGACGGCGAGGCGACAAGGTTCTGATCGAGGTGAGCGACGAGGGGCCCGGGATTCCGGAAGCGGACCGGGCAAAGGTGTTCGACATCTCCTACCGGGTGGAGGGAGCCGCCGGCTCGTCGGCCACCGGACTGGGGCTCGCCATCTGCCGCGGCATCGTCGAGGCGCACGGCGGCCGCATCCGCGTCGATTGCGGTCTGAACGAGGTCGGCGCCTCGATCTGCATCCAGCTGCCGGTGGGCCCGCCCGCGGAGAGCGGCCCGCCGATTGGTGCCTGACGCGGCGTCAGGCGCCCGGCTGCACGCCGACGAATCCCAGCAGCCCGGCCAGCATCTTCGGATCACCGATGACGCGCGGCACCTTGTTCTGGCCGCCCAGCTTGCCCTGGCTCTTCAGCCAGGCGGCAAATGTGCCGGGAGGCACCGGGTGCACTTCCGGGGCGCCCACGCCCGAGCCGATGGCGCGCCGCTCCTCGTAGTCCTCGTTGGCCGTCGCGAGCGCCTTGTCGATGGCCTGGCGGAACGCCTCGATGCGCGCCGACTCGGGTACGCCGGCAGCAAACTCGACCACGTAGACGTGGTGCCCGAGCTCGGCGCCGCCCCCCTCGCCAAACCGGGTGCCGACGGAAAACTCGCTCACCTCGGCGCCGATGGTCTCGGCGGCCTTCAGCACGCAGCTCTCCACCAGTTCGCCCGTCAGGTGCTCGCCGAAGGACGACAGCATGTAGGAGGTTCGCCCGGCGATCACGAGGCGCGGCGGGCTGCGGTCGACGAAGCGGACCACGTCGCCGATGACGTACGACCACAGGCCGGCGCAGGTGGTAAACACGATGGCGTAGTCGATGCCGGTCTCGATCGTGCCCAGCCAGTGCCGCGTCGGGTTCGGCCGGCCCAGCTCCTCCACCGGCACGAACTCGTAGAACAGGCCGTTGTCGGCGATCAGGCGAAGCCCCTCCTGCGGACCCCGGTCCGCCACCGCGACGAAGCCTTCGCTCGCCGGATAGACCTCGCGCATCTCGGCGCGGCTGCCTTCGAGCATCGCCTCGAAGCGTTTGCGGTAGGGATTGAGGCTGACCCCGCCGTGGGTGATCAGCTCCAGCGTCGGGAACAAGTCGGCGATCCGCCGCCGGCCTTCCGGTGCCAGCGAAGCCAGCTTCTCGAACAGCAGCGTCAGCCAGCCGGGCGCGCCGGAGATGAAGCGGATGTCCTCCTGCAGTGCCAGCGGCGCCAGGCGCTCGATCTTCTCCTCCCAGTCGGTGAGGAAGGTCAGCGACGGCGGCGGGAAGTACCAGTTGCGGATCCACCACGGCACGTTCTTCGCCGCGATGCCGCTGATGTCGCCGCTGAAGACGCCAGCCGCCTGCTCCTTCAGGTCGGTGGAGCCGCCGAGCACGAACGACTTGCCGTCGAACACCTTGCTGTTCGGCCGGTTGCGCAGGTGGTGGACGAAGATGTCGAGCGCCGCCTTCTTGTTCGATTCCACCATCTGCTGCGAGCAGGGGATGTACTTCACCTTGCCGGTCGAGGTCCCCGACGAGACGGCGTAGTACGGCATCTTGCCGGGCCAGGTGCAGTCGATCAGGTTGGGGAAGGCGTCCTTCCAGTACTCGTCCCAGTGCTGGCTGTAGGTGCGCAGCGGCACCCGGGACTGGTAGCCGGCGACGCCGCTGATGCCGCCGAAGTGGTGATCGCGGCCGAAGCGGGTTCCCTCGGCGGCCTTCACCAGTGACATCAGCTGCCGGCGCTGCGCTTCGACCGGGTCCTGGCTGGCCAGCTCCCGCCAGCGCTTCCAGGCGTAAAGCCGGATGAACGGCGTTCCAGGCAGAGGGACACGCGACGGTGTGGGGGCGATACTGGTGCCCGAGCTGCTGCCGGAATTGCTCATTTCGTCACCGGGTTTATCAACCAGATATGGGATTCGCTCGTAGCGCTTCTAAAGAGCCGCGGCGGTCGCGACCAACTCACGTTTGGTTACCGAGGGTTTCAACAGGTCGAAACGCGCCCCCCGCGGCGCCTAGTGTGTGTCTGACGGTGCGGACGGAGAGGAGGAAAGGGCGATGGCGGATCCCCAGTCGGGCGGCGGCGGAGCGGTCGGCAAGCTGCTGGTGCGCAACATCGGCCTGCTGCTGTCGGGCGATCTGGCGCGGCCGATTCTGGACGGCGACGCGATCCTGGCCGAGGGGGGGCGCATCACCGCCGTCGGCCGGGAGAAGGACCTGGACGCCGACGGCGCCGACGTCGTGATCGACGCCCGCGGCACCACGGTCGCACCCGGGTTGATCGACAGCCACGTGCATCCGGTGTTCGGCGACTGGACGCCCAGGCAAAGCCAGCTCGGCTGGATCGACAGCTGCCTGCACGGCGGGGTGACGACGATGATCTCGGCGGGCGAGGTGCACCTGCCCGGCCGGCCGAAGGACGTCGTGGGCGTCAAGGCACTCGCGATCACCGCCCAGCGCGCCTTCGATGGCTTCCGCCCCGGCGGGGTGAAGGTGCTGGCGGGCGCGCCGGTGATCGAAAAGGGGATGGTGGAGAGCGACTTCGCCGAGCTCGCCGCGGCCGGCGTGACGATGCTGGGCGAGGTGGGGCTCGGCGGTGTCAAGCAGGCGGACGAGGCCCGGCAGATGGTCGCCTGGGCGCGCAAGCACGGCATTCGCAGCACCATCCACACCGGCGGTCCGTCGATCCCGGGCTCCGGCCTGATCGACGCCGACGTGGTGCTGGCAGCCGACGCGGACGTGATCGGCCACATCAACGGCGGCCATACCGCCCTGCCGGACGCCCAGATCCGCTGCCTGTGCGAGGGCTGCTCGCGCGCCATCGAACTGGTGCACAACGGCAACTTCCGCTCGGCGCTGGTGGCGTTGCGCGCCGCGAAGGAGCTGCGGCAGCTCGAGCGGGTGATCCTGGGCACCGACGCGCCGGCCGGCTCCGGCGTGCAGCCGCTGGGCGTGCTGCGGATGATCGCCCAGCTTTCGAGCCTGGGCGAGATGCCGGCGGAACAGGCCTTCTGCTTCGCCACCGGCAATACGGCGCGCATCCACGGTCTGTCGTCCGGCCTGATCGAGCCCGGCCGAGATGCGGACTTCGTCTTCCTCGACCGGGCGCAGCACACGGCGGGCGCAACCCTGCTGGAGAGTGTCTCGCTCGGCGACCTGCCGGGGGTGGGCATGGTGGTGATCGGCGGCATCGTGCGCGCCCAGCGCAGCCGCAACACCCCGCCGGCCGACCGGGTGCCGGAAATCGTCGCGACATCGCACCGGTAGGGCGCGGGTCCAGGGTGCCATGCCGCGACGGCGATGTGTCCCGGCCTGATCTGAAGGCGGGCCGCTCATGCGGCGGGTTGCGCTTCGCTCCGAACTACGCGGGCTAATCCGCCTACGCGAGCTACCATAACCGCCGAGAGACAACTTCCGATCAGGATCGTTGACATGGAAGCTCCAAGATTGTCAGATGTGTATTCTAGAAGGTGTTGATTCGGCTTTAGATGAATTCACCATTGCAAGGCAATAGCGAGCGTAGTATAGTTTGGATTGGGGGGACAAGCAGGTCGATGAAGGCCGTTGTCTCGTCGCTTGTTGATAAAGGGGGGTAGTGATGGTATTGCTGAAAGGGGTAAGGCAACGACGCATCAGTTATCTGCTTTTGTCGTCTGGGCTCGCTGTCATTATTGGGTCACCAGCCGTCGCGCAAGATCTTGACTTGCCGCAAGGGCGAGCGGGCGCCGTGACGGCGCCGCTTGAGCCGCGCATGTCGTTCTCCGACCGCAAGCGGTCGCTCGCCGCCGCCGATGCCGAGCGCGCCTTCAAGAACCGCATCGACATCAAGTTCCGCGAGGGCAGCGTCGTTCGTGCCCGCGACGGCCGCCTCGTCGTCCTCGAAGGAGCGACCGAAGATGCGGCGTCCGTTGCCGAGGTGGCCGCCGTCTCCCGCCTACTCGCCGATCTGCCCAACCACGCCGTCGTCCGCATGCATGACCTGTCGGAAGCGGCGCTCGAAGGGCTGAAGCGCGACGGCGAGCGCAAGAGCGGCCGGACACTGCCCGACCTCAATCTCTGGTTCCACCTCTACGTCGACGTTGAGTCGACGGCCGCCCTCGCTGATCTCGTCAACCGCCTGAACGCGCTCGACGTCGTGGAGTACGCTGCGCCGTCACCGCTGCCGGCGCCACCGCCCGGGATGCCCGCGGACAAGGCCGAGGCCTTCGAGGCCTACTGGCGCGAGCACGACATCGCGCCGTGGCCGACCACCACCGCATTGCAGAAGGGCGCTGCAGGCCCAGCCGGCAACGTCATCACCGTACCGGGGCAGCGGGCCATACCGCCCGTCAAAGCGGTTCCCGATGCGCCGCCGCTGCCCGGCAACTACCTGTCGTTCCAGGACTATCGCGAGGCGGCGCCGATCGGCATCGATGTCAACTACGTGGTCAGCCGCTATTTCGGCGCCACCGGGATGAACTGGGGGTACACCGACTGCGAGTATTCCTGGACGAAGACGCACGAGGATCTGACGCCGATCGCCGGGTCCGTCTACGCCAACGGAACACCGTCGGCCGGCGCGATGGACTATCGCGATCACGGCACGGCCGTGGTCGGCCAGCTCAGCAGCGTCAACAACGGCTGGGGCACCACCGGGCTCGTTCCCGACTCGATGGTGCGGCTGTCGACCGAATGGCCGACGACCGGTTACAACCGGGCGAGCGCCATCACCGCCGCCGCGGCGCAGTTCTGGCGGGGCGCCGTCATCCTGCTCGAGATGCAGACCGGGGCCAGCTTTGACTGCAATGGCGCCGACAGCAGCGCCCCCTACGTGCCGGCCGAGTGGGACCCCGCCGTCAAGTCGGCGGTGATGACGGCGACCGCCAATGGCCGCATCGTCGTTGCCGCGGCCGGCAACGGCAACTGCGACCTCGACCAGGCCGGCTTCGGCGGCGCCTTCAACCCCGCCAGCGTCGCCCAGGATTCGGGCGCGATCATCGTCGGCGCCGGCGAGAAGCTCACCCGCAACAAGGCCAGTTTCTCGACGTACGGCAGCCGCGTCGACGCGCACGCCGAGGGCGACTGGCAGATCTACACCACCGGCTACGGCGACCTGTTCAGCGCCGAGGGCGAGAACCGGTGGTACACCGACAGCTTCTCCGGTACCTCGGGCGCCTCGCCGATCGTCACCGGCGCGGCGGTCTCCCTGTCGGCGATGCTGTGGCTCAACCACGGCTCGATCTGGGCGCCGCGCGAGATCCGCGACATCCTGCGGCGCGACGGCACACCGCAGGGCACCGGCGGCCACATCGGCCGGCGGCCCGACCTGAAGAAGCAGGTCGAAGCGATGACCAATCGCCACCTGCAGATGCAGTCTGCCGATTTCGACGGCGACGGCCGAAGCGACTACACAACGTGGCGGCCGAGCACCGGCACTTGGTACATCCGATACGCCAACGGCACCACCGGCACGCAACAGTGGGGCCAGCGCGGCGACATCCCGGCGCCAGCCGACGTCAACGGCGATGGCCGCGCCGAACTCATCGTCTTCCGCCCAAGCAACGGCCGCTGGTACATCCGCTACTGGAACGCCACGACGCAGTCGATCCAGTGGGGTACCCGCGGCGATGTGCCGGTGCCACTCGACTACGACGGCGACGGCCGCGACGATCTCGTCGTGTTCCGGACGCTGACCGGCGGCTCGGTGGGACGCTGGTACATCCGGCCGTGGCGCGGCGCGACGACGACGATCACCTGGGGTCAGCGCAACGACACACCGATCGCCCGCGACATGAACGGCGACGGCCGCGACGACCTGATCGTCTTCCGCGGGCTCGAAGGCCGCTGGTACATCCGCTACAGCGGCAGCGGCGCCACCGCCAGATACGACTGGGGCGCGTGGGGCGACATCCCGCTCACCTACCGCGACAGCCTCCGACGTTGGAACATCGCTGTCTGGCGCCCCAGCAACGCCACCTACTATGCCCGCAACATCCACAGCGGCGCGACGGCGACAGTGCAGTGGGGCATGCCCGGCGACGTGCCGCGCTTCGCCGATCGCGACGGCAACGGCTGGGACGAGTGGCTGGTGTACCGTCCGTCGAACCGCACTTGGTACAACGCCAGCTTCGGCCCGCTGGTTTTTGGCGGTGTCGGCGACATCGCGGTTGCTCAGTAGTCACCCGCAGCCCGCGTAGGGCGAATTCGAAGCAAGCGTAGCCCGTGTGTGGACGGCCCCCTGGATGCAAGGTTTTGAGAGCGAGAATATCTGATCTGGTGCGATAGCAGTCGTGTGTCCGGCCTGTTTTGCGCGGCACGCTG